>Ga0181517_10003558_pt1 | contig 14781 bp, 9 predicted proteins | sample PEATcosm2014_Bin_31_FD_119748 | JGI IMG/M metagenome (GOLD analysis project Ga0181517, IMG submission 119748) | Peatland microbial communities from MTU Mesocosm Facility, Houghton, MI, USA - PEATcosm2014_Bin01_30_metaG | ecosystem: Environmental > Terrestrial > Soil > Wetlands > Peat | place... | reverse complement strand
GAACGGCCAGCTGGTCGATAGCGCCGAAAAGTGGGAGAAAACGGGCTGGAGCACCCACGGCGATTTGAGGGCACCGAGAGTAATGGACCGGGCCACGTCCGGGCTTAGACCCCTAGCCATGTACCGCACCACCCAAGGGGCGACCGCGGCCAGGCCAAAACAGGCCACCGCTGTAAGAGCCAGTGACATCTTGGCCGCCGCACCACGTTCGGGGCCCGGCTCCGCTAACCGTGGCTGCGAGGGCCGGCCCAGGACGGTAAAGCCCAGTAGGCGAACAAAGGTGAAGGCCGCCATTCCGGCCGTCAGGGCGATGAGCGCTCCCGCGCCGGCCGTGGCCAAGCGCAGGGCCAGGGGGTGCAACCGGAACTGCTGCATCAGTGCCTCGAATATGAACCACTCCGAGACGAAGCCGATGGTCGGGGGGAGCCCGGACAGAGCCAGCGCGGACGCCGCGAACGAGGCTGCGCCCCAGGGCTGGGAGCGGCCCATACCCGAAAGGCCGTCGAGCGCGTTGGTGCCGGTGCCCTTCTCGAAGTTGGCCGCGCTCAAGAAAAGACCTGTCTTGGCCACGGCGTGGGTGAGGACCTGCAGGGAGGCGGCCAGGAGGCCGACCGCCACAAGCGACCCGTTACCCACATAGGCACCGGCCAAGGCCACCCCGTAACCGACCATGATGATGCCACCGTTCTCGGCGCTCGAGTAGGCGATGGCGCGGCGGACATCAGCCTGCACAGCAGCAAACACGATGCCCAATAAGGCGGTCGCCCCGCCCAGGACGAGCACGGCGACGACCAACCACTCGGGTGGCCGGCCCAACAAGGCCAGGAACCGCCACAGGCCGTAAAAGCCGGCGTTGACCGCCAGCCCGGCCATGGCCGCCCGCATGGGCCCGGGCGCCGCCGGGTACCCGCGCGGCATCCACACCTCGAAGGGCATCAGCCCGACCTTGGTGGCAAAACCAAAAACAACCAGGACGTATGCCGCATCGTGCAGCCCACTGGCAGGAAGACCGGCCCAGGCAGCGAAACCGAAGGACCGGGCCGCGCCGGCCAGCACCAGGAACCCGACCAGCAAAGCGGCCCCGCCGGCCTTGCCCACGGCCGCCGTGGCCCAGGCGGCACTCGGTTGGTCGCGGCGACGACGAGTGGCAGAACTGAGCACGTAGAAGGCAACGGTCAGGGACTCCCAGGCGAAGAGGAAACTGAACGCGTCGGCGGCCACGACCGTCACTGTGACCGAGGCCAGCAACAGCACGTAACCGGGCAGGGCGGCACGGTCGCCGGCTCGGCCGGCCAGGCCGGTCCAGTTCAGCAGGGCCAGGGAAATGACGACGCCGAGGCCGCCCGTGAGCGTGAGGAACAAGCCGGCCAGCTGGTCGAGGCGAAGGGCCGTCTGGCCGAAGTCAAGCAGGTCGCCAAGGTGAACAGTCAGCGCCGGCCCTGAGACGCAAAGCACGCCCGTAATGGTCACCAAAACCGAGGCTATGCCCGCCGCGGCGCAGCTCGACCACCGCGACCAACGCCGCCCGCTCCCCCAGCCGAGCCCTACAATTCCTCCAACCCCCATCAGCACGAGGGCAGCAAGTAAGAGAGCCTGTCTCACCGACGCCCCTTCCGCTCCGGGATGAGGCCCACGGCCAGAAGGATCCCATGCAGGATGGAGAACGGGCTCGGGGGCGAACCGGGGACCCACACGTCCACGGGCACGAGGTCCCCGACGCCGCCCCTTGTCGCATAGGTCGGGCTCACCATCCCGCCGCTGGCGGCGTCGGTCCCCACGGCTACCACTACCCGCGGGTCGGGCATGGCCTCGTACGTCGTGCGCACGGGCCCGGCCATCCCGGCCGAACCCGCGCCCGAAATAAGCAGGAGGTCGGCGTGGCGGGGGCTGGCTGTAAAGAAGATGCCAAGGCGGTGGACGTCGTATACCGGGTTCAAAAGAGCCGCTATCTCCCATTCCTCGGAGCCATCAGAGCCGGCATCGACGTGGCGGACGTGGACCGACCTGCGTAGCGCCCGGACCCGTTGCCCCAGGTCGGCACGGGCCTCCGCCAAGGCGCCGTCGTTTTCTTCTGCCTCGGGGACGACCAACCCGGCCCGGGTGGGCGATGCCACCTCGGGCGAAGGGTCGAACCCGAACAGGTCGGGGCGCGCCGCCACGCACCGCCCGCACAGGATGCACTTGCCTCTGTCGAGCACTACGCCCCCACCGGCATCCTGGCCGATCGCTCCCGTCGGGCACAGCTCTTTGGCCGAGCGCCCCGCGGCCGCCCCCACCTGTGGCCGGACACTGACGGCACCCCGCCAATCGGCTCCGTAACCGTCCGGGCGTCGCGGGTAGGGGCTGGTCAGCACGCCGTTGCGTAAGCCTCGTGTCACCCAGGGCATCAGCCTGCGACCCCGGCGATAGAGAGGCCGAAGCTGGCTTCAATAAAGGCAAAGTCGGTGAAGATGTCCCCGCCGAAGGCCTCGGGGAACAAGCTCAAGTTGTGGAACGAGGCCGAGCGGGGCTTGACCCGCTTAAGGTTGCCGGCTTCAACCTCGACAAGATAAAGCAACTCCCCCTGCGGTGCCTCCGCCCACCCCCACCCGGTGCCGTCGGTCGTGACCAAGGGCGCAGCCCAAGGCCCGTCGGCGGAGCGTTCGGCCAGGCCCTCGAGCGCCAGCCGGCACAGTTGGAACGAGCCCCATATCTCTTCCAACCTCACTAGCTGGCGGGCGAGAGCGTCCCCGGAAATGCGGTAGCGGTGCTCGGGCACCTTGATCAGGCCGTAGGCCGCGTAAGGCCGGTAATTCCTAAGGTCCTCCTGCGAACCTGACGCCCGCGCCACCGGGCCGAGGGCCCCGCGAGCGGCGGCAACCTCCGCCGTGATAACGCCCGTACCTCGCAGGCGGTCGATAAACGACGACGTGCCCATCAAGAGGTCGGCATCTGAGCGCAGGTCCACTTCCAGGGCGGCCAGCTCCGCCCGGGCGTCGGCGGGGGCCAGCGCCGGTCCGGCCGAGACTCCCCCGGGGACCACCACGCCCCGACCGAAGCGGTGCCCGCACAACCTGGCCCGGAGGCGCAACACGCGCTCCTTGTGCCAACTGAAACGGGCGTAGGCGACCGCCTGACCGGCGGCCTCGGCATGTCGGACCATGGAGTCCAGGTGGTTGGCGATGCGTTCGAGCTCGGCGTGCAACGACCGCGTGAGCAGCGCGCCGGGCGGCACGAGACCGTTGGCCGACGCTATGGCCTCAATGGCCTGGCAGAAGGCCAAGGCGTGAGCAACTGATGCGACTCCCTCGACCCGCTCGGCCAAGAGCACCCCGTCGAGGGCGCTCAGGCCCTGGAAACGCCGTTCCAGGCCGCGGTGCTTGTGGTAGACGCGAGCACGCACATGCGGGATATCCTCACCGGGAGTTTCCACGAGATATTGGACCGACTCGAAAACGCCTGAGCGCACCGGCCCATAAGGGATGGTGAAGATGCCCTCCCCCGAGACGTGCGCCGGCAAGTACGCCTCGTCGGGGGTGACCGCCAGCATCGGGACCGGCGAGCCTGGTCGGGGCGGCGCCGCCTCGGACGGGCGGGGAAGGACCAGGGGGTCGACGCGACGGTGGCCTTCGGGGAGCAGTCCGAACATATCCGCTATTTCGCGCTCGTACCAGGCCGCGCCGGGGACAGCGGGCGTGAGTGCCTGGTAGCCCGCGTCGCCCCCGACCACGGTGGCGGGGACCACCGTGGTCACGACATCGAGGCGGCCGTACCGAGCTATAGCCGCCCGCAGTACCACCGAGCCATCGGCCCGGGCGGAGCCGAAAAGCCCGGCAAAACGCCCCCCCTCGGCCGGGCCGGTGGCGCCGCCCGGGGCCGGCGGGCCGCCGGCCGTGCCGCGGACAACGGTGCGGGCGAACTCTTGAGCAGGCACGGCTATCTCGTCCCACAGCGGGGGACCAGCCGTCGTGGCCGGGACGGTCATCGATCCACGCCGAGCTCGGCGGCGGCGCCGTTGAGCAGGTGGTCGAGCGCGGCGGGGGGATGCACCCCTAAGACAACCAGGCCGAGGAGCCCGAAGGCCATGGCGAGCACCATAAGCCGGCTCGTCTCCCCCTTGACCACCGCGGGACTGCTGTCCGGTACGGGCGAAAGCATGCTTTGGCCTATATGCCATGAAAGGCCGAAAAAGGCCAGTGTCGCCAGGACCACCATTACGGCGGCAATGGCCTCTTCGGCGGTGTTGGCGCCGGCCCCGCCAGCAAAGCCTCCGGCGACGATCGACAGCTCGGAGCGGAACGTCCCGAAAGGTGGCATGGCCGACAGCCCTAGCATCCCTGCCACCAACATCGGGCCCGTCCAGGGCAGAAGACCGATACCGCCGCGGATCCTATCCAGGTCCTTGGTCCGTAGCTTGCGGGCCACGCTCCCGGCCCCGAAGAAGGACGTCCCCTTGGCGGCGGCGTGGGCGAGGACGTGCAGGAGGGCCCCGGCAATGGCCAGGGGAGACGCAAAGCTCACCCCAATGGCCAAGATGCCCATGTGCTCGATGGACGAGTACGCCAGCAAGCGCTTCAAATCACGCTGGGAAGCCAGGTACAACGCCCCAAGCAGCAGCGTGAGCACACCGAAGCCGGCCAGCACATCGCGGGCAAAAGCAGCGCCGGCAGCCCGCTCTGTGATCTGGTAGTAACGCAGGATGGCGTAGAACGATGTGGCCAGCAAAGATCCCGAAAGTAGTGCCGAAACCGGTGTGGGCGCTTCGGAATGGGCATCGGGCAACCAGGTGTGCACGGGGAAAAGGCCAACTTTCGTCCCGTAGCCGACAACAGCCAGCAGGTAACCGAGCCGGACGGTCGCCGCGGGGAAGACCGACGCCTTGCCGAGGAGCTTGGTGTAGGACAGGTCGTAGGAGTGGCCCAGAGAAAAGCTCCCGGCGTGGTATATGACCACGGTCGCGAGCAGTGACAACCCGAGGCCGAGGGAGGCGATGAGTATGTACTTCCACGCCGCCTCGATGGCGCCATCGGTACCCTCGATGGCGACCAGCAACGCACTGACCACAGTGGTCACCTCGATCGCCACCCACAGCAGCCCCAGGTCGTTGACCATAGGGGCCATGGCCATGGCCCAGGCGAAGAGATTAAGCCCGGCGAACAACCGCCGCCGGTAAACCCGGGTCGCAGCACGGTCGGCAGCAACATAGCCCACAGAAAATATGGCCGTGAGGCAGTAAAGAAAGGCCGTCGCCAGCAGGAACACCAACGACAGCGGGTCGACCCGTAGCCAATTGCCCAAGGCGCCGACGGCGCCCGAGCCGTTCTTGTACCTGGCCACTGAAGGCACCAGCGCTATGGCCAAGCCGAAGGTGGCCGTCCCGGCCAGCACCGTCACCAGCCCGGCGAGGCGCGGGCCAGCCCACCAGGAAACGACGGTGGCACCAAGAGGTACGGCCATTATGACTATGAGGACGGCGCTCATTTCATCTGACCACCCTCACCCGCGGAGCTGGTCAAGGGTTTCGGTGGACAGGGAAGCAGATCGGCGGTGATGAGCGCGCATGAGGACGCCGAAGGCCACCCCGGCGACCAGGAGGTCGAACAAGAACCCCACTTCGAGGATCAGGGGCATTCGGGCGGCGACCACCAGGCTGGCCACGGACACGCCGTTTTCCATCGAGAAAAAACCCACAGCCTGGGAGACGACGTCGGCCCTGAACATAACGAGGACGAACGAGACGAGCACGGTGGCGGCGGCGGCGCTCAGGGCAGGGACGGGGAGGCTATTGACGCCGGAGGAGTTGATCGGGATGTTGCTCACGGTGAGAAAACCGATGACCGAGACCACCACGCCGAGAAGCACCATGGTCGCCACTCCGAAGCGGTGGCTCCCGGCCAGGTCGACTTCGGCCGCGCTCAGCAAACGGAGCACGACGGCCGGCACGAGGACCACCTTCAACACCACGGAGAGACCAGCGAGCACGTACAGCTCGCCGGCGTGCTGGCTGGCCCCCAGGACCCCGGCCAGAGCGGCGACGGCCAGCGATTGGAAGGCATAGAGCCGGACCTGAGAGCGTAGGAGCGCTTCTCGCATCATGGCGAACACGACCAACAAGACCAGGACCGCGAGAGCCTCCGTCACCCCGTCGAAGGTCGTCGGCGGGCTGGGTACCGTGACGAGCAACGGGACGGGCATCAGCCACCCCCCAGGTAGAGCACGAGCACGGACACGGCCGACAAGGCGAAGGCGGAAGCCATGAACTCGGTGATCTTGTACAGGCGCAACTTCGAAAATGAGTTGTCGATCACGGCGAAAATGGTCCCAGCACCGAGAGCCTTGGCCAGGATGACGGGTACGGCGAGCAGGACACCGCCGAGCTGACGCGACCCGGCCAGGCCCCAGGGTGCGCAGAAAACGTCCACCAGGATCACGTAAAGGACCATCTGCTTTATGGCCGAGCCCCATTTCAGAAGGGCGAGGGCGGGGCCGGAGTGCTCGAAGGTCCGGGCCTCGTCGATCATCCCGAACTCCAGGGTGCTGGTGTGGGTCTCGACCGGGATCCTCCCGGTGTCGGACAGCACGACCAGGAAGAAGGCGACGGCGGCCAAAAGATGGGCGGGCCGCAGCGCTTGGGCCAAAGACGAGCGGTCCACCGCGGCCATGGCATAGGGCAAGTCGGTCGTGGTGATAAGGGCGACAGCGAAAACCACAAAAAGGACCGAAGGCTCGATCAGAGCCCCAAATGTCATAGCCCGGCTGCTCCCGAGCTGGGAATAGGGGTCGCCCGTGTCGAGCGCGGCCAAGGCCACAGAGAAGCCACCAAGGGCGAGGATGAGGCCTCCGCCCATGATGTCGCCCATGTACCCGAGCGGGAGAGGAAAGTCGGTCAGCACGGGGATGAGAAGCGGCACCGTCAAGAAAGACGTGAAAGCCACGACGGGAGCGGCCAGGAAGACCCAGCTGGCGCCCTCAGGCGCCAGCATCTCTTTACGGAAAAGCTTGGCGATGTCGTAATAGGGCTGCAGGGAACGGGGGCCGCGCCGACCCTGTAGTCGCGCCTCGACACGAGCGATGACCCCACTTACGAGAGGAGCCATGAACAGGACGACCAGCACCTGGAGCGCTTGTACCGCCGCCGGGGGCAATTGCACCGTTCCAGTTCTCCTCTACGTAGACCGACGTCACGACGTAGAGGCCATCAACCCCTTCGGGGTGGTTCGGGCCAGACCGCTAGCTGGGCGGGACCACCGGAGCCTCATCCGGCAATGACACTTTAGCGTCCTTGCGCCCCTCAGTCACCCTTGCGCCTTCATGCCTGACCGACACGCTGAGCGCGGCGCCAACAGCCCGGCGAGCGGCGTCGTCGCGTCGGCGGTGCTGGCGCCGGTCGACCTCGGCTAGTTCTCGCAGCTCCTCGGCCCGGGCGGTCGCGGCCAGGATGGTCCCCACCGAGCGGTCCAGTTCAGCCTCCATAGCGGCCTCGAACCGCTGGCGCACCGAGCCCAGGCGTTGGGCCAAGTCCCAGTGGGCCCGCCCAGCATGTTTGTCGAACTCCTCGGCCAGCTCGCGCCGGGCCTGCTCCAAGAGGCGCCGGCGTACCGTGGCCGGCGGCAGGAGCCGGCGGACCAACCGGTCGACGCCTTCGGTGGAGGTCCCGACGTGCAGAAAGAGGTGGAAGTAGCGTTCACGCTCCTCGGCCACCTCGGGCACGGGCACCCGGGGCAGCTCGACTTCGAAAATGTCGGCCGCAGCCGTCCTGACCGTGTCGACGCGCTCTTGGGTGCGGTCCCGGAAGCGCTCAGCCAACCGCCTCCACGACTCCTCAGCCTGGGCTGCCTCGGCTAACCGGTACTGCTCGAAGCTCTCAAGTACAGCGCTTTGGACGGCCCCCCGGAGCGCGTCCTCGAGTTTGCCCACGGGAGCAGAGTTCGCCACATCGACCAACTGCTGGTCGTGCCTGGAGGGCTCGTCGGTGGCAAACGCCGACAGCGACCGACCGATCGACGCCTCTAAAGCAGCGACATCGCGGCCCAACAATGTCCGCTCGTCCTCGAAGGCCTGGCGCTGTTCGGACGCGGCGCCCCGCATCCGGGCTACGCGCTGGGCCAGGGTGGCCGCATCAAGCTCTGCCGTGGCTGCCTCGATGGCCAACGAGCCCTCCAGCTCGTGGGCCAGGCGGGCCAGCTCGGCGCGCCCCGTACCGAGACGGGCCTGGACGAGGTCGCGCTCCACGAAGCGGGACAACGCTTCGGCGAAGGCAGCGAAGTCCCCGCCTTCGATTTGGTCATGGGTGGCGCCAGCCATGCGGGCGCGGAGGGCCGCGCGGGCGCTCACACACCAGAGCCTCTCGGGGCGCCCCAGTTCAGCCGCCATAACGGCTTCGACGAAGCGGGCCACCTCTTTGCACTCAGTAGGGCTCAAATGGTCCACTCGATTGAGGACGTAGAACGCCGGCGCCTCCCGCTCGGCCATGGTCGACAGGAGCCCATGTTCTGCTTCGGAAAGTGGCGCGTCGGCTGAGAGCACCAGGATGGCCCCGTCCGCCTCCAGCACGGCACGGGCCGCGGCCGCGTCATGGTGGTACACCGAGCCGATGCCGGGGGTGTCCACCAGCACCACCCCGGGCCGCAGCAGTTCGACCGGCACCCGGACTTCGACACGCGCCACGCGGCGCTGGTTCCCCGGGTTGCCCGCCTCGGTGACGTAGTCGACCAGCTGCGCCGGGCCGATCTCCTCAGTCCCGCCGTCCAGGAAGACTACGGTGACGCTTTCAGAGCCATAAGCGACTTGCGTGGCGACCGAGGTAAGGGGGAGCACGCCGGTCGGCATCAGTTCGAGCCCGAGAAGAGCATTGACAAGAGTGGACTTCCCCCGCTTGAACTCGCCGAGCACGGAGATGTGGAACCTCCCCCGGGCCAGACGTTCGGCCAGGCGAGCCGAGCGCGAGGCGAGCTCAGGCCGGTCTGCAACCGCTGCCGCCAACTGCCGGGCCGCCGCCGCCATCCTCTCGAGCTCGCTGTCCACCGCACACCTCCTACCGCGCCAAGTGTTCCGGTAGGGGCGGTGTGGCGAGACGACGGGCTGCGTATGTCATCTGGAAGACGAAGAAGGCGTCGTAGTCGTGGACCACGTTGTGGAGATGGCCGAACAGCTCGAGGCTGATGGACCCAAGAAGCTGAGACCACGCGGCCAACCCCCGGGCCAGTACGTCCTCTGGGGCGTCCAGGCCCAGTCCGGCTCCGAGGGCACTGAGGTCGTTTTGGACCACACTTGGAATGGCCTGCATGGGCTCGGCCCGGATCTGGCCAGACCGAAAACCCTCTTCGAGGAGGCCCAGGGGTACCAAAGCGACGCGCGCAGCGGCCGGTATGGTTTCCGCGGGTGCCCGGTAACCAGGCACGGGGCTCCCGTAAATCAGGGCGTAGTCGTGGGGATGAGCCCTGGCCCAGTCGCGGATACCACACGCCATCGCCACCCAGCGGGCCACGAACTCCCCAGGTTCGCGCACGGCCTGTTCTGCCGCGCCGGCAACATCACTGTAGGCATCGACGATCAGCGCGGTGAGCAGCTCGTCTCGGCTGGAGTAGTAGCGGTACAGAGCGGACGAGACCATGCCGAGCTCTCGGGCGATCGCCCGCAAAGAGACACCGGCCGCCCCGGCCTCGGCGATCTGACGCGTGGCCGCCCGCTTGATCTCGTCGGTCAAAGCGGCCCGCGCCCGGGCACGTATACCCTGAGCTGGCTTGACGGGCACATCCCAGATCATAGCTCACGTTAGAGAGCGCCGCTCTTGACAATCCCGGCTGATTGTGCGAGCATTGATCTCAAGCGAGAGCGTCGCTCTCCAAACAAAGGAGGTCAGCATGCCCCCGACCAGCTCCGAGGAAAACCCCGTCCGTTATGCCCGGCCCCACAAAGCCGACCGCGTGACCGCCCGCTTGTTACGGGGGTTGGTCCGGATGGGGATCGGGCCGTGGGGCGCCCGGGAACTGCGTGTCCCCGGCCGAAAAAGCGGCCTGGTGCGCAGCAATGTTGTCAACGTGCTCAAGGCCGACGACGGGCGCTATCTGGTTGCCCCGCGCGGCAACACCGAGTGGGTGCGCAACTTGCGGGCCGCCGGTCGGGGCGAGTTGCGGCTTGGGCATCGGACCGAGCGCTTTGAGGCCGTCGAACTTCCCGACACGGACAAGGCGCCCGTGCTCCAGGCCTATCTCGATAGATGGGCCTTCGAGGTCGGGAGGTTTTTCGAGGGACTGGGCAAGCATCCAACTGTCGTGGAGCTCAACAAGGTGGCCGGGAGCTTACCTGTCTTCAGCGTGCGTGCCGAGCACGAAGATTAGTTCGCTCGATCTGATCCCCGGTAGGGAGCAAGCGTTACGCTGCTCGGCTGTGGAGGTCATGAACCTCGACCGGCCGCTGCCCCCACCCGAGCGCACCCTGCGCCAGGAGCGCAACTAGGCGTTCGCCCTATGGCCAATGGCCAGGGGGCAACATAAGGTCATTGAGGTGCGCGCGCTCAAAGCTGTGAGGGTCGCGTCATGCTTGTCGCTCCTTGCGGCCGGGGCGGGCTTGACGACGAGCCCGGCTGGGGCGGCGTTACCTCCGCCCATAATCAGTGATCTCCATGTCACCAACTTCGACCCCTTCACGGGCCCCGCCGGTGGCTTCAACTCGCAAGGTTTTGATTTCGAGAACAGTTTCACGAACAACAAGTTCACCCTGTCGGTCGGCGGGTACAGCCTGGCCTTCGACCGGACGTACGGTCTGTGTGGCGGCATGGTCTACGCGGCACTGGACACCTTTTTGGCCGGTAATGGCACGACGACACCCGAGGGGTCGACAACCGGCCCCTCGCTTGGGCCCGGCTTGCTGGGCCCTCTGGACAGCGGGCCGGTGTTCAATTACCTGTACGCCCGGGAGCTCAACAGCCTTGAGGGTGACGACGCGTTCGCGGTTAGAGAGATGCTCCATATGATGGTCCTGGATCCCTACGAGTCCGAGCGCGAGAGGGAGACGAGCCACTACTTCTCTTCCATCACGGCGTCGATCAATGCCGGGGAGCCTGTCCCCCTGCTGCTCGTGGAGGCGTTGAGCCCGACGCAGGTGTTCGACAACCACCAGGTGCTGGCGACCGGCTACTTCTATCGCGGCGGTCCTCAGGGCCAGCTGGTGGTGCAGATTTACGACCCCAACTTCCCGGGCCGGTTCATGTACCTCAACACGCACAATACCTACGGCGACATGAGCGAGTACCCGAGCGAGATCGAGACATACGACGCTGCCGGCAGCGAGTACTCGGGTCTGCATTTCTACGGTTTCTTCCCAACGCCCTACAGCTTCGTGACGCCCCCGTGGGCCCTGGCCAAACCGATCGGGAACCTGCTAAACGACCCCGGGGCAGACTGGGCAGAGTCGGTTTGGAACCTGATAACGGTAGACGGCGCGCCACCAGGCAGCTTTGAGTCGGCCGAGCCGCAGCTGGGGGTTACCCCCGGCTCGGCGTCGGTCATCGCCCCCCCGGACTGGTCGCCCACGGGCAATTTCACCGTGGTGCAGTACGGCACCGCGCCACGCCACCGACCGGTGTTCGGGGCCGAGCCGACGTTCCTGTCCAGTGACTACGCCCAGAGCGTCAGCGGCGGTACCAATTACTTCGCCGGCGGGCCGGACAACAGTACTTCCGCCGCCACGCAGGTCATCGACCTGGATAGCGACGCCGCATTGGACGCCCAGATAGATGGTGGTCAGCAGGTGGCGACGCTGAGCGGCGACCTGGGCGGCAGCGGGGCGGGACCGGCTGAGATGACCGTGACGGCCGGCTTCCTGAGCGCCGGGGGCACCTCCCTCGGTAGCTTGTCGATCGGCCCGGTCAGTGCGGCCGACCGCAGCGACCAGACCGAGCTGCTGGCGCGCAGCGCAAACGCAATAATCCCGGAAAAGACGCGGACAATCGACGTGACGATGAGCGCCGAGGGCGGGGCGGCAAACCAGTACAACACCGCCTTTGCCGACAACCTGTCGCTTACCATCGCCCCGAACGTGGTCACGTTCCCCTCGGTCCCGGTAACGCTCCATAGGCCGTAGGCCCGCAGTGTCCTCGCCTCTGGCCCTAGCCCCCAATATCCTCCTGGCTCGTGATGTAGGCAGCCAGTTGGCTGCGAGAACGGACCTCGAGTTTGCGGTACACCTTTCCCAGGTGGAAGTCCACGGTCTTCGGGGACAGGAAGAGGCTGGCCGCAATCTCACGGTTGGTGGCTCCGGTGGCGGCGATAATGGCAACTTGGAGCTCTTGGGGGGTAAGGCGCTGGACGGGCCGTTCTGGCGACGGCCCGAGGCGGGCGCCGGTCGCCTGCAGCTCCCGCCGGGTGCGGAGGATCCAGGGCTGCGCCCCCAGTTGCTCGAAGCCGGCCAGGGCCGAGCCGAGCGCGTCGCGAGCCGGGCCCAGGCGCCGGCTGCGACGCCGACGCTCGCCCAGGCACAGCAGCGTGCGCGCCCGCTCGAAGACGGCGACGTCGTCCTGGAGCCATTCCAGGGCGTCGGCGAAGCACTTTTCAAAACCGTCGGCATCGGCCAACAAGCCACGGCACCGTGCCGCCTCGCCGATCCCCCAGCGACTTTCGGTGGCCCGAGCTTGTCGTTCGAAACTGTCCAGGGCGGCCTGCGCCGCCGCGGCGTCGCCCCCCCTGGCCAGCGCCTCGACAAAGTCCGAGCCCCACTGGACGACATCAGGGTGCGCCAGCTTCCAGCGGTCCACCAGGCCCGAAAGGGGCCCGAGCTCGAGGACAGCACGGTCCGGGTTCCCCAGGCTGAGCTCCAAGAGCCCGGCAACGGACCGGGCGTACACTTCGATCGAGCCGACGGAAAGCTCGCGGGAAATGGCCAGGGCGTCCCGGAGGTGCGCTCGGCAGTCGTCCTGTTTGCCTAGTCCGGCTTCGACGCGGGCGAGGCAGACCAAGCTGAAGGCGAGCTGGCTACGCGCACCGACCTCGGTGGCCATTCTCACCGAGTCGTCGGCCAGAGCATAAGCGATCGTCCATCGGCCGGTCCGGTACTCGAGCTCGGACAGGCAAGCCAACGGGAACGCCAGCCCGGCCACTGCGCTCTGCTGGCGCGCCGAGGTAACGACATCGCCGAGGAAGCGGCGGGCCTCTACGTACTCGCCCAGCCAGATCGCAGAATGGCCGAGGGTCTGGACCAGATGGTGCCGGAAAGGGACCGGTGGGAGGCCGTCGCGGGTGAAGGCCGCACGAGCCGCTCCCAGGTACGGGCGGGCCTCAGTGACCCGGCCGGCCAGAATGAGCGCGTTGCCCAGCATCGACTGGGCCAGGGCCGCGGTATTTGGCCCGCCTAGGGGCGCCGTGCTCTGAGCCCGCTCCGCCAACTCCAGTGTCTTGCCCACGTCTCCGGTCATGGTGATCGCCACGCAGGCATCTGCTCTCATTGCCGCGGCGCGTCCTCGGTCCAGCGGCTCGATCCTGTCCGCCTCGGCCGACAACATCTCGACCGTGGATTCGGGGGACCCGCGGAACATGTCCGCCATGGCCAGGGTGCGCACGATGTCGCTGCGACGCAGGACGTCGGTGGACAGCTCGAGCGCCTCGCTGAGCAGTTCTCGGGCCCGGCCCGGTTCGGCCGTGGAGAGCAGGTCGACGGCCGCTTCGAACAGGCGCCGGGCCCGCGCTTCGGGGTCAGCGGAAATGCGGGCGGCGCGTTCGAAGGCCCGGGCGGCGGCTGCGCTGCCGCGGCGCTCTCTGGCATTTGCGGCCGAGCCTTCCAGGGCGAGCGCGGCCTGCTCATCGTGACCGAGGGTTGCCGATGCCAAGTGCCAGGCCCTGCTGTCAGGGGCACGGTGCACGTCGAGGGCCTCTGCGAGCGCACGGTGCGCAGCTCGACGCGCCGCAGGGGCGGCCCCGTGGTAGACAGCGGCGCGCACCAGAGGGTGCCGCCAGGTCAGCTGATCATCCCGGACCGTCAGGAAACCGGCAGTCTCGGCTTCTTCGATGGCCGCCGCCCCCAGCCCCGTGCCCCTCATTGCCTGCAGTACGGGCCCGACGTCGTCGCGGTCGCTGGCCGCCGCGATCAGCAGACTGGACTGTGCCTGGGCTGACATCGCCGCCACGCGCCGTTTGAAGATCGCCGTGAGCCTCGGGCCGACCGCCATCGGTCCTTCCGGTGCCTCGGTGCCACTTCGCTGGGCGTCAGTGAGGGCCAGAGGCATCTCGATCAATGCCAGTGGGTTACCCCCCGCGGCGGCGCAGATCCGAACAGCCACCGGTGGCGGCAACAACGGGGAGGTCAGGGCCAAGAGGGCACTGGCGGCGGCGGCGTCAATGTGGGCCAAGCGAAGCGTCCCCAGGCCCTCCATTGACACGGCCGGGCGCTCGCCCTCCCGGACAGCGAAGACGATCAGGATCCCCTCGGCCTGGACGCGGCGGGCAGCGAAAACGATAGCGGCCAGAGAGGGCCGGTCCAACCACTGGGCGTCCTCTATGAGCGCGACCAGTGGGGACCGCTCCGCTGCTCTCGACAGAAGCCCCAGGGTGGCCGTGCCGATGGCGAACGGGTCCCCGGGCACGGGCGGCCCGAGCGCCAGCGCACCGGCGAGGGCGGCCGCTTGCGGTTGGGGCAACGCTCCGAGCTCGCCGAGCAGCGGTCGCAGGAGGTCGGCGAGGCCAGAAAAAGCCAGCTCGGACTCCGACTCTGTCCCGTCGGCGCGCAGCACCGTGAAGCCTGTCGCACGGCTCTCTAGGTGATTTAGAAGCGCGGACTTCCCGATCCCGGCTTCGCCTAGGACCATTAGAG
>Ga0181517_10003555_pt1 | contig 14793 bp, 14 predicted proteins | sample PEATcosm2014_Bin_31_FD_119748 | JGI IMG/M metagenome (GOLD analysis project Ga0181517, IMG submission 119748) | Peatland microbial communities from MTU Mesocosm Facility, Houghton, MI, USA - PEATcosm2014_Bin01_30_metaG | ecosystem: Environmental > Terrestrial > Soil > Wetlands > Peat | place... | reverse complement strand
GCGTTTTCGGATACCGAAGCCGGCGTGGCCACGACGCCGGTCAACGTCCCTTCGCCGATGGTGTAGTAGTTGCTGGTCACTTCGGCGTACGCCGGGACCGCCGTTGCCAGCAGCCCCGCGCCCAGGGCGCCTGTACTAAGGGCCACAGCCGCCGCCACCCATATCCCATGACCGTGCCGTCGCTCCGCCCGCGGCACTTGAGGATCACCAACCCCAGCGCTCACGGTAAGTTCCTTTCGCTTTGCCTTTGTCCCAAAGGTCCGCAGCTATCGTGCTCCCTCACTGTGAGGGCAGCCGCGATAAACAATAAGACCTGGTTAAGCCTGGGTGCCTTCGGGCCCGCCCCATGCCACTGAGCCCCTCCTACCGGCGGTGCCGTCAGTAGGGCAGTATTTCGCCTACTTCGGGGCGTGGAGCATAACGCGCTTAGGCCGGCCCAGGTCGACGTCGATTTAATCATTGTCACTTTGCCGCCTGGGGTCCTCGTATGAGCACGCTCGCAGATGTCCGTTCGCACCCTGTCTCTCGCCTGGACGACCGTCCCGTGGCCGGGCCCTTATCGGCCCCTGGGTACGGGCCGGTCTTCAATGCCGGCCTGATCTACCAGCATGGTGTGTACCACATGTTCGCCCGGGCCGTACGCAATGGCTACAGGGCCAACCCCGAGTTCCAGCTCAAGCCGGGCCTGGTCGACAGGTTCTTGGACTACATCTCCGACATCGTGGTGTTCACTTCGACCGACGGGTTGGGCTACCGCTTCGCCTATGTGCTGGTGCCGGCGGGCACCGACGGGGCTGTATGTTTTGAGGACCCGAGGGCCCAATGGGTGGCCGGCGAGCTCGTGCTGACTTACACGTGGCTGCCGCCGCCAGAGCGCCGGCCTTGGCGCATTGGTGCCCACCGCCTGCGCTGGGACGGTGAGCGCTTCTGGTTGCAAGACGGCAGCGGCCGCCTTCTCGGCCCCGAGGGCGTGGAGAACAAAGACGGGGTGGTCTTCGAGTTGCAAGACGGCCGGGTGGCCCTCGTGCACCGGATCTGGCCCAACATGTACTTGGCTGTGTTCGACAGCCTCGACGACCTCTGGGACGCGGACAACAGGTATTGGGGCCCGTACATGGCTGAGCTGGACCAGCATGTCCTGCTGGCTCCGAGCCCGGGCGCGTTCTGCGTGGGTGCCGGGGCTCCCCCGGTGCCGACCGAGGCCGGCCTTCTTCTGCTGTTCCACGAGCGGCGTGGTGACGGCTCCTATGCCTCGTTCGCCGCCTTGCTCGACCCGGCCACGGGCCAGGTCCTCAGCCGCCTCCCCGAGCCCATCTTGGAGCCGGAGCTGGACTGGGAACGCGGCGGCGACGTCAATGAGGTGATCTTCGTCCAGGGGGCGCACCGAGCCGGCGACGACCTGTACCTCGTCTACGGGGCCGCCGACCGCTACGTGGGCGCCGCCACCGCTTCGGTTACCACCCTGTTGGACGCCCTCGCCGCCGTAGCCTAGCCCCGGGCTCGTCGCGCGCCGGACTTCGGGGCCGAGCCGACCACCGCTCGGCCGTCAGCCCGTTCGAGCGGCAGCGTCTTGGCCGGGCGCCGGGGACGTCGAGCGGGGTGTAGCATCGCGCTAGCACGATCAACACGCCCCGACGTGCCGGGCCAGCGTGTTCTGGCTGGGGGCGTACTCCGGACCCTGGTAACGCGGCAGTCGCAGCACCCGAGGTAGGAGAGCGCCATGGTCCCCATCGGTTCTTCGTGCTTTGCAGCCTCCAACCGGGCCCCCGTCCCGGGGGCGCCCCCTGAGCCAGAGCGCAGTGTCGTCTGGCTGGCAGGGGAGCACGACATCTCAAATGACGACGCCTTGCGCCGGACCTTGGCACGCGCCATCGCTCTCGGCCGCACCGCTCTCGTGCTTGACCTGGGCGAGGTCCGGTTTGTGAGCGCGAGGACGCTTCGGACCATTTCCCAGGCCCGGGAGTTCGCCCGGCGACAGGCAGGTTCCTTGACGGTGCGCTCGGCCCCGCCCTTCGTCCGGCGCACCATCGGCATCTGCGGCTTGAACGATCTTCTCGGACCTGACCTCGAAGAAAAGGACCACTCGGCAGGCAAGGCGCTAGGTTCCTGGGTGGCCGTTCCCACCGCCGAACGGCGCTCGAGACGACCGAGACCCGAGTTCGAGGCCGCGCCCGGTCGGCACCTCGTCAGCCTCGGCCGACCGGCGGCCCCCGGAACTCGGGCTGAGGGCGCGCACGGGTCGGAGGACATCACCTGACGACCGAGCACGACCGGGGCGGACCGGGCGCAGGAGCGGGGCTCAGGGGCGAGCGGTAGCCCTGGCTATTTCAGCCAACAACGAAACTAATTCGTCCGGAGATCCCACGCTGAAGTCAGCGCTCTGGGAGACCTCTGGAGCCTCGTCTGAAGCAATTCCCACCGTCCACATGGCTCTTTGCTCCGAACGAAAGGATCTGGCGGCACGAAAGGCGGCGAGGTCGCCGACGTCATCGCCGGCGACCAGCACGGCGGATGCACCGGTATCCCCAACAAGATCGCTAAGAACTCGACCTTTATCGAACTCTGACAACCGGATCTCCACGACTGCGCGACCAGAGTGCACGTCCAGTCCGAGGGGCCTCACGAAGGCCTCGATCGCCGGCCGCACCTCTGCCAAGGCGACGCTCGGGTCCTCTACGCCCCGCGCGTGCACAACTAGCGACAGGCCCTTGTCCTCGACCCACAACCCAGTTGAAGGCCTAACTGCCGTGCTCAAAAAGGACCGCACCTCATCCCACTCGTGCGCAAAAGGCTCCGAGTCAGTCTTACCGTCGTACCAACGTTGTGCACCATATAATGCATATACCCTCAACCCCGGGACTTTCGCCAGCCCGCTTACGCGTAGGAGCGCGGCGGCTTCTCTGCCAGTGACGAGCGCTATGGTCGCGCCGTGCGAGGCAAGAGCAGTGAGCACCTCGAGAACGCCCCCGGCGGGACGCCCGTACTCCGGTCGGGACGCGATAGGGGCAAGCGTGCCGTCATAGTCGAGAGCGAACAGGGACTGGTCCGGTGCGCGGCTGAGGTCGCGGATTATTTGCCGCCTTATATCGGGCACGGCAAGTCCACTGCGTACGCTTCCATCACCCATAACACTTCGTCCTCACGGAGGCACTCTATTGCGTCGAGTGCTGGTGGGGTGAAAAGGCGGCCCAGTTGCCCGGCGCGGGCGCGTTTCGTCTGGGTAGGGTCCTGTGATGGATAGTAGCGATGAGCCGAGCAGTGGGCCGGGCGGGGCCCAGTTGGTCGTGGTGGCCAACAGGTTGCCGGTCCGGCGGGTGGAGCGCGACGGGGAGATGCATTGGGATTTGAGCCCAGGCGGCCTGGTCTCGGCCCTGACACCGGCGTTGGCGGGCCGGCCGGGTATGTGGATCGGGTGGCCAGGCGGTGGTGTTGAGGTGACCGTGCCTGCGCAGCACGCGGGGATCGAGTTGCGTCCTGTGCCTCTCGACGATGCCGAGTTCGAGCAGTTTTACCTCGGGTTCTCCAATGCCACTCTGTGGCCGCTGTACCACGACGCGGTTCGAAGCCCGGCGTTCCACCGGGAGTGGTGGTACGCCTACGTGTCAGTCAACGACCGGTACGCGCGAGCCGTGGCCGAAGCCGCCGCGCCGGGAGCGACGGTTTGGGTGCACGATTACCAGTTGCAGTTGGTGCCGAAGATGCTGAGGGCAATGAGGCCAGACCTCCGCATAGGCTTCTTTTTGCATATCCCCTTCCCTCCTCAAGAGCTGTTCCTCCAACTGCCATGGCGGAGGCCGGTACTCGAGGGACTTTTGGGCGCCGATCTCGTCGGGTTCCAGGTGCAGGGGGCGGCATCGAACTTTTCGCGGGTGGCCAGACGAGTACTGGGCGCGTCGGGCACCGACACGGTCCTGGGCTACGACGGGCGCCAGGTCCGGGTCGGGGCGTTCCCGATATCGGTCGACACGGCTGCGTTGGTCAAGCGGGCCTCGGACCCGGCTGTGCAGGCTCGGGCCCGCCAGCTCAGGGTTGAGCTCGGCAGCCCGGAGGTGGTCCTGTTAGGCGTTGACCGCCTCGATTACACCAAGGGCATCGACCGGCGGCTCATCGCCATCGGCGAGTTGTTCGCCGATGGTTCCCTGACCAGGTCGCGTGCGGTGTTGGTCCAGATCGCGGTACCAAGCCGTGAGGACGACCCCCATTACCGTCAGGAGCGCGAGCACCTCGAGCAGCTTGTCGGCGAGGTCAACGGGTCATATTCGACTGTCGGCCACCCCGCGGTCCACTACCTGTACCAAAGCGTCGAGGTCGATGAGCTGGTGGCTTTGTACCTTGTCGCCGATGTCATGCTCGTCACCCCGCTGCGAGACGGCATGAACCTGGTGGCCAAGGAATATGTGGCGAGCCGGGTCGACGCTTCCGGGGCGCTCGTGCTCAGCGAGTTCAGCGGTGCCGCGCAAGAGCTCCGAGATGCCATCCTCGTGAACCCCCACGATCTCGATGGCCTAAAGACGGCCATCCGTCACGCCGTCGGCCTTGACCCCCACGAACGTACAGCACGTATGCGGCGCATGCGGCGCATCGTGAGGCGCCATGATGTCCAGGCGTGGGCGCGGTCGTTCCTCGCCGCTCTACACGACGCCAGCGGTCACGTTCCGACCCCCGACCCCGCGTAAAGGCGTAACGGGCGGGCACCGCCCCAAGACCGTCTGGACGGCCTTGGCTCGCCGGGCCTGCTGGCCAAGTACCGACTGGGCCGCCTCAGCCGTCGCCTCGAGCAGTGGTCGTCCACTGGTTCAGCCTCCTATCAGCTTCTTGTAGGGCGCCTTTAGGGCAAGTCACAGTCCGCTTTCAGGGCTCGCGGGGACCATTAGGGCAGAAGCGAAAGGAGCACCCCATGAACGAAGTCGTCCCTGAAGGCAGCGCACCTTATCCCACTAGTCCCACCTCGAGCGAGGGCACCTGGCGCGCTTCAACTGACCCGGCCGGGACCGGGGCCGTCCCGCCCCCCCTGGCCGGTCCGAGAGCCAACGCCCCGCGCTGGCTGCGCCGGCGCCATCGGCCCCGTCGGGCGGCGGGCGCGGCGGTGGTCCTGGCCGCAGCCGTGGTGGGTACCGGCGTGGGCCATATCGTGCTGGGCGGCAGCCCAGCCCACACCGCCAGCACAACCAGCGCCACCCTCTCGCTTGCTCAGGTCGAGGCGAAGGTCGACCCCGGCCTCGTCGACGTGGTGTCGACGATCGACTATGGCGAGGGTGAGGCCGCGGGCACTGGCATCGTGCTCACATCCTCAGGCGAAGTGCTGACCAATAATCACGTGGTCGAAGGCGCGACAAGCATCGAGGTCACCGATATCGGTAACGGAAAGACGTACACCGCTGCGGTCGTTGGCTACGATGCCACTTCAGACGTGGCCGTCATAAAGCTCCAGGACGCCTCTGGGCTGCAGACAGCCTCCCTCGGCAATTCCGGCACCGTGGCCGTCGGCGAAAGCGTCGTGGCCATCGGCAACGCGGGAGGGGTTGGCGGGACGCCGTCAGCGGCCCCTGGGACGGTGACGGGCCTGGACCAATCGATCACGGCTTCTGACCAATCAACCGGTTCGGCCGAGCAGCTGGCCAACTTGGTCGAGACCGACGCCGACGTCCAACCCGGAGATTCCGGCGGGCCGCTGGTCAACACGAACGGCCTGGTTGTCGCCATCGACACTGCGGGGTCGTCCACCTTCCAGTTCCAACTTTCTGGTCCCCCGGACAGCTCTGGCACCGATGGTTATGCCATCCCCATAAATGAGGCGCTCTCTTTAGCCAAGCAGGTCGAGTCCGGTAAGTCGTCCTCGTCGGTCCACATAGGTGCCTCCGCCTTCCTGGGTGTCGAAGTGGCTACGACCTCGTCGTACTACGCGTCAGCGCCCGCGGCTCCCGGCGCCACCATTGAGGGCGTCCTTTCCGGTTCCCCGGCCGCTGGAGCCGGTCTCGCCTCAGGTGACACGATCACATCGGTGGGCGGCCATGCCGTCGCCTCGTCGACCAGTCTCCGGGACGTCATGGACGAGCTCCACCCCGCTCAAAAGGTGACCGTGAGCTGGGTCGACCAGTACGGTAGTCCCTACAAGGCGACCATTGAGCTGACAGCGGGACCCACGGGCTAATTGCGGAGACGGATGTCCTAGGCCCGGACAGCCCGCCAGACCCGGCACCGCAGCGGCAGATCGACCGTCGTACCAGCGGCCAGCTCGGGACGGGCGGCCGCTCGGAGGGCCACCTCCTCCCTGACGGCGTCTCTCTCTGCGGCTGGAAGTACCATCACCTGGCTGTAGGACGCGACCAGGCCGGGCAGGTCCGCCACCTCGTAACGCACGGCGGCGGTGAACGTACGCTCCTCCACGAGCGAGAACGGTGTGCCCGCCGGCAGCTCCATATGCCATCGGCGGCCGTCCGGGCGGTCGCCGGCAACGCCCGAGCACTGGTCGTTCTCCCGGCGGCCCAGCACCGCCTCGACCCAGGCCACGCTTCGGTCGGGACCGCTAGAGATCACCGAGAAGGTCCCACCGGGCCGCACGACGCGGGCTATTTCCGGCCACGCCTGTCCGGGGTCCAGCCAGTGCCACGCTGAGGAGATCACCAGCGCACCCGCGGCCCCGGAGACGAAGGGCAGCTCTTCGCCCCGGGCCGCTACGCGCGGCACGCCCGGCAGCCGGTTGCCCAGGGTCGCCAGCATGCGCCGGTCGATGTCGACCGCTACCACCCTGTTGGTCCTGCTAAGCAGGTGGCGGGCCAGGTTGCCAGTGCCGGCGGCCACGTCGATCACCAGACCAGGTGAGCGGCCGACGGCCCACTCGGCCGCTTCGGCCGGCGGGGCGGGGCGGTAGCGGGCGTAGTCGTCAGCCGCCGACCCGAACGATGTGGCTCTGATTTGGCGGTCCACTTCTGTCATCCCTCCATCATGTCCGGCGGCCGATGGCGGCTTCGGGGTACCCGACGCAATGTGACCGTTACGACGAGCGGGGACGAGGAGGGCAGGTGATGGCTGAGAGAGCTGTTCGGACGTCGGGGAATACTCGGCCCGCCCGCAGAGCCCGTTAACACAAACCTAACATGGAACCCCTTGCCACACGCCGGAGCCGGATCTATGATCCGCCTCTACCAGTGGATTGCTGGTAGTTCGGAACAAGGGAGGTAGGAAAATGGCGTCGGCACGGCACCGATGGAAACTGAACCGTGTATCCACGGCTACATGCATGGTGGCGATGGCGCTTGCCGCCGGGGTGGGGACCGCCACCGGCGTCGGGAACGCCGGCGCCAGCGCGTTGCGTACAAACGCGTCGGCGACTGGTTCGGTAGAAGTTGACATCCTCGGGTACAACACGGCAATAGAGACTTGGGCAAAAAGGGCAATGTCACTCTGGGAAGCGACCAAGCCCGGCTTCAGTATTAACATCGTCGTACAGCCCAACGACTCGCTGCTCCAGATCGAGACAACCCGAGCGCAGGCTGGTGACCCACCCGCAATTTCCAGTCTCACCACAGCCTGGATGCCGGCCTTCGCCCAGGCCGGCTATTTAGACAACATACGGTCCATCTTGCCAGCATCGTTTATTAGTGGGTTCAACTCCAACCTGTTGAAGGTCAACACGTACGCGGGCTCCCTAAACATCCTACCTTACGCTAGCTCTGCGCGCGCTCTGTTCTATAACAAGTCCGAATTTGCCAAGGCAGGGATAATGGGCCCGCCCAAGACATGGACCGCTTTTGAGGCAGATGCCGCCAAGCTCGTAAAATCGGGAGCGTCTAAGTATGCTCTCTCTGTGCAGGGCGCAGGTTCAGAGGCGTTCTCAGCCTGGTTCAACTACTTCTATTGGTCGTTCGGTGGAGGTTATGGGACAAGTACGACCACGCTCAACCTCAACCAGAAGGCTTGTGTAAGCGGCATGACCGTTATGAGCAACCTGGTTTCCAGCCACGAAGTCGAACCGGACCCTCAGACCTTCAATGCCGATCAGGAGTTGGACGGGTTCACCTCGGGAGATGCGGCCATGACGATCACCGGTCCCTGGCTCCAGGGCATTGCCGGCGCCGTAAAGGGCCTTCAGTACGGCGTAGCGCCCATCCCCGCCGGCTCGACACAGTCCACTCTGGGCGTTACCGACGGCTGGACTGTGTACAAAGGGTCCAAGGCAACCACCGCCCAAATACGCCAGGTGCTCATGTTCTTGATGTCACCTACGATCGAGAACAACCTTCTGACTGACGAAGGGTTCCTTCCGACCGAACAATCCGGGTTCTCGAGCCCGACCTATAAGACTGGGAACTGGCCAATTTTCGACAGTCTCCTGCCCACAGCCAAGTTCGCGCCGCTCAGCTCAGCGTGGGACTCCTTTTCCACCCAAGCCGTAAAGGTGATGCAGACAATGTACGTAAACGGCGCCTCAGCGGCGAGTGTCTGCCAGAGCCTGCAGGGTCTTCTGGCAAGCTAGATGTAGAGGCCACAGGCAGGCCTGGATGGTGTCGCCATAGTCGCGTTGTATGTACGAAACGCGACTATGGCGCTCGCTTAATGCTGGAGAGATGAGAAGGGTCGGTCGTTCGGCATGATTTCAGGCACTTCTTCGTTAGCCTTGGAGGACAACGGCGAGCGTGTTGCCACTGGACTGCCCCGCACGTCCCCTCGGGGGCTGTTCGGCAGGCCTGGAAAGGCACGCAGCGCCACCACATACCTCTACTTACTGCCCGCGGTGATATTACTTGTCGGTATCTTCGCCGTGCCCCTTGTCCAGGCAGTGGTGCTGTCGCTGCAAAAAAGCGCAGGGCTGGCAGGCACCTCGGGGTGGGCGGGCCTGAGGAACTACGAGGACGAGTTCAAGGACCCGCTGTTCTGGCAGATTGCGCTGCAAACGGTCATCTGGACCGTGGGCGTCGTCGTCACCACCGTCGTCGTTGCTCTATCGCTGGCGGCCTTGCTCCAGGGACGCTTCCGAGGGCGTACGGTATTGCGCGTCGCGCTGATGATACCTTGGGCCAGCTCGCTGGCCGTGAGCGCCGTGATCTGGGGATTTGCCCTGCAGCCCAACGGGTTAGTCGACAGGACAATGACGATGCTCGGGCTTCACGTCCTTGAGGTACCCTGGTTGGCCAACACCCCCCAGGTGACGATTGTGCTGATAGCTGTGGGGATCTGGGCATCGGTGCCGTTCGGCACGGTGCTGCTGTCGGCAGCCATGCAAGCCATACCGCGCGAGATTTATGAAGCGGCGTCGTTGGAGTCGCGGAGCCAGGTCAAACGGGCCTGGTTCATCACCATACCCATGTTGAAACAGGTGCTCCTGATCGTCACGATGGCAAACTTCGTCACAGTCTTCAACTCCTTCCCAATCATCTATGTCATGACCGATGGTGGCCCGATCAACAAGACGGAAATATTGGCCACGTACCTGTATGAGAAGGCGTTCTCCGACTACGATTTTGGCCATGCCGCGGCGCTAGCGGTGATCGTTACCGTTGTGCTCCTGGCGGCCAGCCTTCTTTATGTGCGCCTTCTTCTTCACAGTTCGCTCAAGGTGGGGATCGGTAGCCAAATGGCCCGGGGCCGGCCTGGGAGTAACCCATGAGGACGTGGCCACGGCAGTCCATAAGGTACGCGCTCCTGGTCATAGCGGCTGGCTTTAGCATCTTCCCGCTGCTGGTGATGGTCGATACGGCGTTCAAGACGTCGCCTGAGATCGCCGGCAACCAGCATTGGGTACCCCAAACGGCAACACTGTCGTTCTGGTCGAGCGCATTGCAATCGTCAGTTCTGTGGCTATGGTTGCGCAACAGCGCCATCATCGCGACGGGCGTGGCCGTGCTGACACTTGCGGTGGCCATTCCCGCGGCCTACGTGCTCGCCCGTCGGCAGTTCAAGGGCAACGTCCTGTTCCTCGATACGGTGCTCGTCACCCAGACGATCGCCCCGGCAGTCCTGATCGTGCCTCTGTTTGAGCTCTTCAGGCGCTTCGGCCTTATTGGGACGTTCCAAGGTGTTATTTTGGTGTCAAGCGCCTTCGTCGTCCCGTTCTCGATATGGCTTCTCGTCGCCTTTTTTCGTCAGGTGCCCGCTGAGCTGGAGGAGGCGGCGGCCATCGATGGCACAATGGGTTTGCGTTTTCTGCTCCGCTTTATGGTCCCGACCAGCTTCCCTGGTATTGTTGCGACCGGGCTGTGGGCATTCATGTACGGTTGGAACGAGTTCATGTTCAGCGTGACGTTCCTCAGTGGAGTCAGTTCGAGGTGGCCGATCACTATAGGGGTGTTCACGAATTCGGGGGAGTTCTTTGTGCAGTGGCAACTGCTCGCCATAGACGCCTTCGTGGGTACGATCCCTGTTCTTATCGTCTTTGTTATCTTGCGGCGCCGGCTCGAACTGGCTTTGGGGAGCACCATTGGTGGGTAGACGACGGGATGGGGCGCCGGAAAGGGATGGTAGCTAGGGTGGCTGCGGTAAGCTTTAGGGGCGTAGCGAAGCAATTTGGGTCGTTCGAGGCGCTCCGCGGTATCGACCTGGAAGTGCGCGACGGGGAGTTCTTGGTGCTCGTTGGGCCATCGGGGTCGGGGAAGACGGCGAGGCTGCGGCTGCTGGCCGGTCTGGAACGGCCTACTGAGGGGACCATCCAGATCGGGTCGAGAGTAGTAAACGATGTCGCCGCCGCCGACCGGGACATTGCCATGGTGTTCCAGTCCTATGCTCTTTACCCGCACATGACTGTCCGCCAAAACCTAGAGTACGGCCTGAAGCGGAGGAAGGTGCCTCGCGATCAGATCAGGGCGAGGGTAACCGAAGCCGTGGGCCTCCTGGGACTGCACGAGCTGTTAGAGCGGCACCCGTCTCAGCTGTCAGGTGGGCAGGCGCAGCGAGTGGCGGTGTGCCGGGCGCTGATACGAGACCCGGCCGTGTTCTTGATGGACGAGCCGCTGTCCAATCTTGATGCCAAGCTTCGCTCCCATGCTCGCGCGGAGATCAAGCGGGTGCAGGCGGAAGCCGGAGTGACAACTGTGTACGTAACGCACGACCAGGTCGAGGCCATGACGATGGGCGACCGCATCGCTGTGATCAACCACGGTCTCATTGCGCAATGTGATACGCCGGAGGCCTTGTACCGCCGGCCCGCGGACAGCTTCGTGGCGGGGTTCATTGGCAGCCCGGCCATGAACCTGTTCGCCGCTTTGGTCGAGGGCACCGCGGGGCAGTTTGAGCTGCATGCATTTGGGATCGAGGTGCGCGGGACGGCGGAGGCCAGCGCCACGCTCGCCAGGGGCACGTACACGATCGGGGTCCGCCCGGAGGACTTGCGGGTCTATGGGGGGCCGTCCGACGGTTGGCTCGGCCCTATACCGGGCCGGCTTACGTTCGTGGAAGACCTGGGGCGTGAACGCTTCATATACGTCGAAGTCGGCGGCACCAACAACCTCACGGTGCAGGCTGACAGCTGGGGTCGAGAGGTGGTCGGGGACCGGGTGGAAGTGTTTTGCAGGGTGGGCGGGATGCACGTTTTTGACGCCGACGGCCAGGCGACAGCCCATCTGGGGGGATCGCGGGCTGAAGCGGTTGTGGCATGAGGACCATCGCCGGAGAGGTTCCGTGATTGGTCCGCTCATCGGGGACAAGGCGAGAGAGGGCACGGAAATGGTGATCCTGGTAACGGGAGCGTCCGGCTTCATCGGTCGGCGGTTGGTCGAGCGACTGGTCCGCGAGGGTGATAAGACTATTTACGCTGCGAGCAGGGCCGGCGAGAGCCCCCAGGGCGCGATCGGCGTGCGGCTGGACTTATGCGATCGGGCGAGCTTTGCCAACCTGCCCGAGAGCATTGACACCGTGGTCCATCTTGCCGCGTTGATCGATTCAGAAGATATCGGGTCGTATATCGACACTAACGTCAGGGGCACTGCTTGGGTGCTCCAGTACGCCGCCGGTGCGGGTGCTTCACTGTTCGTTCACGGTTCGACTGGGGGCCTGTACGGGTCGAGCGCGGTGCCCTTCACGGAAGCTTCGCCGTTCCGCCCCCAGGATGATTACGCGCTCACCAAAGCGCAGGCAGAGATGCTTGTCATGGCGTTGGGGCAAGGGATGGTCAAGGTCAGGTTGAGGTACAGCGGGCCCTACGCAATAGGGACTCCCAACCCGCTTACTCGCCTGGTCAACCGGGTCATAGACGGGGAAGAGATCGAGGTGATACCGGGCATGTACCCGCGCTACTGCCCGTTGCACGTGGACGATGCGGTCGAGATGACCGTCCGGTGCCTGGAGTTGTCCTCAGACGTCGCCCTGAACATAGCGGGTACGGAGGTCGCCACCTTTCCCGCCATTGCCCTGATCGCCGGCGAGGAGGTGGGTCGTGAGCCGCGGTTCAAGCTGGTCAGCCCGGAGGAGACGATCCCGTATTACCGGAGCGACTTCATGATGGATGGGACGGCGGCTATTGACCTACTGAACTATCGCCCGAAGATCAGCCTACGCGATGGCATCAGGGAGATGGCACGTGACATAAAGGCAGCGCGGCCCCCGGCGTGAGGTGGTCAACGCCAAGGGTGCGGGCAAAGATCTTTGAGCAGAGGGCCGTAGCTGACCGGGGCCGGGGTCAGGCCCGTAACCCGAGCAACACTGCCGAGTCAGCTTCGATGATCCGCTCGACGGTCTCGGAACGCACGTAGGGCAGAGTACCGGACCGGAGGGAGGCTAGTTCGCGCAGGCCGGCGATCCCCTCGTCCGGTGTCCATAGTGGAAAGTCGGACCCGAAGAGCAGCTTATCGACCACGTCCCACTCCTGAGCGCGTACAAGGGCTGCGTAACCGTCGAAAGGCCGGGACCACACGCCGGAAACGTCGGAGAAGACATTGCGGTGCTTGCGCAGGACCATCAAAGTCTCCCGCTGCCACGGGTGACCGATGTGCGCAAGAATCTGGACAAGATCGGGATGGCGTCTGGCGACCTCGTCGATGAGGAGCGGTTGGGTGTACTGCAGGTGGCCGACGGGGCTGGGCGTAGTGCCCATATGCCACAAGAGGGGCAACTTGAGCTCGGTGGCACGACGATAGAAGGGGTCGTGGCGGGGGGAAGTGGGGTCGAAGCCTGCCAGTACGGGGTAAAGCTTGATGCCGCGCAAGCCGAGGGAGTGCGCGTACTCCATCTCGGCGATGACGTCCTCATCGCTTGGGTCCAGGGCCATGAAGCCGATCGTGGGAGTGCGGACCTGAGCGCAAAAGTTTGCCACATAGTCGTGGGGGGTGTTGACACCGACAGCCGTCGCTCGCATGCCAAAGACGATGGCCAGGTCGACCCCGTGCATGGCCTCGTCATAGGTTGCGGGCGTAACGTCCTTCCAGGAGCCGCCATAGACCGGCTCCCAGTTGGTCTCCCACTCGTGGCCCCAATGAGAGCCGACCAGGCAGTGGGTGTGCACGTCAATAAACACGGTATGTGCCCCCCTTCAGTTACGGACCAAGGAACATATTAGACCGGGAGTGGTCGAGGCGGTAGAGACCGGCCGACGGCGATGATATGGTCCCAATTGTGGGCTGTGGCGGAGCGAGCGGGGCCGCGGGCGGGTCTAGTATCTTATGTGTCTAAGACGGAACGGTAAAAAGTGCCCGACAGATGGTGAGCCATGACAGACCACCAGAGCAAGGCGAACGTGGGCCGGCCGCGACGAAGCGCGGCGCGCCGGGCACCCGTGGGCTCGGGGGTCGCCCAGGTCGAGCGCGACACCGGTGGCGACAATGCTCCGGCGGGTAATTACCACGTTGCCGCGCTAACTCGAGGACTGTCTCTCCTGCAGGTCCTGGCACACCACGGGCTCCCGATGGCCCTAGCAGCTTTAGAGGACCAAACCTCGCTACCAAAGAGCACTCTTGTCCGACTTCTCAGCGTGCTGGGAGAAGCGGGCTATGTGCAACGTATCGACGAGCGCCCGACGTTTTGGCTTGGGCCATCGGTCATGCCGCTGGCCGAGGCGTACACTTCCGTGCTGGATATCTCGTTGAGCGCGAAGCCGGTGCTGGAGAGCCTAGCGTCGACCTCCGGGCAGACTGTGAACATCGGTATCCTCGATGGGTACGAAGTGGTCCACCTGTGCGTGTTCGAGCCGAACCGGCCCGTCCGGTTCCGTTCGGAGACAGGGTCGCGAGACGGCACACACCAGACAGGACTGGGAAAGCTCCTCTTGGCCTTCCTGGCGAGTAGTTCTCTCGCCGCCCACGTGCCCCCGGAGCCCTTCCCGGCCCGGACCGCACGGACCATAACGACCAAGAGGGGCCTGTCGGCGGAACTGCAAAGCATAAGACGGTGTGGCTTCGCTTTCGACAACGAGGAGGGAGATTTGGGGGTTTGCTGTCTCGCCGTCCCGATACGGCGTGGCGGGAACGTCATCGCGGCGCTTAGTATGGCCGGGCCCGCGGCCGAGCTCGCGCCGACGAACCATGATCGGTACCTTGGGCTACTTCGAGCTGCGGCCGTGGACTTAGAGGCCGATATGCAGTTCCAGTATGCCGTGGCGATAGCTCGCCGGGCCCTCAGCTAGCGGAGCAACGCCCGGCCAGGTCGCTCGGGCGTAGTGACGGTGTCTTGCACCACGGCGACCCCCGCTACGAGGACGTGCCTGATCCCGCGGGCAGGAGCGAACGGTTCGGCATAACTGGCCATGTCCAGAAGGCTGTCGGGTTCCAAAACGGTAATGTCGGCGACGGCTCCGGGACACAGCACCCCGCGGTTGGTCAGGCCTATCTTCCTCGCCGGTGCCCCCGTCGCCTTTGCGATGGCCACCTC
>Ga0181517_10003550_pt1 | contig 14815 bp, 13 predicted proteins | sample PEATcosm2014_Bin_31_FD_119748 | JGI IMG/M metagenome (GOLD analysis project Ga0181517, IMG submission 119748) | Peatland microbial communities from MTU Mesocosm Facility, Houghton, MI, USA - PEATcosm2014_Bin01_30_metaG | ecosystem: Environmental > Terrestrial > Soil > Wetlands > Peat | place... | reverse complement strand
AGAACAGCGGCGAAGATGCCCTCGAAGGGATCACGGTAGAGAACGTCACCGCCCGGACGGCCCAGCAGCTAGGATTGCCGGCCACCGCCGCCGGAGTTGTGGTGACCAACGTGGACCCGGCCGGCAAAGCCGCCGACTCGGGATTGAAGCGCGGCGACGTAATTCAGGAAGTGAACCACAAACCGGTGCGCAACACGGCCGATTTCGAAGCTGCGATGCGCAACGCGAAGGACGCAGCTCTCCTGCTGGTGAACCGGCAAGGCAGCACGATGTATCTGGCTGTTTGACCGGTTATCGCCCATGCAGGAAAAGGCCGGTCCCGACCTCCTCCGACAGGACCGGCCTTATTTTTTTGCCTGTCAGCGTTACGCGCGACCGGCCGGCTCGCGATCCGATACGATCACAACCTGCATATCCTTGGCCAGGTTCACGATGCTTTGGACCGTATCGCGGGCGAGCAGAGGAAGCCGCCAGCGGCGCTGGCGCGGGCGCGCCACGAAGATCTGCGTAATCCGGTTCCGGCGCGCGAAATCGATCAATACCGGAGCCGTCTGATCGCCTTCCAGAACGCGGGTCTCGATGCGCAGGTTGCGGGCGAAGTTGAGATGGCGCTCGATGGCTTCGCGCTCCGCTTCGGGCATGGCCCCGGCGTCGCCGGCGCGCTGCACCGCGACGGCGAAGCATTCCGCGCCCAGAAAATCGCCTATTCGCTTGGTGCGCCGGATGGCCATCGCGGTCGTGGGGTCCGCGGTTATCAGTACCAGGATCTTCTGGCGTTCGAAGATCGCGGCGGCGACACCGGCATGGCGCGCGGCCGGGGCCGTTTCGGCGATGGTCCGGTGCTCCACTTCGTGCGCCGTCTCTCGCAGGGCCAGCTCGCGCAGGGCCACCAGGGTGGATTCGCGAAAGAAGTTCCGCATGGCGCGCTCCGCCTTCTCGCGGCCGTACACCACCCCGCGCTCCAGACGGTGCAGTAGGGCTTGCGGCGTCAGGTCGATCATGACCACTTCATCGGCCTGGTGCACCACCCAGTCCGGAATCGTCTCGCGAACCCGGACGCCGGTGATATACCACACCTGGTCGTTCAAGCTCTCCAGGTGTTGGACGTTCATGGTGGTCAGAACGTCGATGCCGGCATCCAGCATCCTTTCCACGTCCTCCCAACGCTTGGTCCGGTCCGAGCCGGGAACATTGGTGTGGGGGAACTCGTCCACCGCGCATACTTGCGGATTTCTCGCCAGGATCGCTTCGGTATCCATCTCCTCGAAGGCGGATCCCCGATACTCGATCCTCTTTCGTGGAATCAGCTCCATGCCTTCGGTCTTGGCGATGGTGTCCGGCCGGCCATGCGACTCGAAGTAGCCGATCGCCACATCGACGCCATGGGCCTTCAGTTCGCGCGCCTCTTCCAGCATCTGATAGGTCTTGCCGACGCCGGCGGCATAGCCCATGTAGATCTTCAGTCTTCCGCGTCGCCGTTCCGCCATCGCTATTGGGGAAACACTCGCACGTCCATGCCCGGGGTTCCGCGGATCAGCTTGTCCACCGGGTTGCCCCAAATCCGCTGCCAGAGGCCCGACCGCTGGCTGTGCCCGATGAAGAGCTGGGTGATTCCGTGGCCTTCGGCAAATTCCAGAATAGCGTCCACCGGGTCGTCGCCATCCAGGATCTCGACCCTGGCGCCGGCGGCCCGGGCGATGGCCAGCCTCTCTTCCAGGGCCGCCCGGCCGGCCGGGGAGATCTCCGGTTGATTCACATAAGCCGCGATCAGCTCGCCGTGGAACCTCTCCGCGATCACGCGCGCCGTTTCGATCATGGCGCCGGCATTGGCGCGCGGCGTAATGCACACCATGATCCGCTCCTGCGCGCCGATGCTGTGGCCGATCCCGTGACGCTCCAGATACTCGTTGAGCTGATGATCCACCACGTCGGCCGCCAGCACCAGCGCCAGCTCCCGTAGTTTGGAAAGGCGTTGCTCGCTCCGGGCGGCGTCGAGCTGCTCTTCCGCCGATCCCTCCACCATCGGCTGGCCGGCGGGCGCGTCCACCAGCTCGATCTCGTCGGCGCTCTTGATGAACTCGACCGGAACCGTCTGCGTCACGTGCTTCCCGGTGATGGCTTCCACCTGTTCGCTCAACTCCGCCACGTACTGGATGTTGATCGAGCCAATCACGTTGATGCCCGCCTCCAGCACGTCCCGCACATCCTGCCAGCGGGTGGCGTTCCGGGAGCCCGGCGGGTTGTCGTAGGCTAACGCATCCACCACGCAAGCCGCCGGACGCCGCCGGATGAGGGCGTCCACGTCGATCGCCGGGTGATCGCCGGCGCTCTTCAGCGGAACCACCTCCAGGTTTCGCAACAGGGCCTGCACTTCCGGCGGCACTCGCGGTTGAACGGCGGCCACCACGATGTCCTGGCCGCGCTCGCGCCGGCGGCGCACTTCGTCCAACATGCGGAAAGACTTACCTGCGCCGGATGCGTAACCCAGAAAGATCTTGAGGCGACCGCCGCGGGCCGCGCGCTCCTCCGCCTGGGCTTCCCGAAGGAAGTCATCGGGCGTCTTCCGGCGCGTTTCAGGAGTCATAACCCATCCGGGGCGGTAAGAGCTGGCTTTTCAGCGGACCACGCATTTGAAGAGTAGACGATTGAGCCGTTTGCGTCAACCTGTGGCGCCTGCCGCGCCTGCCGCGCCTGCGGCTCGGGCGACCAGGCTGCCGCCTGGTCGCCTTGACAAGCCTGGAGGCTTATCCCACCTCGCCTTGACAAGCCTGGAGGCTTATCCCACCCCACGCGAGAAGCTACCTGCGCGGAAACTGGCGGTCCAGAGCCAGGTTGAGCGCCAGCACATTGACCCGCGGCTCGCCGAACAGCCCCAGATCGGGACCCTCCGTGAACTGCGCCACCAACTGGCCCACCTGTTCCGCCGCCACTCCGCGCGCTTTCGCCACCCGCGGGATCTGCGCTTCCGCCGTCGCCGGGCTGATATGCGGATCGAGGCCGCTGCCCGACGCTGTTACCGCATCGGCGGGGATCGGCGCCTTGGGCGTGAACACCAACGGCGCTTTGTCGTCATTGAAGGCCTTGATCAGCTTTACATCGTCGAGGGCGCCGCTGGCGTCTTGAAACCGGTCCAGGGGGGCCGACGATTCGTAGGGAATGCCGTTGTCAAGGCAGTAGTGCACGATGCGCAGGTCGATGCCGTCGAAATCCACCACCTCGTTCTTCTTGTCGTCTATTTTGGTCGTGCCGTGGATGAGCTTGGCGCTCGTCGGTCCCAGGCTCGAGGCGCTGCTAGCGGTCGGGTCGTACCCGCTACCGGCCGACGACGGCCGCGGATGGAAGTACTCGGGCTTCGTGAAGTTCTGCCCGATCAGTTCGGAGCCGACGGTTTGGCCGTGGGCCACGATCAAGCTGCCGTTGGCCCTGGCAGGGAAAAAGACCTGGCACAGCCCGGTCACCACGCCGGGGTAGATCAAGCCCGTCAGGACCGTCAGCGCCAGCATCATTTTGAGCCCAGTTCCGAATTGCCGCCACATATTCTCCTCCTTTACGCCAGCTTCAGCCAGCCAAGAACCATATCGATAAACCAGATGCAGGGGAAGGGCGCAATGAAACCGCCCACGCCATAGATCCAGAGATTCCGGCGCAGCATCTCAGCCGCGCTTTGCGGCTTATATTTCACGCCCCGCAACGCGAGCGGCACAAGGGCGACGATGATCAACGCATTGAAGATTACCGCGGCCAGCACCGCGCTTTGAGGGTTGTGCAGGTTCATGATGTTGAGCTTCGCCAGCGGCGGATAGGTCACCATGAACATCGCCGGGATGATGGCGAAGTACTTGCTGACGTCGTTCATGATAGAGAACGTGGTCAGCGCGCCGCGCGTGATCAGCAATTGCTTGCCGATCGCCACCACCTCGATGAGCTTGGTGGGGTTGCTGTCCAGATCCACCATGTTCCCGGCTTCCTTGGCCGCCATGGTGCCGGTGTTCATGGCCAGGCCCACGTCGGCCTGCGCCAGCGCGGGGGCGTCGTTGGTGCCGTCGCCGGTCATGGCCACCATGCGGCCGCCCGCCTGTTCCTTGCGGATGTACTCGAGTTTGTCCGCCGGCGTCGCCTGGGCGAGAAAGTCGTCCACGCCCGCTTCGGCGGCGATGGCCGCCGCGGTCAACGGGTTGTCGCCGGTAACCATCACCGAGCGAATCCCCATGGCCCGCAACTGCGCGATGCGCTCCTTCATCCCGCCCTTAACGATGTCTTTCAGGTGGATGAGACCCAGCAGCCGTTCTCCATCGGCCACCGCCAGAGGCGTGCCGCCGCTGCGCGAAATGCGGTCGCTTATTTCCTGAAAGCCCGGAGGGACGACGCCGCCTTTATCGGTAACAAACTTAATGATGGCGTCGGTGGCGCCTTTGCGAAGCTGGCGTCCCTGGAAATCCACTCCGCTCATTCGCGTGTAAGCCGAAAACTCGATAAAGGAAGCTTCGCCCTCCGGTATGTGGCGGCCGCGAAGGCCGTACTTCTGTTTCGCGAGCACCACCACGGAGCGGCCTTCCGGCGTCTCGTCGGCCAGGCTGGATAGTTGCGCGGCGTCGGCCACCTCCTGCGCCTCTACGCCGGCCACGGGCAGGAACTCCACCGCCTGCCGGTTGCCAAGAGTGATTGTGCCGGTCTTGTCGAGCAGCAGGGAGTTGACGTCTCCCGCCGCCTCCACGGCCTTTCCGCTCATGGCCAGAACGTTGTGCTGCATCACGCGGTCCATGCCGGCGATGCCGATGGCCGAAAGCAGGCCGCCGATGGTGGTCGGAATCAGGCACACCAGCAAGGCCACGTAGACCGGGATGCCGGGCACGCTCCCCGCCCCGGCGGAGTTCACGCTATAGATGGCGTAAGGTATCAGGGTGGCTACGGCGAACAGGAAGATAAGCGTCAGGCCCGCGATCAGGATGTTCAGGGCGATCTCGTTAGGAGTCTTCTGCCGCTGGGCGCCTTCCACCAGCGCGATCATGCGATCGAGGAAGGTTTCCCCGGGATTCGAGGTGATCTTGATTTTGACTTGATCCGACAGGACCTTGGTGCCCCCGGTGACGGCGCTGCGGTCGCCGCCCGACTCACGAATCACCGGGGCGCTCTCACCGGTGATCACCGATTCATCCACCGTCGCGATGCCGTCGATGACCTCGCCATCCCCGGGAATCAGCTCGCCCGCGCAGCAGGCCACCACATCTCCGGCGCGCAAATTCGACGACGGGACTTTCTCGATGCTCCCGTCTTCCCGGACGCGGTTCGCCGGCGCATCGGTCTTGGTCTTGCGCATCGAGTCCGCCTGGGCCTTGCCCCGGGCTTCCGCCATGGCCTCGGCGAAGGTGGCGAACAGAACCGTGAACCACAGCCACAGATCGATCTGCAGCTCGAAACCCAGGTTGTGCGCTCCGGTGAAAATATCGCGAACAAGGAACACGGTGGTCAGCGCGGCGCCCACCTCCACCACGAAAATCACGGGGTTCTTCATCAGCGTGACGGGATTCAGCTTTCGAAACGAATCCTTCACGGCGCGCCGGAGAATCTCGGGGTCGAAAAGGGGGCGGGATCGCGCCAGCTTCCTCGGAATGAGGGTCGTCGAATCTTCGGCCGCACGAGGAGGAGTGGAAGTAGTTGCCATTGGTCAGCTCCAAACCGGAAACATCACAAAGGAGAAGAGTTTTCCCGAGTGCATGAAGAAATGCTCCACTATCGGGCCGAGCGCCAGCGCCGGAAAGAAAGTCAGGGCGCCAACCACCACCACCGTGGCCACCAGCAGGCTTATAAAGAGGGCGCCGTGAGTGGGAAACGTGCCGCTGGAGGAAGGCACCTTCTTCTGCGCCGCCAGACTGCCCGCGACGGCCAGCAGAGGGATGATGAACATGAAGCGTCCAAACAGCATGGCCAGCCCGGTGGTGACGTTGAACCAGGGGGTATTGGCGTTGATGCCGGCGAATGCGCTGCCGTTGTTCTCCGAAACGCTCGAATAGGCGTACAGCATCTCGCTGAACCCGTGCGGCCCCGAGTTGCCCAGGTTGGCGATGGCGGGCCCGGCGGCATTCCAATAGCTGCCCTTGGCGAATGGTATGACGATACTGACCGCCGTGAGCACCAGGATCAGGAACGATGTCGCCAGAATCGGCAGCATCGCCATCTTGACCTCCTTCTGCCGGATCTTCTTTCCGAGATACTCCGGCGTTCGGCCCACCATCAGCCCGGCGATGAAGACCGCGACGATGGCATACAGCAGCATGCCGTACAAACCCGAGCCGACGCCTCCGAAGATCACTTCGTCGGTCTGGAGGTTGAACATGGGGACCAGGCCGCCAATGGGAGTGAAACTGTCATGAAAGCTGTTGACTGCGCCGCAGCTCGCATCGGTGGTTACGGTCGCGAACAAGGCCGACGACGCGATGCCGAAGCGGGTTTCCTTTCCCTCCATGTTGCCGCCGGGTTGCTTGGCGGTGGCGGCGCTTTCCAGGCCGAGTTTGGACAAAATGGGGTTGCCGGCCTGCTCGAAGCCATAGCAGACGAAGACGCCGATGAGAAACATGGCTGCCATGGCGCCGAAGATAGCCCAGCCTTGCCTGGTATCTTTGACCATGCGGCCGAACGTATAGGTAAGCCCCGCCGGGATCAAGAAGATCAGGATCACCTGGAAAAAGTTGGTGAACGGCGTGGGATTCTCATAAGGGTGCGCGGAGTTGGCATTGAAGAACCCGCCGCCGTTGGTCCCCAGCATCTTGATGGCTTCCTGAGAGGCGACCGGGCCCTGCGGAATGGTCTGGGTGGGTCCTTCGACGGTCTTGACAGTGGCGTAAGGGTGCAGGTTCTGAATGGCGCCCTGGGAGCAGAGCAGCAGCGCGGCGCACAAAGAAAGCGGCAAAAGCACATACAGCGTCGCGCGCGTGATGTCGACCCAGAAATTGCCGATCTTGTCGGTCTGGTGGCGGGCAAAGCCGCGTATGATGGCCACCGCGGCGGCTATGCCGACCGCCGGGGAGACGAAGTTCTGCACCGTAAGGGCGACCATCTGGACGAAATAGCTCAGCGTCGATTCGCCGCTGTAGGCCTGCCAGTTGGTGTTCGTCAGGAAGCTGACCGCCGTGTTATAAGCCAGGTCGGGCGATATCAGCTTTCCTCCAAAGCCCTGCGGGTTCCATGGCAGGAAGCCTTGCAGTCTCTGGATTCCGTATACGAACAGGAAGGCGAAGACGCTAAACCACAGCATTCCCGCGGCGTACTGAGTCCAGCGCTGTTCGGCCTCTTCGTCGATCCCGCATAATTTGTAGATGAGCGACTCGACGGGGCGTACGACGGGGTGGAGAAACGTGCGCTCTCCCTGGAACAGCTTCGTCATGAACAGCCCCAGCGGTTTCGTGAGGAGAAGCAGGACGCCGGAGAATACGGCGATTTGTAAAATTCCTAGGCTCGTCATGTGGCCCTCAAAACCTCTCCGGATGCAGCAACGCCACGGTCAAATACACCAGGAGAAACAGCGCTGTGATGCCTGAAAGCACGTAATCCATAAGCGTCCTCCTTACAGCTTGTCGCAACCTTTCACGATCGCCCACAGGGCCGCGAAACCGGCAAGGCCGAATAGTATATAGAAACAGTCAAGCATTTTGTTCCTTCCTCGGGCTGGTGAATATCACCTCTGGGTGATAGAAGAAATCGAGCATCGCTTTTACTCCGTTTCTACCACAACCACTTCGTGACCCGCGCGGCGCAGTTGCCGGGCGAGGCGCTTTTCCGGGCTCGGCCACCATCCTTTGCGCCCGCCGATCACCACCAGGGAACGCGGCTTCAAAGCCAGTTGCAGCGCCTCCCACCGGTCGCGGCACAGGTAAATGCAGACCGTCGTTTCCACCGGGCTCTGGCTGGCAAGAACCGAGAAGCGGCGCTCGTTGAAATCCAGAAGCACCGGCGGGCTGGTAATCGGCAGCGGGTAGGGGACCACCTGCGGAACCACCAGCGTAATGCGCGATTCCAGGCGTTCGGCCAGGACGCCGGCCTGTTTGAGCGCGTGAAGAGTGGGCTCCACGGACGTGAAAATCACGATCACATCCAGCTTGTGGTGGGTCTCCTGAGCCGGCGCGTTCTCCGGGCGCGCAGGCGCCGGAACGAGTGTTTTTTCTAGAGCCAGTGACATTTCTTTCCACGCCCCCATGTAAGAGCTTCCATTTCGAGGCTACGCGGAAAGCGCTAAAGAAGTCATAGGAAATGCATGAAGATTTCATAAAGACGGCGATGACGCCTTCATTTGGCCGTTGCAGCCGGCCTTTGCTCGGGCGCGCTAAACGGAGTATCCTGAGTCTGAAACTCCCAGTTCGCCGCCACGGAAGGATTCGTCAATGAAGCGCAGATCGTTTCTGAAGTCGCTCGCGGCCGCGCCGGCCGCCTGCCTGGCCCTCCCACGGCTCGCTGAAGCCGCCCTGCCGAAGACCAAGATCACGCGGGTCCGCATTTACAAACCATCCAATCTCAATCAGCTTTTCAACCAGAGCAACATGATCGTGACGGTGGAGACCGAGGCCGGCATCACGGGCATCGGCGAGGGCGGCTCCAAGGACACCCTGGAGCAGTGCGCCGGTTCCCTGATCGGCAAGGATCCGTTCAAAATCGAAGCCATCTGGCAGGAAGAGTACATGGCGTGGTTCTACCCTCCGGGCCGGGAGAAGCAGGATGCCATGGGCGCCCTGGACCTGGCGCTTTGGGACATCAAAGGCAAGGCTCTCGGCCTGCCTATTCACCAGATTCTGGGCGGGGCCGTGCGCAACTACTGCGAGACCTACAACACCGGCAATGTCCGCCCGCCGGCGGCGACGGGCGGCGGGCAGCCCACGTTGAAGGACCGCGTTAAGGCGACCCTGGACGCGGGCTACAAGGTGTATCGAATCGGCGCCGCCGATACCGGCGCCGGCGCCTGGGATGTGCGGGCGCGCCTCCTTCAACTCGCTAAGGACGCCAAGGAAATTCGCGAGGCCCTCGGTTCCACCGGCGATTGGAGCGTCGACTTTCACCAGCGCTTCGAGTACGCCGACGCTCTCCGCGGCTGCCGGCTGATTGAGGAGTACGCGCCCTACCTGGTGGAAGATCCCGTGCGCGACGAGCATTTCCTGGAAGACATCCCCAAACTCCGCCAGATGACCTCGGTTCCCATCGCGGCGGGCGAGGAGTGGGGCTGGCGCTGGGATTTCAACAAGCTCGTCGAGAACCACGACATCGATTTCAACCGCTGCACCCTGCCCAACGTCGGCGGCATCACCGAGTACCTCAAGATTCTGGCTCTGTGCGAAACCCACGCCGTGGGCATGGTCCCCCACTTCACCGGGCCGGTAGCCACCGCCGCCCTGGTGCATTGCCTGGCGACTTACCCCGGCTCGGTGATGTTCGAATACAATTACGGCGACAGCAAAATCCCCTATCTTCCCGAGTACACGGATTTCAAGGCCGGCAAGCTCTACCCCAACGAGCGCCCGGGTCTTGGCGTCACGCTGGACACCAAGCCTCTGACCCAGATCGGGGAAGTGACCGAGGCGGTGCGCCGTCAGATCTACAACCGCCCCGACGGATCGCTTACGCATTGGTAGGCGCGGTGGTTTGAACATTTCCCAGGCTCGCGGGCCGGCCGTACGGCCTCAATCGGCTTTGCCTTCCGGCTTTTGGGAGAGCGCTCTTCTTCTACACGGCCGCTCAGCGTGTTAGACTGCGACTCCAGGAGAACCCGATTATGTCCGACGCATCTTCCGGTATTTCGCGTAGAAAAATGCTCACTTCAGCGACCTCGGCAACCTCAGCGATCGCCGCGGGAAGCCTGATCACCCATGCCGACCTCGAGTCTATTTCGGGGCAGATGAACACGAATTCGAAGCCCTCGGCGCTGCGAATCACAGATATGAAAGGCGTGATCGCCTCGCCGCTTTATGAAAGGGATCTCCGCTACCTCTTCCGGCTCGAGACCAACCAGGGCATTTACGGGTGGGGCGATGTGCGTGCGCAGGCAAGCATGACCTACGCGTTGGAGCTGAAAAAGCTGATCGTGGGAATGAACCCCTGCGATGTCGCCTCGATCTTCTCTAGGATCAAGCAGCACGGGGGAAATGGGGTCACGGGCGGCGGCGTCTCGGCGGTGGAGATGGCCTGTTGGGAACTGGCGGGCAAAGCCTGGGGCGTGCCGGTCTGGCAGATGCTGGGAGGCAAGTTCCGCGACAAGATTCTTCTTTATGCCGACACAACGTCGTCGACAAATGCCGAGGAAATGGCCAATCACCTCCTCGAGCGCATCCCCGAGAATCCTTCGGCTGGCGGGTTCAAGTTCCTCAAAATGGACCTGAACTTCGGGTCGATCGCCGGCGCGGCGAACGTGATCCGGCCGCCCTCCGCGCCCGCGCCCGCGGCCGGCGCGGGAGGCAGGGGAATGGGAGGGGGGTTCGGGGGCGCCTATTACAACGGCGGTCAAATCACCGATAAGGGTCTGAAGAACATCGAGGATTTTGTAGCCGCGGTTCGCGAGAAGGTGGGGTACAACATCCCCCTCGCCTGCGACCATGTAGGCAACTTCAACGTCGAGACCCTCATCCAGTGCATCCAGGCCGTGGATAAATTCAAGCTGGCCTGGGTGGAGGATCCCGTACCGTGGCAACGCACCGACGATCTCGTCCGGATCAAGAACGCCGTCCGGACGCCTATAAACACAGGCGAGGACATCTACCTCGCCACCGGATTCAAGGATCTGTTCGAGAAGAAAGCGGTATCCATCATCCACCCGGACCTGGCGGAATGCGGCGGCATCCTCGAAGGCAAGAAGATCTCCGATCTGGCCAGTCAATATGGCATCGCAACGTGTTTCCACAACCACAACAACCCCACGTGTTGCTTTGCCTCGGTGCATGCGGCCGCGGCCACGGAGCAGTTCATGGCCCTCGAAATCCACGATTGCGACCACATCGACGAATTCTTTTCCGTGATCACCGGTTGGCCGAAACCGATCATCACCAACGGCTTCATGACGGTCTCGGATGCGCCGGGCATGGGCCACGATTACGACCTGGAAGGTCTCAAGAAGTGGCTCAAGCGGCCGGGCTTCTTCGAGCCGACCAAAGAGTGGGACAACATGTCCGCCGGCATGATGTAGCGGGCGCCGCGGTACAGGCGCTGATATGGCGCCGGTGGGGACGGGCGGAAGCACTCGACCTGCCGCCAGAATTCGCGCTCCAATGTGGCGCGCAGCGAAGCCAATCCTGGTCGGGAGCCGGGCACGCCGCCACATTGACATAGCGGTAGTTTTGGCGGCGAATCGGCCGGGGTTGACAAGTGTTCGCAAATTGACGAACAATGAGGATGTGGCGTGCGCAAACAAGACTCATATACTACCTGGAAGAGGATGGCACGGTTCCGATTGTCGAGTGGCTCGCCAGGCTGCCTCCTAAAGCCAACGCCAAGTGCCACGTCTATCTCACCCGGCTGGAGTCGGAAGGGCACGAATTGCGGAGGCCGAATGGCGACTACCTGCGGGACGGCATTTACGAATTGCGGCCTTCCCTCGGGGGCGTTCATTATCGCATCCTCTATTTCTTCCAGGGCAACGAGGCGGTGGTGGTTTCACATGGACTGACGAAGGAGCGGGATGTGCCAGGCGTGGACATCGAACGGGCGATCCGGAGGATGAAACGGTTCCGATCCGATCCCCCGAGCCACACGTTCGTTCCAGCGAAAGGAGCATAGCGCGGTGGCGGCAAAGAAAAAGTTCGATTCGGAGGCGCTGCAGTATTCGTACGACCGCTTTATCGCGGGCGACCCCGAGCAGGAGAGCTTCTATGAACAAGCGCTTTTCGACACGGAGGTCGCTTCCCTGATCTACGATCTGCGCACCAAGGCGGGGTTGAGCCAACGGGCGCTGGCGAAGAAGGTGGGCACTACCGCATCGGTAATCTGCCGTCTGGAGGATGCCGATTATGAGGGTCACTCTCTGGCGATGTTGCGGCGAATTGGGGCTGCGCTGGGCAAGCGGGTAGAGATTCGTTTCCTTCCGGCCGCGAAGCCGAAACGGCCGAAGCCCCGTAAGGCCGCATAGAGGCCGCCTCGATGGAATTGCCTTACCGGTTCGGCGTTTTTCGATACGTCCGCGATGCGGTTACGCAAGAGTTTGTGAACATCGGCGTCGCCGCCGTATCGCCTGAGGCCGGCTACCTCCCGAAAAAATCGCGCGGTTCAGGCTGACGCCCTTTCGCCACGCCCTTTCGCCGAAAAGAGAGAAGATCTTTGCGGATTGCCTCGGGGGACAATAGCTATGATTTCAATGCTCATGACCGCTAGGCTCGTAGCCAGCGCTGCGAGCTCGCGCTCGATTGGCTGGATGAGGGAGACGGTCTTGTTGGGGCGTACGCGGAACCTGCGGGTAACGGGGATGACAAGGCTCTTAGTGGCGGCGCTCGGGCTCGTGCTTCTGTCGAACATCGGGAACGGGCAGGGCCCAAGAACCGCAAACAGTCCCTTCGCGCTGACTTCGAGCCAGGGTAGATGCATCGGTTGCAAGACCGCCGCTCAGCTCGGAAAGGTGCAGTTTATCAGTCGTAAGGATATCTGGGCTGTTGGCGTCAGTGGGGCTCACGCGGCAGGTCCTACTGTCGTTGTCCATAGCACCGACGCTGGGCGCACCTGGAGAGAAATGCCCCAGACACATCAGTACCCCGGCGATCCAGACGGTCCACCCGCCTTCTCGTTCCTGGGCCCCATGCGCGGTTGGATCGCCTGGTGGAATTCCACCGACGACGCGCCAAAGGTAATCAGTACGCGGGACGGCGGAAAGCATTGGCAGAATGATTCTCAACAAGACTTGCAAAGGTTACAAATGGTTGATGAAAGCCGCGGCTATGGCGCCACGGCCGGGGAGTTCTATCGAACCGATAACGGAGGCCGCTCTTGGCTGCAAACCAAGATCCCGGATATCGCTTTCATCGATCACTTGTTTTTCCTGACGCCGGAGCTTGGGTGGATTACCGGCGCCGCCGGCGTCGACGGAAAGGACTTCTTCGTTTTCCGAACGGTCAATGGCGGCCGGGACTGGGAAGAGTCCCGCGCTACCACTCCGGAAAAACTCGCTTGGGTACGGGACCTCTTCTTCCTCGATCAACAGCGCGGCTGGCTCATCACCTGGGGCGACGGCGCCGACGGTACCTATTCGTATTCCACGGTGGACGGGGGAAAGCACTGGACGCCGGAACCTGATGAGTCGTTTCAGGGGAAAGGCAAGTGGGCGAGCGTAGTGCGATTTACGTCCAGAGAACGGGGCTTCGTTTTTGTGGACGACAGGGACAACGCGAAACGGGCGTTGATGTACACCTTGGATGGGGGCACGCACTGGCATAAGCAGGCGCTGCGGCTGCGGGATTTCGCCTATGATTGCCAGGTCTTCGAAGGCGACCTCTTGTGTAGCGCCGATCTTGGGTTCCGCCTCTTGACCCTACATCCAAAATGACGCAGTGGAAAGGTCGGGGAAAACTGGGGACCAGGTTGGACTGCACCCCTTGCCTGAGACACGGAAACTAGGAAAAACTGCATCGACCTGACTTTCACGGGGCCCGGTCACAGGCGGTGGTATGGCGCCGGCGCGGACGGGCGGAAGCATTCCATGCGCCGCCAGATGAGACGGGCGGGCAGGGCGGCGAATTCGCGCTCCACTGTGGCGCGCAGCGATTCGGGGTCGTCGAGCGCGCGCAGGTTCAATAGAATTTTGTGCCTGGCGGAGGGCGAAGCGTCGAGCGCGCCTTCCACCATCGGGTCCTGGCCGTTGCCGGTGAGCGCGGCTTTCAGGTAGCCCGCGTCCGATTCCATAAACACCTTCAGGTGCACGATGCGGATTTGCGGCTCCAGGCGGTCGAGCAGTGGCCCTATCAGCATGGGAGCGGAAATGGGCGGCGCGGCGTGCGCCGTGACGCGGGCGTTGAGCCATGCCAGCGCGGCTTCGGCTTCGGCGTAGCGCGCGTAATCGATGTCCAGGGCCTTGGCGCCGGCCGGAACGGCGCCGGAGAGCAGCCGGTCGATCCAGGTTTGCACGCTTTCGCCGCGCTCGAAGAGGAGGTCGGCCTCGGCCAGTTGATTCTGGTGGAGAAAGTCCAGATCGGGGTCGTCGAAGGTCCGCCGCGGGTGGAGCACCACGGTCAGCGGCGCGATGCGGAAGCGGTCCTGATGGTCGCGCAGGAGCGGGCGCAGGGTGGTGGCCACGATGTCGGTGCAACTGCCCACGGCCTCGGCGAAAATCACGTCGGGCCGATGTTCGAGCAGGCGGCCGGCGGCTTCGACGAGGTCGGGGAAGCGGCAGCAGAAGCAACCGCCGGTCACTTGATCGCAGGCCAACCCCAAGGCGCCGGCGTAGTGGGTGTCCACCAGGTCGTCGCCCTGGTCGTTGAGGATGGCGGCCACTCGCAGGCCGCGCTGCTCCAGAAGGCGCGCGGCCTGGAGGATGAGGGTGGTCTTGCCGGCCCCCAGAAAGCCTCCCACTACCGCGATGACGGGCTTCACAGCGCCAGCTCCTTACCCTCGGCGACGGTGGCGTTGGGCGTGGATTTCTTTCCGTTGACGGTGGCGGTGCGAACCGTGAGCGCGCCGTGATCCACGCGCAGGGTGGCGCCGGCGGCCGTGACGCGGAAGGTTCCCCACCCCGTCGCGGTACTCCAGAAACAGCGGAAGCCCGGCGCGGCCTTGATGGCGACGGACTGCTCGCCGCCGTGATAGCGGAAGCCGCTGGCGGCCAGCAGCGTGCTCCAGCTCGACATGGCGCGCGCGTAGTGGT
>Ga0181517_10003547_pt1 | contig 14827 bp, 10 predicted proteins | sample PEATcosm2014_Bin_31_FD_119748 | JGI IMG/M metagenome (GOLD analysis project Ga0181517, IMG submission 119748) | Peatland microbial communities from MTU Mesocosm Facility, Houghton, MI, USA - PEATcosm2014_Bin01_30_metaG | ecosystem: Environmental > Terrestrial > Soil > Wetlands > Peat | place... | reverse complement strand
GTAGGCGGCGGAAATCTTTATCAACTCTTCTATTTTACGAATCAGGCGATAGCAGACATCACCGGACTTACAATTCAACACGGTGTCGGCCCTGAGGCTGGCTTAGGCGTAGGCGGAGGCGGCGGCATCTACAACAACGGCGCTCTCACGTTGAATAACTCGACGATCAGCAACAACAACAGCAATCCCGCTGTCCCCTACAATAGCTCCGGCTTGGGCGGCGGCATCTACAACGACAGCCTAGGAATGATGCTGATCAGCGGCAGCACCGTCTCAGGAAACGGAACAGGCACCAGCGGCGGCGGTGGCGGCGCGGGCATCTACAACAACAATGGCGGCATGATGCAGGTAATTGACAGCACCATCTCCGCCAATGCCGCGTCCAACAACGCCGGCAGTGGTGGTGGCCACGGCGGCGGCATCTACAACGCCGGTCCGATGCAACTGATCAACAGCACCCTCTCCGGCAATACCGCCAGCGACGGCGGAGGAATATTCAACAATAATTTGGGCAGTACGCTGACGGTAACCGACAGCACCATCTCCGCCAATACTGCCTGGGGTGATGACACCGGCGACGACGGGAGCGGCATCGATAATTTCAACAGCGGCGGCGATGGCCTCGGCACAGTCACTGTGATCAACAGCATTGTGGCCGGCAACAAGTTTAACTATCAGGATGACTGCTACCAGTGCGGCGCGCAAGATCCGCACAACCTGCTCTATATCTTCACAGCCACCGACACCAGTGATTTGCTCAACATTGCGCTGGGCGCGCTGGAAAATAATCCGACTACGGCTACGACGCAGACGATGATGCCGGGGCCGGGCAGTCTGGCCATTCAGACCGGTGATCCAACGCAGATGCCTCAATGCATGGTCGCCAACCCTCTCGTCTACCCGTGCGTACCCACTGACCAGCGCGGCTTTCCGCGTTTGACCGGCGGCAATCTGGACATTGGCGCGGTGCAGACCAACTACACGTCGATCACCTTCTCGCAGCAGCCGACGGATACGCTTGTAAATACCACCATCACGCCCTCGCCCGCGGTTCTGGTTCAGGAGACCAACACGAATACCAGTACGACGGATTTCGTGAATGGCGCGCCGATTACGCTGACTTATACTGGCCCGTCGAATGGAATCACCGGCGCTCTGACCGAAGCGACAGATAGTACGGGCCACGCCACCTTCAGCGTCCTGACGGGGGTAACGCTTGGGAGCTATGCATTCACGGTAACCGAGTCGTCCGCATTATCTTCACTGGCAACCACAGCTACCAGCAACTCATTTAATGTTTATCCTCCTCCCCCGACAGTCACAAGTGTGAACCCGACTACAGGCCCAGCCGCTGGTGGAACGAGCGTCACCATCACTGGAACCAATCTCAGTAGCGCATCGGCAGTGAAATTCGGCGGTGTGGTCGCCACCATTACCTCTGACACTGGTACGCAAATCACGGCAACTTCGCCCGCTGGGACTGGAACCGTCGATGTGATAGTGACAACCCCGGGCGGCACCAGCGCGACAAGCGCCGCGGATCAGTTTACGTATATAGCAGCCCCAACGGTCACAAGCATTAGCCCTTCCGCCGGACCAACCACCGGCGGGACGAGCGTCACGATCACCGGAAGTCATTTCACTGGCGTTACAGCAGTCAACTTTGGCACATCTGCCGCAACTAGCTATACATTGAATAGCGACACTTCGATCACGGCAACTTCGCCAGCCGGGAGTGGAACCGTCGATGTGACTGTGACAACCCCGGGCGGCACCAGCGCGACGAGCGCCACGGATCAATATACATATCTGGCTCCTCCTACGATCACGAGTGTTAGCCCCAGTGTAGGCCCAACCGCCGGCGGAACGAGCGTCACCATCACCGGAACCAATCTGACTGGCGCTACAGCAGTGAAATTCGGAGCAGTATCGGCCACCAATGTTGTTGTCGTCAACTCAACGACGATCACTGCAACCTCACCAGCCGGTTCTGGAACCGTTGATGTGACGGTGACAACCGCAGGAGGCATCAGCACGACGACTGCTGCGGATCAGTTCACCTACGTGCCGCTCCCTACGGTCACGTCGATAAACCCCAGCGTAGGCCCTACCGCCGGTGGAACGCCCATTATCATTATCGGAGCGAATTTTACGAATCTTTCAACGGTGAAGATTGGCACTACTCCCGCCAACAACATTCAATTTGTCAACTCAGGGAGGATTGAGGCAACCTCATCCGCCAGTAGCGCGGGAACCTTTGACGTGACGGTGACAACCGCAGGAGGCACCAGCACGACGAACGCCGCGGATCAGTTCACATACGTGGCTCCCCCGACGGTCACGTCGGTCAGCCCCAGCTCAGGCCCAACCTACGGTGGGACGAGCGTCACCATTAATGGAATTAATCTCAGTGGCACAACTCAAGTGAAATTCGGCGGCGTCTCCGCCACGATTGCATCGGTCAGCGCAACGCAGATCGCAGCAACCTCGCCCGCGGGGAGTGTTGGAACCGTCGATGTGACGGTAACAACCGCGGGAGGCACGAGCACGACGAGCGCCGCGGATCAATATACGTATGTGGCAAGCGTGCCAACGACCCTGACAGTAACCGGCGGAACGCCGCAATCGACGGTGATAACAACGGCATTCAACTCCCAGTTGCAGGCGACTCTATACGACCAGTTCAGCAACCCATTCGCTGGTCAGTTGGTGACCTTCACCGCGCCCGCCAGCGGCGCCAGCGCAATCTTCTCCAGCGGCACCAACATTTTAGCGACATACACCGACAGTAACGGCAATGTCAGTGTGCCGGTCACTGCGAACGGAACGTCTGGCGGCCCTTACACCGTGACAGCAGCGGCAAGCGGCGCGAGCAACAGCTTCAGCCTGACCAATACTGCAATGCCTATCTTCACCGTGACCACACTGACCGACGACGCACCCGGCAGTCCTGCCAACTGCCCCAATCAGGCGGTGAGCAACCCGGTCACAAGCGATAATTGCAGCCTGCGTGACGCCATTGTGGCAGCCGATGTGGTGCCGCAAACGACGATCACCCCAGTGACAACCGCGCTGATGCCGACGATCAACTTTGCCGGTTCTCTGAGTCTTCCGGGCGTTTACAGCTTGACGACAGGCAAAACTCTGCCGGTTCTTGAGAACATGAATATCGTGGGACCGGGCGCCAGCAAGCTCAGCATCTCCGGCCAGAACACGGTTCGTGTTATCACTGAACTCCACGGCAATGTCATCATCTCCGGGCTGACCATCACGGGCGGCTACAACGCCACCACTGCCGGGGGAATCATCAACGGAGCCACGCTCACATTGACCAACTGCGCCATCAGCGGCAGTAATTCGCCTGCTGGCGGCGGCATCTATAACACAGGCACGCTGGCGGTAACCAACTGCATCTTCAGTGGGAATACCTCGCCATACGGCGGCGGCATCCTGAATGACAGCAAACTAACAGTGACCAACAGCACCTTTAGCGGCAACTCCACACCAAGCGGCGACGGCGGCGGTATCTTTAATCGTCCAGACGGCACGTTGACAGTAAGCGGCAGCACGTTTAATGGCAATTCCGTGAATGAGGGCGGCGGCATCCTGAACAATGGCACTCTGATGCTGGTCAATAGCACCTTTAGCGCTAATACCGCAACATTGGGCGGCGGCATCTTGAACAACGGCACTCTGGGAGCGGGCAATAACACATTCAGCGGAAATACCGCCACTCATGGCGCCGGCATCTTTCAAGCCCCCGGCGACGTCGTCCCCTTGATGCTGGGTAACAACCTTAGCACCGATGTCATCACGCCCGGCTACACGGACTACCAGGGCAATGTTATTGCCGGCGTGAATGGAGTGACCGCGGCCAATATCAACCTTGCGCCACTGGGCAATTACGGCGGAGCCACGCAGACCATGATGCCGCTGCCGGGTAACGCAGGCATCTGCGCAGGAATCATGGAAAACGTGAGTAAGGCAGAGCTGACCACCGATCAGCGCGGCGGCGCGCGCACGAACTCGACCTACACGGGCTACACCGGCGGCACGGCCTGCGTGGATGCGGGCGCGGTGCAGACCAACTACTCGATGGCCTTCACCACCGAGCCTCCCGCCAGTATCGAAACAGGCGTGGCCTTCAGCTCACCGAATATCCCCGTGGTGACGCTCTACGAGACCACGACGAATACAGCCTTCGCAGCCGGAACGGGTACACTCACTGTCGCCAGTGCTCCGGCTTCGGTGACATTGAGCGCCTCTTCGCGAACGATCAACGCAGGATTGGCCAGCTTCAGCGGCCTCTCCGTCTCCGCCACCACAACCACCGCCGGAGTGACGCTGACAGCCACACTGCCGCTGAATTCCGCAATCACTCCCGCACCGAGCATCGCGGCTGCCAGCACTTCCTTTGAACTGATCACGGTGACTCTCTCGCCGGTCTCGGGCGCACTTACCGCTGGAAGCTATGGCACACACTACAGCCAAAGCTTTACGGCCAGCGGCGGCACAACACCCTACACTTACACAGTAACCAGTGGCAGCTTGCCGCCAGGATTGACGTTGACAGCAAGCGGGGCAAACGCCGGAGTGCTCTCAGGAACGCCGTCGGCGGTTAGCGCAACCGCATACTCCTTCACCATCAAGGCTACCGACAGCCTGGGCAACACTGCCAGCCAGTCTTACACACTGACCATCAATAAGGTGGCCTCCGTGCTTGTGTTGAGCAGTAGTTTCAACACTGCATTCTTGCAAAATCAGGTTACTTTCACGGCATCAGTGAGCATTGGTTCCACCTCAACGGTTCCAGGACCAAGCGGCGCGGTAAACTTCTATCTCGACGGCGGCACAACGCCACTGTGTGCGAGCGCGCAAATCAACGGCGGGCTGGCTACCTGCGCGACTTCGACTCTGACTTCGGGATCACACTCGATCACTGCGTCCTACGGCGGCGATGCAAACTTCTTCGCTTCGAACAGTGCATCGGCGCTCACTGAAGCGGTGACAGACTTTACCATCACCGCGACTGGCGCCACATTAACCGTGATTCCCGGCTCTACTGCGGAGTTCACATTTACTGTTAGCCCGTTGAGTCCGGCCACCACTTTCCCGGCGGTGATCAACTTCTCGGTCAGCGGATTGCCAGCGGGAGACACCTACAGCTTTACGCCATCGAGTGTTGGTCCGTGCGCGAGCAATTGCTCGACCACTGTGACCTTGAATATCCAGACGCAGCAGGTAGCTTCTGCCGCTCAGCCGAACACCTTGAAGCTGGCTCCGTTCGCGCTGGCGCTGCTGCTGTTGCCCTTCGCCGGACGGCTGCGCAAGAGCGGCAAAAAGCTGGGCAGGATGCTGATGATTGTATTGCTTGTCGGTGCGGGCGCAGCAGCCATGGCCGGACTGAGCGGCTGCGGCACCAATACCGGATTCTTTGCGCAGGCACAGAAGAGTTACACGGTCACAGTAACTGGAAGCGCGGGGACGGTAGCCACTGGCACGCTGTCGCACAATTCTAACGTCACCTTGACGGTTGAGTAATCAGGAGAACTGAAGATGCGTATCAAGATTCGCGGAAGGGTGCTCCTTGTGGGCGCGTGCATATTGGCTGGCTCAACAGGATGGGCACAGCAAAACCAGAAACCTGCGGCTCCAGCGGTTTCGGCAGACGTAGCAGTAACTTTTGATGCCGAGCGGGCGCAGTTAGTGACCGACCAGTGCTGCTTTTGGCTGAAGGGCGGCGGAGCGGACGCGGTCGTGACCTTCTGGAAGGGCTTGGGGCTGGCCGCAGGCTTCAACGGGGATCATGCCTCGAACGCAACGCCCGGCGTGGATGTGAACAAGATTTCTTTTCTAGCCGGACCTCGCTACACCTATACAGCATGGCAGGGACACGCCAGAACTGCTGACCAGCGACGGCTGCAGATCTTTGCACAGGGACTCGTCGGCGGCGCGCATGGGTTTGACGGACTCTACCCCTCCTCCACTGGCGCCGTCAGCAGTGCCAGTTCTCTGGCTATCCAAGCGGGCAGCGGACTGAATCTCTATCTCACCAAAAGCCTCGGTCTGCGCCTGATCGAAGCCGACTATGTGAGGACGGAGTTTGCCAACGCTTATTTGAATGCGCAGAACGATCTGCGACTTTCCTTCGGCGTGACCTATCACATTCAGGGCACCGCGCCCGCGCCGGTCAATCTAAAGGCAACCGCGACGCCGTCCACGGTTTTTCCCGGCGACCCGGTGATGGTGACGGCGACGGCCGGCAATCTGAATCCGAAGCTGAATGCGGTCTACTCCTGGTCGGGTTCCGGCGTATCGGGCAAAGGAGCCAATGCCAGTGTAGACACAGCCGCTCTAGCACCCGGCACTTACACGGTGAAGGTCGAGGTGAAGGAAGGCAAGGCTGGCAAGGAAGGCATCAAGGCAGGCGAGAGCGCCGAGGCTTCGGCCAGCTTCACGGTGAAGCAGTTTGAGCCGCCGACCATCAGCCTCTCGGCCAGCCCCAGCACCATCAAGCCGGGCGAAAGCACCACGATTACAGCAACGGGAGTAAGTCCGCAGAATCGTACCCTGACGTATCATTACTCTGCTTCGGCGGGCGCAATCTCCGGCAACGGAACGACTGCGGTCTATTCCTCGACCGGCGCTCCAACCGGCACGGCGACGATCACCGGCACTGTGACCGACGACAAGGGCCAGACAGCAACGTCCTCGACTGACGTTACCATTACAGCCCCATATGTCGCTCCGATTCCGCGCACTCAGGCGCTCTCGCCGATCAGCTTCGATAAGGACAAGGCGCGTCCGGCGCGTGTGGACAACGAAGCCAAGGCGATCCTCGATGGCATCACTCTCGACCTAGAAAAGCAGCCGGATGCAACGGCTGTGGTGGTGGGCGAATCGACGGCTGCTGAAAAGGCGAAGACCGCAAAGGAGCAAAAGGCAGCATTACAAAACAAACGCATCAAGGTCGAGGACTTGGCCGCCCAGCGAGCCGTCAACGCTAAGGATTATCTGGTGACGGACAAAGGCATTGATGCCGCGCGCATCCGAGTCGCTGCTGGCGCAGCTGATCGCAAGGCCGCGGAGATATACCTTGTCCCTGCGGGCGCAAATTTTGCCGCCGATGTGCCCGGAACCACTCCGGTGGATGAGAGCAAAGTAAAGCCACAGGAGCGCAAGCCGCTCACAGTCAAGAAGCACAAGTAGGTTGCGTAAGCAAGGTTGCCGGAGCAGACCAGATGGTCTGCTCCGGCAATATTTTCAGTTCTATTTCGCGGAAGAACCCACCGACGAGAATCTGGCCGGAACTTGAGTCAATGAGAATAGTTGAGTATGACTATATATCGTAGTACGATATATATATGAACGCAAGGAGAACTCAACTCTCTATTCGTGAGTTGCAAGACCTGGCTGAATTCCGTTATCAAATTCGCAGTTTCCTGCGGTTCAGCGAGGAACAGGCGCATGCACACGGAATCGAACCTCGACAGCATCAACTCTTGCTTGCAATCAAAGGCTTGCCGGACGACGCAAAGCCTACGATAGGCGAACTTGCGTCGCGCATGCTGATTCGCCACCATAGCACCGTTGAACTGGTGAATAGGATGACGGAAAACGATTTAATAAAGCGGGTTGCAGAGGAATCAGATCACCGCGAAGTCCTCGTTCGACTCACGAAAAAAGGGGAGGCGTTGTTGCATAGGTTGTCCATTGCGCATCATGAAGAACTGCGGGCCAAGGGGCCGGAACTGATGAAGACACTTAGCGGAGTACTGGGCGGCAAATGAAACTTTCTACAGAGCAAAAGAAGCTGGGCGATTTTACGACCACCCTTCGTGTGCTTCCAATCTCCGGTCTGGCCATGGTCATCGGTCTTATTGGCGCGTTCGTCGCGCTTGCTCTTAGTTTCCGGCTGCTATGCAAGGAGCGCCGCAAGAGCTTACAATTCTTTCAGAAACAAGATGGCCAAGACTAAGGAAAAGATTTTCGAAATTGCGTGCCCTGATTGCGGGGCGATGATGAAGGTGGATGGAGCCACCGGCCTCGTGGTGAGCCATACTCCGGCGCCGCGCAAGCGGATGTTTGAAGACCTGGAGACGGCGGCCCAGGCGATGCGCGAGCAGGACGAGCGCAAAGAGTCGATCTTCCGCCAGTCGGTGGAGGCAGAGAAGAACAAGGAAGACCTCTTTGAGAAGAAGTTTGCCGAGGCGCTGCGCAAGGCCAAGGACGCACCCGAGGGTAAGCCTCTGCGCGAGTTCGACCTGGATTGAAGTCCGCGCCGCTGGCAGCCAAAGGTTTGCAGGCTAGTTGATTCTTCCCGCGCACGGCGGGCGATTTCGAGCGATACTGGATGCACCACCACCCTGACGCGGTTCGGGGCAAAAGGAGAAACGATGACGGTTATCCCGCTTTCCAAGCCTGCAATTGAAGCTGAAGTTGAACCGGAGGTTGCCGAGACCGAAACCATGCATTGGGTCGGATTTGCGGCCGGTGGAACCCTTGTAGCGGCCGGACTGCTGCTGCTGGCGGGCGAACGCCGCGCCGGAATGGTAGCGGCGGCTGCGGGCACTTCGCTGGCATTGCTTGACCAGCATGAGACGCTCAACTCCTGGTGGAATGCGCTTCCGGGCTATATCGACCAGGTGCAGGGAGTTCTGGGCAAGGTGCAGAATACTGTGAATGAGGTCGCCGCCAAGCGCGAGACGCTGCACCGCGTGCTGGCGCGGTAACTACTCGTTCTCTTCTTCGGGATCGTAATCCTCGCATGAATCACGGCGATCGCAGGTTGCGCAATCGCCGGTTTCGCAGACCTCCTCTTCCGGCGCCAGCTCGTCGCCTTCGGTGGTAACGGTCATGGAATGCACGGTTTCGGAATCATCAAGATAGCCAGTGCGATCGATATTCTGCGAGGCGATCTGGAGGGCGTAGAGGAGCAGGCCAGTGCGGCGCGCATCGATGCGGGAGCTGAGGCAGGCAGCCGTGATCTGCGAGATGGCGACCTGGATGGATGCGGAATTCTCCAACAGAGGCAGCTTGATGTCATCGCTGTTGGAGGCTTTCGTTTTGGCGCGGGCGTGGAAATAACAGTAAGCCGACTCGCTAAGAGCCGGAGATTGGCACCCTTCGCTAAATGCGCGAAGGATGGGGCGCACAGCGCAATGTTGCGTTAGACTATCAGTAAAGGTACCGAACAATGCCCGATAATTCAGCAAAGTGGTGGGATGACATTGATGCTCCAGTAGAAGGAGAAAACGAAGCCTCCATTCGCGAATATGAGATAAGTGCTTCTCCTAATGATTTTAATATCCTGACAATCATGTCGTTCATTGAGTCAGGGCGTGTGAAGATTCCGGCGTTTCAGCGGAATTTCGTATGGGATATAAAACAGTCCTCCAGATTAATCGAATCTATTATCATAGGCCTTCCAATCCCACAGATATTCCTTTTTGAAGAATCAAAGAATGCTTTTCTAGTAATCGATGGGCAGCAACGTCTGCTTTCAATTTACTACTTCATTAAGCGACGGTTCCCGAAAAAGGAGAAACGAGTTCAACTTCGCGATATATTCGATAAGAAGGGTTCCCTTCCCGAAGAGATTCTTTACGACAATGAATATTTCACTGACTTCAATCTAAACCTAAATTCAAGTGATCAGGTAATTAGCCCATTACACGGTCTCAACTACAATACTTTAGGCGAATTAAAAGGGCAATTCGACCTGCGTACAATTCGAAATGTAATCATCAAACAAAACTTGCCTCCAGAAGATGCCAGTTCCAAATACGAAATTTTTAATAGATTAAATTCGGGTGGAATGAACTTATGGCCCCAAGAAATTCGCGCCAGCCTCTACCACTCGCCGTTTTACACGATGCTCTACAGGATCAATACGGACCCTGCATGGCGCAGATTCACAGGACTAACAGAAGCCGATCTTCACATGAAAGATATTGAGATTCTTCTTCGCGGTTTTGCACTTCTATTCTATGGAGAGGTTTATCGGCCGTCAATGACACGCTTCCTGAATGAATCGTCAAGGAAATTTCAGTCATTCGACCTGTGCAATGTAGGATATCTCGAGCAGTTATTCGCTTCTTTTGTTAAATCCTGTAATGGTCTGCCAGACAGAGCTTTCTACGGAAACACAGGTACGTTCACGATTTCAATTTTCGATGCCGTCTTTCCAGCGATCTGTAAAGACGCCCTGCGAAAAAAGGACTTCGTCGCGAATGAGATCAACGCCGAGAAACTCGAAACCCTAAAGGCAGACGCAGACTTCGTTGATTCGAGCCAATCAAGGACAACGGGACAGGGCAATGTTAAAAAACGGCTCGATCGAGCGGTTCAGATATTGGAATAACAGGATGCCAACGATAATCGACGCCCTTTATCAACAAAACAAAGAGGCAATCGCCATTGTCTCTCGGGCGGATGAAGTGTCAGTTGCGGCTGACTTAGACAATAAGCTAAAGAAACATCTCATAATGGCCGCTGCAAGTTATTTTGAATCAGAGGTTCGCAGTTGTATCGAGCAAATGGCAGTACAAGCATCTGGAAACAATATATATGTTGTCTCACTGATTAAACAGAAAGCAATCGAGAGACAATACCACACATATTTTGATTGGGATAAAGGAAATGCGAATCGCTTTTTCGCTCATTTCGGGGAAGACTTCAAGAACCGTTGCAAACGAGAAGTGGATAATGATGCTGAGCTCACAGCGGCTATGAGGGCGTTCGTTGATCTTGGAGATATGCGTAATAAGCTCGCACATTTGAACTTTGCTCAATATCCTATTGATAAGACTTCTGAGGAGGTCTACGCGCAATACGAGAAAGCGCTTGTCTTTCTTGCATATATCAAACGCCGCCTGCTTGAAACCGAAAATACAGACGAACCGATATAATCTAGTCAAGAAACATTAAAAGACGGCAGGTGGCCCGTTCATCGCAGCCTTATCGCGATGAGCGGGATTCCACGAACCTCAACCCGCCGTCTTTTTTCTTCAGAAAGTATGCAGAGAATTATTACCAGTTCGTGCATACTATCGAAGTGAGGGAAATGGTATGAATAGGAAAAGGGGGAAAGCTGCGTTCTCGGCAAAATGTCTTCCCGCAAAAGCCTACCCCCCTACCCCCCCTATATATTTTCAAAACCTTGCAGGTAATTATCTGGTAACCCCCCTTTAATTGTGAAACTGTGACAGGCCCAAATCGCCGTAAGCGATCTGCAAAACCAAAAGCTGCGTTGCAGTCTCGCGACTGTCAACTTGCAAAAGCGGGCCGAGAGTGTTCAAATTAACTTATTGAAACAGGGGTGCTCCGCGAGAGTGGGGCTGAGAGATACCCTCGAACCCGATCCGGGTAATACCGGCGTGGGAAGCTTTCCAATTCTGGCAGCCTTCTTCTTCGAATCCTCGCGCGAGTTCCCGTGTTTCATGAATTTTGGAGACAAGGGAAGTCCATGCATAGATTTGTTGTCGCACTTTCGATTCGCGCGTTCGATCATTTTCTGCGTTCCTGGAAAGCAGTCATCGTGGTATCCCACCCTAGCCACAAAGACAAATACGTGTCGAGGGTGGGGCACCCAGCGGAAAAACTCGTATTTTCGGGCGAAATTGGCAAGAAACGTCCCTCAGGGGCTAAAGCCCAGATCTTTTTTGCGGCGTTTGCGGCAGTCAGGACTAAAGTCCTAACCTACCAGTCGTGCCCTTTCAAGGCAAGTAGTTTATCCGCAGCCTGTTTAATCCCGTCCGTAATGCTGCTCTGCTGCATGGCCGCGCCATTGAGCGTAACAGCGCAAAGCGTTGCGCCTGCCGCTGCCGGAACGCAAACTCCATCAACGCCCGCGGCGACTGTGCAGAACACGGCGACGCAGAACAATGCCGCGACGACGCCGAAGATTCCGCGCGTGACGACTACGGTTGTGGTACACGACCAGGTGGCGGATGAGTATCTTCCCGAAGCAGTGACGGTGGGGAATCTGGATGGAGTGCCGCTGGAGCAGACGCCGTTGTCGGCCACGGTGATCACGCGGGATCTGCTTAGTGATCAGGGCGCGCGCCTGCTCTCGGACGTGGTGAAGAATGACGCGTCGGTGGGCGACGATTACGTGCCGGTGGGCTACTACGGCGTCTACGAGATTCGCGGCTTTGCGCTTGATCTGGCGACGGGCTTGCAGATTAACGGCATGACCATCGCCGGCGAACAGGATGTGCCGCTGGAAAACAAAGAGAGCGTCGAGGTTCTCAAGGGGATTGCAGGAGTGGAGAGCGGCGTGGCCTCGGCAGGCGGGCTGATTGACTATGTGACCAAGCGGCCGGCGATGGTGAAGTCCGCTGACCTGGCCACCGATCAGCGCGGAACGGCTTATGGCGCGGTCGATCTTGGGCATCTCTTCGGCAGCCGCAAGCAGGTGGGCGCGCGCGTAAATCTGGTTGGCGAAAAAATTGCGAGCTATATGAACGACACCAATGGCTGGCGCGCGATGGGCGCGGGCGCGGCGGATTGGAGAATTAGTCCGAAGGCGATTTTGAAGGGCGACTATGAGTATCAGCACAAGGTGGAACGCGATGGCAGCGGTTATCAGTTGCTGGGCGGAACGACGGTGCCGGATATCAACAGCATCTATAGATCGACGATGCTGGGCGATCAACCGTGGGGTCCGCCCGACACTTATGACACTTTCAATACCGGCGCGCGTCTGGACTACACGCTGTCAAAGAATTGGCTGGCTTATGCGGCGGGAAGTTATAGCCACTCGCTAATACAAGATAACGTGATTTATGCGTATGGGACGCCGCTTGATGTGAATGGAAATGTTGCGTGCCCCGGTGATCCCAACGCACTCGCATACTTTTTTTGTCCCGTAGTTCAGAGCATCAATTACCCTGGCGGCGACTACGGGATATACGACTACCGCGACCCAAACGAACTGCGCATCGACGCAGTGAGCGAGGCGATCATCACAGGCCACATCAAGACAGGAGCCATTACGCAGGATGTAACCGGCGGCGGAACATTTTTTTTGCGCAGTGTGCAGCAGCCTGGATATTATACTTTTGCAAATCCATCTTCGTCTGATGGCATCGTGCAGGACGGGGCCGTCTATACCTACATCGGAGCGGAGAACATCTACGATCCCATCACGCCTGTTCCTATCGAGTCACCACTTCAATCCGCAGGCCCGCGCAGGCTCTGGGAGGATAGCCATCAATCCGCAGCGATTATTCAGGACCGTATTCATCTGCCGGGACGGATTCAGTTGCTCATCAGCGGACGAGAAGATTCGCTGCGCGACCATAATTACTCGCTGGCAGCAGGCACTCCATGCACTGTCTCTGTTACACCAGGACCGGCGACCGATCCGTGCATTACGACTTATGATGCATCGAACAATCCAACTTACTTTGTTCCAACTTTGCCCAATGACACGGATAAACACATCTGGCTGCCGCAATACGCAGTTACATTTAACCCGGTGAAGAACCTTATGCTCTACAGCAACTACGGTGTGGTGCTTTCGCTGGGGCCGCAGGCGCCGTGGTGGGTGGATAACGCGAATCAGTTTCTCGATCCATTCTTTACGCGCCAGGCCGAGGTTGGCGCAAAGTATGAACCGGGCCAGCGCATATTGCTGACGACTGCGCTTTTTCATATGCGCGCGCCATTTATGTATCCTCAACCGTACGGTGGAAGTTTCACTTTCGTCTCCGATGGACGCGAGACACACGACGGCGTCGAGTTGAACGCGCAGGGCAAAGCGGCGAATTGGCTGCGGCTGACGGCTTCAGCAACAGCGATGAACGCGATTTCAAGCGATTCGAGCACACTATACTACAACAACAAGCAGATTATCAACGTGCCGCACCTGCACACCTCAATGTTTGCCGATCTCACCGTGCCGCATATACGCGGACTGCACCTGCTGCCCGGTTGGAGCTATACAGGCCGCAAGGAAGCCACGCGCGACGATGCAGTCAGTGTGCCCAGCTATTACATTGTTAATTTTGGTGCGCGCTACACGCCAGGAGGCGAGCAAGGCCGAGTGACCTTCCGGCTCTACGCGAATAACATCACCGATAAGAAGTATTGGAGCGACACCGGCGCGAGTGCCGGAGACACATTCATCTGGCTGGGCGCGCCGACAACGGTGAAGCTCTCGGCGCACTACACGTTTTGAGTTTGTATCAATAATGCTAGAGGATACTGATTGCGATTCCTCAGGGGCTAAAGCCCGCCGTTATTGAAGAACGTATCGGCACGACTGAAGTCGTGCCAATTCAAAACACAGGATGCACAGTCAATGAGCGCAACCGCAACCGCGCACGGAATGGACGGCAAGCTGGTCAAAGTGGACTGGCCACAGATCACGCTCGACGAGGCGCGCGCGCTGCTTGTTGACTTTCCCGAATGCGATGAAGCCATCGAAATTTTGTCGGTCAGTCCACGGCCATTTTCAGCGGCTAGCGTTGTGGCAACAAGTACGGGACGAGTCTTCATCAAGCGGCATCATAGAACTGTGCGCGACGAGGAAGGATTAGAAGAAGAACATCGCTTCATGAAGCATCTTCGAGAGCACGGCGCTCCGGTGCCGCGTGTCTTGGCGGACAATTCAGGCGAGACGGCAATTGAACGCGGCGAGTGGACCTATGAGGTGCATGAAGTGCCTGCGGGCGTTGACGCTTATGAGGATGCCATTTCATGGACGCCGTTTCGCTCGACGGCTCATGCGCGCTCGGCGGGAGAGGCGCTGGCGCGATTGCATATTGCCGCGCAGGGATTCGACGCTCCGCGCCGAAAGCCGCGTCCGCTTGTCACGAGC
>Ga0181517_10003546_pt1 | contig 14833 bp, 16 predicted proteins | sample PEATcosm2014_Bin_31_FD_119748 | JGI IMG/M metagenome (GOLD analysis project Ga0181517, IMG submission 119748) | Peatland microbial communities from MTU Mesocosm Facility, Houghton, MI, USA - PEATcosm2014_Bin01_30_metaG | ecosystem: Environmental > Terrestrial > Soil > Wetlands > Peat | place... | reverse complement strand
GAACTTTGGTATGAGATGAAAGATGAGTGCACTCAAGTGCTTTCGTGCAACGCCGGAATCGCAATAGGCCCTGCGGCGTCTACTCTGATGCCATGCATCGCTCAATGATAAATCGCCAAAGCACTCTTTGAGGGCAAATTGATATCGAGATGTCGGCATGGCGGACGTTTTTTGGAGATATTGCACTGCTCCGGGTGAGTAAGCCGGCGACCCGGAAATTACCAAGAAGTCAACAACCTTGCGCAGTACTATTCATCTGGTTATTTTCAACCAATCAGGTAGTACGCCGTTCTAGTCTAGGTTCCAAAAGTTCCGAGGCTCCTTCGCTTTTACCACGAAAGGCCCGGAGCCATCGTCGGAGTAGTAGACCTGCGCAACTTCATCCCTCTACCTTGCCCAGCAAGCTGCCATGGATGGGCCAGAGTTAACTGCCATAAGTGGCAAGATTACTTGCCAAACTCAGAAGCTGCCAAACTGGCGCCCAGACAGTGCCATGAACTGGCCGTGATCCGGGACAGAGAGATGCAAAGAGGAAATCCAAACCGTGCCACGCTGGCCATGGCCAGAAAGACGGTCTGTTATCTTTTGGCGGTGGAGCGCAGGAAACAGGATTTGTGCCTGCCGAGGAATTCAAATCAACCGCGGCAGCGTGAAAAACCCTTCCAAATAAGGAAAGAACAAAATCAGGATTATTCGATGCGCAGACTGCAAGGTCCTGCAGTTGACCGGCTGGGCGAAGAAGGCGACTTCCGAGGCCCCCTTCGGATTGTTTCGGGACTGGCAGAGAACACAAACGCAATCATCTGCGATAGCTCTTCGGAGCTTGAGGCCGCCAATGGATGTCCGGTCCTGCGGGAAGCAGGAACCACCAGCCGAGAGGCACACATGCGCAGGCGGATAACCGGATCAGACGAAATGCGCGCTCTCCTGAGCGCGCCAAGGAATCTCATGCTTTTCGGTTGACAAAGACTTACATGGAAGCCGGTCATCCAACCGGAACTCGATGAATTGGGCTTTCGTCCACAGCAGAATACTGGGCAGACCCGGAGCGGGAAGACGAATGCGCCCCTACTGAAATCCAGATATCCCTTATCTCTCCCATGGCGTTTATGAAGTGGCAGACTCCAGCACGGCAGTGCGGGTTACGGAGATGACACTGATGTCGTCTTTCTGTCCGAATGCCTGCGCGGCGCTGGCGACCTCGGCGGCAAACTTTGCCGTCCGCAGCAGTTCATGAACCCGCTCGAATCCGAACAGGTGGCCATCGGCATCCGTGGCTTCTGCTATGCCGTCCGACATCAGCATCAGCCTGTCGCCCTGCTTCAGTTGGAAGCGCATCACGGAACGCTCAGCCCCTTCGATCGAGCACAGCGGCAGGTACGGCGCCACAAACGCCCACTCCCTATCGTTCGCATCGCTCGGATACCCTCTATTCGAACAATGTCCGATTCGTTACTGACGGATTTACGAGGCGCGACCTTAATCCTGGACCCGGGGCGTCTGCGGGACCTGTTCCTTGCTATCGCCAGGAGAACGGCGGGAAAGTCACTGCGGCCATTCCCGATTTGGTCAAGAATCTGTAATGCGAGCGGTTTTACCCGGAAATCGCACTTCGTTATTGGCTAGCATGGGTTGATCCCACATCCGAGCGACACAAGCCTCTCTTGCATCCTGGCGCTTGCATGCTTGTTCCGAAAGTGGAGAAAAAGGTGGTTTCCATGAGATACGCGCAAGCACTAGGCCTTTCTCTGTCCGCGGTATTCGTTCTTCTCTGCGGTTGTGGTCAAAGCAGCCTGAAGGCGCCTGCGGCGCTCAGCTACTCAACTGCCACGGCGGTCTACACCAAAGGCGTACAAATCACGCCAGACAGTCCTAGGAGCAGCGGCGGAGCGGCGGCCTCGTATAGCGTGAGTCCCACGCTCCCGGCGGGTTTGAGCTTGAGCACTGCGACGGGTATTTTGAGCGGAACTCCCACGATAGTGACTGCAACCGGCAGCTACTTGGTTACGGCAACCAACGCCGGCGGCTATACCATGGCAGGCCTGAGCATCACGGTGAACGACCAGCCGCCGTCTGCGCTTAGCTACTCCACAAACCCGGCAATCTACACCGAAGGAGTGCAGATCGCGTTGGACGGCCCGACGAATACCGGCGGATCGGTAGTCTCTTATGCCGTGAGCCCCGCGCTTCCGGCCGGCCTGAGCCTGAGCACGGTCACAGGTGTCGTCAGCGGCGACCCCACGGCAGTGACCGCCGCAGCCAACTACACCCTAACGGCAACCAATTCAGGCGGTAACACGACGGCCGTTTTGAACATTGCGGTGATGGCGCCTCCGCCCTCTGCGCCGCAGGCCATACCCAATATGGGCCAAATGATCACGCCGACGGCGCCCTACGATTCCACCTTCGAGCCGCTGATACCAGGGGCGGCTGTCCTGCCCAAATATCCCGACTGGCAGGTAGGGCAAGCGGTCACCACGGTGGTAAGTCCGGATGGCAAAACACTGCTGACGCTCACCAGCGGGTACAACCGCATCTTCAACTCGCTCGGCGCCTCGAACGGCGGGTACAACCTCGATCACACTGCATACGACTACTTGAATTCGGAAGAGTATGTGTTCATCTACGATATCTCGCAGGGCGCGCCTGTCCAGAAGCAGGTTGTGACCATTCCCAACTCCTACAATGGGATCGCCTTCGATCCCTCCGGCAAGGCGTTTTACGTCTCCGGCGGCATGGGCGATTACCCGTTCTTCAAAGGCGGCGTCGATGGTCTCGATCTCGTCGCGCCGAGCCTCACCTTCGCCACTGACTTTAAGGGCAGCGGCGACAACGTGCATGTCTTTGCGCTAGACCCCGTCAAACTCACCTGGGAAGAGCAACCGGAACTGGTGATGGGGCACCCTGCCGGCCTGGGGCTGAACGTGATAAACGAAGGGCCCGCCACGGCAAATGGCGCGATTTTCGAGTCCCCTTGCGCAGCCGGCGTGGCCATTTCGAGCGATGGCTTGACCCTGGCTGTCGCCAATTACGACAATGACTCGATCTCGGTGTTCACCGGAGGCCTGGGCAACTGGAGCAGCGTACCGTCCGAGATCGACCTGCGCCCCGGCGACGGAACTTCCACGACAATGGGTACACCGGGCGGCGAATACCCATTTTGGGTGGTGATTCAAGGTACGGGACAGAATGCGACGGCGTATGTGTCGAGCATTCGCGACCGCGAGATCGATGTGGTGAGCCTGGGCTCGACGATGAAAGTCACGGGCCGGATACCGGTCCGGGGCGAACCGATCAAGATGACGATGAACAAGGCCCAGACGCGCCTCTATGTTGCCGAGGATATGTCGGATACGATTGACGACATCGACATATCGAGCACCAGCGCGAAGAACGGGACGACTCCGATCCTGGAAACCATCAAGGTGGCCGCGACCCCGACTTTAATGGCTGCTTACCCGCCGTTGAGTAATTACAGGGGCGCCAACACCAACAGCGTGACCCTCTCGCCGGATGAGTCGCAACTCTACGTGACGAATGGCAATTTGAATGCTGTCGCGGTGGTGCAATTGACCGGAGCGGACGCGGGCGACCAGGTTGCCGGTCTGATTCCAACCGGCTGGTACCCGAATTCAGTGAGCTTCGGCCCCACGGTCAACAGCCCCAATGGCAATTGGGTGTACGTGGTCAACGGGAAGTCGCCAACAGGCCCGAATCCGGGCGATTGCTACAGCGCCGCGCCGCCTGCTGGAGCGGGGGCTCACAAAAATTGCCTTTCTTCGCAGCAATACAATCCGCAGCAGGTCAAAGCCGGTTTTCAGAGCTTTCCGCAGCCCACCGCGGCGCAACTGGCGACGCTGACCGCGCAGGTGGCCATCAACGGCCACTTCTCCGCCACTGAGAGCAACAGCGATGCCACGGTCATGGCGGCCGTGAGAAGCGGCATTCAGCACGTGATCTACATCCTCAAGGAGAACCGGGGCTACGACCAGGTTCTGGGAGATCTGGAAGTCGGCAATGGCGACCCAAGTTTGACGGAGTTTGGCCAAGCGATCACGCCCAATCAGCATCAACTGGCGAGAACCTTCGTCACCCTCGACAACATGATGGCCAGTTCTGAAGTCAGCAACGACGGCTGGCCATGGAGCACCTCGGCTCGCGCCCCCGATGCGATAGAACGCCAGAGCCTGCCGTTCTATGCGAATCGCGGCCTCAGCCTGGATTACGATGGTTTGAACCGCAATGTGAACGTGGCCATTCCCACGGTCGCAGGCCGCGTATTAGCCGATCCCCTCACCCCGGCCGACGGGAATTTGCTGCCGGGGACTGCCAACACGGCCGCGCCGGATGGACCGGATGGGCCGGATGGAGATGGCGACGTGGCGTATCGAGGCGAGGGCTATTTGTGGGACGCGGCGCTGCGGGCGCATCTCACGGTGCGCGACTATGGATTCTTCGTCGACACCACCACCTATCCCTGCGTCCTGCCGCCACCGGCCCTGCCGCCGCCGACGCCTTGCATACCCCTGGCCACCAACCCGTCCGCGCTCAAGCCCCCGCTGGTGGTGGCCTACTCCCAGAGCGTTACCCTTACCCCATACACCGATCCATACTTTCGCGGCTTCGACAACCAGTTCCCGGACTATTACCGTTACCAGGAGTGGCTGCGCGATTTCAACGCCAACTACGCCGCGGGCGGACTGCCAACTTTGAGCCTGGTCCGCTTTATGCACGACCACACCGGAAGCTTCACCGACCCCGGCGGATTCGGGCTGAACACGCCCGAGTTGCAGCAATCGGATAACGACTATGCGGTGGGGATGCTGATTCAGACCATCGCCAACAGCAGCGTCTACGCCAACAACACGCTGATCTTTGTCATTGAAGACGACTCGCAGGATTCCGGCGACCACGTCGATTCCCACCGCACCATCGCCTTTGTGGCCGGCGCCTTCGTGAAACAAAAGACACTGGTCTCAACGCAGTACAACACCATCAACTTCGTGCGCACAATGGAAGAGGTTCTGGGTCTGCCGCCGATGAATCTGAACGACGCGCTGGCGCGACCCATGGCCGACATCTTCAACCCCACGCCCAGCAATTGGACCTTTACGGCCACCGTCCCGGCGAGTCTCTACCCTCCGAATACGAAGCTGCCTCTCACCGCTCCGGCCGGCCTGGTCGTGTCCCATCCAACTCACACCGGAGAGTACTGGGCGCGGGCCACCAAGGGCATGGACTTCACCTCCGAAGACCGCATGGATTTCGCGGATTACAACCGCATTCTATGGAAAGGGATAATGGGTGACAAGCCTTATCCCGCCAAGCCTAGCGGAAAAGATCTGCGCCAGAACCGCGACAAGCTGCTGGTCCACTACCAGCGATCCCTTCAAACGAAGGCGGCGCAGACGTCAAAGCGGGCCGGAGACTGAGGGCCAAGGAACCGATTGGTGTTGGCGCCTCTGTTCATCCGGTGGGGCGCTGGCACTACGTGAGCCGCTCCTGGTGGCTTGCTGACGGAGTGCTCCCAGGCAAGTGCAGGCGACAGCGCGATCGAGGTCTGTGCCATGGAGGGGGCAGATTACTACTGGTCCTCGTTTGGATCGGGCTCCGCCTCGATGGCTTGGCGCAAGATGGAGCGGAGAAGTGACGCTGAACAGAGGTAGCCGTTCGGGCAACACCATGGTGGACGGGTTCGGGCAGGCGGATAGCCTACTTTGCCACGTCGGCGGCGTAGGCCGTAGGCGTGAGGCCGGCGAGCTCCTGGATGGAGCGATCGGCCAGGCCGGACAGCACGTCGGCCAAGTACTGGCGAATGGGTACGCCCAGCTTGCGGCAGCTCTCGACGAAGCTGAAGATCGCGGCGATCTTCGGCATCGCTTCTTTACTTCCCAAGTGCAGACAATTCCGACGGCCGATGGCAATGGGACGCATCGAGTTTTCGGCCCAATTTGTCGATAGCTCGATGACGGGACGGTTGAGAAACCGCGTCAGCTCCATCCGCCGCGCAAAGCTCCTTGCGCCTCAGACCACTCTGCTTGAATTCAGAAGCCAGACGTTCTGCCTCCGCCCGGCTCCGCCTACGCAACACTGTAACAACTCTGTTGGAATCCATCCCTCCACTTCGCCACAGCGCGACGGCAGACGGAAGAATGGTGTTACCCGAAGGGCTACGTATGAGCTGCCAACGAACCACTGGGAACAGAATTCCACCAGTCATCTGGGCCATTCACATGGCCGTTCTTATTTCTTGCTTCCGCTTACGTGCCCATGTCCGTCCCGAACTTCATTTCCTTTGAAGTGATCAATCTTGTCGAGATGTTTTGTCGACTCGGGCTTATCACCACGCTGTGGCTTTGGGCCGGTATAGCCGTGTTCGGGATGAAAGCGATTGTTTACATGACCCTTGAAGTTGTCCGGGCCATGAAACCACTGTCCAGCGCCGATGAAAACGCCACCAGTAAACCATTCCGGGCCGTAGTAGCCGTAGGGAGCGCAATCATATGGAGCGACGTCATAGTAGCCGTAGGGACAATCAGGTGCAGCTCCAATCTCCACGGCAACCTGAGCCGCCGCTTTTGGAGCGGTTGCCAACATGAAACATCCAGCTACAGCCGCTAATAGAGCAAGCTTGAATCCGGTCATAAGATCTCCTCGTCATTCTGGGGCCTTTAAAGAAGCCCCACGGCTATCCAACGTAGCATTCCGGATCGTCATCGTCTGAGCAAAATGGACCATATTTGATTTGAACAAAATGCAGTCAACTCAGAATTCGAAGTGGTCACGGTGCGCTTGTCCGTTGACGACTAGGTTATTGGAGCTGGAACGTAGAGAAATGGGTTCGCTTTCCAGCGAACCCGCTCAGGAGGCATTTGGGAGGGACAAAGCTGAGAGGACAGAAACTACGAGGAGGAATAGGAGGGCTGCGGCAACGTGGTTACTGCGAGGGGGTGATTGAAGATGCCTCTTTGTTTGAAGGCTAAAGCAGCATCCACTCCACATGTTGAGCAGTGTTGCTCACCATCGCAAACCTTTCTAAGAACTGCCCGATGAGGTTCTCGGCTTCTGAAGAGAGGATGAGCCGATGAAGTCACGCGGCTGCATCGGTCAGAAGACAGGCTCCTTGCCATGCCTCCGCCGCCCAAGATCCTTTGTTCTTTACCCGGCCCGGACGAATCCTCTGACGATGTGCAAGAGTGCACATCTATCCCAGCCTATCTGGCGTATGGTCAGGCGATGATGAATTGCTCAGTACGCCGCACTCTTAACCTCGGATCGCTGATGTGGGATCTCTGTGTTTCTTCCGTCGGGTGCTTCGTATTCACTAGCGCCTTCCGTTCCTTTGCAATGGAAAAGGAAGGATCGGAGACCGATCCTTCGATGCGAGCTGTCGGGCCGGGTCGCAAGACATTGGCGGGCATCGGCGCAGCACTGTTCCTTCTGGCGTTCGTCACGACCGAAGCAATGGCGACGATTCGGGCGCTTGCCCACTGATTCTTATCCGGAGTTGTGCCTCCGAGCACATCCGCAAGGTCGTAGTCAGGAGCCTGCAATGGCTGAACCTATCATCTCCTTAAAGTCGCGACCGAGCGCTTTGGTGCAGCGCAAAATGTGGCCTCCGGAATCCCGGAGAGGGTCAGCATCCCGCTTGCAGCTTATGCCCAGCAGGCCGCTTCCGCTCCGCGTTGCGGTTGTTGGAAACCATCTTCCTCGACAGTGTGGAATTGCAACCTTCACAGCGCAGTCTTATATGCGCTCCTTCATACAAAACCGTGCCAATCACGTGCATCCCGCTCGCTTGGCGTTTTCTACACAAACTGGCGAGAAGAGCGCCACGAGCCAGCGCCCAAGTCCCGATGCGGGATTTGAACCGTGCGCTCTTCAATAACATAGCCGCGAGGAAACATGTTCGTCCCAGTCAAATCGGCGGCGTAACCATGGGGTAGTCACCCCAGAGTAAAGGAGATCTGAAATGCTCATCATCGTTCTGATTATTGTTCTGGTGCTTGTTTTCGGCGGCGGAGGAGGCTACTACGGCTACAACCGATGGGGCACCGGCGGAGGCGCAGGCATCGGGCTGGGCACGGTGCTGGTGATCTTGTTGATTTGCTATCTGCTGGGGTTTTTCAGATAGGCCGGTTTCTAAAGGCTTCGGCTGACAGAGCTAACTCAAAGCGCGTGGTAACCTGGCGGCCGGGGCAGCTTCCAATCGGTCAAACTGCAAAGGCCCGATCGGGCTACCGTGTGCAGTCACTCTGTAAAAGACGCGACCGCCAGTATGAGTTCCATCCTAACCCACGTTACGTTCTCTGAGACGGTCAAAAACGACCGTCTCTTGAGGGCAGCGTGCTTGTGGTCCTGTTGGTCGCTGCCGGCACTGTTCGCCTGCGTGCCGCTTTCTGCTTGGGATCTACTCCCGAAGGAATGCCAGCAGATCCGCATTCAACTGGTTTTTGTGGGTAGAACACAGCCCGTGCGACGCGCCGGGATAGACCTTCAGCGTTGCCTGCTTAACCAGTTTGGCCGTCAACATCGCCGAGTCCGCGATGGGCACAATCTGATCGTCGTCTCCGTGGACAATCAGCGTGGGCACATCGATCTTCTTCAAATCTTCGGTGAAGTCGGTTTCAGAAAAGGCTTTGATGCAATCAAGAACACCTCTCAGCCCTGATTGCATTCCCTGCAGCCAAAACGAGTCCCGCAGGCCCTGCGAGACGGTCGAACCAGGCCGATTGGACCCATAAAAAGTCACGGTGAGGTCCTTGAAGAACTGCGAACGGTCCGCCAAGACGCCAGCGCGGATTCCGTCGAATACTTCGATTGGCAGCCCGCCTGGATTGGCATCTGTCTTTAGCATCAGCGGCGGCACTGCGCCAATCAGCACCGCTTTGGCAACCCGCTTTGTGCCGTGGCGGCCGATATAGCGGACCACCTCTCCACCTCCGGCTGAATGGCCGACGTGGATCGCATCCTTCAGGTCCAGCGCTTCAGTCAATGCTGCGAGATCGTCTGCGTAAGTATTCATGTCGTTGCCGTCCCAGGGCTGGCTCGACCGGCCATGTCCGCGGCGATCGTGCGCAATCGTGCGAAATCCATGAGAGGCCAGAAACACCATTTGGTCTTCCCACGCGTCCGCGCTGAGCGGCCAGCCGTGACTGAAGACCACGGGCTGACCCGCGCCCCAGTCCTTCAAGTAGATTGTGGTTCCGTCTTTCGTCGTGATCGTGGGCATTAAACGTCCTCCATTGTGTTGTACTCATTTTGAAAAGTGCCGATCGCATCTCCTTCGAAGTTGATGCGGGCGAATACGTTCTCTGTCGGCACGAGGGGATCAGCCGGGCTAGTGATCCAGATGTCATGCTTTCGTAAGTCGGACCTCCGGCTTTTTCTTATCCGGCCTAGCTTGGAGCGATAGACCGTTGCGGACCGACTCCGTCAATCGCGGCTCTTGCATCTCTCTCTTGAGTCGGGCAATGATCGGGCTCTCGATTTGAATCCGGCTCTTCTTCTTCATGATGAAATCCTTTCCTGAGCGCTACGCGAATCTCTTGCTTGACGATCTGGAGTATGGGCTGCCCGAGGTTCAGAACAACCCGCATCTATAGCAATGCACAAAGTTACGAACGCTTCCCAAGAGGATGGAGAGCGCTTCCGAGATGAGAGAGAGGGCTCCGACGATGCGCCACGCCACCGCTCTGCTCGAAGTTTGGCCGCTCGAATTTTAAGCGGAGCCTCAGTTCGGCCACAGAGAGAACGGCGGTGGCGTCGTCAGGTCGAAGGTGCATTACCGCGTAGCTTCGAACAGGAACCACGCACGCCGCTCGGCTTCGTCGATCCAGATCTCGATCAAGCTGGTGGTTGCGTATTCATTGGCTTTGCTGGTAACCACATGCGCCGCGCGCAAGCTCTCCACAAAGGCCTTGTTGTCGGCGTGGAGTTCTCTCAGCATTTCGGTTGGGCCCACAAACTCCTCGTCGTTGTCCGCAATCCGTTGCAGCCGGGCAATGTGTCCTATGGAGCGGATGGTTGTGCCCCCGACCTTGCGAACACGCTCGGCTATGGCGTCGGTGATGCCGAATATCTGTGTTGCATGTTCGTCGAGAAGCAAGTGATAGTCGCGGAAGTGTTGGCCGCTCATGTGCCAGTGGAAGTTTTTGGTCTTGAGGTAGAGGGCAAAAGCGTCGGCAACAAGCGCGTTTAGTACGCTGGAAAGATTCTTTACATCTTCGGGTGAGAAGCCGTCGGGAACGAGAAGCCTGGCAGCGTGCGATTCTTTTTCGTGGATTTGTTTAGACACAGAGAAGCTCCTTTGCAGGGAAGGGCATTGGGACGTCCGGAATGGAGCGTCTGCGCCAGTTCATCCACCCTGCGAGTGGAAGAAAAGGCATTTTGGCGACTAACTATCGTTAGAGCTGGGATAACGTCACACGTCTTCAATACAACATCCTAAGATCGCGGCAGACGACCGTCTGCCCAATTTGGACCACCTCAAAGACAAGGCAGATTGTGGAGGGGGCAGGTCACCACGAGAAAAAGCCTGGGGCCTTCGGTTTTCGGCTTCGAGCCAGAACGAAGTGTGCAATATTGAGCAGCCAACGTCTCGCAGAACGCCTCATCTTTATCTCAATTCGCTGAAGAATTCTTTGGGTACACGAAACTGCCCAATGACATGGTGATTGAGATGGAAGATCCTCGGTGCAAGATTGTCGCGGTCGAGATGGACGACCTTCGGTGCAGGAACTCGCTGAATGGTGTGGTGATCGAGATTGAAGACCTTCGCTGCAAGAGCCTGATCGATCGAGTAGTGCTTGAGGTCGAAGACGCCCGATGCAATCGCATGGCGACCAGAATGGAAGACCCTCGGTGCAGGAGCCTGCACATGACCTGGTGATTGAGAAATCACACCGGTCACTGGTATCCGACTATCAATCGGGTTAGCCGCGCTTCTTTGCCAAAAGCCGGTGTGTTCCAGACAGACTTTCCCCAAGCCGAGGCTGGGTCCGGCAACCTGGCATTTCGTTACCCAATGAGCAATTAAGACCAGCCATCGGCAATCCGAAAGTTCGATACTGGTCGATACAAAGCGCTGCATCGCGCAAGGGAACTTCCCCAAAGAGAGCATTACCTGGTCGCAGACCGTCAAGACGCATAGAAACGTCCACGGACTTCAACGAATCGAAAGCAACTAACCAAACAGAGGAGAAAATCATGACGAAACCGAGCACAGAAGATCAGACAACAGGCAAGTTTCACGAAGTCAAAGGCGCAATCAAGCAGAAGGCCGGCGAACTAACCAACAGCCCCAATCTGGAGGCCGATGGCAGAGTTGAAAAGAATGTCGGAAAAGTTCAAAACGTTGTAGGCAAGATTGAAAAGGCTGTTGGAGAGTAAGCACATCACCATCGAACTCAGAGACAAGAAAGATCAAGGGAGCATGGTGCAAACAATGTTGGAACAGATGGGCGTACAGATTGACGAGACAGCGCGCAAGGCTTCGCGAGCGGCGTCCGCCGTGGCGGATGCGCTTGAGGATGGCGGCGAAACAGCACGGCGTGTTACAAAACAGGGCAGCCATGCTGCAGTAGAGCTTCTTGCGGACACAAAAAAGCGAGTACAACGGCACCCTATTGAAGCAATTGCGGCAGCATTTACGGCAGGCATTATGGCTGGATCGGCGATCCGCTGGATGATAAAGCGAAGGCAATGCTAGCCAGGGACAGACAGTATGAGTGAAGAGGGCCGGAACATTGGTTCCTCTTCACTCATAGCTTCAAGGTGTAGGACTGCCAAGTCCATTTTCATTTCATGGGACAATGTGTGCAATTGTGAACCGTCCGTACACCGAACTATGGTCTAAGATTCAGCAGTGATGACTCCGATTGTTGAAATCGAAAGCCTGACACGTCGCTTCGGTGCGTTCACAGCGGTCGATTCTTTAACCATTAATGCCAATGCCGGCGAGGTGTTTGGCTTGCTTGGCTCTAACGGAGCCGGCAAGAGCACCACCATCAAGATGCTCACCACACTCTTGCCGCCAACCTCGGGTGAGGCCCGCGTCGGCGGTTTCTCCATAACCAGGCAGCCGGTTGAGGTTCGCCGCGCCATCGGTTATGTGCCGCAGGCGGTCTCGGTAGACGGCTCTCTTACTGGCTACGAGAACCTGCTCATTTTCGCTAAGCTCTACGACATTCCGCATGGCGAGCAAGAGACGCGCATCCGTGAACAACTGGAATTCGTCGGTCTGACTGCCGAAGCAGGCCGGATGGTGGGCCAATACTCCGGCGGCATGGTCCGCCGTCTAGAGATCGCCCAGGCCACTCTGCATCGGCCACGCGTGCTGTTTCTCGATGAGCCGACCGTCGGATTGGACCCCATTGCGCGCGATGCTGTCTGGAAACATCTTGTCGATCTGCGGACCAAATATGGCACTACGCTGTTCCTCACCACCCATTACCTGGAAGATGCCGAGAGTCATTGCGATCGCATTGCGATCATGCACATGGGGAAGCTTGCTGCGCTTGGCACTTTGAAGGAACTTGAGGCTTCACTGGGTGTTGGGAACCACACACTGGATGAGGTCTTTGTGCATTATGCCGGCACAACTCTCGATTCAGGCGGCACCTTCCGCGATGTATCAGCCGAACGAACAACAGAACAACGGCTTGGATAGCCCCACGACATGACGACCGTATTTATCCATCCGTTGATCAGGTTCGTTGGCAAGACTTTCGTCATCACCGAATTTGAGTTGCGCAAACTGCGCCACGATTTCACCGAACTCATCACCCGCGCCCTCCAGCCCGCGCTCTGGCTGCTCATCTTTGGCCAGGTGTTCGCGCGTAGCGGGATGATGCATACGGGCAACATTCCCTATCTGGACTTTATTGCCCCCGGCATCCTGGCGCAAAGCGTTCTCTTCGTGGCTATCTTTTACGGCATAAACGTAATTTGGGAGCGCGACCTCGGAATCGTTCAGAAGTTCCTGGTCAGTCCAACTCCGCGCGCGGCGCTTGTGCTTGGCAAAGGCTTCTCGGCAGGTATCCGAACTCTTTCGCAGGCCATTGTTGTTTACGGCCTCTCGCTGCTGCTAGGGGTCAGGCTGAATTGGAGTCCGCTCGCCCTGCTCAACGTATTTGTCGTTGTTGTGCTTGCCGCCACGCTGTTTTCCACGTTTTCGCTCGTTATCGCCTGCATTGTGAAGACCCGCGAGCGCTTCATGGGCGTCGGACAGGTACTCACGATGCCGCTGTTTTTTGCCAGCAACGCAATCTATCCCACCACCATTATGCCTGCGTGGCTCAAGGTGATTTCTCACCTGAATCCCTTGACCTACGTCGTCGATGCGCTCCGTACCTCCATGCTTTCCGGAAGCGCCAGTTCCTTCGGCCTCAGCATGGATTATGCGGTCGTTCTGTTGACAACCATCGTCCTGGTTCTTATCGGCGCACGCTTGTATCCCCAATTGGGAGTGTGAGCGCTCCCCCGTAGTCGTCACCAATGGATCGGCAACTTTCATAAGTTGTCTCTTGGGATACCAGGCTGGTTGGAATTCGGGTGCCCGAGCCAGATCAAAACTATTTTCCCGCTTGCAGTGCTTCCTCGATCGAAAAGGAGTCACAATGCCTGTCGGCAATAAGGAACGTCATCACACCGATCGCATTGGCTGGCTGCGCGCAGCGGTGCTGGGCGCGAACGACGGCATACTGTCAACATCGAGTCTCGTGCTGGGCGTTGCAGCCGCGCATGCGACACACCGTAATCTGTTGATTGCAGGAATGGCTGGCCTGGTGGCCGGAGCAATGTCGATGGCAGCAGGGGAGTATGTTTCTGTCCATTCGCAGGCAGACACCGAAAGTGCCGATTTGGACATTGAGCGCGGGGAGTTAAAAACAGACAATAAAGGCGAGCACAAGGAGCTTGCGGCGATTTACATTGCACGTGGGCTCGATCCTTCTCTCGCCAAACAGGTTGCTCAGCAACTGATGGTTCACGACGCGTTGGGCGCCCACGCCAAAGATGAGCTAGGTATGTCCAAGAAGCTTCGTCCGCGCCCCATTCAAGCAGCGTTGTCATCGGCAGGAAGCTTTGCACTCGGCGCATTGATGCCTCTGCTAGTCACAGCAATCGCACCGGTGCAGGGATTGATCCCCCTTGTATCTGTCTCTTCACTGGCTTTGCTCGCGCTTCTGGGTGGATTGGCAGCACGCGCGGGCGGGGCAGGAGTGATGATCGGTGCAATGCGTGTAACGTTCTGGGGTGGATTAGCCATGGCGATGACCGCTGGCATTGGATGGCTATTTGGAGCAGTGGTTTAAGCGGAACGAATTGGAAGTTGCCATCCGGAGTGGGAGCGCCTTGTTGCCGAACTGGAGATGGAGCAACTCCGGCACTCACTTCAGATGACTCTCAGTTGGCGCGAACAAGGCAATCTCGCAAAGTGAGTGGCAAGGTATGGCTCGCATTCTCGAAAAGGATTGTAATCGTTACCGGAAACGCCTGGAGCGCACGAAATCGAAGGAGGTGTTGCTGAGAACCACAAAGCTCACAAAATACCGAATCGTCAGGAATTGATTGGTTGCAGTTCTTGCAGTCCTTCAATATCCTCACTCTTTCTTGAATAGCATTCAACCGATATGCTCTACCTCGGCCATACAGGAACAGACAACATCGTTGAGCTGAATGTGCAGACGCGAACTGTTCACACCGTGCTGGTCGGCTCCTTTCCATGCGCCGTTGCGATTAATCCTCGCACGCAGATGCTTTACGCAGTGAACTACGGCTCCGCGACCGTCAGCGCGATCAACCTGACGACAAACAAGGTGGTTGCCACGCT
>Ga0181517_10003544_pt1 | contig 14833 bp, 8 predicted proteins | sample PEATcosm2014_Bin_31_FD_119748 | JGI IMG/M metagenome (GOLD analysis project Ga0181517, IMG submission 119748) | Peatland microbial communities from MTU Mesocosm Facility, Houghton, MI, USA - PEATcosm2014_Bin01_30_metaG | ecosystem: Environmental > Terrestrial > Soil > Wetlands > Peat | place... | reverse complement strand
CGCGCGCGTTGCGCCCTCGGACGCAACGAATGTTCCTGGATTCCCGCCTCCGCGGGAATGACGAACAAAGGGGCGAAGCCGCGTAATCGTGGGGAGAACGATGGATGCTTTGCACCGCCAAAGAAAATCGACAGTCTCTGAAATTGCTGGGCTAATTACCTACGCCCCGCTGAGGCTCGCCCGGCGCGGATACACGGGGGTTTCTTGCAATAAGCTCGTCTGCTGTTCATTGTTCAATGTTCATTGTTCAATGTTCATTGTTCAATGTTCATTGTTCGTTGTTCGCTGTTCACTGAAAAAAGGGGCGGCCCGGAAACCGCCCCTCCCTTGCACGAATTGTGATAGTCGCTCAGACGACGCCCTGGTCGATCATCGATTCGGCGACCTTGATGAAGCCGCCGATGTTCGCGCCGTCCATGTAATTGATGAAGTCGCCCTGCTTGCCGTAGCGCACGCACATCGTGTGGATGGCCTTCATGATGCCGTGCAGGCGGCTGTCGACTTCCTCGCGCGGCCAGTTGATGCGCATGCTGTTCTGCGACATTTCCAGGCCCGAGGTCGCTACGCCGCCGGCGTTGGCCGCTTTGCCCGGCCCGTAGAGGATTTTGTGTTCGATGAAGACGTCGATCGCTGGCGGCGTCGAGGGCATGTTGGCCCCTTCGGCGACGCAGAAGCAGCCGTTCTTGACGAGCGTCTTGGCTTCGTCGCCGGAGATTTCGTTTTCCGTCGCGCACGGCAGGGCGATGTCGCAGGCGATGCCCCACGGACGCTGGCCGTCGCGATATTCGGCGCTTTTGAATTTCTCGACGTATTCCTTGATGCGGCCGCGGCGGTTGTTTTTGAGGTCCATGACGAACGCCAGCTTTTCGGCGGTGATGCCGTCGGCGTCGTAAATCGAACCGTTCGAGTCCGACAGCGTCACGGGCACGCCGCCCAGGTGCAGCGTTTTCTCGATCGCGTATTGCGCGACGTTGCCCGAGCCGGAGACCGCCACACGTTTGCCGCGGAAGCTCTCCTTGCGCGTCGCCAGCATTTCCGCCGCAAAATACACGCAGCCGTAGCCGGTCGCTTCCGGCCGAATCAAGCTGCCGCCCCAATTGAGGCCCTTGCCGGTCAGCACGCCGGAGAACTCGTTGCGGAGCTTCTTGTACATGCCGAACAGGAAGCCGATCTCGCGGCCGCCGACGCCGATGTCGCCCGCGGGGACGTCGGTGTCGGGCCCGATGTGCCGGAACAGCTCCATCATGAACGCCTGGCAGAAGCGCATCACTTCCATGTCGCTCTTGCCCTTCGGGTCGAAATCGCTGCCGCCCTTGCCGCCGCCCATCGGCAGCGTCGTCAGGCTGTTCTTGAACACCTGCTCGAACGCCAGGAACTTCAGAATGCTCAGGTTGACGCTCGGGTGAAAGCGCAGGCCGCCCTTGTACGGGCCGATGGCGCTGCTCATCTCGATGCGATAACCCTTGTTGACGCGGATGACGCCCTGGTCGTCGACCCAGGGCACGCGGAACATCACGACCCGTTCGGGTTCGACGATTCGCTCCAGGATGTTCACCGCCTGGTGCCGCGGATTTTGTTCGATCACGGGCCAGATCGAGAGCATGACCTCCCGCACGGCCTGGTGAAACTCGGGCTGCTGCGGGTTCCGTTTGATGACGTACTCATTCATGAACTCGTCGACGTTACGATACATGGCCTCGGCTCCTTGTTTGCTGGGAATTCGGAACGGTTGCGCCGGACGTCAGACCAGCGTTCGACCGGCGCACGGAAGCGGGATTTGGACCATCGGAACGCACATGACACCAATCAAGTTGGCGCGAAGCTAGGAGTATTTCGGACGGTTGTCAAGCAGGCCGAAAATGGATTATTCGGGATTATTCAAAGTGGAATGTTCCAGATTTACCGTCGTCGTTTGATTCGGCAAGACCCCGACCAGCAACGGTTTTCCCGATTCCGTGCGCGCGAGGTAAGCGCCGGCCGGCAGCGCCATTTCCTCGCCTGCCGCCAAGTCGCGGCCCGCGATGGTCAGCACGCCCGGGAGTTCCGCCGCCGCCCGCACGCGGCCGATCAGTCTCGTCAACTTTTCTTTCTCGGCGATGGTGCGCGACTTCTTGAACTCGACCGACTTGCGCCACGACGAGTACGCCGGCTTCTCCAACGCGGCGTCGTGTTTCTTGCCGTCGGGCGCGACGTCGCGGGCGAGCGGCGTCAGGCCGAGCGGCCGGCCGTCCCACAGAAACATCGCGCCGGTCGTCGCGGGTTTGACGACCAGCGTGGCGCCTGACGGTTTGTCGTCCGCCGGCGCCGGCGGCAACGCGACCGTCTGCGACCACCGCCAGCCGGCCCACGCCGCCAGCAACGCCGCCAATGCCGCCGCCGCGGCGACCGCGCGCCAGCGCCGGCGACCGCGCGCCAGATTGCGCAGCGTCGCGCCCTCCTCGAGCGCCAGTTCCGCGGTCGGCAGGCGCAGGCGAGCGAGCGGCTCTTTCGCCGTCTCGGCCGCCAGCGCCGTCACGTCGTTCGACTGCGATTGGCGAAAAGCGGCGGTCTTCTCCAACGCCGCCAGCGCCTCGGACGCCGAGGCGAACCGCGCTTGCCGATCGCGCGCCAGCAGCCGCAGCACGACCGCGTCGAGGTCGGGCTCGACGTCGGGCCGCAAGGTCGACGGCGCGGGGATCGGCTTGTGCTGCACCAGGTCGAGATTCCGCAGATCGTCGCCGCTTTCGAACAGGCGGATGCCGGTCAGGCACTCCCACAATACGGCGCCGAGACTGAACAAATCCGACCGCCCGTCCAGCGTTTCGCCGCGCGCCTGCTCGGGGCTCATGTACGGCGTCTTGCCCTTGAGCAGGCGCATCGAGGTTTTCGTCAGGCGGCCTTTGGCTTTGGCGATGCCGAAATCCGCCAGCTTCGCGACGCCCGTGCGGCTCAGCAGGATGTTCGGCGGGCTGACGTCGCGGTGCACGACCTCCAGCGGTTGGCCCGCCTCGTCGGTCAGCCCGTGCGCGTGCGCCAGCGCCCGCAGGATGTCGGCCGCGAGGCGCGCCGCGGCCGGCCGCGGCATCGGCCGCAGGCGATCGGCCAAATCGATGAGCACGCTTTCCAGATCGGCGCCGTCGACCAATTCGAGCGCCAGATAGGGCTCGGCGTCGGCTTCGCCGACTTCGAGCACTTGCACGATGTTCGGGTGAGTGAGGCGCACGGCCAGCCGCGCCTCGTCGATGAACGCCTGGAGAAACGCGCGGTCGGCGGCGTGCTGCGGCAGGATGCGCTTGACCACGGCCAACTGGCTGGCGCCGAGCGCGCCGGTTTTGCGCGCCGCCCACACCTCGGCCATGCCGCCCTGGCCGAGCAGCTTGAGCAAACGATAGGAGCCGATTTTTTCCGGAGGCACGCGCCGATTCTACGCGGCGCAGCGGGCGCGGCAAGGCGGCCCGGCGCCGCCCTGGTTTCGCGGGCAAAACGAGGTTACAACAGTGACCAGAAAAGAACGGCGTCGCCCACGCCCTCCCGGGGCCATCATGAAAAAAGATCGAACGACGAAACTGCCGGCCGAGAAGAACGAAAACGTCGCGAGCCGCCGCGCGGAGATGAACGAACTGTTCCAGTCGTTCTTCGACGACGCGCCGATCGGCAAATCGATGACCGCGCCCGACGGGCGCATCATTCGGGTGAACAAAACCTTCGGCGACATGCTCGGCTACGCTGTCGACGAAATGCAAGACCTGCATTTCGCGACGTTTACGCACCCGGACGACGTCGCCGAAACGCAGGAGGGCGTGCAAAGCCTGATTGCCGGGGACCGCGACGTTTGGATCGTGGACAAGCGGTATGTGGCGAAGAACGGCGGCCATGTCTGGGCCCACCTGACCACGCGTCTTCATCGCGACGCCGCGGGCGAGCCGGTCATCCTGCTGACGCACATTCAAGACATTACGGCCGCCCGCGCCGCGGAGGAGGCCCTGCGACAAAGCGAGGAACGGTTCCGGCGGCTGTTCGAAGACGCCGTGCTGGGGTTGTACCGGACCACGCCGGCAGGCGACATCTTAATGGCCAACCCGGCCTTGCTCCGGATGCTGGGCTACGATTCTTTCGCCGAGTTGAAGAAACGCAATCTGGAGCACGACGGTTACGCGCCGGAATATTCGCGGGCGCAATTCAAAGCGACGCTCGACCGCCAGGGCGTCGTCGCGGGTTTGGAAGCCCGGTGGCGAAAGACGGACGGCTCCTACGTCGCGGTGCGGGAAAACGCCCGGGTGCAGCGCGCCGAGGATGGCCGAATCCTCTACTACGAGGGCACCGTCGAGGATATCACCGAACTCAAACGCGTCGAAGAGGCGCTGCGCCACCATCGCGAACATCTCGAAGAGTTGGTGGCCGAACGTACGGCCGAACTGGCCGAGCGCAACGCCGAACTGCGCGAAAGCGAAGCTCACGCGCGCGCCGCGGAAAAGGACGCCTCCGCGGCCAACAAGGCCAAGAGCGAGTTTCTCGCTTCGATGAGCCACGAATTTCGAACGCCGCTCCATGGCATCTTGGGATTCGCCGACATTCTCGCCGGCGGCATGGCCGGCGAATTGACGGCCCAACAGCGGCAATATCTGCAAAACATCTCCTTGAGCGGGCAACATCTGTTGCAACTCATCAACGACATGCTGGATTTGGCGAAGGTCGAAGCCGGGAAAATGGCGCTGGAGCCGACGCGCGTCGCGCTTGACGCGCTGTTGGTGGACGCGCTGTCCTTGTTTCGCGCGCAGGCGGCGGCGAGCCGGGTGACCTTGTCGGGCGCGTTGTCGCCGGAACTGCGCGGGCAACGAATGTGGGCCGACGAACGCAAAATCCGGCAAGTTCTCTGGAACCTTCTTTCCAACGCGCTCAAATTCACGCCGCCCGAGGGCGCGGTCGAATTGCGCGCGTCGCAGATCGACTACGAGATCGTCTTTGCGGTGAGCGACACGGGCATCGGCATCAGCGCGGAAAATCAGCGCCGCATTTTCAATGCATTTGAGCAGGTGCGGCAGGACGGCCAAAGTTCGGCGCCGGGGGTTGGCCTGGGTCTGGCGCTTTCCCGGCGGCTCGTCGAATTGCACGGGGGTTCGATTTGGGTGGAGAGTCGCGGCGAAGGGTACGGCAGCGCCTTCTATTTCTCCATTCCGGCGAACATTGAAAAGACCTTCGACCGGGAACCCGACGGCCTCCCGGCGCGCGGCGGCATCGCGCTGAAAGGGCGCGTCCTGGTCGTCGAGGACGACGACGTCTCGACGTTGATGTTGAACGAGTTGTTGACGATGCACGGCGCCCGCGTGGCGAAAGCGCGATCGGCCGAAGACGCGTTGCGCTTGGCCAAGACGGAACATCCCGACGCGATTGTCATGGACATCGGCCTTCCCGGAATGGACGGGCTGGAGGCGACGCGGATTCTCAAGGCCGATCCGGAAACGACGGCGATCCCCGTGATTGTGCTGACGAGCTACGCGATGCCGACCGATGTCGAAAACGCCCGCGCCGCCGGCTGCGATTTTTACGTCGCGAAGCCGATGGACGTGCGCGAATTTCTCGACATCATGGCACGCATCCTGGAGGCCGGGCCGGGCAGGAAGGCGTCCTGAGCCGGTCGACCGGCGAATTGCACGGCCGGCTGATTCTTTCCCGGAAATAATTGCGTGGCGCAACCGGCGAGACCAGCCTCAAAAAAACGACTTGACACTATCGTCGCGACTGGCGTTTGATGGCGGCGATGGGGGCGACTCGCGAGGAACCGCGGCGGCGGGTTCAGGCGGGTGACTAATGAAAGAGCAAAGCAGGTCGCTCGCCGGAACGGAGGCGAAGGGAAACATCCCTTGCTCCGTTTTCACGGCGATGACGACGGCGGGGCGCTTTCGATGACCGTCGATTTTGCGATTCCCGCCCGGCGCTTGGCCTCCATCAGTTGATGAGGAACACGCCATGCAAGAACCCAGCACCGAGGAATTGCGGCGTCTGAACAGAGCGTTGCAAACGCTCAGCGACTGCAATCAGGCGCTGGTTCGCGCGCCGGATGAAGCCACCCTGCTCGCCGACGTTTGCCGTCTGCTCGTCGAGCGCGGCGGCTACCGGATGGCCTGGGTCGGCTACGCCGAGCGCGATGAAACGAAGTCGGTGCGCCCCGTCGCTCGGGCGGGCTTCGAGACCGATTACCTGGACCGCGCCCGGATCACCTGGGCGGACACGGAAAATGGGCGCGGCCCCACCGGCGTCGCCATTCGCACGGGGCGACCCGTCATCGCGCAAAACATCCTGACCGATCCGGCGCTCGGCCCGTGGCGCGCGGCCGCGGCGCAGCATGGCTACGCCTCGTCGGCGGCATTGCCCCTGCAGCACGGCGACGACGTTTTCGGCGCGCTCATGGCGTATGCCGCGGCGCCGGACGCCTTTCAACCCGACGAAATGAAACTGCTGAGCGAGCTGGCCGGCGACCTGGCGTACGGCATCGTCGGGCAGCGCGAGCGCCTGGAACACGGGCGGGCCGAGGCGGCGCTGCGCGCCAGCGAACGCGAATACCGCGAGCTGGTGATGCTGGCCAACAGCATTATCCTGCGTTGGTCGCGCGATGGGCGGATCACGTTCTTGAACGAGTTCGGCTGCCGGTTCTTCGGCTATACGGAAGCGGAGGTCGTCGGCCGTCACGTGCTGGGAACCGTCGTTCCGGAAAACGAAAGCACCGGCCGGGACCTGCGCCCGCTGATGGACGAGATCTGCGCCAACCCCGAGCGGTTCGAGCGCAACATCAATGAGAATGTGCGGAGCAACGGCGAGCGGGTGTGGATTGACTGGACGAACAAGGTCGTGCTCGACGCCCAGGGTCAGATCGTCGAAATCATGAGCATCGGCTCGGACATCACGGACCGCCGGCGCGCGGACGAAGAGATCCGCCGACTCAACGAGGATTTGCAGCGGCACGCGGAGGCCCTGGAGCAACGCGTGGCGGAACGCACGGCCGAATTGACCGAGCGCAACGCGGCGCTGCGCGAAAGCGAACGCCGGTATCGACTGCTGGCCGACAACTCGGAAGACGTGATCTGGACCATGGATCTCGATCTGCGCTTCACCTACATCAGCCCGTCAGTAACGCGCCTGCGCGGCTACACCGCGCCGGAAGCGATGGCGCAGTCGATCGCGGAGAGCGTGACGCCGGACTCGTGGGCGCGCATTCAGGCCGTCCTGGCCGAAGAACTCGAAATTGAGCGGGCCCCGGAAAAACGAGCGTATCATTCGCGCATGCTGGAGGTCGAATACAAGCGCCAAGGCGGCGGGACGGTTTGGACCGAGGTCAACGCCGCGTTTCTACGCGACGACGACAACCGGGCCTGCGGCATCATCGGGGCCACGCGCAACATCACGGAGCGCCAGCGGCTGGACCGGGAAATCCGGAGCGCCAAAGATGCGGCGGAGCAGGCCAACCGGGCCAAAAGCGCCTTCCTCGCCAGCATGAGCCATGAACTGCGCACGCCGCTTCAGGGGATCCTGGGTTTCGCCGAGATCCTGGCCCGCGGCATGGCCGGCGTCTTGACCGGCCAACAGCGGCAGTACGCGGAAAACATCGTGACCAGCGGCGAGCATCTGCTGCGCCTCATCAACGACATCTTGGATTTAGCGAAAGTCGAAGCCAGAAAAATGACGTTGGAGCAGGCGCCCGTCGCGATCGACGAACTGCTGTCGGTCAGTCTCGCGTTATTTCGCGAACGGGCCGCGGCCAAGCGCTTGACCTTGTCGATCGCGCTGTCGGACGACCTGCGCGGCCGGCAAATCTGGGCCGACGAACGCAAAGTACGGCAGATTCTCTGGAACCTTTTGTCCAACGCGGTCAAATTCACCCCTCCGGGCGGCGCCGTCGAATTGCGCGCGTCGAAAGTTGACGACCGGATCGTCTTTGCCGTCGCCGACACGGGCATCGGCATCAGCCCGGCAGATCAACAACGCGTCTTCAACGCGTTTGAACAGGTGCGGAAGGAAGGGCAACCAGCGCCGCCGGGAACCGGCCTCGGCCTGGCGCTTTGCCGGCAGTTGGCTGAATTGCACGGCGGCTCGATTTGGGTCGAGAGCCGCGGCGAAGGGTGCGGCAGCGCCTTCTTCTTTTCCCTTCCGGCGAGAATGGAAGACTCCGCCGAAACGTCGCCCGTCGGCCCGGCTAGGCGCGACCGGGCGAAGCTGAGCGGACGGGTTCTAGTCGTCGACGATGACGAGATTTCTATTTTGATGATTCACGACTTGTTGAAATTGAACGGCGCCGAGGCATTGCCGGCACGGTCGGCCGAAGAGGCGTTGCGGTTGGCCAAGACGGAGCATCCCGACGCGATTGTCATGGACATCGGCCTCCCGCACCTGGACGGACTTGCGGCGACCCGCCGGCTCAAGGCCGATCCGGAAACGGCGCATATCCCCATTGTCGTCCTCACGGCTTACGCGATGCCGACCGACGCGGAAAAAGCGCGCGAAGCGGGTTGCGATTTCTTCTTGGCGAAACCCGTGGACGTGCGCGAATTCCTCGATGTCGTAGCCCGCGTCCTCGGCGCCGCACCAGGCCGCGGGGTGTAACGAGGACGGGCCTCCGCTGTCGCCGCCGGGCCGCCGCCAGGCGCCTGAGGGCGTTTTTGCTGCGCCGCGCGGGGGTTTTTCCGGTCAAATTCTTGCTTTCTCTTGACAGTAACTTCACTGTAAGGTACAGAAAAAAGGGACGTTGCGCGTGGAGCGTCTCATCCTCGGGGGAGGACGACTGCACCTAGTGCCGGTTTGGGCGCCGTGTGCGATCTTCAGCAGGCATTTACAACGGAGGCATCATGGCGGCGAAGAAAACGGACGAACGGGTCCGCGTGGTCATCGTCGGCGGGGGGCAGGCGGCTCTCACGGTTATTTCAAGTTTTGTCGAGATGTCGTCCGTGCAGATTTGCGGCGTGATGGACATTCGGGCCAACGCGCCGGGCATGGCGAAAGCCAGAGAATACGGAATCCCCTGCTTTACGGAACTTCCCAGCCTGCTGGCGCAAGAGAATGTGAGTCTGGTTTTCGAACTCACCGGCGTGCCGGCGGTGTTGCAGCAGACGCGCGACGCGCTCCGCCCCGGGCAGGAGTTGGTGCCGGGCCAGGCGACGAAATTGACCTTCGACCTGTTGGAACTGATGTTGGCGCGGCAGAAGCGGGTTCAGGACGGCATCCAGGAAGGGCTCAAAGAGCTGACCCACGTGATTTCCAAGCTCGAACACATCGCCGGCGAAGCGAGCGCCAAGACGGGGGCGATCGCCTCCGACACCTCCGGCGTCTCCGCGGCGGCGGAGCATATGAGCTTGCAATTGGCGTCGGTCGCCACATCGGCCGCCCAGGCCCGCAGCGCGGTCGGCGCGATCGCCAAAGCGACCGATGAAATGACCACCACCGTCTCCGAAATCGCGCGCAACGCCGAGCGGGCGCGGGGCGTGACCCGGTTGGCCGTCGAAAGCGCGGACGGCGCCTCGAAAAAGGTGTCCGAACTTGGACTCCGCGCCAAAGAAATCAGCAAGGTCACGGAGGCGATCGCCGAAATCGCCGATCAGACGAAACTCCTGGCCTTGAACGCGACCATCGAAGCGGCCCGCGCCGGCGAAGCCGGAAAAGGCTTTGCCGTCGTGGCCAGCGAAGTCAAGGAACTGGCGAAACAGACCAACGCCGCGACCGCCGATATTCGCCTCAAGACCGACGCCATTCACGAGGCGACCACCGCCACGATCTCCGAAATCAACACGATCAACAAGGTGATCGCCGATGTGAACGATATCGTGACGATCATCGCGTCGGCCGTCGAGGAGCAGTCGATCGCCACGAAAGACATGTCGCGGAGCGCCGGCGAGGTCTCCGGCGGCATCGAAATCATGAGCAACAATTTCAATCAGGTGGCCGAATCGGCCAAAGGCGTCGCGAAGAATATTGGCGCCGTGAACGTCAACGTGGACAGCTTGAAGGGTTTCGCGGCCAGGTTGAACGAATCGGCCCAGATCGTCGAGGAGACCAGCAACCGGCTCTCGGGGATCGCGCGCGGCGAGTCGCCGGCGCACTAAGGATTTCGCGGCGGCTCCGCGCGGGCGGCCGGATGTCAGAAAACGTCAGTGCAGCGCACTTGATCGTAGAGAAAACAACCGTGATGAAAGTGCTGCTGATCGAAGATAGCCGCTTTTACGGCGCGTTAGTCCGCGACCGATTGACGCTGGACGCACGCGCCGAGGTGACGTGGACGACCAGTCTGGCGGAAACCCAGACGGCGCTCGCCGCGGCCGGCGAACCGTTCCTGGTGGCGATCGTGGACTTGAACCTGCCCGACGCGCCAAACGGCGAGGCGGTGGACGCGGTCGCCGCGGCCGGCGTGCGTCCCATTATTCTCTCGGGCGACGTGAGCGATTCGACGCGCGACGCCCTCTGGGCCAAGCAAGTCGTGGACTACGTGATCAAAGAGGGTCCGCAGGCCATCGACTACGTGGTGGATTTGGTCCGCCGGCTGTCCAAAAACCCGCAAGTCAAGGTGTTGGTCGTCGACGACTCGGCCGTCGCCCGCGCTCAGACGTCCAATTTGCTGAAGCTCCACCGCTACCAGGTTTTCGAGGCGAACAGCGGCCAGGCGGCCCTGGAAGTCCTCCTGGAGCATCCCGATATCGTCTTGATGCTGACCGATTACTACATGCCGGAGATGGACGGGTATGAACTCGTGCGGCAGGTGCGGAAAACCCATCCGCGAGACCGGCTGGCGATCGTCGGCATTTCTTCGTACGGCACCGGTTACGTCACGGCGCGTTTTCTCAAGAGCGGCGCCAACGATTTCCTGTACAAACCGGCCCTCGCCGAGGAGTTTTATTGCCGCATCGCCGAGAACGTCCGCGCATTGGAGCATATCTGGAGCCTGGAAGATCTGGCCACGCGGGACGCGCTCACCAATCTCCACAATCGACGTTACTTTTTTTCGATGGGCGAGAAATTGTGCGCGAACGCGCGGCGCGGCAACCTGACGGTCGGCGTGGGCATGATTGACATCGACCATTTCAAGCGCGTCAACGACACCTACGGGCATCAAACGGGCGACGAGGTGTTGCGGCAGGTGTCGGCGGTGATCGCCGGCCGCGCGCGCGAGTCGGACGTGCTGGCGCGGATGGGCGGCGAGGAGTTTGCGATTTTGACCGCCAATATGAGTCCGGAACACGGAGAACGCGTCTTCAACGAAGTGCGGGAGAAAATTGAGGCGCTGGAGATCCGTTTCAACGGCCACATCGTGCGCACGACCGCCAGCATCGGCGTGTGCCTGGGCCCGCCGATGAACCTCGACGATCTCCTGGCGCAGGCGGATAAGATGCTCTACGTCGCCAAGGCCGCCGGCCGGAACCGCGTGGTGTATGCCGCGGAAGGCAGAACCTTTACCGTCGTGTGACTCCGCTGGGCCGGGCGAAAGAAAGGGAAGGGATCTCGCGAGCAATGGACCCGGGAGAAATCCTCGACCTGTTCGTGCAGGAAGCCTCGGAAATGATCCGGGAGTTCGAACAGGGGCTTATTTTGCTGGAGAGATCTCCGGGCGACAGCTCCGTGCTGAATCGCGTCTTCCGCGCCGCGCACACGATCAAGGGCAACGCGGGCATCGTCGGTCTCGAATCGCTGGCGGAAATCGCCCACGCGATGGAGACCTTGCTGGAAGCGATCCGCAAGAAAACGATCGTGCCGGAAGAGCCGGCGTTCAATGCGTTGCTGACCGCGTTGGACCTGGTCCGGGTCATGGTCGAGAACGTTCGCGCACCGGTTTCATCGGATCGCCTGGCGGAAGCGCGGCGCATTCGAGCGCAGTTGGAAGCTTGTTTGAAGCCCGCCGTCGCGCCGTACGTCAAAGCAGCCGGACCGGAGCCGGCTCCAGTTTCCGCCCAAACGGCGACTATTTCCGCCCCCCCTGGGACTCCGGCGCCAGCGCCGGCCGGAGACGCCGAGGTCGAGTCGGCCGCCCCAGCGGCGATCGACTCGGGCGCCAGGTCGGAATCGGTTCGCGTCAACGTCCGGATTCTGGACCGGCTCATGACGCTGGCCGGGGAAATGGTGCTCACGCGCAACCAGTTGGTCCAAAGCACCCGGCTCGGCGATCTTTCTCACATCGAGCGCGTCGCCCAGCGCGTCGATCTGCTGACCGCCGAGTTGCAGGATGCGATCATGGCGACGCGCATGCAATCGATTCGCTTTGTCTTTGATAAGTTCAACCGGACGGTGCGCGACCTGGCGCGCGACCTGGGCAAAAAAGTTCGGCTGGTCGTCGAGGACGAAGGCGTCGAACTCGACAAGACCATCATCGAGACGATCGGCGATCCGCTGACCCATCTGGTTCGCAACGCCGTCGACCACGGGATCGAATCCCCGGAGGAACGGCAGACGGCGGGCAAACCGGCCGAGGGGACGTTGCGGCTGCGGGCCTGGCACGGCGCCGGACAGGTGGTTGTCGACGTGATCGACGACGGCCGCGGAATCGACGCGGATCAAGTGAAGGCGCGGGCCCTGTCCTTGGGACTGGCGCGACCGGAAGAGGCGCGGACCATGTCCCCCAAAACGGCGATGGAGTTGGTGTTTCGCCCGGGTTTCACCACGGCGTCGGAAGTTTCGCAGGTCTCCGGGCGCGGGGTCGGCCTGGATGTCGTGCACGCCAATCTCGCCGCGATTGGCGGCACGGTGCAGTTGGATTCCACGCCCGGCCGCGGCTCCTCCTTCCGCATCCGGCTGCCGCTGACGCTCGCGATTCTTCCCAGTCTGTTGATCGAAGTGGAAGGCGAACGATTCGCCGTCCCGCAGGCGCATCTCGTCGAACTGATGCGCGTGCGCGCGGCGGATGTGCGCCAACGGATCGAGCGCGTCGGCGGCGTCGAGGTCACGCGGGTGCGCGGCGAGCTGGCGCCCGTCGTCCGGCTGAAGGATTTGCTCGGCATCGCCGCGCCGACCTTCGCGAACGGCGGGGGTGAGCGGCGGGCGGACCGCCGCGTGAATCTGGCGGACCGCCGCGACCGGCCCGCCGATGACGGGCTGCGCGCGGCGCCCGAGAAATCCGCGAAAACCGCCGACGCACGGCCGGCCGCCGAGCGGCGCGACGGCCCCGACCGCCGCGTTTCGGCCGCGAGCGCGGTGAATCTCGCCATCGTTTCGGCGGGCGATCATACCTACGGCCTGGTCGTCGATCGGCTGCTCGATTCCATCGAAATCGTCGTCAAACCGCTGGGCCGCAACCTCAATCATTGCCGGTGTTACGCCGGGGCCACGGTTCTCGGCGACGGTCGCGCGGCCCTCATTCTCGACGTGGTCGGCCTGGGCCGGCGGGCCTGGATCGCCGAAAAGGCGGAAGCCGCCGCCGCCACGCCTCGCGCCGCTGGCCTGGCCGCGATGGAACAGCATGAGAAACTCGCGGTGCTGCTGCTGACGGGCGGCGGCCGCGACTTGTTCGGTGTGCCGTTGGACATGGTGGTGCGGCTGCAAAAGGCGTCGCGCGCCGAATTGGAAACCGTGGGGGGCCGCCGCGTGCTCCGCGGACCGAAGGCGACAACGCCGATCTTCACGGTCGATCAGGCGATCCCGGCGCAACCCTTGCCCGACAACGACTCGTTTTACGTCGTGCTCTTCCGCCTGGGGAAACGAGAATTGGGGCTGCTGGCGGCCGACGTGGCGGACATTGCCGAAATGAACGCCGATTTCGACACGGAGACGCACCGGCGGCCGGGCATCCGCGGCTCGACGGTCCTCGGCGACCGGGTCATGCTCGTGCTCGACCTGCGCGAAATCGTTCTGGCCGTCGCGCCGGAGTGGAAGGAGCCGGAGGAAGCCCGCGACGCCGGGGGACCGCCGCGGCGCCGCGCGCTGATCGTCGACGACTCGCCGTTCTTCCTCAATCACATTGCCGGTATGATGGAGGAGGCGGGATATCAAGTGACCAAGGCGGAAAACGGCGCCGCGGGCTTGAATCTTCTGACCCGCGACCCGGACGGGTTCGACATCGTCTTAACCGACATCGAGATGCCGGTGCTGACGGGTTTCGAAATGGTGGAGCGCATGCGGAGCAACCCGGCGCTCCGCAAAATCCCGGTCATCGCCGTCACGTCGGTTTTGGGCGCGGAGGCCCAACGGCGCGGGAAAGACGTGGGCATCGACGAATATTCGATCAAACTCGATCGCGACGACGTGCTGGAGCGGTGCCGCCGGCTCCTGGAACGCGGCCGGCCGAGCGCCGCGGGGCCGGGGGACGGGAGATGACGATGCCGTCGCCGCACGCCCCTCGAACTCGCCGCGCCTCGGGGGAATATTTGGTGTTTCTCGTGGGGGAGGTCCGCTGCGGGGTGGACATCGCGCAGGTGCTGGAGATCAATCGCAATATGGACCTCACGCGGGTGTTCACGGCGCCGGCGCACGTCCGCGGCGTCATCAACCTGCGCGGCCAAATCGTCACCATCATCGATCTGGCGCAACGACTCGGCGTGGAGGTCGAAGAGGCGCCCGTCTCGCCAAGGAACGTAGTCGTCGACTCGCGCGGCGAAGCGATCGGTCTGCTGGTCAGCGATATCGACGATATCATTTCGGCGGGCGCCGGCGCATTGCTGCCGCCGCCGCCCCATCTGCCGCAAGGCGTCGCCGCATGCACGCTCGGCGTGTTGCCTGCCGCGGACAATTTGGTCGTCATTTTGGACGTGGACCGCATCGCGGACTGAAAGGAACAGATTGTCCCGATGAAAATTCTCGTCGTCGACGATTCTCTCCTGTATCGCAAGATGATCCGGGACGCCGTGTCCGGGTTTGGTTTTGTTTCCGCCGTCGAGACCGCCGACAGCGG
>Ga0181517_10003543_pt1 | contig 14834 bp, 13 predicted proteins | sample PEATcosm2014_Bin_31_FD_119748 | JGI IMG/M metagenome (GOLD analysis project Ga0181517, IMG submission 119748) | Peatland microbial communities from MTU Mesocosm Facility, Houghton, MI, USA - PEATcosm2014_Bin01_30_metaG | ecosystem: Environmental > Terrestrial > Soil > Wetlands > Peat | place... | reverse complement strand
GGTCATACCTGGCCGGGACGAGAGCCGCGAGTCAAGTTTGTCGGCACCTCGACCAGGAACATTTCCGCCAACGACCTGATGTGGGAGTTCTTCCAGCGGCACCCCATGCCGGCACCGAGGACCATCGGCTCACCTGGGGCATAGTTGGTTTGCCCTCCTGATCAGTTGTGTGCTTGCGGTGGAGGCTTGCCCGTACCGGCATCACTCCGAGAATCTTTCCGATGCGGAAGGGCCGCCGCCCGACGCAATGCAGTATTACCGTCGGCAGCGCCCCGAAATCCGAGAAACCCAGTGCCCCCATGCCCCTACAGTACGATATCGTCGACGGGCATGGAAGACGAGGGCCGGCCTGCGATGGCGGCGTAATCAGATTGCCGGTTTACGGAGAAGTGATAAAATAGAAACGCCGGGTCGTGCCAGCGTTTTTCTGTTTTTTTGGCAGGGGGGGACGGCACGTATGAGACTCGTCCTGGTCGCGTTAACGCTTTGCGTCTGCTTGGTTGGGTGCGATGGTTTCACATCGGTTGCCGGCCGTGTTGTAGATCCCAAGAACGCTCCTCTCAAAGACGCTGAGGTTATTCTGCTGGCGCCTGGCGAAGGTCGCTCGTGTTCCAACACCACGCGGGGTGACGGATCGTACAATGTGGGATTCACGCATGAGCCCGCAAGGTTTGACCTTGCGTTCGTCGTATCAAAGGACGGATTCAAGACGCATGTTGAGTTGATCCGGTCGAGTGCGGTTCTTCGCGGGTATACGATTGTTTTGACGCCGCGCCAACCACCGCCTAAGTCTCGCTAATGAGGGAGTTCGTCGTTTTTTTGCTTTATACCGCCTCTTTTCTGAACAAACTAGGCCCCTACCGGTGCTGTCACCTCATTCCGTTTTCCGGCCGATCTTTCTATGGCAATGTGATCTTCGAGCTTTGGAGGCGGCGATGAAGCGACATCTCCTCATCCATCTGGTTCTCGCGCTCGCCGTCAGCGTGGCATTTTTCTTCGTCGCCAAGTCGTATAACAATCGGGGCTTCGTCCACCGGAAGCTGGGTAACCTCGACCAGGCCATTGCCGACTACGACGTGGCCATCGGCCTCAACCCAAACAATGCCAAGGCCTATAACAATCGGGGTGTCGCCTACCGGAAGAAAGGCGACCTCGACCGGGCCATCGCCGATTACAACGAGGCGATCCGCCTCGACCCGGAAGACGCCAAGGCGTACCACAACCGAGGCTATGCCTATTGGAAGAAAGGCGACCTTGTGCGGGCCATGGCCGACTACAACACGGCCATCCGCCTCGCCCCGCAATTCTCCGAAGCCTTTCGCGACCGCGGGCTGGCCTATGTGACCGAGGGCAAGCTTGAGCGGGCCATTGCCGAGTTTGACAAAGCCATCCGCCTCGATCCGACCTCAGCCGAGGCCTATTATGATCGGAGCGTCGCCTACCGGCAGAAAGGCGATTTGCAGAAGGCAGACGCGGACCTTGCAACGTCGAAGCAACTGCCGTACAAGCCATAAACCGGCATCGGCGAGCCTTTCGAGAGCCTTGCGGCCTTACGCGTAGGGGATGCTCCCCTTCTGCTGCACGCGAGGCAAATAGCGGTCCAGCAAGTCAACGGCCAACTCGGCCGCCGGTCGCTTCTGGGTTTCGGCGGCCATCTTCAGCCGCGCAGCCACCTCGGCAGGTAACTGAAGGGTCAACGGTATCTTGCCGCTTTGGCCGGGTTCTGCCATGATCGGAACCTCCTCTTTAAAGTTTTCGCAGGTGCTCAAAACGTCACGGCTGCTCGCCTTGCTCACGTCGACGGTCGGCCAGCGCGGCAAGAATCTGACTGCCTACCGGAGGACAGCCAGCGACGAAGATGCCCTTCTGGCGGTGCTGCGCGGTGCAATTGCCAATCAGCAGCGTTCCCTGGGGCGGTTCCGTGTCAAGTTTGCCGATCGCGACATGCATGGCGCCCTGGGAGGGGAAATAATCGAGGATGCGATCCTTGTAGCGGGCCAGAAACAACAGCAGCGTGGACTGGCAGGCGCTGCACGAGTTGTGGTCGATCACCGCGACGTTGGGAAACTCGATCGTCAGGTTCTCCGGCGGCGCGGCGAACGGCGAGACCGCATCGCGCCAATCGCCCGGCGTCACGGCCAGCCGGTCGAGGTCGATCACGCCGCAGCCTCGCGCGGCGCCCAATCGCAGATGGGGCACGTGCTCCGCCGCGGTGCCCATCAATTGGCAGGCCACGGCGTCGGCGGCAAAGGCATCGCCGCTCAGGACCACGGCATCCAGCGGCTTGGGACGGCCGGCGCTGGGCCCGAGGCCTTCCATGCCCACGGTGCCGTCGACGAGGGCCAGGTGGGGGCGCAACACGGACGCCATGTCGGCAATCGCTACGTCCAGCGGCTTGTCCTGACTTCCGGGCAGCGCCGGCAGCATGTGCAGTTCCACCTTGCTGCGCCGCCAGAGGCAACCTTTCATGTTCTTCACGGCCAGCGTGGCCCCCGTGTGCATGTGCGTCTTCATCACGGGAATGGAGACGATGAAATCGAATTCCATCACATCGGCACAGACCTTGAGCGAGTGGATCACCTGCCCCTCGGGCACGGGCACCTCCACGCAAGGACGCCGGTCCATGTCGATCAGCGGACAGCCGCGATCGCGGGCGACGGTGGCCATGCCCGCGGCCGCAAAGGCCTCTTGGACGTCGACGCTCACGATGGGGCTTTCGCCCACGGCCACCTCGGCGCCGGCTTCGCGGAAGACGTCGATGGCCGCCGCGACCACCTCGGGGTGGGCGACGATTCCCGAGCCGGGCGGCGCCACGCGCCCGACGTTGGGCTTCAGCAGCACGCGTTTCCCGCGAACCGGCGACAGATCGACGGACTCCAGGGCCCGACGGCTATTGGCGTAAGGCCCGCTGCCTTGGGCAACGAACACCGCGGGACGCGTCGCGGAAGACAGAAGTGGACGGTTGGCGAGGCCCATGCAGTCCAGTATCCGCGTCGGGCGGGGTTCATGCAACGGTTTCCAACCCGTGCCGCTACCTGCTAACCAGTCGCACACCCCCGCCGGCAATCCGGGCCCACTGATGGATTTCGTCGCCGTGGTGACTGTAGCCGGCCATCCAATGATGACCAATCCCATCATCGTGGATCCAGTCGATCAGATGGGGCGTGGGCCCGTTGAACCTGACACGCAGCGGGTTGCCGGGGAACACCATGGGGGTCGAAACGGCTTCGCCTTCCAGCAAGGCCATTTGATAACCAGCGTCGCAAGGAACAATGTTCACCAACGTTACCGGACCGGGCCGGGCCGGGAACAGGGCACAGACGCCCTGGCCCATGAGCCGCACCGGGGCAAGCTGGATCTCTCCGGGCTTCTCCGCCAGGCTGAATGACCCCGAGCCGCAGTGGGAAAACACCACGTTGTCCTCGTCCAGCGGGTCAAGCCAATCGGTGTTATGGGTGGGCTGGCCGCTCAACAGCGTGAGCATGAGCTGGCCCACCGCACCATGGACGTCGCCTTCACAAGCCATGGGAATACCTTCGTCGGCCAGCATGGACGCCGCCAGGCACACCCGGCCCATCAGGTGCGGATAGCAACCGATGGCCAAGGCGTCCAGTCCGTCGCGGTCGACGAGTTGCCGCAGGGCGAGGAACATCTTGATCGCGTCGAGCCCGTCGGTTTCCGGCACTTTGCAGGCGGCCACGCGCCCGACCACCGTTTGCCACGGTTGCGCCGCCTCTTGGTCGGGCACTTCCTTGGCAGCCGCCAGCAACTGCGGCAGGTCGAGCGGCACGATGCGCGGCCCAAACGTCCGCTTGAGCGCCAACTCGTTGACGGCCACCTCGGTCATGCCGCCGAGGCGATGACCGGCCAATCCGATCCGCGCCCGCCGCAAGCGATGCGCGAGCGCCGCGGCTTTCAGAAACGCGTGGGCAGGCTTTTGGCACTCCGGCGAATCCAGCGGTCCGTACACGGCCCGATAGGGCGTGCCGAGTTGCTTCAGACAGGCCGTCAGTTGTTGCACGCCGCAGAGCGCGCCCGTCTCCATGCCCGGCAGCGACCACAGCAGCAGCGGGACCGGGCATTCCTCCCCCAAATCGAACACCAAATAGTCCTCGAACCAACTGGCGGCCACCAGCACCACCGCGTGCACGTGCGCCTCGGCCAGCTTTCGCCCGGCCGCCGCCGACTTTTCGGGCCGGTCGATTGCTCCCAGCTCGACGACCTGGCAGCCGGCAGCTTGGAGAAGTCGAGCCGCGTCACAGGCAGCCTGCGGCGCCCGGTCCGCGCCGACTTCCAGCGGGCTGCAAAGCGAGGCCACGCCTACCCGCGGAATCAACGTCTTCTGGATTGACATGTGTTCGGCTCCTAGCGGCACTCTTTCCACGCCTCGATCATTTGTTCCACGCCTTCCCAAGGCGTGTCCGGGAAGATGGCGTCCACGGGGTGGAGAATGAAACGGTTGGTCGGGCCAAGCACCTCGATGGCGCGGCACACCTGCCGGCGAATTTGCTGGGGGTCGCCGGAAGCCAGGCCGAGCGCGTTCAGGCCGCCGACCATCGTCATGCGATCGCCGAACAAGTCTCTCGCCTTTTCCAACGAGAGATGATCCAGCAGCGGATCGACGAAGTAGAGCACGTCCACGCCCGCGTCGGCCAATCGTGAACCCAACCGCTCCACGCCGGTCGTCATAACGTAGCCGAACTTCTTGCCGTGTCGATGGGCCACCGCGGCCAGTTCGGCAAGATGCGGATAAACGTACTGGTCGAACAAACGGGGCGACCAGAAATCGGTCGACGAATACCAGCCCCGCTGGCAGACCAGGTCCACGCCGTCCGTGCCGGCGGCCAATTCGGTGCGGGCGTAGTCCGTCTCCGCAATCGTGTCGATCAACTGCCCGAAGGCTTGGGGGGCATCAATGGCCATCATCACGGACCCTTGCGTGCCCAAGAGCCAGACGGCGGCGTCGATGCCGAAGCCGCTCCACGCCTGCGTGAGCAATCCCCGCTGGTCAGCAAACATCTTCATCCGGGCGACGCGGTCGGCAAACCAGCGCCGCTGCCGGGCATCGGGGGGCAGGAACAAATGTTTGACGGTCGGCACGTCGCCCGGTCGGATTACCAGATGTTGAACGGCCCGGGCGACGTTGTAGTCCTCGAACAGCATCACCTGCGCGGGCTGCACCGGCCAACCCGGCTTTTCTTCGCCGGTCTGCCGCGTTGCATGCACCAAGCGGCCGGACGGCGTTTCGTATTCGCGCACCAGCACGGGATATTTTTCGCTGCCGCCGCTTTCTCCCGGGGCAATCACGCGATCGCGGGAGACCACCGCCGGATCCTCACCCCACGGCACAGAAACCTCCAGCACATCGTCGATGCCCAACGATAGCCACGCCTGGGCCCGCCGGAATTCGTCCTCCAACGTCCAGGGCTGCGGCAGCGTGTGGATGTGCTCTAAACGCTGGGAATACCAGTACGACACCTTTCGGCCGTTGGTCTCCCATTGCAGATGTTTGGGCGCCGGGAAACCTAAACACCAGGTCGTCAGGGGAACATGATCCGCCGGCCGACCGTTGATGGCCGCCAGCAGTCGCTCTTTCGAAGTCATGGCATGGGCTCCTCGTCTTGCCTTGTCGTAGCCCCCCTCTCGTTTTCTGTCAAGCGTTGCGGAGTTTGAGGTTCGGCGGTCGGCCGCCACAAGCCGTTACGGCACCCCGGCAGAGTGGTTGACGGGCCGCGGCGCGACGAAGACACTGTGGGGAGAGTTCTCGTTGACGGCCCGCTTCCCTACCGGACCGAGCAAGACCGTGCCCGAATCAGCACCCGCCACCAAGCTGGAGAGCAATGCCCTGGGCCTGCTGTCGACGTCCGCCTTGACGGCCGCGTATATGGGCCCGGCACTGTCGATCTATTGCTTGTTCGGACCGATGGCGGAGAAGGTCGGCTCGGGCGTCGGTTTCGTGATGTTCCTCGGCCTGCTCATGACGCTCCCTTCGGCCATCAGCTTTGGCATGCTGGCCCGCGAAATGCCGTCGGCGGGCGGTGTTTACGCCTGGGCGCGGGCGGCACTCGGCGAGTCGATCGGGCTGTGGATCGGCCTGACCGCGGCGAGCTATTACATCGTCTGCGTGATCTTTCCGCCCATCGTGTTCGGACAATACTTCAACGACCTGCTGCAGCAATGCGGCTTGCCGGCCAACGTATGGACGTGGCTTATCGGCGTGATCGCGCTCCTGCTCGTAACCGGCAGCGTTACCTATCGGGGCATCGTCGTCTCGTCGGAACTCGCGCTCACCATGCTCTTGATCGAGTCGGCCGTGGTCGTTGCGCTGGCCGGGACGTTCATCGGCCTGGCGGCGGCACACGGCACGTTCACTTGGGCGCCGTTGACGTTTTCGGGATGCAAAGGGGGCTGGTCATCGGTGTTCCTCGTGTTGCCGATGGTGATGCTCTCGATGGCCTGCGACGGGGCGACACCGGCGGCCGAGGAAACCCGAAACGCCCGGCGGACCATACCGCTGGCCGTCGTGCTCACCTGTACGATCGTGGGCTTGTGGTACGTGGTGGGCTATTCGGCCTTTGCCCTGGCCGTGCCGCCGGCCGACGCAGGCATATTAACGAGCCAGGCCTACGCCTCGGCCGTGACGCCGCTTGCCGGCCAGGCATGGGGGTCGCTGAAGGTGCTCGTGGCGATTACCGCCATGACGGCCGCCACGGGCGCGGCCATCCCCGGGGCGATTGCCGCATCTCGCGTCCTGTTTGCCATGTCGCGCGACGGCAAGCTTCCGGGCCGATTCTCCCGACTTCACCCGCGTTTTCGCTCGCCCTGGAATGCCTTGCACATCGTGTATGGGGCGACCCTGCTCGCCGTGCTGCCGGCGCTCATCTATGGGCCGAACCGGGGCATCGACTTCTGGGCCGGCATTTCCGGCTGGTACATCGCCATCGTTTACGTTTCCGTGAACGTGGCGTCGATCGTCTTCCTTTGGCGGTTTCACCGGGCCAGGTTCCACGTGGTCTGGAACCTGCTGGTGCCATTGATCGGTATTGCCGCGCAGGTGCTCATCATCTGGCAGAGCATTATCGTCGAGTTGTGGAATTCGGGCACCTTGGGCCATTGCGCACAAGGCTTGATCGTTCTCGTTTCGGTGATCACCGCGGTTTACGTAGGGGTCCATCGCATGCGACGAGGCAGCGAGCCGAGCCCCGCGGAGCCAGCTTATTCGGTCGATGCGCAAGCCTGAACGCGGCGCAAAACGGTACAAGAATCGCGGAATCGGAAACGCCGGCGGCGAGCGGTTTGGGTATAGTGAGCCGTGGCGATGCGAGGTTAGCTTTCTTTCCTGAAAGGCAAAAAATCCATGGCAACGGTCGGATCTCGTGACAAGGCCGTTTTGGCGATCGAGGGCGGTCCGCGGGCGTTCGCGGCGATGGGGGGCCAGCGGAGGCCAAAAATCGGCGTGGCCGAGTTTCTGGCGATTGCCCGGCGGTTCGGCTTTTCGCCCGAAACGCTCGAACGGCTGCAAGCCATTGTTTCGGACGACGAGTTGGGGCGCGGCCCCACGCTGGCTCGATACGCCACGGCCTATCCGACGCCGAGCGCGGGCGAAGTGTTCGAGCAGGTCGCCCGCGAGACGTTCGCGGTCAAGTACGCCCTGGGCGTCAGTTCGGGCACCGGGGCGCTGCACAGCGCGCTGGTGGCGGCGGGCGTGGGGCCGGGAAGCGAGGTCATCCTGCCGGCCATCGGCTTCTTCGCCACGGCCGCGGCGGTGGTGGCGGCCCGGGGCGTGCCCGTCTTTTGCGACGTCGACGAGTCGCTGCACATGGACCCGGGGAAGATCGAGGCCCGGATCACGCCGCGTACCGTGGCCCTGGTGCCGACGTGCGTCATGGGCGGCGTGCCGGCGCTCGAGCCAATCCTGGCCGTCGCGCAGCGCCGCAAGCTGAAAGTGATCGAGGACTGCGCCCAGTCGCCGGGGGCCAAATATCGGGGCCGCTACGCCGGCACGTGGGGAGACCTGGGCTGCTTCAGCATCTCGGCCTACAAGATCATCGGCGGCGGCGAAGGCGGGCTGTTGCTCAGCAACAACGAACGGTTGTTCGAGCGGGCCTGTCAGTTGGCCGAATGCGGCGGGCTGTGGCGGCCGGACCGCTTCGCCCCGCCGCGCTACCCGGGTGAGTTGTTCTGCGGCACCAACTACCGGCTCTCCGAATTGGAGGCCGCCGTCGACGTGGTGCAACTGCGAAAGATGCCGCAGCTCGTCGAACGGTACAACCAGAACCGCCGCACGATCCTCGGCCAATTGAAGACGTATCGGGAGATCGTGCCGCGAAAGCTCAACGATCCGCAGGGTGGCGTGGGATACAATATCCGCTTCTTCCCGGAGACCGTCGAGCTGGGGGCGAAGATTGCGGCTGCCCTGAACGCGGAGGGAATCGGTTGCGGGCAGTTTCTCTGGCCGGCCGAGTGCGGCGTCCGCGGCAAGCAAGCGCCGCCCGATTGGCACCTCTGCCGCGATATGTTTCCCATCGTGCTGCAGACCGCTGCCACGTCGGCCGGTTGTCCGTTCTCCTGTTCGCATTACCAGGAGCGGGGCGGTGCGGCCGTGTACCGCCGCGGCGATTGCCCCGTGGCCGAGGACCTCTTCGACCGCAACATCATGATCTGGCTTGATCCCTGCTATGACGAGGAGGACTGCCGGCAGATTGCCGAGGGCATCAACAAGGTTTTGTCGGCCTACTGCACGGAAGACGCCCGGGCGCGGGCGTGGATGTGACGAATGTTTGGGAAGACACCGGGAAAAGGGGGCCTGTCCCCCTTTTCCCCCGGGAGCCAATAGAACATGGTGACACTGAGCGTTTGCCTGGAAACGGTGTATCCCCAACTGCCGGTCGACGAGCGCATCGCCCGGATCGCCGAAGCCGGTTTTCCGAGCGTGGAGTTCTGGCACCCCGAGGGGACCTGGGACGGCCGCAGCGTGCGGACCGACTGGGCCAAGGACGCCGTGGCCGTGCGCCGCGCCTGCGATCGCTACGGCGCAACGCTCAACGATTTCGCGCTGCACGCCTGGGACGGAAGCATCGGCGGGTCTCCGGTCAAGCCGCAGGATCGCGGCCGCTTCCTCGCCCAGGTGCGGCAAATGATGGCTTTCGCCCAGGAGGCCGGCTGTCGCCAGGGCATCGTGCTGTCGGGCACGGTCGACGAATCGCTTTCCCGGCAGCAGATGCGCAAGAACCTCGAAGACGCCTTGGCCGAGGCCGTGGCGATTGCCGATCAGGCCGATTTCACGCTGCTGTTGGAGCCGCTCAACACGCTGGTGGATCATCCCGGCTACTATCTCGATTCGTCACGGGAGGCGGTGGAGATCGTCCGCACCTTGGGGAGCCCTCGGCTGCGGGTGCTGTACGACGTCTACCACATGCAGATCATGGAAGGAAACGTGCTGGCCACCATCGAAAAAAACCTGCCGTGGATCGGCCACTTCCATGCGGCGGGCGTGCCCGGCCGGGGCGAAGTGTTCGACTCGGAACTGCACTATCCGACCATCCTGGCGAAGATCAAATCGTTGGGATATGATGGGAGCTTCGGGCTGGAGTATTTTCCCCGGCTCGGCGACCACGGCCAGTCGCTGCGCAGAAGTCTCGAGCATCTTTCCCCGTCCATCCCCTAGCGACCCCGGCAGCAACGACGTTCGAGTGCTCTGTCCAGCATGGTTTGATGGATGAAACGTCGTCAACAGACTGCTCACAAAAACACATCTTGTAACGTAGAGCCGGATCGGCCTATAGTGGCTCTTTCGGCGTTGTTGGGCTTGGCACGCTGGTGCCAGCGCCGTCGAGAAACAGCTCAAGGAGGAGACCCATGTCCGAACCCCGAAACGACTCTCTACCCCCCCGTCCGTAGGCCAGCGCATTGCGCTGTGGAACCTCTGGACAGCGGTTCCGCCGGCCAACCAGCAGTCGATTCTCAGCGCGCTGGGACGGATGATCGTCCAGCAAGTGCGGCCGCCCGAAGAAGGAAGGGGCCAGTCGCATGAGGACGATTGAACAAAACGCAGAGAGCACCTCTGCGTCGCGCCGGCCGATTCCGCCCTATGTCTCCGGCAAGATTCAGGGGCACCATCTGGAGAAGTTGGCCGTCGTGTACGTGCGGCAGTCCACCGCCCGCCAAGTGCTGGAACATCACGAATCAACCGACCTACAGTACAAGTTGGCGAACCGGGCGGTTGCACTTGGCTGGGCGCAGGATCGGGTGCTGGTGATTGACGACGACCTGGGGCAGAGCGGCGCCACGGCGGAAAACCGCGTCGGCTTTCAACGGCTGTTGGCAGAAATCGGCATGAACCATGTCGGCCTTGTGCTGGGCATGGAGATGAGCCGCTTGGCGCGGTGCAACCGAGACTGGCACCAACTCTTGGAGTTGTGCGCGGTATTCGGCGTGCTGCTGGCCGATTTGGATGGTCTGTACGATCCCGGCCATCATAGTGATCGTCTGCTGGAGTGGCGCGAACCTACCCCTTCCACTCTGCACCGCATCCTGCGGCATCCGCAGTATGCCGGCGCGTACGTTTACGGTCGCGCTCCGACTAATCCTCGCCGCAAGATTCCCGGTCGGCCGGGTACCGGCAAGACGCGAGTTCCTATGGAGCAGTGGCTGGTCCTGCGTCGTGATGCCTTGCCGGCTTACATTAGCTGGGAACAGTACTTGGCGAACCAAGAGCGGCTGAAGCAAAACGCCTCGCAATTCGCGACGCTGGGGGCTCCGCGGCTACTTGATTCCTGAAGGATTCAGCTTGCTGGCCGAACGCGCAAACGTCCGTGGCCCAAAACGCCGACTTGAACAAGCGGCAATGATCTGCTAGAGTATACTTGTGTATATGTAGTGGTGCGCGCAGCTCGCTCCGCACGAGGGTAGCCTGGTGTTCGTGGTTGATGAACCGCCGGAAGGCAGTCTGCCGCAGCTTACGCCGCAGTTTTTGCCCAGCCGGAGGATGTCGGCAAAGGTCTAACTGCGTCATGGGTGCGGATCGCCGGTCATCCCATTGCGCGGGGTTGAAGAACATGGTTCAAGTAATCCCTGCAGAGAGAAAATCAGCGGTGCTCACCCCCTCCAGCTTGGCCTGCCTCGCACACGTTCCCACGGTCAATCTGACGGCGGGCTGCGCTCACGAGTGCCGCTACTGTTACGCCCGCGGCTACCTGACGCACCCTGGCGAAGGCAGGATCACATTCTACACCAATACGCTTATCAAGCTGCGGGAGGAACTGCGCCGGAAACGCAAGAAGCCCACCACGGTGTACTTCAGTCCATCGAGCGATCCTTTCCAGCCGGTTCCCGAGGTTCTGAACATGACTTACGACGTGTTCAAGTTTCTCTTGGAGTCGGAGATTGGTGTGGCCTTCGTCACCAAGGGGCGAATTCCCAAGCGGCACCGCAACCTGTTGGCTGCCCATGCACTACTGGTCCAGGGGCGGATAGGGCTGATTACGCTTGATCCCCGAAGTGCCGCAATGTTTGAGCCTGGCGCGGCGACGCCAGAGGCACGGTTGGCGCAAGCGGCCGACTTGATTGACGCACACATCCCGGCCGAAGCCAGGCTCGACCCGATTCTGCCCGGCGTGACCGACGGCGCAGACTGCCTGGAGCCGCTCTGTGAGGCATTGGCCCACATCGGCGTGCGCAAGATTGCTGCCAGCGTCCTCTTCCTCCGACCGGCCGTCATCGGGTCGCTACGGCGATACGTCAAGGATAAGGTGCTGCTTAATCGGCTCCTAGACTGCTTCGCCAGCAGTGAGCCTCTGGCGATTCACGCGGGCAACAGCCAGGTCCGGGCGCTTCCGACTGCGGCGCGTCTTGAGATCATCGAACGCCTGAAGTCTATCGCAGATCGTTACGGCCTGGTGGTCCTCGTCTGTGCCTGCAAGAATCCCGACATCTCCCGTGGCTCTTGCCACATCTCGGGCGGCTGGCCGCCTGCGACCCGTGGGGGCGGTCAATTGGGGCTGTTCCCATCGTAGCCGACGGGCAGAAAGGTCGCAGGTGTGGATCGTCTACAAAGATACAACCAGCGCCTTGTGCGAAGCGCATTGAGGGAAACGCGGCTCCTGACGGCTCTCCACGTGACCGCCGGCCGCCGAATTCGTGTCAACAGCGTGACGTGGGACGAGTATTGGGGGCAAAGCAGTCCCTTGGCAAGGGAAATCGCAGAACTGAAAACAGCGTGGACGGCTCTGATTGCCGGCAGCTTTTCCAGTAGCCTGCGGCACGCCCTTGTCCGAACGTATTTCCGGTTGCTCAGGGCGTGTCTGGAACGCCATGCTTGCGGCGAGAACATGCTCTCCTTTCTGAGAAAGGTCGTCGGCTTCGAGACGATTCGTGTGTCTGGGGACTGCGGCGGTTTGGCCGCCGCCATAGTCAGCGCGAGACATCCTGTATACTTGCTCAGCAAAGTGGCAACTCCCCACGCGCCAGAGAACCCCAAGTACCTGCCGCTAATCTGCCCATGCGGAACTTCACCTGAAGCAAACTTCCTTTACTGGCACTATCGGCGCATTCCGCTGATTCGGAGCAACGGCATCCAGCTATTTGTCTATCCGCCGGCACAGGTCTGCAATCGCCCATTAAGTCATACGCTCATCGGCCAACTATTCGCCTGCCTCACGCCAAGAAGCGATCCGTGGATTCGGGAGCGAAGCCAATCACTCTTTGATGGCGTCTTTGCCTCGCTGGTGGCTCGCACTTCCTCACGGCGGCTTCAGTTGTTGGACATGGCGTGCGGTTCGGCCAAAATCACAATGACGCTATGTAGAAAAGCATTCGCCGCACACCAGAAATCATTCGACTTGACCTTGGTTGACGTGGTTCGGGGAAACAAAGCGATCACCAATGCCTTCTACCGGAATCCCAAGGTCTTTGGCAACGTCGTGTTCCGTCGGGAAAGCTTGTTCGAGTGGGTGGACAAGAACTCTGACAAGCCGGAGATGCGTTTCGATGTTGCACTGCTGCTGCGGGCATGTAACCTTTTCAGTCGCTTTTCAATCGAAGAAATGTCTTGCCATGAGGCGAGCTCGCTGATCGGCCAAGACCCAGCGGGCGAGCGCCTCGATTCGCAGACGCTGCGTCCGGCGGAGCTGATTGAGAGCAACAAGCTTGCTAAAATACAGCATGGGATGGGACGGTTCCTCTTCAAGGATGGCTGGGCCTTTCGACAGTTTTCTTCATCGGACTACTTCAAGGCGATTCAGGTGGTCATGGGTGGCAGGTTGTCAGGCCGTGACGACGCCCTCTACGTGCCGCGTCGCGCATTCGACGATGATGTCCTCGTGTTGCCGAGCGGCCGTTCCCTCATCGCTCGATTGCTGACAATGGCGAACCAACTTGTAATTGAGGATGCGGACTTGCTGCCATGCCACCTCGAACGTCACTTCCGGAAATTCGCCTTGGGCGATCTGTCTGTCACAGATTTGACCGACCAAGCAAGAAGGCGCGGGGCTGCTGTTTACCTCATCGGGAGAAACCTGCACGACGACAGAACCGAGCCTGTTGTGGCACTGTCGGGGTTGATTCCGCACCCGCGCCAATTGACAACTCCCAACCCCCAAACCGATACTTGAAGCGGAGGGACAGTTTCCACCGTTGGCCGTTGGCCACTGGCCGTGACACGCATTGCAGTGTGACAAAGCAGGTATTGTGTCTCGAATGCCAAAGCACCGGTTTCATGTAGCACAGCCGCCCTCGGCTGTGCGAATCGCCTGCACAGCCGAGGGCGGCTGTGCTACATAGTCATGCTTCGCCCCCGACGGATAGCCTTGTTGATGGGTCAGGATGCGGGCTTTCACCGGCAAGCGTTGCTGGGGATCCGCCAGTATGCCGGGCCCGAGCGGGGATGGCTGTTTCACAGTGCCCCGGCCACGCCGGCCATTCTGCGGCCCTTGGCGGAATGGAACCCGCACGGCATCATTGCCCACCTGGATGACGCGAAAGTCGCCCGGGCGGTGCTCAAGCTGGGGCGGCCGGTCGTGGATACGGCCTGCATGCTCGATGGGTTGGATCTGCCGGTGGTCGACGTGGATCACGGGGCCGTGGGACGGCTGGCCGCCGAGTATTTCATCGCCCGGCGTTATCGGCACTTCGGCTATTTCGGCAGCGGGGCGGCCCGTTGCGCCCGGCTGCGGCAGGCGAGTTTTCGCGAAACGCTAAAAAAGATCGGTGGCGAGGTGAGTTCTTGCTATATCGAGTATCGGCCGCGTTTGCCCAGCCGGGCCAGTTGGAAGCGGGTAAGCGCCCAGGTGCGGTGCTGGCTCAAGGCACTGCCCAAGCCGGTGGCCGTTCTGGCCGACCATGACGTGGCCGCCCACGACCTGGCCGACATGTGCCAACTCCTGGACCTGCGCGTGCCGGACGACGTGGCCATCCTCGGCGTGGACGACGACGAGTTGGAATGCCAGTTGGCCTTCCCGCCGCTGTCGAGCGTAGCCATTCCGGCCCAGCGGGTCGGCTTCGAGGCGGCCCGGCTGCTCGATCGGCTCCTCCGCGGCAAGCGCGTGGTTCAGAACGCCGTGTACCTGCCGCCGGTCCGCGTCGTGACGCGTCACTCGACCAGCGCCTTCGCGGTTGACGAGCCGATGATTGCCGCGGCGCTGCATTACATCCAAAATCACGCGGCCGTGCCGTTGCGGGTAAGCACCATCGCCGCCGCGTTGGTGGTTCGCCGGAGGGTGCTGGAACGGACGTTCCGCACGTTGTTGGGCCGTTCCGTGCTCGCGGAAATTCACCGTGTCCGCATCGAGCACGTCAAAGAGTTGCTGGCAACGACCGATCTGCGGATGTCCGAAGTG
>Ga0181517_10003538_pt1 | contig 14853 bp, 9 predicted proteins | sample PEATcosm2014_Bin_31_FD_119748 | JGI IMG/M metagenome (GOLD analysis project Ga0181517, IMG submission 119748) | Peatland microbial communities from MTU Mesocosm Facility, Houghton, MI, USA - PEATcosm2014_Bin01_30_metaG | ecosystem: Environmental > Terrestrial > Soil > Wetlands > Peat | place... | reverse complement strand
TCGCGCGTCCACCGCGACCGCCCCCTCCGGCAGCGCGTTGCCTCGCTCGTCCTTGCGCGCCAGCTCCCAGGCGCTCTCCCAGCTCCCGACGTCGTTCCAGCCAAAGTCGCCCTTCACGACGGCCAGGCCCGCCGCCTTCTCCATGACGCCGTGATCGATCGAGATCGACGGCAGCGTGGGGAAGACCTCGGCAAGCGCCTTCTGCTCGTCTCCGCTCGCGGCGCCCCGCTCGATGGCCTGCAGGCCCCGGTGAAGCTCCGGCATGTGCGCCTCGATGGCGCGCATCATGACGCTCCCCTGGAAGAAGAACATGCCCGCGTTCCAGAGGTGCCGGCCGCCGCGCACGAACCCCTCGGCCCGCGCGCGATCCGGCTTCTCGACGAAGCGCTCGACGCGCAGCAGATCCCCGTCGAGGGGCGCCCCGACCTCGATGTAGCCGTAGCCGGTGTCGGGTCGGCTCGGCACGATGCCGATCGTCGTCAGGTGCCCGGCCCGCGCCCCTTCGAGCGCGCGGCCGACGACGCGCAGGAAGCCTTCCTCGTCGGGGATGTAGTGATCGCTCGGGAGCACCAGGATGAGGGCGTCGGGGTCACGCCGCAGGACGGTGGCTGTCGCCCAGCCGATGCAAGGTGCGGTGTTGCGGGGTACCGGTTCGGCCAGCAGCTGCGCGCGCGGGACGGCAGGCAGCACGCGCGCGGTCGCGTCGACGAGCGCCGCGCCGGTGGCAACGGTGATGCGCTCGGCCGGGACGAGCGGCGCGAGCCTCCGGACGGTCGCTGCCAGCAAGGGCTCGTCCGGGTCGGCGCCGAGCGCGAGGAGTTGCTTCGGGTTCTTGGCGCGGGACGCGGGCCAGAACCGTGTCCCTGCGCCACCGGCCATGATGACAGCGTGAATCGCCATGCCGGCCGCTCTACCACACGGGTGCGGGCGTCGCAGCCCGTCAGGTCGTCACGGTCGGGCGTATCCCCAGGTCAGCGTCGCGATGACGAGGGGGACGAGGTACACCGAGAACAGGGGGAGCAATCGGCGCCGGAGGGCCGCCCGCAGGACGCGCAGGGCGACCAGCGCGACCGCCGTGACCATGACCGTCAGCACGAGCGTTGCGGACAGGCTGTCCGGCCTCCCGGTGCCCCAGAAGAGCATCACCGCGTCGGTCGGGATCGCCATCAGGAAGGTCAGCTCGAAGGCGCGCTCGGCTCGGACCCCGAGCCACAGGAGGGCCGCGAGCGCGACGCCGGTCCTGCTCAACCCTGGCAGCATCGCCGCGCCGAGCACCGCCCCCACGACGAGCGCGCCCCACGGTGACGGTGCGTCGCCGTCGCCGTCGGGGGCCCAGAAGGTCGACCCCACCGCGATGGCCGAGACGAGCAGGCTCGCTCCGACGAGCGTCGGCTCCTTCCCCCATGACGCGACGTGCTCCCGCACGCCCACGCTGACCGCGAGCATCGGGAAGGTGGCGAGGACGACGGTCCGCGCGTTGCGCCAGCCATGTGCGCCACGCTCGTGTGACGCGTTCAGGAGCCCGCGCAGCCCGTCGCGTGGCATGCTCCGGACGCCGTCCCAGAAGAACACCACGATCGCGAGCCATGCGCCGGCACGGAGCGCGAGGGTACCCGCCCGCCCGAGCTCGACGCCGAAGAGGAGGCCCAGCAGCGCTGCGTGCCCTCCGCCGGAGACCGGGAAGATCTCGGTCGCAGCCCAGGTAAGCGCGACGGCCGCGGTCTCGAGGGGCGGGGGCGTCATCGTGGCGTACGAGGCGGCCTACCACGGCCTGCCCCGGCTTCGGGCAGAATCTCGCGCCGTTTGCCTGTCCGCCCGGGGCGACTTGTGGGTTATCCTGGGACGATTTACTTCGTCGACTCTCCCGACTACTTCGTCACCTGACTCCGGGGGCGCGGTACCCGTTCCGACCCTTGATGCACACGTTCACGCCGTCCCAGCTCAAGCGAGCCCTCATCGACGGGGGCTTCGTCATCTTCCGGACTCTCCCCGACGAGGTGGTCGTGGCGGAGCGCGTCCGCGAGAACCTGATCATGGACTCCGGCATCCGCTTGCGGTGCGCGGCCGGGCTCCAGGTGCGCGTCGTCTTCCGCATCCAGCGCGGTGACTTCCCGGGCGAGGACGATTCCAGGCTCTTCGGGCGCGCTCGGGCCCTGGGCACCTTCGCCCTCGCCGAGGGGTTCCGTGAGGTCGCTCACCAGACGAGTCACGTGACCGACCCGGGCGACAGCTCGCGCAGGCTCGACACCTTCTACGAGGTGGTCCTCGATCGGGAGGTCGACGATCTCGCCTCGGCCCTCGAGTGGGTGCGGTTCGCCCTGCGCCTCGATCGCGCCGTGCTCGTCGAGCGCTGAGCGTCGCGTCGAGACGCCACCGTCACACCTTCACCGGCGGGTGCAGGCGAGCCGCGGCCCGGGCGCAGGCTCGTCTCGGAAACCCCGCGCCGGGCTTGTCCGCGACAAGATGCCCTGCGCGTGATATTCGGGCTGTTCCGTCATGCTCCAAGCCCTTCGCTCCCAAGGCCTCAAGTCGGTCATCTACGGCTCGCTCATCGTCGCGATGGTGCTCGTCTTCGTCCTCGGGTTCAACCCGAGCGCGGGCAAGAAGCACGCTGAGATCGGCGAACAGTGCGCGGCCAGGGTCCGGGGGCGCTGCGTCACGCCGAAGGACCACCTCGCCGCGTACCGCATCCTCATCCCGCGAGGCGAGGGGGGGGAGCTCCTGACCGGCAAGGCGAAACAGATGGGGCTCCTGCGCATCGCGCTCGACGGCCTCGTGGAGCGAGAGCTTCTCGTCGGCGACGGCGAGCGGCTCGGCATCACGGTGACCGAGGAGGAGGTGACCGACGCGATCTACGACGGCTTCATCCACGTCAGCCTGCCGAGCGACAAGCCCAGCCTCGCGAGCTACCTGCGCGTCTTCGGGGGGAAGATCTACGTCGGGTTCCGCGACCAGAAGACCAAGCACTTTGACATGAAGGTCTACGAACGGGCGATCAAGTCGCTGATGGGGCGGTCGCCGACGGAGTTCCGTGAGGAGCAGGCGCGCGAGCTGCAAGCCGCCAAGGTGCGCGACGTCATCCGCACGCCGGTGCGCGTGAGCGAGTCCGAAGCACTCGCAGCGTACATCGACGAGCGCAGCACCGCGACCCTCAACACCATCACCGTCAGGCCGTCGTACCTGGCCAAGTACCTCCCGACCCCGTCCGGCAAGGACGCCGACGCGTGGGCGGAGGATCCGGCGAACAAGGCGGGCGTCGACCAGATGGCCCAGGAGCACAAGGAGCCGCGGCTCCGGCACATCCTGATCAAGGTCAGCGCGGGCGCGACCGACGCCGAGAAGCAGGCCGCGAAGGCCCGGCTCCTCGCGGCGATGGGCCGCGTCAAGCACGGCGAGGCCTTCGCGGCGGTCGCGAAGGACGTCTCCGAGGACAGCAGCGCTGGCCAGGGGGGCGACGTGGGGCCCAGCACCGAGGGGTTCGTCGCTCCCTTCAAGGAGGCCGCGGACAGGCTCAAGCCGGGGGAGATGACCGAGGAGCCCGTCGAGACGCAGTTCGGCTACCACGCCATCCGGCGCGACCCGCCGATGACCGACGAGGAGATGCGCCACATGGTGGCGCTCGAGCTCTTCGAGCGATTCAACGCGGACAAGGCCGCCAAGGAGATGGCCGACAAGATCCAGGTCGACCTCAAGGCGGGGAAGGACGCGCAGAAGGTCCTCGACCTCGCCATCGCGTCCCTCCAGCCGAAGGCCGTGAAGGGCGCCGCGCAAGGCGCTGCGGCTGGCGCGAAGAAGGACCCCCGTGACGCGGCGAGCGTCGGCGAGGACCGACCGGACACCGATCCGGCCCGCCCGCAGATCGTGGCTACGGCCTCGTTCAACCGGGGGGGCGAGCCCGTCCAGGGGCTGACGCCCGAGGCCAACGCCAAGGTGGTCCGCTTCGCCTTCGGCGCGAAGGACAAGGACGGCATGGATGAGGTCCTCCGGAACGACCAGGGCTTCGTGCTCGTGTCGCTGAAGGAGCACAAGGCCGCGACGAAGGACGAGTTCGCGAAGGACAAGGAGGTCTACCTGCAGACGCTGGTCCGTCAGAAGCAGGACGAGGCTTTCGCCCTCTACATGTCCCGGCTGAAGGCCGCGTCGAAGAACGAAATCTCGATCGACGAGGCGTACCTCGCCGCCAAGCTGGGGACGCCCAAGGCCGCGACGGACGGCGGTGCCCCGGTGCCAACACCGGCGCAGGAAGACGAGGACGACGGTCCTTGACTCGCCTCACGACCTTCGAGCTCCGCGACCTCTCGCTCGAAAATGGCCTGCGCGTCCTCATCGCGCCCGCACCGCAGCTGCACCGTGTTCACGTCGCGCTTCACGTGCGCACCGGGTCTCGCTTCGAGACGACCGAGACCAACGGCCTGAGCCACTTCCTCGAGCACATGATCTACCGAGGCACGCCGCGCCTCCGGAGCGCGCACGCGGTCAACGACGCCTTCGAGCGGATCGGCGGCTACCTCTGCGCCGCGACGCAGACCGACTTCGGCGTCTTCTCCCTAGACTTGCCCGCTGAGTCGCTCGACCGTGCCTCGGCCCTCTTCGGTGAGGTGCTGCTCGGCCCGGCCTTCCTGGATATCGAGGTCGAGAAGGGGATCGTCTGCGACGAGATCCTCGAGGACCGCGACGACGATGGGCGCGAGGTCGACGCCGACAACCTGTCACGCGGCCTCATCTACCCGGCGCACCCGCTCGGCTTCACCATCACCGGCGACCAGGCGCACGTGCAGAGCTTCGACGAGCGCATGCTGCGCGGGCATCACGCGCGCCACTACGTCGCCCGTGGGTCGGTCCTGACCTTCACGGGAGCCGTGGACCCCGCGGAGGCCGAGCGCCTCGCGCGAAGAGACTTCGGCGCGCTCCCCGAGGGCGAGTGGATCCGCGCGGAGGCACCGCCGCACGACCAGGCGCGCCCGCGGCTGCTCGTCGTGCCCAACCAGTCGAGCCAGACCGACCTGCGCGTCTGCTTCCGCGCCCCGGGCGAGCGCTCCGCCCAGCGGCCAGCGCTCGACCTGCTGATGCGGGTCATCGACGACGGGATGTCGACGCGGCTCTACCACCGCGTCTGCGATGACCAGGGGCTCTGCTACGACGTGAGCGCTGGCTACGACGGCTACGAGGACGACGGAGTCGTCGACTTCGCCGCGGGCGTGCAGCACAAGCGGGTCGAGCGCGTCACGCGGGAGATCCTCACGCTCATGACCGAGCTCGCGAACCGAGGTCCGACCGAGGACGAGGTGAGCAAGGCGAAGCAGCGCCACGCCTGGGACCTCTCGGCGATGCTCGACTCCCCGGAGGACGTCGGCTCCTTCCTCGGAGCCGGTGCGCTCTTCAGGACGCTCGAGACGCCGGCAGAGCGGCTCCTGGCCCTGCAGTCCGTCTCGCGCGAAGCGGTGCAGGACGTGGCCCGCTCGCTCGTGGACCCCGCGCGCCTGAACGTCGTGACGGTGGGGCTCCTCGACCCGCGGGAGGAGCGGCGCCTCGAGGAGACGGTCATGGGCTTCCGCGCTGCTACCGGCTGAGGCAGCCTCCGAGCGCTCATGGCCTGGGTCTACTCCATCTTCGTCCTCTCGGGCTTCTCGGCCCTGCTCTACCAGGTCGTCTGGCAGCGCTCGCTCTTCGCCATCTACGGCATCAACGTCGAGTCGGTCACCGTCATCGTGACCGCTTTCATGCTGGGGCTCGGCGTCGGGAGCCTCGCCGGTGGCGAGGTGTCGAAGAGCCCGTCTCGCCCCGCGCTCCTGCTCTTCTCCCTCATCGAGCTGGGAATCGGAGCCTTCGGTTTCCTGTCGCTCCCGCTCCTTCACTGGGTCGGCTCGCTCACGCTGGGGCTGTCGCCCCTCGCGACCTTCGCGATGACCTTTCTCCTGGTCCTCATCCCGACCACGCTCATGGGGAGCACGTTGCCGCTTCTCGTCGCGCACCTCGTGCGGGCGTCGCGCAACGTCGGAAAGGCGGTCGGCGTCCTGTACTTCGTCAACACGCTCGGGTCGGGGCTCGCCGCGCTCGCGTCGGTCTTCCTCCTCCTTGGGGCTCTCGGGCAGCAGCGGACCGTCTTCCTGGCGGCCGCCCTCAACCTCTCCGTGAGCGCGCTGGCGTTCGTGCAGCACCGAAGGACCCTAGGCGCGGCTCCCGCCATGACGGCGCCCCCCCCGCCGTGAAGCTCCGCCTGGCACTCTTCGTCGCCGCCGCGAGCGGCTTCGTCGCGCTGTCGTACGAGATCCTGTGGTACCGCCTCTGCTCGTACGCGACGCAGGGGGGGCCAGTCGCCTTCGGCGCCCTGCTCGGATTCTACCTCATCGGACTGGCGGTCGGGTCGTATGCCAGCAGAGCCTACTGCGAGGAGCGCGACGTCAGCGCCGCGCGTCGCGCGCTCGGGCGCTTCCTCCTGCTCGCGACCGCGGTCGCGTTCCTCGTGGCTCCCGCGATGGGCTGGGTCGTCACGGTCGGTCCTTGGGTGCTGACGCTCCTCGTCGTGCTGCCCGCCACGACCCTCCTCGGGGCGGTCCTCCCGCTGACCAGTCACCTCGCCATCGCCCCGGATGACCACGCCGGCGCGCGCCTCTCGTACCTCTACCTCGCGAACATCATCGGCTCGTGCGCGGGCAGCCTAGTCACCGGCTTCGTCGCCATGGACTGCCTGTCCGTTCGCGAGATAGCGGTGGGGATCGCCTGGCTTGGCCTGGTCCTCTCGGCCGTCGTCCTGGTCGCCACCGAGCCGCGCAGGCGCATCCTCGTGGCGACGCTCGGCGCGGTCGTCGGCGTGGCGGCGGCGGTCGGCCTCGCGTCGCACGCCGCGTTCGACCAGATCTACGAGCGACTCCTCTACGGAAAGGACTTCATGTCGAACACCCGCTTCGCCCAGACCGTTGAGAACCGCAGCGGCGTCATCAACGTGACCGAGGACGGCAGGGTGTTCGGGGGCGGCGTCTACGACGGCGCGTTCAACACGTCGCTCGTCCACGACCAGAACCTCGTCGTTCGCGCGTACGCCGTCAGTGCGATGCACCCGCGACCGAAGCGCATGCTCATGGTCGGGCTCGCCTCGGGTTCGTGGGCCAAGGTGCTAGCGGCCGCGCCGGGCCTGGAGCACCTCACGATCGTCGAGATCAACCCGGGCTACCTCCCGCTCATCGCCACCCACGCGGAAGTCTCCGGGATCCTGCGCGACCCGAAGGTCGAGATCGTCATCGACGACGGGCGGCGGTGGCTGGAGGCGCACCCGCGCGAGTCGTTCGACGCCATCGTGATGAACACGACGTGGCACTGGCGGGCGCACGCGACCAACCTCCTTTCGCGCGAGTTCTTCGACATCGTACGGAGGCACCTCGCGACTGGCGGAGTCTTCTTCTTCAACACCACATGGTCCGCCGATGCGTGCAAGACAGCGCTCGTGGTCTTCCCCCACGCGCTCCGGGTGAGCAATTTCATCGCCGGCTCGGACGCCCCCCTCGCGATCGACCCGGTCGCCTGGAGGGCGCTCCTCGAGGGCTACCGCATCGACGGGCACCCTGTCCTCGACCTCACCTCCGAGGTCGACCGCGAGACCCTCGAGAAGCTCGTCGCCTACGCCGAGCCGGGCGGTGCGAACAGGGACGTGGAGGAGGCCGCGAGCCTCTGGACAGCGTGCGCGGTCGGGGACGTCATCACGGACGACAACATGCTGCCTGAGTTCAGGCGGAGCGGGGCCCGGCCCAAGCCGTGACGGCACGGCCCGTCTTTCAGGGCCGCTGGCGGGTATGTCTCCGGGGGGGCCGCCGTGTCTGGAGGAGCCTCCCGTACTGGAGCATTGCGCCCCGCTCGATCTCGGTCATCGGTCGGCGCGGCGCCGCCCGCTGAACGATCTGGCTCGCGCCCGTGGGGACGACCGCGGGGGCCGCCAGGTAGAGCCCGCCGCTCTGGCTCTTGAAGGTGATGGCGAACCACCCACCGTCTGGGATGGCGACCGCTGTCCTGAGCCCCAGCAGGCCCCACTGGCGTCCCCCGGCCGTCACCGGAGCCGGGGGCAGCACCTCGAAGGGATAGCTCGCGGGCGGAAGGCTCGAAGGGACGGTGTTGGGGAGGATGGCGACCGTCACGAAGCCGTCGATCGTCGCCATCCCCGCGTCGGTGACCGACGGAAAGGCGACGGGGGCCCCCGCCGCGTCACTGAGCGACACCCAGATCTGGGCGGTGACTGGCTCGGAGCTCCCGACGAAGGGGGCGATGATGGCCGTGCAACCCGTGCTCACCGGCAGGACGGTGGGGTTCACGAGGACGGCCGGCGCGGCGATGCCGGCCGCCGACGCGCTGACGAACTCGCGCGTCAGCGAAGGACAGTCGCCGCCGGTCTCTGCGGCCTCCACTGCGGGCACGACCGCGCGGAAGTGGCCCCACGACTCGTCGTAGGTGACGAACGGGTCGATGAGGAGGCTGTTGACCGGGGTGGGGAGCAGGGCGCGCGTCGTCAGCGTCCGGACGCCGGCGTCCGCGCCGACGCGCGCGTCGCCCGTTCGGTCGTTCCTTGCGTCCACGACGCTTGCGTGGTCCCTGGCCGCGTCGCGGGTGCCCTGGTGATCTCTGCCCGCGTCACGGGGCGGTTGCCTCGGGCCGTCCGATGCGGCGTCCGTCTTGCTCGAGGCGGTCGACCCGCAGCCTAGGGCGAGGAGCAGGCTCGAGGCCAGCAGGAGGGAGGCTCGTCGTGCGTTCACTGGGCCAGCCACGTTTTCGCCGCGGTGAGCACGGTGTCGGTGCCGCCGAGGATGTCGGAGACCTTCTGCAGAACGACCTGATCGGGCGGCACTCCGGTCCCGCTCTCCCACGCGGACGCCACCGCGGTGTCGAACGACGTGCCGAAGCGCATGTCGAGCACCTGGATGCTCCCGGTGTCCCAGCCGGCGACGATCGGCGGAAGGTACGCGATCTCGCCGTACGCGCCGGTGGTCGGATGAGGGCCGAACGTGCGGACGTTGGCCGCGCCGACGATGTCGTGCGGGACGATGTCGTTCATCGACACGTCGTCTCCGTTGACCCAGGCGATCTTCGCCGTGCCCGCGGGTGGCGCCGAGAGCATCGACTCGTCGATGTGGCCCGCAGTCCAGCCGCAGAAGTCGGGGGCGTCGTCGTTCCAGTCGACGCACGTCGCGAGGCTCGGGTCGAAGAGCCAGCTCGGATCGATGGTGTCCCAGGCCCCGCGAGGCACGGCGAAGGTGAAGTAGGGGTCCGTCGTCCCGCGGATGTCGTGCGCCAGCCACTGCCCGAGCGAGAACTTGCCGCCGTGGCCGAGGCGCGCGTCCACTAGGACGTTCTCGCCGCTCGTCAGGGCGTCGTAAAATGGGTCCGCCCAGGCATGGTAGGGGTTGCTCGGGTCGGTGCTGTCGTAGGCCCCCTCGAAGCCGTCGAACTCCAGGATCGCGATGCCTCCCGCGCTCTCTTCCACGGGGACGTCGTCGTTGGACTCGTCGTTGCTCGGGCCCCACGTCGAGACCGAGTCGGTGAACCGGCCCGTGCAGCGGCGCGAGCTGGTGGTGGCGTTCTGGAAGCTCGTGCCGCCGTAGGTCGTGCCGGTCAGCATCGCTTCCATGATGGCCGACACCGCCACGGTCTTCGTGGTGCAGCTGCCCGCCGCGGTGCACGACGAGAACTCGGCCGTCTGCGCGTACTTGGAGAGCGCCTCGGAGAGCAGCAGCGCGCGCCCGTCGGGCTCGGACGTGGGGTCGTTGGGGAGCGTGTAGCGGAAGCGCGGTCCGACGGCGTCGAGCCACGCGTCGGGTGTCTCGCCATCGATCTGCGTCAGCATGTCACCCGGCAGGATCTTCCCCCCGAAGGACGCTCCGAGCGCGCTCGCTGGCGCCATCCAGAAGACTGAGTAGACCGGGCCGCCGGTGCCGCCCGGGACGTCGTCCTCGGCCAGGCCGAAGCAGAGGTCGAACCAGTCCGAGCTGGCGTTGAAGGTGGTCATCCCTTCCCAGAACGACGTGTAGTCCGACGGGCCCACGCCCAACCCCGTGTGCCCGTCGCGGAGCGAGTTCACGAGCGTGTTGAGTCCGCCGTAGAAGCCGGGCGCCGTCGTCGCGCTGGTGATGGTGGAGACTGAGGACGACGAGAAGACCGTGGGTGCGTTCGAGGCGGCCCTCCGGTCGGCGCCGAGGTGCTCGGCGATGAAGGCCCAGCGGTTCACCAGATCGGTCCTGTGGTCCGCCGCCTGCGGGACGGCGCCCCAGACGACCGACCCGTCGACGCAGCGCCCGAAGGTGCACTCGCCCAGCGAACCGCAGGCGGTCGTCGCGGTGGCCTGCGTGCACTGGACGAACGGCATGGGCGAGCCGGGAGCGGGCTCGACCTCCACCGCGTCGGCGAGCGCGTACGCCGTCGAGTCGAGGATGGTGTCGGGGTCGGGGGGGGCGAGGTCGAAGGAGTCGAGCGCGGCGGTCCCGTTCTCGGTCGCGTAGCGGGCGGTGAGGATAATGGCCGCGATCGGGTCGTTGCCAAAGAGCGAGCCGTCGATGGGGCCGGTCGAGTACTCGACCCAGCCGTCGCTCGTCTCGCGCCCGGTGCGGATGGCCACGATGTGACCGAAGCCGACCGGGCCCACCGCCTCGGACGTGCTCGGGTAGACGATGTCGAGTTCGGGCTCTGCACCCATCGACATGCCCCAGAATGAGACCTGGATGCGCTTGGTGACGAGCGTCGCGAAGAACGCCGTGTCCACCAGCCCCAGCGCGACCGGGCCGGCGGTCGTCAGCTTGAGCGCGTAGCTCCCCTCGAGCGCGCTTGCCAGCGACACCGCGCCGGGCGCGCTGCCGTTCGCGCTCCAGTCGCTCGCGGTGACGGCCGTGGCTTGGAGCGGCGGTCGCTCGGAGTCGCCGGTTGCGGCCCAGGTGAGCCACGACGCCCCCTGCGCCTGCGCGCCGGAGAGCGACTCGAAGCCCTCCGTCAGGACGGCGTCGGTGTCGAAGACGAGATGACCGCTCGAGTCGAGCGTCGAGGCGTGCGCCAGGGGCGCAAGCAGGCCCGCTGCGAGCGAGGTGGCCAGGACGGCGTAGCGGCGCCACCACGGGGAGCGTCTGCGGCTCGTTCGCACGGTGTGAAGGTAGCACAGCTTGCGCACCGGTACCTGCGCCGCGCGGCGGGTCGTGTCGACGGGAGCAGGTCGCATGCCGGAGTCACGACACGGTCACTTGCCGCTGTTCGCGGGAGCCCCCGTCCACTCGCGCGTGTCGAGCGCGAGGGCCGGCATGGCCTCGCCGCGCGTTGACGTCCGGTCGATCTCGACCCGGACGCCGTCGGGCTTCAGGCTGAGGGATCCGGTAACGGCGCTCGAGGCCTTGCCCAGCGCCAGCGTGGCGCCGTCGAGGGGGATCGGCCTCGTCGGGTCGCCCGCCACCCGCCCACTGACGACGAGGTCGAGCGGGACCTTCGCGCCTCGGCCCGTGGCGACCTGTAGGCCGTAGATCCCTACGTGACCCTCGCCCTCGAGGGACGCGCCGGACGCTCCGACGCGCGCGTGCAGCGAGACGTCGAGCGACAGATCGGACGCGAGCCCGAACAGGTCGGCCGGCACGCCGATCTTGAAGGTCGATCCGCGAGGGATGTCGAGGGTCCAGGTCGCCCCCTCGACGGGGCGCTCGATGTAGGTGGCGCTCGGCGGAGCGTCGGCGTTGGCGGCGTCGAGGCCGATGCGCACGCGCGTCGCCGAGGTCGACAGCTCGACATGCGCCCGCCACGGGCCCGCATGGCCGCGCGGCAGGTTCACGAGCAAGCTCGAGGAGTCGAGCGTCATCGGCTGCCCGGGTGAGGAGGCGAGGCTCGCGGACACGTCCAGCGCTTCGAGCACGAGCGTCGGGATGGCCGCGCTCGACCAGACCACATGACCCGCCCTGGCTTCGACCGCGAGCGGGCGATGCCCGGCGCCTCGCCAGGCGGCGAGTGCTGCGGCGACCTCGGACGTGCCGCCCGAGACGGTGAGCTCGTAGTCCGGAAGCGAGACCTGGTCGACGCCGAAGCCGCGGTCGAGCGTGATGTCCGCCTGCGCCGCCGTGAGGTTGACGCCCGGGCAGCCCACGAGCGAGGCCTTGACCCCCCGCAGCGTGAGCCCGGCGCGGGTCAGCTCCACGCGTTCGAGCGAGAGCGCCACCCCGTGCTCGGTCGCGGCGGCGAGCACGCGCGCCTTGATCTGCGCGGGCCCGCGGACGACCAGCCCTCCGACGAAGCCCAGGAGCAGGAGCAAGACCGCCACCACCAGCACGCCGCGATGGGGTCGAGGCTCACGGCGCAGCGCGCGCGACGGGGCGGGTCTCCGCGCGCGCGGCGGACGCTCTGCCTCGACCGCGGGCGGGGATGATCGCAGCGTCGTCGCGATGCCGGGCTCGAGCTCGAGGCCGCCTGCCGGGCCTCTCGCGTCCGGGGAGGCCGGGCCGTCGAGGACGATGTCGCCGCCGAACTTCCCCTGGCTCGGCGCGCGCGGGGTGGGGGGGACCGGACGAGGTCGCTGCGCCCCGACCAGCCGTGTGTCTTTCTGGTCAGCCCCGGACGGCGCGGTGGTATCTCCACCCTCCGGGACGTCGACCACGGACGGGATGGTGGGCCCTCGAGGGTCGACCAGCGTCGACGAGGACACGACGAAGCGTGACGAGGTGGCCTGGGACCTGGTCACCGACTCCCCGATCTTCCGTCGCTTCGCCTCGAGCGCGTCGAGCTTGGTGCCCACACGGCTGCGCACCCACGTGGCGACGGTCGCGTCGTCCGCGACCTCTAGCCGCTCTCGCATCACGTCCGCCATGGCCTGCGCGGTCTCGAACCGCCTCGCCGGGTCGAACTCGAGCGCGCGCATGACGATGGCGTCCAGCTGCGGCGACACTGAGTCTTGCGAGAGGCTGGGCGGGACGATGGGCGCCTGGCCGGAGCTCCGCTGATCGAGCAGCGCCTGGTTCGGCGATGCGCGGAACAGGTTGGTGCCCGTGAGCGCCTCCCACAGGACGATCCCCGCGGCATAGACGTCGGCCCTCCGGTCGACCGCGGCGCCCCGGATCTGCTCGGGGGCCATGTACGCGAACTTGCCCTTGAGGACGCCAAGGTCGCTGGTCTGCAGCCGTCCGACAGCCTTCGCGACTCCGAAGTCGATGACCCGGGCGACCCCGTCGGCGCCCACGAGGATGTTGTGGGGCGACAGGTCGCGGTGCACCAGGTGCAGCGGCCTGCCGGCGTCGTCGGTTGCCTCGTGCGCGCAGTGCAGGCCCTCGAGGGCACCGAGGACGACGGCGACGGCGACCGGGATGGGGGGTCGATCGATGACCGCCCCCGGCTCGCGGCGAAGCAGTCGCACGAAGGCCTCGCCCACGACCAGGTCCATGACGATGCCGAGGCCGTCGCGCGTGCGGAGGAACTCGTAGGTCGTGACGACGTTGCGGTGCCGGACGTGCTCCGCCAGGTGCGCCTCGTCCAGGAACATGGCGATGAACTCAGGCTGCTTGGCGAACTCAGCCGCGAGCTTCTTCAGCGCGACGACGGGAGGGATGCCCGAGGGCGGGCCCAGGGGCGCCGCCAGGAAGACCGCCGCCATGCCCCCGGAGGCGACCTCGTCGTAGACCGCGTACCGCCCGCCGAAGATGACCCGCTCCGCCACCCGGTCCACCTTAGTGGACATCGGGCCATCACGCTCGTCTGCCATCGGCGCGTCGCTGGTGATACAAGACCGCCGCCATGCTCGACATCGCCTTCATCCGGCAGAACCCCGACATTGTCCGCGCCGCCGTCACGAACAAGCGCCTGACCCTCGACGTTACGGCCCTCCTCGAAGCCGACCGAGTGCGGCGCGAGCACGTGGCCAAGCTCGACGAGCGGCGGGCGCGGAAGAACGCGCTGTCTGCGGCCATCCCCAAGGCGCCGGCGCAGGAGCGGCCCAGGCTCGTCGAGGAGGCGAAGCTCGTGCGCGTGGAGATCGAGCGGCTGGAGCCGGAGCTCCTGGAAGCCAACAAGACCTTCGACGACCTCATGCTGCGCGTGCCGAGCATCCCCCGCCCCGAGGTCCCGCTCGGCAAGGGCGAGGAGGACAACGTCGAGGTGCGCAAGGTCGGCTCCCCGCGGGCGTTCGATTTCACTCCCAAGGACCACCTCGACCTGATGACGTCGCTCGGTCTCGTCAACTGGGAGGGTCCGCGCAAGTTCGCTGGGCAGCGGTCGTACGCGCTTGTCCGGCAAGGGGCCATCCTCGAGCTCGCCGTGACCCGGCTCGCGGTCGATCTCCTCGCCGAGCGCGGGCTGTCCATCGTGATCCCGCCGGTGATGGTGAAGGAGCGAGCGATGACCGGGACGGGCTTCTTCCCTCTCGGGCGCGAGGAGGCGTACGCCATCACCGCCGACGAGCTCTTCCTTGTGGGCACCAGCGAGGTTGCGCTCGTGTCGCTCCACGCCGACGAGACGCTCGAGGAGGACGCGCTGCCGATCCGCTATGCTGGCCTGTCCCCCTGCTTCCGGCGAGAGGCGGGCGCGCACGGCAAGGACACGCGCGGCCTCTACCGGGTGCACCAGTTCACGAAGGTCGAGCAGGTCGTCTTCTGCGTGCCCGACGAGGACGTAGCCGAGAAGGAGCACTACGCGCTGCTCGGCAACGCCGAGGCCATCCTGCAGAAGCTCGAGATTCCGTACCGCGTCGCGATCGCGTGCACGGGCGAGATCGGACTCGGCCAGACCCGCAAGCACGAGGTCGAGTCGTGGATGCCGGGGCGCAACGCTTACTCCGAGACCCACTCCTGCTCGACCCTGGGCGATTTCCAGGCCAGGCGCTCCGGCATTCGTCTGCGCCGCAAGGACGGCTCGCTCACCTAC
>Ga0181517_10003537_pt1 | contig 14854 bp, 11 predicted proteins | sample PEATcosm2014_Bin_31_FD_119748 | JGI IMG/M metagenome (GOLD analysis project Ga0181517, IMG submission 119748) | Peatland microbial communities from MTU Mesocosm Facility, Houghton, MI, USA - PEATcosm2014_Bin01_30_metaG | ecosystem: Environmental > Terrestrial > Soil > Wetlands > Peat | place... | reverse complement strand
TGATGCGCACGCGGTGGCTGCCATCGCGGCTGGCGGTCCAAATCTCCTCGCTTCCGGATTCATCCGAGACATCGGCGATGCGCTCTCCATCCGGAGAAAAGGCCGGCCCGAACTCGCGGCCCGTGGAGCGGATCAGCGGCTTGGCTTCCGTGCCTTCGATATCGGCGCCCAGGCGGGCTTGCCAGATGGCCGAGACCGAGGGCGTATCAACGTAAACCAGGCGCCCCCCGGGAGCCAGCGCGGGATACTGCGCCTGCTTGCCGGAAAGCTGGATTTCGCGCGGGCTGCCGCCGGATACGGGCAGGCGCAGGAGCCACCAGCCGGCGGCGCGGTGGGCGGAATAGATCAGCTCCTGGCCATCGGGCATCCAGGCGATGCCGCGTATGGGTCGGTCGTCGAAGGTCAGGCGGCGCAGATTGCCGCCGGCCGGATCGCACAGCCAGATGTCGCCGCCCTCGCTGGTGACCCGCACGAAGGCGATGGCGTTACCATCGGGCGAAACGGCCGGGGTGGTGTCGCCCTCCACGCCATCGGGCGGCCTGGTGAGACTGCGGGGAGCGCCGCCGCGCAGCGGGATCGCGGCCAAAGCCGGCAACTGCTTGCCCTGGGACTGAAGAGCCACCAGCGACTGCCCGTCGTGGGTCCAGGCCAGCGCGGGCGCGGGCTGCGCCGGGTCGGCGCCGGCACCCGGACTGCAATCGGCGACCCTCCCAATGGCGCCGCCATCCGAAGGCATGACCATGCATTCGCCGTGCTGCCCGGCCAGGCGCAGGAACGCGATGCTCGATCCATCGGGCGACCAGACCGGGCTGATATCGCTCGCCGTCCCCTCGGTCAACTGGCGGGGAGCGCCATCGGGGAGCGGCCGCACGAAGATGTGAAAGCTCTCGTCTTTCGCCAAGCCGCGCGCGCTATAGGCCAGGCGCCGGCTGTGGGGGGAAAGCGCCGGGGTGGTTTGCGCGCCGCTATCCCCGGCCAGTGCCACGGGCTTGAGCTGGTCTCGCGATCCGCCGGCGAGCCGTCCCAACACCGTAATCGCGCCGGCCAACAGGCATAGCGCTACGATCAGCAGAACCGCCGGACGGCGGAAGAACGCGCCAACTGACATTCGTCTCGTATTATCGCCCGATTGAAAGGTACGCGCCCGGCGCGGAGTCTGTTCCCCGGCTACCGGTATTTCCCTGGATGTTCGGAGGTATTCCCCTGCTGCCCGATTGCGCACGCGGCCCGGTATGCGCGACACTTACGTTTCATGGCCTCGAAGCCGCTCATGCTGTTGCTGTTGCTGGTTGTGCCAGGCCTGCCCCAGAGCCCCGCGTTACCCTCCAGAGAAAAACTGGAATATCGCATCGAGTGGCGCCTGATCACCGCCGGCCGGGCCACCGTGGAATGGAACGCGGTGGAAAGGCCGCGGCCGGGCTGGCAGGTGCACATGCGCGTCGAATCGGTGGGCATGGTCTCGAAGCTGTTCAAGGTGGAAGATGACTACGCCGCGAGCCTGACGCCGGAGTTTTGCGCGGAATCCGCCCAGATCACCGCGCGTGAGGGCAGCCGCCAGCGCGACACACGCGTCACCTTCGACGCGGAGACCCGCAAGGCCAGCTACCTGGAGCGCGACCACATAAAAAACAGCGTGGTGCTCGCCCAGGAGATCGATATCCCGGCCTGCGTGCACGACGTGATCGGCGGCATATTTTACATGCGCACGCTGGATTTGGAACCGGGGCAGAGCGTCCAGGTTCCCGTAAGCGACGGCAAGAAGAGCGTGATGGCGCGCATCGAGGCCCAGCAGAGGGAAGAGGTGCGAACGGCGGAGGGGACCTTCAAGACCATCCGCTACGAAGCCTACCTGTTCGATAACGTGCTCTACCGCCGTCCCGCGCACCTCTATTTCTGGCTCACCGACGACCGGCGGCGGCTGCCGGTGCAGATCCGCGTGCGCATGCAGTTCACCATCGGGACCATCAACCTGCTACTCGAAAAGCACGAGTAGCGACTGCCCGCAGGCGCCGTGAGGCGTTCCATTTCCGAACACATACCCGGCAGCCAGATCCTGAATCTAAACCGTTTGGGCATGGCACGAGCGGTGCCTGAAGAGTCCTGCCATGCATTTGTGGAACGACATCCGCTACGGCGCGCGGACTCTGCGCAAAGCGCCCGGCTTCGCGGCCGCGGCGGCCATCACGCTGGCCCTGGGGATTGGCGCCACGGCGGCCGTGTTCGGCGTGGCCGACGCCCTGCTGTGGAAGCCCGTGAACCTGCCCCACCTGGAGAGCCTGGTGGGGGTGGTGCAGAAGATTCCCGGAAATCCCAACGATTGGAGCAGCGCCGCGCTCGCCGATATCGACGATATCCGCCGCGACAGCAGCGCGCTGGCGGATGTGGCGAGCTGGAATGACGAGCTGGCCAATATCGCCGGCCAGGGAGGCGAGCCGGAAAGCGTTCCGCGGGCGCTCGTCACCACCAATTTCTTCGCCGTGATGGGCGTCCAGCCGGTGCGCGGGCGGACCTTCGCGGCCGGCGAGGATCAGCCCGGGCGCCAGCGGGAAGCCATCCTCAGCGACCGGCTCTGGCATCGCCGTTTCGGCGCGGACCCCGATATCGTGGGCAAGACCATCCGGCTGGACGACCAGGATTACCAGGTCATAGGCATCATGCCGTCGCGCTTCCAATTCCCGCTCCCCGCCGAGCTTTGGACGCCGCTGGCCCTCACGCCCGAACAGCGCGCCTCGCGGCGCATCCTTTTGGTGACCTCCATGGGCCGCCTCAAGCCGGGCCATACCGTCGAGCAGGCTCGCGCGCAGATGGACGCCACCGCCGCGCGGCTGGAACGCCTGTACCCCGCCACCAACAAAGACCGGCGCTTCCAGGCGTATCCCGCGCACCGGTTCCTGATCGGCGACTACACCCTCCAATACACCCTGATGACGTTCTATGCGGCGCTTTTCGTGCTGCTGATTGCCTGCGTGAACGTGGCCAATTTGCAGTTCGCGCGGGCCACGGGACGTATGCGCGAGATCGCCGTACGCACGGCGCTGGGAGCGGGGCGCGGGCGCGTGGTGGCGCAGCTCGTCACGGAGAACGTGCTGCTCGCGCTGGTGGGCGCGGCGCTCGGACTGCTGGTGGCGAGCTGGGGCCTGGATCTCATGCGCGTCAACATGCCGGCGGAGATCGCACGGTACATTCTGGGCTGGGAGGAGATCCACCTCGACGGGCGGACGCTGGGGTTCACACTGGCTGCGGCCTTGGCCAGCGGAATCCTGGCGGGGATCGCTCCGGCCTGGCAGTTGTCGCGGCCCGACGTGGCCGGCTCGCTGAAGGAGTGGGGCCGCGGCTCATCGGCCGGGCGGGCGCGGCATCGGTTCCGCAACGTTCTGGTGGCGGCTGAGATCGCGCTCACGGTGGTGCTGCTGGTGGGCGCGGGCCTGATGGTGCGCGGCTTCCGCACCCTACTGGCCACGGGAACCGGGATGCAGCCGGAGACCCTGCTCACCTTGCACATGACCATCACCCCGGCCAAGTACGGCGAGCCTTACCAGGTGGCCGCCTTCTACCGGCAGGTACTAGAAAAGACGGCGGCCGTGCCGGGCGTGCGGGCGTCCGCGGCCGCCACGGCCCTGCCGTTTACGGTTCGCCAGGTCGGCCGGGTTTTCATGATCGAGGGCCAGGTGCCGGAGCCGGGCAGGCAGCCCAGCGCGGAGTTCGAGGCGGTCAGCCCTAACTTTTTCCGGACGCTCCACGTGCCGCTGCGGGCCGGCCGGCTATTGAGCGATAGCGACCGCGCCGGGGCGCCGCGGGTGGCCGTGATCGGCGAGCGGACGGCCCAGCGCTGGTGGCCGGGCGAGCCTCCGCCCCTCGGCCGGCGAATCAGGATCGGAGCGCCCGAATCGCCCGGCCCGTGGGTGACGTTAGTCGGCGTGGTGGGCGACGTGGCGCACGATGTGTTCGATCGCCAGCCGCGCGCCACGCTGTATGTGCCCTATGAACAGGCGCCCCTGCGCGTGTCCGATATCGCCATCCGCGCCGCCGGCGATCCGTTGAGCCTGGTGCCCGGAATCACGGCGGCCATCCGTTCGGTGGACCCGCAGCAACCCGTTACCGACGTCTACACCATGACGCGGCTGATCCGCAACGATGCCACCGGCCTGGATTACGTGGCCGCCCTGATGGCCGTCTTCGGCGGGCTGGCGCTGGCGCTCTCAGCGGTGGGGGTGTATGGCGTGATGTCGTACCTGGTGGCCGAGCAGACCCACGAGATCGGCATCCGCGTGGCGCTGGGCGCGCCGCGGCAATTCGTGCTCGGCATGCTCCTCCGGCGGGGTATGACCACCGCCGCGGCCGGGCTGGCGATCGGCCTGGTGGCGGCCTATGGGCTGGCGCGACTGATGGCCTCGCTGGTTTTCGGGGTAGAGGTCAACGACCTGGTCACCTTCACCGGGATTTCCCTGGCGCTGATGCTGGTGGCTGCGCTGGCGATCTATATTCCGGCGCGCCGGGCCATGCGCATCGACCCGATCATGGCGCTGCGGTACGAGTAATTAGTGTGTCGCAACGGCCTGACCGGTGGTCACGAACGGGCTGATCAGGTTGCCGTCGGAATCGAATTCGAAGTCGATCGAGCCTTCGATGGTGCAGAGCGGGTGGGCTTCGATGGCGCCGCGCAGTTGCTCGCTCACGGCCAGGCGATCGAGCTCCAGCGAATTGTGAATCCAGCCGTAAGTCACCTGGCTGAAATCCAGCTTGCCGGCGGTGGGCGTAAAGCGCTCGAGGCATTCGCGGTCGGTCGAGAAATGGATGGGCGTGCGGACGCCTCCGGGGTTGCTGGCGGTCAGCGCATTGATATACGAAGGCTCCCAAACGGCGCTGTTCACCAGGCGGTCCGTGGTGACATCGGCCATCCCCAGCCCCACGGCATTGCCGTAGCCGTTGGCGCTCAATCCGCGCACGAAGATGCGCTTGAATTTCGGCAGCCCCGGCCAGGGATTGTATTCGCCGCGGATGCCCCGGTTGACCACCTTGGTATCCATGCCGGTACCGCTGATATCTTTACCCATTTCGTCCACGATGAGGATATCGAGATCCGTGGGGATCTTGCCCATCCAGCTCTTGACCAGGGCCAGGTTCTCTTCCTCGCGCTGCTCCATCACCTCGGCCGGCACGGCATCCAGCTTGGCGGTGTTGTGATAGGCGTCTTCGAGGATGGCGATGCCGCCGATGATCTTGCCGGATGTGAGCACCTGGCGGCCCACGCTGCGCACCATGTGCGCCATACCCAGGTTATAGGCCCAGGTGTGATAGCGCTGGGCGCCGGCGAACTTGCCCAAACCGATGGCCATCATCTTAAAGAGGCCACTCTCGATGCCGCCCTCGAAATCGGTGTGCCACTTGACGCGGCCCAGCATCATGACGCCATCCGCCTCGTAAGCCTTTTTGTCCATGAAGGCTTCGATGCCGTCGGCGGTCTTGCCCAGCGACACTACTTCGAGCTGGCTGATAACCGGGCAGCCCACGCCGGCTTCGTGGATTCCGTAATGCGCCAGCACGTCCGCCTGGCCCTGGGCCGTGGCGGCGCCGTGGCTTCCCATGGCGGGGAAGATGAAGGGGCGCATGCCCTGGTCTTTCCAATACTGGACGGTCGAGCGCGCGATGATATCGATGTTGCGGATGCCGCGGCTCCCGGCCCCGATGGCCACGCTCGCTCCGGGCTTCAGCTTGGAGGCAAAGCCGCTGGCGGCGAGCTGCTTGCGAACCTCGGCGGCCACATCCGGGATCCGGCGGTCCGGAAAGTTCTGGCGAACCATCAACAGGCGGGGAAATCGCATGTTTTCATTCTATCCACTGGCAGGGCGCGCGGCTAGGGCACCTGCGGGTTTTCCCATTCCGATTCCAGCAGGCGGGCATATTCGCCGGAAGCGTAGAGCGCGAAGCGGAAATTTGCGGGGCTGATGGCCCGGTACGGCTCCAGTTCCAGATAGCACCGGAAGAGGGCGTCCGCAAAGATGTGGTAGCGCTCCAGAAACTCCTCGCCGAGCTGCCGCAGCAGAGGCGGTTCCGTGAAAACCGAATGCAGCCCCAGGGATCGCGAGAAGATGGATGTATAGTCCAACACCCCCCAGGAGACCAGTTTCTCCTTGGCCGGCTCGGGAGGGTTGGAGGCCAGCATGGAGGCGAAGCTCTGGCTGCGAATGCCGGCGTCTTCGAGCTCCGGAATGCGCGAGATAAACTCCAGACATTGCCCAATCCAGCGAGAGACGTCTTTGCCCAAATAGAAGAGCATGCGGATTTCGCTGTAACGGCCGGCCAGCAGCCGTTGCCGCAGCTCATCCTGCTCCGAGCCGTCGCCGGCAATCAGCCCCGAGAGCATCAGCGCGGCACGGGAGCTTTCGAGCAGTGCAGCCGGCGAAATTCCATCGCTAAACGGGTGCAGGATGAGTGGAGGAAGATCCCACACGGCGTCGCCAAAGGGCGTCTCGGGCAGTGACATTAGTTCCTTATCGGCTCTTTGCGAGCCCAACTTCAGTCTGTTACGGCACACTGCACGCGGCGTGCTAACCGAAGACAATATAGTTCCAGTACTCCTACAAGTACTAACCTAAAGCTTGAGCCTTAAGGCGATGAACGATTTCCTGCTCCGCGACGACAGGGGACAGGATCTATCCGAATATTGCTTGTTAATGGCCTTGATTTCGCTAATCGCTCTGGGAATCTTTATCCACTTTTCGGGCGGTGTCCAGAGCATCTGGTCGAATTCGGGCGCGGCGCTTTCGACGGCGGGCGCGGTTGTATCCGAATCTACAACCACGGCGCAAACCCCGGGGAATTGATCCGGTTTCAGGACCAAAGAGATGAATAAACGGTCCTATAATCGGATATGTCTGAAGCTCTGGTACCCCGCCGAACCTTTCTACGAAGCGTTTCGGCGGCCACGGCCCTTTCCTATTCGCGCGTATATGGGGCCAACAACCGCATCCAGTTGGGGGTGATCGGCTGCGGCGAACGGGGCCGGTCGGACATGTCCAAGTTTCTCAAGGCGGGGAATGTGGACGTGGTGGCGCTGTGCGATATATGGGCCTCGCAGATCGAGCAGGCCCGCAAGTCGGCGCCTTCGGCCAAGAGCTTCAGCGATCACCGCAAGCTGCTCGAGATGAAGGAGGTGGATGCCGCCCTCATCGCCGTCCCGGATCACTGGCACGCCGCTATCGCCATCGATGCCTTGCAAGCCGGCAAGGATGTCTACGTGGAGAAGCCGCTGACACTCAAGATCGAAGAGGGGCCCCCGATCGTGAATGCCGCGCGCGCCGGGAAGCGCATCTGCCAGGTGGGCATGCAGCAGCGCTCCGGAAAGCACTACCTGGAGGCCCGGGACCAATTCATGCGCACCGGCAAGCTGGGCAAGGTCACGCTGGTGCGCACCTGGTGGTACGGCAATACGTACCATCTTCGGAAGGCGCCCTCTTTCCTGCAGCCGAAGCCGGCGGACCTCGATTGGACCCACTTCCTGGGACCGCTGAAGTGGCGCGCCTGGGACCCGCAGCAGTATTGGAACTGGCGCGCTTACCTGGATTTCGGCGGCGGCCAGGTGACCGACCTGTTCACCCACTGGATCGACGTGGTGCACATGTTTATGGAACACGACGTTCCCAGCGCGGCTTCGGCGAGCGGCGGCGTCTATAACTACAAAGACGGCCGCACCGCGCCCGATACCATCAATGTGCTGCTCGAATACCCCGCCGAGTTCACGGCTACGTTCGACGGCACGCTGGTGCCCGGCATCACCGGGGCGGCGGTGGATTTCTGCGGCACCGAGGGGCGGCTGTACATCGACCGCGAGCACTATGAATTTCATCCCCTGGGCCGCTTTTCATCGCCCACGATCGTGAAGGCCACGACGGACCTCGACCAGGACCACGTTGACAACTTTCTGGCGTGCGTCCGCTCGCGCAACCTGCCCAACGGAGACGTACTCGTGGGGCATCGTTCGGCGCAGGCTTCGCACCTGGGCAACCTCTCTTACACGCAGAAGCGGCGCATCGATTTCGACCCGGTGCGCGAGAAGATTCTATCGTTATAGGCGGCTGCGGGGGGTCTGCCCCTTCGCATTTTGGGCGGGCTAAGAAGATGCCCCATATTCCGCCCGCACCAGGAACAGCCCCTTGGCCGGCGCCGTGGGACCGGATTTAGCTGGTAACACGGTCAAATCCGCGATGTTGCCTTTTCCGGCTTCGATGAGCGTCCCTACAATGTTGCGCACCATGTGTTTCAAAAATCCGCTGCCGCTGATGCGGTAGATCATGCGCTCGCCGGAGCATTCCAGAACGGATGCGAAGACCGTACGCACCTTCGAGCCGCCCTCGGCGTCCCGGTCGTCGGACGCGGCAAAGGCGGTGAAGTCGTGCTCGCCCTCGAAAGCGCACGCTAACCGCTCCATGCGGGCCGTGTCCAGAGGGTAAGGATAGTGATGCACGTAGGGATATTCGAACGGGCTCGAAACCTCCCCGCGGAAGATGCGGTACTCGTAGGTTTTCCGCACGCAATCGAAACGCGGGTGGAAAGCGGCGGGCGCCTCCTCGACCGTTAAAACGCGGATGGCGGGCGGCAGCAGCCGGTTGATCGCGCGGCGCAAGTTGGGAAGCGGGATAGGATTGGCGATGGTGAAGGCCGCCACCTGCTCGAGCGCGTGCACGCCCGCGTCCGTGCGCCCCGAGCCGGCCACCGGAACGGGACCGCCGTCGATTCCCGCCAGTACCTCCTCGATCGCCCCCTGAATCGTCGCCAGGCCGGGCTGCACCTGCCAACCGTGAAAGGGACCGCCGTCGTATGCCAGGGTGATCTTGATGCGCCGCATCAGGTTGCGCGCGAGCCGGGCTTTACCACGGGAATTCCGCGGCGGCACAGCGGACATTCCCGGGCATCCCAGGCGGCGGCTTCGAGGGTGGCCAGCGCCGCGCGCGGCACGCCCACCTCCGCGCGGCCGCCGCTACGGTCGATGATCGACCCGGCCGCTAAAACATTGGCGCCGGCTGCGACCAGCACTTCCACCACGTCGCGCGTGCTGCCGCCCGTGGTGACCACGTCCTCCACCACCACGGCCTTCTCGCCGGGAGCGACCGCGAAGCCGCGCCGCAGCGTCATCTTTTGCGTGGCTGCATCCCGCTCGGTGAAGATGAAGCGCGCCCCCAGCGCCCGGGCCACCTCGTGGCCGATGATCAGGCCGCCTAAAGCGGGCGAGGCGACCAGATCGACAGAGCCGCCGATCAGCGGACGCAGAAGGTCCGCCAGCATACTGCCCAATTGCACGGCGGCTTCGGGATGTTGCAACACCAGCGCGCATTGCAGGTACTCGGAGCTGTGCAGCCCGCTGGTGAGGCGAAAATGACCTTGGAGGTATGCGCCTTTGGATCGGAATAGCTCCAGGATGGAGTCGGATTGGGGTGTCACAAAGGCCTACTATAGCATTGAACTTTTCAAATCATTCCCATGTAGGTTTGTCGATCTCGCAGGCAAGCCGGCATGTAATTCCGCCGGCGGTCGAGCAAATCCGCCGTTGCGGGCGAGCGCGTGGGGCTCTCGGAACAAAGTTTTGCCACCTTCATGCCAATTTTTCATACGCAAGGCTACGGATTGGCCCCTACTTATCTCATTTCGCGCAGGTTGCGATTTGGTGAGGCGATTGCTCAAGTGGAGTACGTGAACAGCAAAGCGCAGGCCCGAAGAGAGACGATTGAGCCTCTGTACCTTCGCCCGCCTCGGAAGTCACCACGCAACGAACTCCGCTAGCATTCCCCAAATTTCCTCACAATCGTCGCTCTCTCGGGCCTGTGGAATTCTCACAGGCCCTCCCGGTCTTACTCTCGGTCACGGATCGTCTCGGTTAGGATAGATCTATGTCCGACGGCATGTTTGATGTGGAATGCCCCTGTTGTCAGGCCATCCTCAAGATCGATCCGGAAACACGGGCCGTGATCGCCCATACCGTGCCCGAGAAGCCCCCCATCATCGAAGATCTGGCCGCCGAAGTGGCCAAGCTCAAGGGCGAAGGCGCGCGTCGCGAGGAGCTGTTTCAGAAACAGTTCGCGGCGGAGAAATCGCACGGCAAAGTCTTGGAGCGGAAATTCGACGAATTGTTCAAGCGGGCGAAAGAGAACCCGGACCTGGAACCCCCCAAGCGGGATATCGATCTCGATTGAGGCTGCGGTGGGGCATGCTTTAGCTTGCCGAGCTCGAAAAACGCCGGCTATCGGAAACCGGACCTTCGCAGCCGCGCCGGACGCCCTCCGCTAGCCCAGCAGGCTCAGAATGGTCCCGCTGGCCTGTCCCGCGCTTGAGCCATACGCCGTGCCGCTCGCATTGGAACTGGCATTTTCCTGCCGCTCCGCCGAGGCTTCCATCATGGCCGCCTGAGCAGCTATGGCGCGATCCTGCGCGGAGGGATCGGCCGGGGCGTTGGCGGCAGCTTCGATCACCTGCGCTTTCTGAATGGTCGCTTGGGGATTGCCGCTCACAGGCGAAACATCCAGTGCCACATCGCCGCCCACGGCATACTGGCGGCCATCCGGCCCGGTAGTGTACGTGTACGACGGACCGCCTACGGCATACGGACCCGCCGCGGCCAGGTGAGCCTGCTCATGGGCGCGCACGTGGCGGTCGGTAGCCGACAGCCGGGTAATCTCAATTAATTGAACGCTGCTGAGCTGAGCGCCGCCAAGCGCGACTGCCACCAATAAGCCCTCGAATCTCTTATCGGCCGGTCCGCTCGTTGGCCTATACCGCGCACTCGCCGCGGCCGAGCTGCCGCGAGTAAGCCACGTCATCGCCCCAATCCTGATAGATCTCGGGGAAGAGATCGGCCGGTTTGGCCAGGTCGTTGGTCAGCTCGCGGAAGGTCTCGGCCTTCGAGCGCATGACGTACTGGCGGAAGCTTTCCCCCTCCTGCCGGTGCACGATGAAATGGTCCAGAACCCGCTCTACCGCCTGGGGCGCCAGGCGCGCGGGAATCGATTGCACGGCCAAGCCGAAGCGCATCACGCCCTCTTCGTCGTAGCCGCCGCCCAGCAGCATCTGGTAGTAAGGCACGTCGCGGCCTTCGATCTTGCGCGCATTGCCGTAGAAACCGAGATCGCCCACCCAATGGTGGCCGCAGGCATTCGGGCAGCCGCTGACTTTGATGGCCAGACGGCGCACGCGCTCATCGGGGTAACGGCCAACCACCTCCTGGAGCGCGGCGCCCAAGTCCATCGTCTTGGTGAGCGCCAGGTTGCAGGAATAGGCCCCCGGGCAGGTGACCACGTCCTCGATGGTGCGCGCGCCCGCTTCGCCCAAGCCCACCTCGCGGAGCGCGGCGTAAACGCGCGGCAAACTGCCCAGCGGCAGGAAGGCCACGACCAGGTTCTGCTCGATGGTCACCCGCAGCAGGCCGTCGCCCGCTTCGCTTGCGATGCGCGCCAGGCCGTGGAGCTGCGCGGCGGTCAGGTTCCCCTGGTCCACGCGCACCGTGGCGGCCGCATAACCGGTCTGCCGTTGCTCGACCACGTTGCCAGCCAGCCAGGCGTCATAGGCCGGGTCCGCGCCCATGCCGGAATTCAATACCGGCAGCAACGCGCCATTCCCCAGCGCTTGCGGCTGCGATTCATATCCGCCGAAGCCTTCCGGGACGCGCTCAGGCCAGGCAATCCCGCCATTCGCCAGGATGCCGGCGTACTCCTTCCCGATCTGCTCTTTCATCCACGCGAAGCCGCGCTCGCGCACGACGAACTTCATGCGCGCCTTGTTCTTGTTCGTGCGGCAGCCATACTCGTTAAAGACGCGGATTATGGCTTCGATCTTGTTCAGCAGCCGCTCCTCGGGCACGAATTCATCGAGCAACTGGGCCTCGACCGGCAGCGGTCCCAGCCCGCCGCCGATCACCATGCGGAAGCCACGGCACCCCTCGCGTATGGCGGCCCGCAAGCCGATATCGTTGATGGCACCCGAGATGCAGTCCTTTTCGAGGCAGCCATCGAAGGCGATCTTGAACTTGCGCGGCAGGTTGCCGGTGAGATCTTTGCGCAGCAGCGCGTAGGCCACTTTGCGGGCATACGGGCGCACATCGAAGACCTCGTCGCGAGCGATTCCCGCCCACGGGCAGGTGGTCACGTTGCGCACCGTGTTGTAGCAGGCCTCGCGATTCGTCAGGCCGACGTCGGCCAGCCGGTGCATGAGGTCCGCCACCTGGGCCAGCGGCACGAAATGATACTGGATATTCTGCCGCGTGGTGAGGTGGCCCCGGCCGCCGCCGAACTCTTCGGCGACGACCGCCAACTGCCCGGCCTGCGCGGCCGTGAGCGTGCCGCTGGGGATCTTGCAGCGCACCATCTGAACGCCGGGCTGGCGCTGCCCGTAAATCCCGTGCTTCAAGCGGAAGGGACGAAACTGGTCTTCCGGAATGGCTCCGGCCAGGAATTCCGCGGCTTTCGCGCGAAAGACCTCGATCTCCTGCCGCACGACGCTTTGGTAAGCGGCTTCGAACTCCTCGCTCACGAGAAGCCCAGGACTGTCGTCACGCATACTCCCCCTATTCTGTCGAGATGACCGGCGCTGTCGGTCCGTTGCGAATATCAACAATTATAACTGCCGGCGAAACTACGCATCTTGTAGTAGCAAGAACGTATGGGAATCAACGTTTGAATTCCGGAAGAAGCCACGGCGAACCTATACTCGAAGTACCGGGACTCACGTTTCGAACACTTGTCCCTTTTATCCCATGCGTTTGACTGCTGTTGTTCTTCTGGCCTGCGTTTTGTCCGTGACCGCGTCCGGACAAACCTACAGCATATCGACCCTCGCCGGCGGAGGATTGCCGGTGAACGTGCCTGGAACCCCGGCCCGCCTGGCTCCCCAAGCCGTTGCGGTCGACCAGGCTGGGAACGTATTTCTTGCCAATGAAAACACTGTCCTGCGATTGGACGCCACTACTGGCATCCTCACGCTGGTCGCGGGCAATGGGACTTACGGCTTCAGCGGCGACAACGGTGCGGCCGCCAACGCCCAGTTGCGCTCTCCCAAAGGGCTGGCCGTGGATTCGGCCGGCAATCTGTACATCGCCGATACCGCCAACCAGTGCATCCGCAAGGTCACCGATGGCGTGATCACGACCGTGGCGGGAAACGGAACCTACGGTTTCAGCGGTGACAACGGACCGGCCGCGGGCGCCGAATTGGGAACTCCCTATGCCGTAGCCGTGGATTCGGCCGGCAGCCTGTATATCGCCGATACCGGTAACAACCGCGTCCGCAAGGTCGCTGGCGGCGTCATCACCACCATCGCTGGCAACGGGACCTACGGCTTCGGTGGCGACAATGGCCCGGCCGCCAGCGCCCAACTGCGCTCTCCGCAGGGCGTGGTAGTGGATTCGGCCGGCAACCTGTACATCGCCGATACCAACAACCAGCGCATCCGCAAAGTCTCTGGCGGCGCAATTGCCACCGTGGCGGGTAACGGCATCATAAACGGAGGCCTCGCCAATTTCAGCGGCGACAACGGTCCCGCCACCAGCGCCCAATTGTGGACGCCCGGCGGTGTGGCTGTGGACGCGGCCGGCGATCTGTACATCGCCGACACCGGAAACCAGCGCATTCGCAAGGTGAGTGGCGGCGTGATCGCGACCGTGGCGGGCAACGGAACCTACGGCTACAGCGGCGACAGCGGCCCCGCCATCAGTGCCGAGCTATGGACGCCGGCCGGCGTGGCGGTGGATTCGGCCGGCAACCTGTACATCGCGGACACCGGCAACCAACGCATCCGCAAAGTCTCCGGTGGAACGATCGCCACCGCGGCGGGCGGCGGCGCGTATGTCGCCCCCAGCGGGCCGGCCGCCAGCGCCCAGTTGGATAACGTGCTGGGCCTGGCCGTGGGATCTCCCGGCAGCCTGTATCTCGCCGCCGGCTCCGTTCTCAAGCTGGCAACCGGGGCGATCGAAACGCTAGCCGCCAGCCCCCAGGTGAACGCCGCTGGCGTGGCAGTCGATTCGGCCGGCAACCTGTATATCGCAGACTATGCCAACCAGGTTGTGCGCAAGATTTCGGGCGGCGTCGTTACCACCGTGGCGGGCAACGGGCCGGCGGCTCCCGGCACCACACCTTCTTATGGAGACGGCGGACCGGCCGCCAGCGCCCATTTATGGGGGCCGACCGGCGTCGCCGTGGACGCAGCCGGTAACCTGTATATCGCCGACGCCGGAAGCGACCGCATACGCAAGGTCTCGAATGGGGTGATCACGACCATTGCGGGAGGCGGCCCCGGGCTGGGGGACAACGTCCCGGCCACCAGCGTCCAATTGAACTTCCCCGCGGGCGTGGCCGTCGACCAGGCCGGCACCGTGTACATCGCCGATACCGATAACAACCGCATACGCAAGGTCAGCAACGGAATCATCGCCGCCGTAGCCGGCAACGGGAACACCGGCTACAGCAGTTGGAGCGGCGCCGCCACCGACGCGGAATTAAGCTCGCCCTACGCCATCGCCGTGGATTCGGCCGGCAACCTTTTCATCGCGGATTATGGCAACCACGCAATCCGCAAGGTTACCAACGGGATCATCAGCACCGTGGCCGGCAACGGCACGGCCGGCTTCAGCGGCGATGGCGGACCGGCCGGCGGAGCCCAGTTCAGCTATCCCCGGGCCATCGCCGTGGATTCCGCGGGCAACCTGTACGTCGGCGACAGCGGCAACAATCGAATACGCCTTTTGACGCCAGGCACCGCGCCGGCCATCTCTACTATCGCGCCGATTTACAGCTCGGCTGCCGTGGTTCAGCCCGGCTCCTGGGTCTCGATTTTCGGAAGCAATCTGGCGAGCGGGACGTCTATCTGGAACGGC
>Ga0181517_10003535_pt1 | contig 14856 bp, 10 predicted proteins | sample PEATcosm2014_Bin_31_FD_119748 | JGI IMG/M metagenome (GOLD analysis project Ga0181517, IMG submission 119748) | Peatland microbial communities from MTU Mesocosm Facility, Houghton, MI, USA - PEATcosm2014_Bin01_30_metaG | ecosystem: Environmental > Terrestrial > Soil > Wetlands > Peat | place... | reverse complement strand
GGACTCGACAGAATCGAGCCAAGCTGCAGCAGGCGGTCGATCCCCACCATCGAAGCATCGATGGAGTTGTTGGGATTGCCGTCCGGCCCCATCGGCCCAAAGATAGCATTCGTGTTCAAATGCCCATCGCCGGTCAGCAGTTCCTTGTGCTGCAAAGAAGCTTGTACACGAAACTCACTATTCATCTTGCGGGCCGCCAAATCGGCATCGTGTACCACGCCGTCGAAGCTGCCGAAGTAGGCGTGACCGCCAGCCAAGGCAGGCGATGAAAATCCATAAGCGTTGTAGCTCAAATCAAAGATCTGGGCGCCTGTCTTCAGGTCCAGTGCCCGCAGCTTCATCGTGTCCGACGTCGTAACATACACCACGCCATCCATGATGGCTGGCGACGCAATCACCCACGAACCGGCATTTGCCTGCCGCCAAATTTCCTTGCCCGTCTTCGCGTCCAGCGCATAGATATTGTTATCCCGGCTACCGAAGACGACCATGCCGTTCGCGATCGCTGCCGATCCCGGAATGCCCTGCATAAAATGGGTCGCATCGACGCCGGTCGCAAATTTCCAAACCGGCTGTCCCGTCTTCGCATCCAGAGCGTACAAAACACCGTCCCAGCAGCCGACATACAAAATGCCGTCGGCAATCGCCGGCGATGAATGCACAACATCGCCAGCCTGAAACTTCCAGCGCAAAACGCCGTTCTTGGCATTCAACGCGTAGATGGAATGATCTCCGCTGCCAAAGTAAACCGTCTCTCCCTCCACAACCGGAGAAGAAAGATAAAAGTCCCACACATCCGGAATCACTTCCCTCGATGGAGCGAGCCCGTAAAGCCCCGCTGCATTCAGCCGGCTTTCGCCCCCCGTACTGAACTTCCACAACTGCTTTCCAGTGCGCGCATCCAGCGAGTAGGCGTTGCCATCAAGGCTCAGAACGTACACTGCTCCGTTGACCACCGCGGCCGAGCCATTGACATTCGCACCCGTCTGAAACTTCCAAAGCTCGCGGCCGTTGCCGGCATCGATGGCACGAAAGAAATGATCGTTGCTGCCAACGAACACCACGCCATTCGCCACCACCGGCGATGAAATCACTCGCCCGCCAGTCTTGAACTCCCACAGAAGATGGCTGATAGATTTGGGCGCCGCACCAGTGTAAATGCCAGTGTGCGCATTGTTCCCGCGAAAGCCAACACTCTCTTGAGCGAACAGCCCCACAGTAAAGATGCAGGGGAAGATTAGAGAAAATGCAAATTGAATGAACTGTAGCGTGCAACCTGCCTTGCGCATTTCAGCCTTCCTGTTTTTCTCCGTCAAGATCGCCGGGGGCACTAGTCTCGCCTCTTCGACCTCGGATCTTCGAGGAATCCTGCCTTTTTGGCGGGTACCCAACCTTTGATCGACCGCAAAGGGCTTTTCTATTCCCTGTTCCCTACTCCCTGTCCCCTGTTACTTCCCAATCACGTCAATCGGCACCGTGATCGTCTTCGGCGGCATGCAGGCGCTCTCGTCGCAGGCCTGGTAACGCAGCTTCGCCTCAACCAGGTGATCGCCCGCCTGGGCCACAATCCGCGCCTGGATCGCGAACTCGCCGGTATAGACGTTGAGCTTTTCTTTTGGATCGAGAGGCAGCGCAAAGTCCACGCCCGCCGGGTAATTGGCCTGCTCCAGCCGCACCCCCGCCCCTTCCGGAATCGCGAAAGTGGTCGGAATTAAATACTCCTCCTTCGGCGCGTGCGAGTTGATGTGCAAGCCCTGCGCGATGCGGAAATGAAGTTCCACCGCGGCTGCTTTGCCCGCAGGCACGGTCACCTGCTCGGGATACAGATACTCGACAGCCGCATGCTTCACGATGGAGCGGCCCGGCGCATCCGATTGCGCTTGAGCCAGCATCGATGCCAAGCCAACAGCGATGGATGCCGCGATGCGATTTGTGTTCTTCATTGCGATCATCGATCTCATCTTCATTTCCCTCAGGGGCTTAAGCCCTCACTCATTTGGCGGCGCTATGGCAGGACTAAAGTCGCGCCCTGTAACAAAGCGCGTCTTTGAATCGCGCTTCAGAGAAGCGCGGATCTATCGCGGAATATCCCGGTGCAGCGCCTTCACCTGGTAGCCGGCCTTCTTCAGCCGCTTGCACATCTCCTCGGCCATCATCACGCTGCGATGCTGGCCGCCGGTACAGCCAAAGGCCACGGTCAGGTAACTCTTCCCTTCCTGTACGTAGTGCGGCAGCAGGTAAAGCATCAGGTCTGTCACCCGCTTGAGAAACTCCCTGCTCTGCTTGAACCCGCGCACATACGCGGCCACTTTTGGGTCCAACCCGGTTAGCTTGCGAAACTCCGGCACAAAATGAGGGTTGGGCAAAAACCGCACGTCGAAGACCATGTCCGCGTCCAGCGGCACGCCATTCTTGAAGCCGAAGCTCAAGCAGGAGACCAGCAACTGCTTGGATTCGTCCTCGTGCCCATACCGCGCCTGAATGTGGGCGCGCAACTGATGCACGTTGAAGTTGGACGTATCGATCAGTGTATCGGCGACGTTGCGAATGGGGTCAAGCAGTTGCCGCTCTTCCACAATCGACCGCGACACTGTCTCTGCCTTTCCCAGCGGGTGCGGCCGCCGGGTTTCGGAGTAGCGCCTCACCAGCACCGCGTCCTGGCAATCCAGGAAGACCACGCGTGTGGGCAGCAGCTTTCTTACCTGTTTCAGGATTTCGGGGAGACGGTCCAGCGTCTGGCCTTCGCGCACGTCCACCACGATGGCCGCTTTTTCAACTTCGGCCGATTTGTCCACCAGCGCCGCAAAGTCGGGCAGCAGTTCCAGTGGCAGATTGTCTACACAGTGAAAGCCAAGGTCTTCGAAACTCTTCAGCGCCGAGGCCTTGCCCGCGCCGGAGATTCCGGTAACAATCACCAGTTCCTTGTCCGGCATTTGGGTTGTCTTTGCTTGTTTGGCTGCCGCAGGCCTTGAGGCGGCTCGGCGCGCCGGCTTTATGGGCGTCATTGGCTCATGCTACACCCCATGGCCGCCGTTGCGCTTGATCTCTGCAGCCGGGCTTAGGACCTCTGTATCAGCGCCCACGAATTTCTTCCCGCTTGCGCCTGCGGTGGTTCCAGCAGATTCGACAGGAAACGGCCCTGCCCCATTTCGCAGCCTATGCGGCAAAATGCTTCCAGTTGTTCACGGGTGTCAATCCCCTGCGCCACCACTTGCACACCCATCGTGTGGCCCAGTTGCATCAGCGCCTGCACCAGCGCCAATTCACGGCCCGTTTTTGTGGCAGCCACAGAGAGTTTGGGGTCCATCTTCAGCACGTCGATGGGCAAGCGTACCAAGTGGTTTAGCGGCGCAAGCCCCGAGCCGAAGTCGTCCACCGCGACCCGCACATTCAAATCGACCATGCGCTGTAGAATGGCTATCGACGCGTCCGGATCCTCGTTCAACGTGCTCTCACTGATCTCAAGCATCAGCCAGGCGGGGTTCGCCCCCGTCATCTCCAGCGCCCGTTTCAACTGCGCCACCATGTCCGGGTGATAGAACTGCCGGCGTGTCAGATTGATGTTCATGGTTAGATCGGGCTGTTCAACGCCCTCGGTCCACAACCGCAGTTGCCTGCACACTGTCTCCAGTGTCTCTCGCCCCAAGGTGATGGAGAGTCCTGTATCTTCGGCCAGGGCCAGCATGTCGGCGAAGCTCTCAATCGAACCGTCGGCCCGCCGCCAGCGCAACTGCGCCTCGTAGGCCTCGATCTTGCCGGTCCTCAGCCGGTGGATCGGTTCGTACCAGATTTCGAACTCCCGCACTTTCAGCACCCGGCGCAGTTCCCGCTCTCTTTCCTGCTGGCTGGTTATGTGCATTTCCAGGTGCTTGTCAAAAACTTCAAATCGCCCTCCGCCTTGTTCTTTGGCCCGATACATTGCCAGGTCTGCGTCACGAAGCAGCAGATCGGGGGTCAGGTGCTCCGGGCCCGCCATCGCCACACCGATGCTGACGTTGATGTCCATGGCGTGACCGAAGATTTCGAATGGCCGCTTCATCTCCCGCACAATCCGCCCTGCCACAATCTCCAAATCGGCGATGGTCACAATGTTTTCCACCAGTACGCCGAACTCGTCGCCGCCCAGACGGGCCGCGGTGTCGTGCGGGCGCAGCGCCGCACTCAATCGCCCGGCCACCTCGGTCAGCAGTTCATCTCCCGCGGCGTGGCCCAGTGCATCGTTGATTTCCTTGAAGCGGTCTACATCCAGAAAAAATACGCCGCAGTTCTGGTCCAGCCGCCGGGCGCGGCGCGTCAAGGCCAGGGTCAAGCGATCAAGGAAGAGCCCCCGATTGGGCAATGCGGTCAAGGTATCGTGCATTACGTCGTGCTGCAGGCGCGCCTCAATCTGCTTGCGCTCCACGATATTGCGAAAGCTCAGCACGTAGCCCACCTTTGATCCGTTCACCATCAGTGGTCCGGCCAGCAGCGCTACATCCACCAGCTCCCCTGCCTTGTTCAGGCGCACCGTTTCCAGCGCCGCATGTCCATAGTCGTCCACTGTCTTCTCAATGGCCGAATTCTCAAACTGACGCGTGTCTGGAACAATAAATTCCCGCAGATTGCCGCCGCTTACCTCGTCCGCCGTAAACCCGAACATCTGCGTGAATGCGGGATTGGTGTAAAGCACATGGGCCCCGTGCACAATCACCACTGCCTCGGGGATGCTCGAAAGCACATCGTCCATCAGTCGCGACTTGGGAGCCTTTTCCCGCCCGCCGGGATGGGCAACAATCACCGCCTGGCGCAGCTCCGCATCAAGGACGCTATAGGTGCCTTCAACCGGCTGTAGCCGCCCGCCTTTGGCAGGCATCGTGGCGTGGAAGGGGCTGCCCTTCCCAGTGCGAGTCAGCAGCGTTTGCGGCTCCGCAGTTCCCGGAAACAGCCCCCAGAGGACTTCCTCTACGGGTCGCGGCGTCCATGGACCCTCGGTCATGCCCAGCATCTGGCGAGCTTCCGCATTGGCGAAGACGATTCTGCCTGCCCTCTCAAGAAAAACCAGCGCCGGCAAGGCGTCGAGGATCTCCTGCTGGTGCGTGGAGTCCGAGTTTTCAGGAAGATTCAAACTCATAGCGCTCCAAGGAACTTCCGCTGCTGCCATTCCTTTATTCCCCTCCGGCCCAAGCCGTCTTTCAATCCTTCCGGCTCAATTCCGGTGCCCGGCCCGGCGATAGCCCATCCAGCAGAAATCCGCCGGAATATTCATTTCGGCGTCCAGATAGCGCCAGTCCTGTCAGAACTTTACCGGGAGATCGAACGGCCGGTGCTGCCTCGCCAAAACCCGCACTTGGGGGCCTCTCGCCCGCGAAGCCGCGCCGAGCCAGGGACCACCATCTCCTGCATCCTATTCCGGACTGCAGGTCAGCAAAATCCCCTAAACCGGGTACCGGGTGCAACCAAAGTCTGTCTTATGTCTCATTGGTGGACAGAAAATCAGTGTTTTACAGGAAAGGTCTTCAAGTCAGGACGGGAAAAGGAGCATGGGACCGCCAAAAGCCCGCCGCCGGCGCACGGTATTCCTGCACAGGGCGAGCCTCGGCCGCACCGCCACGCCCACCTTCGAGTCAAAGGCGGGCGCAGCGTTCATCAAGCGAATTCATACTTCCGAATCGAAACTAAGGAATTTCCAGCAACTCCATGTGCCCATCGCGCCTGCGATGCAGCACGTACAGGTCGCCTGAAGGGTTGCGGAAAACGAGCAGGTCGCGGTCCCGGAACTCGACCTCTTTGACCGCCTCCTCGATGGTCAGCGGCTTCAGCGCCACCGCCTCGCTGCTCTCGATGATGTGCGGCTCAACCACCGCCCGGCGCGCCGGGAAGGAGTGAACTGCGATGGTGGCGCGCGCCTTGCCCTTGCCCCCGCGGCCTGGCTTCTGCTCCTCGCCTTCTCCGTCCGGCTGGGCGGCGCGGGACTTGGGCCTGGCCACCGGTGGAGCCGTCAGGATCTTTTCTTCCTTGGGCAGCCGCTTGCTTGCCATGCGGCGGTCCCGGCGTTTGCGCGCCTGGTTCTCGGCATGGTCCAGGGCCTGCCGCAGCGCCGCTGCGAGCGTGTCACCCCTGCCTTCTGCAGCAATGGTCTGCTGCCGGGCTTTGATCGTCACCTCGGCAAACTGTAGGTGCTTTTGCGCGCTGAAAGTCACGCTGGCGCTAGCGGTTTTGCCCAACATGCGGGCGATGCGTTCCAACCCCTCTTCAGCCTGCGTGCGCAGTGCCTTGGAGATTCTCACTTTTCTGGCGGTGAACTCCACTTCCATGGTCAGCCTCCGCTCTTCTTTCTCGCAGCATGATTCTGCCTGGAGAACTCTGGATTCTACACCCGGTGCAACTTCATGGGCTTTGATGCAACTCTTCCTCTGCCCCAGGGATGCCGGATCACTTGGCCGGCAGTCAAATTCCGGGACGAGGAGAAGACAGTATATGACGAGAATCTCGCCTTTGAAAGACGCAGAATTCCACCCACACGCACCGAAGATCGCGGCCATAGACTCCTGGCCCTGCTCTACCCCTTGGCCGCGTCAATTTCTCTGAAGTCCGTGAACTTCTCTTCAGCCACCTGCCAGTACGGCCTGCAAGTTCGTTCAAGCAATTCAGTGCCGCGAATCGGTCTCGCCGATCGCAACTTCGGACTCCCTTATCGAAAAGGAAAAGCAAATCGGAAAGTCGATCAGGGCTTGAACGGTCTGATGTCGCTCAGAAGCCGGGTGCACCGGGCCCGGGGACCCACGGACAGGTCTTCGTCCGCGTGGTGGAGATCCCAACTCTGGGACCTGAAATACCACAACACTCTCCCGATCCGGGCGAAATCAGACAGTAAAAACCGGGCGTCGAATTTATGCGTCCCTGCGCCGCCGCTGGTGCGTCGAGGGAATGTTCATATCTTCGCGATACTTTGCCACCGTGCGCCGCGTAAGCTGGATGCCCTGCGACTGCAACAGCATTGCGAGCTGGTCGTCGGTCAGCGGATGGCGCGCATCCTCGTCCTCAATCAGTTTGCGAACCTTGCGCTTCAACACCAGCAGCGAGGTGTCGGCGCCCTCCGGCCCATTCGAACCTTCGGAGAAAAAGAAGCGCAGCTCAATCACGCCCTGCGGCGTGTGCGCATATTTGTTAGCCACCGCGCGGCTCACCGTCGAAGGGTGAACGCCGATCTCCTCGGCCACTTCCTTGATCATCATCGGCCGCAGCGCCTCAATGCCCTCTTCAAGAAAGTCCTGCTGGCGCCTCACAATTACTTCGCAGGTGCGCAGAATCGTGCTCTTCCTCTGCGCGATGTTGCGCATCAGTTGCAGCGCCGAGCGGAATCGCTCCTTCACATAATCCTTGACCTCTTTGTCGGTGCCTTCCGCGGTGAGCATCCGCCGGTAGCGCTGGCTGAGCCGCAGGCTGGGCAGGTCTTCCTCGTTCATTGAAACAACCCACTCGCCGCCGCGCTTCAAAAACACAACATCGGGCTCGATCAACCGGGTCTGTTCGCGGTTGTAGAGCCGTCCGGGCCGGGGGTCCAGGGTGCGAATAAACTCGATCCCTGCGTGGGCTTCTGTCTGGGTCACCTGCGCCGCCCGCGCCAGGTCTTTCACATCCCGCTTTTGCAGCAGATGCAAGTGGTGGTCCACAATCAGCGCCGCCACTTCCATACTGCGCCGTCGCTCCTCGATGCGCGCCTCGGCCTCGGCGCGGAAGCTGCCGTGGGGGTCCTCGGCTGAGTCCACTGCAGGTTTCGCATACAAATGGTTAAACTCGTGCTGCTGAGCGGCAATCTGCAGCAGAAGGCACTCGCGCAAATCCCTGGCCCCAACTCCCGCGGGGTCAAGGTGCTGCACCAGGTCAATGCCGCGCCGCACCATTTCCAGGTCGGCTGCCTCGACCGGTCCCGACGTTGCCGCCCCGTTTCCGTCCGTCTGCACCGCCTCGTTCGATCCGGAATAGCTCTTAGCGGGCTCACTCTCCGCGGATTGGTGAAACGCCGCGGCCAACTCCTCTTCTCCGGCCGCCAGATAACCGTCTTCGTTCAGATTCCCAATCACATATTCCGCCGCCAGATGCAGGCTGGCGTCCAGCGTCAAAGCTCCCAGTTGCCACGCCAGGTGATCGGACAGAGTCGTAGGTTGGGAGAGAAAATTCTCAAACGAGGGCTTTTCGCTGTCTTCATATTCCGGCTGCGTGCGGTAGCCGGGGTCAAGGTAGTCCCTGAAGTACGATCCGAAATCGATCTCCAGAAACGGATCCTTGGGCGCGGCCGGCGTTTCTTCCAGGCCTCGATCTTGAAGTTCCAGCCGTTCGTTGCGCTCTTGCCGCTCCTGCCGGCCCGCGACCTCATCCAGCATTGGAACTGTCTCGTCAATCTCTTCCAGGACGGGATTTTCAACCATCTCGGCATCGATCATCTCCTTCAGTTCGAGCTTGTTGAGCGCAAGCACACTCACCATCTGCATCAGGCCCGGAGTGAGGACCTGGCGTTGCGATACCTTGAGGCTCAATTTGGGTTGAAGCAGCGCCATAAAGGAACTCGATTCCCGTTTGTACCAAGTATCAGTGTAATTGGACGAGAAACAGGCTGTCGGACAAATTGCCTCGGAACAAGTCAATCGTCCCGAATCGGGCGGGCCTTAATCCGGGAATCTCGTCCCGAATTCCTCGCCGGACGAGCCGCTCAATGAGATTGAAAAAACCGGGATCGCTTCAACCGGCTCTCGAACCCGGGACCTGCCACCCTAACCGCTCATCCCAGGGAGAACCCCTCGCCCAGATAGACGCGTCGCACATCCACATCGTTGCCCAATTCATGCGGCGTCCCGGCGCGGAAGATCTTTCCCTCGGCGATAATGTACGCCCGGTCGGTAACGCTGAGCGTCTCGCGCACATTGTGATCGGTAATCAAAACCCCGATGCCGCTGGCCTTCAAGTCAAAAATGATCTTCTGCAGTTCCAGCACCGCAATCGGATCGATGCCGCTGAACGGCTCGTCCAGCAAAATAAAATTGGGCTGGATGCAAAGCGAACGCGCTATCTCTACCCGCCTCCGCTCGCCGCCTGAAAGCGCATAGCCCCGCGTGGTCCGGATGTGGCCCAGGTTCAATTGGTTGATGAGCCGCTCGGCCCTTGTCTTCCGCTCCCGGCTGCCCAGAGGCTGCGCTTCCAGCACGGCCAGGATGTTCTCCTCCACGGTGAGCTTGCGGAACACGGATGGCTCCTGGGGCAGGTAGCTGATGCCGAAGTTGCGCGCCCGCAGATACATAGGCGTCCGCGTAATCTCCGTCTCATCCACCAGCACGCGCCCGGTCTCCGGCACCACCAGGCCCACGATCATGTAGAAAATGGTTGTTTTGCCGGCGCCGTTCGGCCCCAGCAACCCCACCACCTCTCCGCGAGAGATCTCGAGGTCAACGCCGCGAACAACTTGCCGCCCCTTGTAGCTCTTGCCGATTCCCTCGGCTCTCAATGTTTCCATCTATCCTTCAATCGTGCCTTCGAGGGCAATCGCGCCTTTGATAGCTCGCTTTCGCTGTTACCTCAAGCGTTACGCCGCTGGATTCCTAATGATGAGGCTGTAGTCCCTATTCCCTAGTCACTATTCCCTATCCCCTATTCCCTAGTCCCAAGTCCCTGCGGTGCCCCATCCTTTTCGCGTCTTTTGCGAAGAGGGTGGGAAACCACAAACCTCCGCTTGCCCACTCATCATCGTGGCGCCGTGGTTTCGGTCCGCGTCTTGCGTCCGCCGCCTTCGATACTGACGCTATCATCGCGGCTGTGGAAAATCAAAGCTTCGCCGGTCACCGTTCCTCGCGCGTTATCGGTCATCCTGGGCGGTTCGCCGGCGGTCCCGGTCAGAACATATTCCCCGGTCTCGCCGGAATACGCCAGTTGCTCGCCGGTGCCTCGCCGGCCCTGCGAGTTAATCACTACCTGGCCGCGCGCGGTCATGCGATCCACCTGAGCCGCTTCGCCCTCTTTACCGGCATGGTTGCCCAGCGGCAGCAGATCCAGTTCCACTTCCTTTGCGACCGTGGTCGCCGTCGCTGTCTCCGCAACCACTGTGCTCAGCACGCCGCCGCGCATCACTGCCTTGCGCTCGGCGTCGGAGTAGCGCAGATCGCCGCCGCGCATCCTGATTACTGAAGGCGCGCCCTGCTTTCCGTTCGCGTCCTTGCCAGACTCCGCCGGACTGGCGCTCAGCAGCACAACCCCCACCGGCTCCGCGGTGTCCGTTGTCCGGGCCACAAGTGTCTGCCTCATCCGGTCCAGCACAATCACCGGCGCAGCCACCGAGTTGGCCTGCTGCCACAAACGCGCCTGCCCCTTGAAGGTCGCCTCGCCGGTCGGCTGGTGCAATTTGGCTTCCGCGGCCACCACGTGGGCCGGCCCCTGCCCGCCCAGTCCCGCGCTGCCCTGCCTCTTGCCGTTACCGGTATTCGACCCCACCCAACTGGCTTTCACGTTGCCATGCGCAAACGCATCGCCCGAGTCCTGCGAAACGTCAATCTTGTCGGCCGTCATCTGCAGCCCGCCATCTTCAACGCGCGGATTCAACGTCAGGTGCAGCCACTCCCCCGCACCCTCATAAACGGCTCGTCCAGCCGTGGCGCGCATCGAGGCCTGCGCCTCGCCGGGCTTTGGCGCCGGCTCTTGAACCAGCACCGCGTGGCCCTCAATATTGGCCGACTGAACCTGAAGCCCCTCACCTGTCGCGCTTCTTGCACCTGCTTTTGCCCCGCCAGCCTGCGGAGCGGCAAAATGGGCCTCCAGCCTGTCGCCGCTGGTGCTCTGCCGCACTCCCGATGCCGCGGTCTGCTCCATGCTGGCGTGGCCCAATCCGACCAGCCCAGACAGCACCGAGCCCTTCTCCAGTTGTGCCGTCAACTCATCTGCAGCCACCCGCGATGGCGTTGCCTGCCCGTTGCCGCGCTGACTCTCGCCGGTTACTTCCACTCCGCCCGTGCCGTGAATCGTTGCCGGTTCCGTACGACCCTTCCCGGCATCGCGAAACGCCACCTCGGCCACCGGAGAGCGCCAATGCCGGCGAACCCGCAGGCGCTCACCCGCCGTTTCGCTTTGCTCTTCGGAATCCATGGTCACGCCGCGCTCAAGATGCGCGTGGCGCAACTGGCCCTGTGCCGCAAACTCAAAGTCCACCGCGGGAGCAGTGCCGTGCATCTGCCGGTCAGCTTTCTTTGCTTCCCCCTTGTGTGCAGGCTCCCCCATGCGCACCGAGTCCATCGTCACACCGCCCTGCATGTGCCCGTGCAGGGGCTGATTGTGCTGGTCGAATTCGAGCATGCCCACCGGCGCGGCCAGGTGCGCTCCGGTCTCGGTGGTCAGCACAAAACCGCCCGTCGCATCCAGCCGCTCCGCCGACCCGTCCTCGCGGAACAGTATCTTTGCCTCGGCCGCCGTGGCTTGCCCGCCGCGGCTCTCGGCCGTGGCCCCGCGCATCCGACACACTTGGTCGCCGCGCTCAAACTCCGCGTGCTGCGCGTGCAGCTGCACCGTCTCCGCTCCGCGCCGCGTGTTCAGCTCCACGGCCGCATCCAGCACCAGCGAACCGTTCTGCGAGTCGTATGTGGCTCCCACCGCGCTGCCGGCGCCCTGCGTCATGGCAAAATCCACCCGCTGGGCCGTGGCGGCCACGCCGGTGTTTTGATCGAAGGTCACCCCGCTGGTCTTAACGTGAATCTGGCCCGCAGCTGCCGTCTCCGCGGCCGATGTCACCGGATGCGCTTTGGGCTTGTCGCTCAATACCTGCCCCGGAGTCGCCTTGGGCGCAATGGCCGGCGCCATCCCCGGCCGCATCAATGTGATCTCTACTGGCCCCGCGGCCTTGGCCGTGCCCGCCTGCTGGTCGTACTCAAACTCCGCGCCCTCGATGCGGTCCACGCGGCTGCCATCCACTCCGTAAAGTTCAATCTTCACGTCGTGCAGCATCGCGTAGCCCTTCTTCAATTGCACGACCTTTGATGCGTGCAGCTTGAACAGCGTGTGTCCGCCCCGGGCCTGCGTGTAGGTAACGCCGTTGGCCTCCTGCTGAATCTCAATGCCCAGCCGCTTGGGAATATCGCGCCGGTTGAATGGGTTCCTCCATTTGCCGGCCACCAGGAACGCCACTAGCGCCACCACCAGCAGCACACCCGCCGCCAGTACCAGTGTTCGCATCCGCTCAATGGTCAGTCTCACTGCTGGTTCCCCATCCCCAGACGCGCCGCCAGCCGCTGGGCCAGGCTCTCGCCCAGTTCGCTCCATAGCAGCCGCGCCGTCGCCCCTGAAGCCTTCTCCACGCCCAGTGTCAGCGCAACCAGCTGCCGCACGTTCTCTTCCACGTGCCGCGCCGCCACCGAGTCCAGTTCCAGGTCTTCTTCAAGAAACGGCGCGTCGGAACCGAAGTCCACCCGGACGTGCCCGTCCGCCTCGTAGGTTCCTTCGTCGAAGAGCGGCCCAAACCCCGTCACCCGCACCAGCCGCGGCTCCCGCACCCAGCGCGCATCGGACGCTCCGCCGGTCTCCAGCTCCCAGAGACTCCACCCAATCTGGAACTCGTAAGCGTAGTCGTCGTGCAGCAGCTCAAGCGTATCCTCGACGGCAATCCGCGGCTCCGCTCCCCGTTCGCCCCAGCCCCACACCCGCTGAAACACCGGCGACTCGCTCCAACTCACCGGCCAGGCCGTAGCGGCATAGACGCGCGGTTCGCCGCCATGCGCAGCAAACGCCCCCAGCACCGCCGTCAACTTGTCGGCAAGCGCGGCAAGGCGCAGATTGGGGTACCACATGCTCAGATAAAGCGTGTCAGACATCTTCTATAGATTGTAGACGGGCGATGCCCACTTCCAGATACATCCTCGCTCCCGGCAAATGCTCCGATGTACACTCTTTCCCATGAAAAGTTTGGCCTCTCGAACTGCCCCTTTCTTGTTTTTGTCCCCAGCCATTCTGGTCCTCGCCGCGTTCCTTGCTCCGATTCCATCCGCTCAGGCACAATCCGCCGCCGACGGCCAGCAGCAATTCGCCGATCTGGGCGCATGCAAGCTCGCCAACGGCCAGGCGATTTCTGGTTGCCGCCTGGGCTACCGCACCTGGGGCACGCTGAACGCCGAGCGCTCCAATACCGTGCTCTTCCCAACCTGGTTCTCCGGATCCAGCAGCAACATCGCGGCCTTCGTCGGCGCAGACAAAATGCTCGATCCGGCGAAATGCTTCATCGTCGCCATCGATGCCTTTGCCGACGGCGTCTCCTCGTCACCCTCGAACTCCCCCACACAACCCGGCCCACTGTTTCCCGCCATCACCACCCGCGACATGGTCGACGCTGAGTACCGGCTGGCCACCGAGACCCTCCATCTCACCCATCTTCACGCCGTCATGGGCATCTCCATGGGTGGCATGCAAACCTTCGAGTGGATGGTGAATTATCCCGGCTTCATGGACCTGGCCATCCCCATCGTCGGCTCCACGCGGCTCACCGGCTACGACCTGCTGCTTTGGCAGGCTGAAGTAGACGCAATCAAGGCCGACCCGGCCTGGAACACGGGCCACTACACCCAGCCCCCACCCGAGGGTGCGGCTGCAATCCTGCACCAGATGAACCTGAGCACTCCCGCCCATTACGCGCGCGAGCACCCGCCAGAGAAGTTTCCATCCGATTACGCAGCTTATTTTTCAAAAGGGATTCTCCCCTTCGACGCCAACGACTGGCTGGCCCAGCTTGAGGCCATGATCCACCACGACGTGGCCCACGGCGGCTCGCTGGATGACGCGGCCAAACACGTTCATGCCAAAGTGCTGGTGGTGGCGGCAGCGCAGGATCACATGGTGAACCCCAAGCCCGCGCTCGATTTCGCCGCGCAAATCGGAGCCAAGACGCTGGTGCTTGAGTCCGACTGCGGCCACCTGTCGCCCGGCTGCGAGACGGCCAAGCTCTATCCAGCCATCCGCGCATTTCTCGACGGAAAGTAGTCTCCGACCACTAATCCCTAACCACTGTTCCCGTGACTAAATCCAGCCGTAAAGACGATATCTCGTCTTCGCCACGTCGTCACCCGCCTTTATCCGTGACGCACGCATCTCGCTGCGCGCTTGCTTAACTCCCTTGTCGTCAATCTCCGAACGCCGTCCACATGCAACCGTGAGACTTTGGCACGCAACCTGCATTCAAGAGGGCACGGGCAGCAAGGCGCAAAAGAAGCGACCAATCGGAGGCGGGCTATGCAGATGTTTCGGCTGGATTACATTTCATGTTTTCTGACCATCGTTGCGACGGTTCTCGTCGGAAGAAGAATGTGGGCAGGTCTAGTCTTATCGGGCATCAACAGCCTGATCGTTTGCGTGATCGGACTGCACACCTCTCAATATGGGTTTATCCCCGCCAATATGTTTTGCGTTTGCATCTACGCAATGAGTTTGCGGTCGTGGCTCAAGGCTCCAAAAGATGAGCCGGAGCCCGTTGTAGGCGTGCGCTGTGAACCGCCGGCATTTGAGACACCAATATCTGCTTCCGCAAACCACAGCCCGCGCATCGTAAGGTATTTTTTGAGAACCCGCGACGGAGAAAGCTTCGAAGAGAAAGCCAGTCAAGAGCTCAATTGTTTCAGTGCTTGAGCGAGTTGCAGAAACGATCTGTCATCTTGAGCAAGTTGCAGAAAACCGTGCCGTCCTGAGCGAGTTGCAAAAACATCCATCATCCTGAGCGAACCCAGGGAGTCGAAGGATCTGCCCTGAAAATTACACTGCCTCTGGAGTAAGTAAGACCTGCATGCCGAGATTCCGGAGTCTGCGGACATGGAAGCGAATCAAGTGTGTGGCGCGCAGTCGATCCAGGAACTGTGGGCCGAG
>Ga0181517_10003533_pt1 | contig 14860 bp, 10 predicted proteins | sample PEATcosm2014_Bin_31_FD_119748 | JGI IMG/M metagenome (GOLD analysis project Ga0181517, IMG submission 119748) | Peatland microbial communities from MTU Mesocosm Facility, Houghton, MI, USA - PEATcosm2014_Bin01_30_metaG | ecosystem: Environmental > Terrestrial > Soil > Wetlands > Peat | place... | reverse complement strand
GTATCCTTCCACTCCCGAGATCTGCCCCGCGAAGAGCACCTCCGGCCGCGCGCGCAATTGTAGCGCCGGCGTGAGCAGCGCGGGCGCGTTGATGTAAGTGTTCCGGTGCATCTGCCCGAAGCGCGGAAACTCGGCGTTCTCCAGGCCCGGTATCATGCGCAAAATGCGCGCCTGGTCGCCGAATTGCAAGTGGTTCTGAAAGCCCACCAGGTTGAAGCTGCCGCCCCGCAAGCTCTCCTGCCGGAGCTGCACCACCGCCCAGGGCCGCTTTCCAGTGCGCGGATCCACCAGGCCCATGGGTTTCATGGGGCCGAACCGCAGCGTCTCCCGCCCGCGCCGGGCCAGCTCTTCAATCGGCAGGCACGCTTCGAAAAACGGCGTCTTATCCTCGGGGATGTGCGCCGTCGCTTCCCGCGCCCCGCTCAGCGCGTCCACGAAGCGCTCGTATTGCTCCCGGTCGAACGGGCAATTCAGATAATCTTTCGTGTCAGTGACCGATTTGTCGTAGCGCGAGGCCCAGAAGGCCACGCTCGTGTCTACCGTGTCGGCGTCCACAATGGGGCTGATGCTGTCGTAAAAGTAAAGCCGGTCCGCGCCCGTCGCCTGGGCGATCTCGCCCGCCAGCTCCTCGCTAGTCAGAGGTCCGGTAGCCACCACCACCACGCCGTCGCGCGGAATGGCCGTGGCCTCCTCGCGGAGCACCACGATGGCCGGCTCTCCGGCGATCGCCGCCGTCACCTCCGCGGAAAACCGCCTGCGATCCACGGTCAGCGCGTGTCCCCCGGGAATGCGCGCCTGCTCCGCCGCGCCGAGGAGCAGCGAATCGCAGCGCCGCAGTTCCTCTTTGAGCAGCCATGGGGCCGTGGATTCCTGCTCGGATTTCAGCGAGTTGCTGCATACGAGCTCCGCCAGGCCGCCGGTCTGGTGGGCCGCCGTCATCTTGCGCGGCCGCATTTCGTGCAGCACTACGCGCGCCCCGCGCCGCGCCGCCTGCCAGGCCGCCTCCGATCCCGCCAGCCCGCCTCCCAATATGTGGATTGGTTCCCGCATGGACTCCGTGCTCCCAGGATAACCGACCGGCCCGGCAACCCGAGACGCGGAGGATACCGAGAGAGAGTTTCGAGAGAAGATTTGACGCAGAGACGCTGAGACGCAGAGAAATTCGAGGATGGAAGATAGCACGCGCCCACTGGGTTGTTTCCATCTCAAATCCTCTGCGTCTCTGCGTCAAACCCTCTCTCGAAATCCTCTCAAGATCTTCTCTCGAATCTTCTCTCGCATCTCTCTCCTCCTCTCACCCGGAGATGGTACAACAAAGGTTTCGTGGTTTCTTTTATCTGCAACGTCTGCGGCGCCGAAAGCAACGTCGCGAGCTTCGCCAGCGAGCCGGCCACCTGCGCCTGCGGGTCCAATGTGCGCGTGCGGGCCTTGATCCACTTGCTTTCGCTGGAGCTCTTCGGGCAGAGTTTTCCGCTGGTGGAGTTTCCCAGGCTGAAGGCCATTCGCGCGCTGGGCATGACCGACAAGCAGGGCTATGCGCGCATCCTGGCGGACAAGTTCGACTATACCAACACATACTACGACCGCGAGCCGCGCTTCGATTTCACCGAATCTCACCCGGGCCTCGAAGGCCGCTACGATTTCATACTGTCCGCCGACGTACTGGAGCACGTGGCGCCGCCGCTCGAACGGGTCATGAAGGAGATATGCCGGCTGCTGAAGCCGCATGGATTCCTGGGGGCCACGGTTCCCTGCGCCCCGGGCGATGAAATGCGCGAGCATTTTCCCGATTTGCACGAATACCGCGTGGTCCCATTGGGAGATTCGGCGGTGCTCATCAATCGCCGCCGGGACGGCGCCCTCGACATCCGCGAAGACCTCGTCTTTCACAGCGGCAGCGGCGATACGCTCGAGATGCGGCGCTTCGGGATCGCCGGTTTGGGAGCCGCCGCGCTGGCCGCCGGCTTCCGTGAAGTTCGCTTCTGGAACGACAATGTCCCCGAACTGGGGATATTTTTCGATGCCGACGTCTCGCAGCCCTTAGTGGCCCGGAAGTCCGCTTTTGTGGCCGATCTGGCCGTGCGAACGCAACTGGTGGAGGAGTGGCGCGCCAGCTTGCGGCAGGTGGAGGATGAGCGCCGGCGAGCGGACCTGCTGGCGGCGAATTACGAACGGGAACGCGAGCGGGCCGGCCGCCTGGAGCTCCAAATGCGGTTGGCGTCCCGATCGCGCTGGCTGCGGCTCGGACGTAAGCTGGGGCTCGGGCCCAGGTTCATCTCGTAGAGCGGGCCTCCGGCCTGCCATGCCGGCATCCCTGCCGGCATTCTTTGAAGCGCGCTGCCCTATCGCCGCGACGACTTGGCGTGGACGGCGCGCGACGGCTCCGCCGCCGCTCCCGCCGAGAGCGAACCCGATGACGGGGCGATGGCGGTGTCCACCATCTGCACCATGGCGTAGGCCGGCATATCCTCCGCCTCCTTGAAGAACGTCAGGCGCGAGAGCGTGGAGTCGAAGTCCACGCGGATCAGGTCCCCGCCGCGAACCTGGTCGGTGGCGATCAGGTTCGAGAGCGGATGCACCAGGCCGCGGTCGATGGCCCGCTTCAAATGCCGGGCGCCATACTTCAGGTCCGTGCCTTCCCTCAGCAGGAACTCCTTGGCGGGGTCGCTCAGAGACAACACGAACGGAGCGCCCGCGGCGGAGTTGAAGATACGCTGCTGGACGATGTTCAGCTCCAGGCCCAGAATCTTCCGCAGTTCGGGCTCGCCGAGAGGGTTGAATACCACGGTCTTGTCGATGCGGTTCATAAACTCGGGCGAGAATTTGCGCCGCGCGGCTTCCAATCCCGCGCGCGAGACTTTGCCGGCCAGTTTCTCGTCCACCAGGCCCGCCGCGCTCCGCCGGCTGAGGTCGCCGGCCGCGAATCCCAGGTTCGGCCGCAGTATCGAATTCATCTCCCCCGCGCCCAGGTTGCTCGTCATGAAGATCAAAGCGCGGGAGAAATCCACGCGGCGATTGTCGCCCAGCGTGAGGGTAGCCTTGTCCAGAATGCCGAGCAGCAGGTTCCACAAAGCGTCGCTCGCCTTTTCGATTTCGTCGAACAGAACGAAGCTCAGCTTCATGGTTTCGCTGTGGTACTGGTTGAGCACATCCTGGCTGAGCAGGGGATGGGTTTCACGATGTCCCAGGTATCCCGGAGGCGAGCCGATCAGTTTGGCGATTTCATGGCTGTGCTGGAACTCCGCGCAGTCGATCTTGACCACAGCCCGCGCGTCGCCAACCAGGCTTTCCGCGGCGGCTTCCACCATGCGCGTCTTCCCCGAACCGGTAGGGCCCAGAAACAGGAAGTTGCCGATGGGCCGTCCGACGCCGCTCATTCCCGCCAGGTGTGTCTGATAGATATTGATGATCTGCCGGATGGCCTCGTCCTGGCCGACGATGCGCTTCCGCAGGTCCGACTCCAGTTTCTCGGCTTCAAAACCAGTTTGCGTCGGGTCCAGTTGCTTGCTCAGCCGCCCCATACGTTCTTTTCCCCCTCAGGTCCCCAGCCCCACGGGGGCCGTTGCATCCCTTCTGACTAGTTTGACGCAGCAACTGACGTTCCAGGATCGAATACCGCGCGAAAACCCGGCCGGCATCTCCGCCACTGTTTCGAAACTTACTTTTTCAAACGCGAAAGGCGCGTCTCGATACGGCTCACCATGACGACCGCTCTCGCGCTTGGCGGGATCGCCCGTCAATCCGGTGTCTGCGCTGGCCGGCATGATATAGCTAACGCGCACATTGTCATAGCAGCGATCAAGCATCATCTTTAGGCGTTGTGTCCCGCGCCCCCGTCGAAAGCTCTTGCCCGCCAGGCTGGAGAGGGTCACGGTGAACCCGCCGCCGCGCTGTGGAAATCGGGAGAACGCCTCCCAGGAACAGTAGAAATGGCCGCGAGGAAAAATCTGCGCACTTGTGCAACATCCGTAACATCGGCCGGCTCGCTCGCCGGAGAAGATTTCGGATGGCGCGCCGCAACGGCTGTTAAAATAAAACTGAGAATGCCTCCTAGCGCGCCCACGTCTTCTTTGCGCCAGCTTTGGGAGGAACGCTTTTCTCAACTCTTAAGCGAAGTGGAAACTCTGTGCGACGCCCAGGCTGCGGAAGCGGTCGACCGCGCGCGCCGCCATGCCGCCGGCGAGCTGAACCAGGCCGTGCGCCAGTTGCGGCGGGCCGCGGACCTGGAGGACCTGGGCATGACACTGGCCGATGTGGCGGGAGCCTTCGCCTCCCACGTGGCCCTGTTTCGAGTAGAAGGCGAAATGGCGCGCGGCGTGCGCGCGCGCGGCGTGCCCGAGGAGATTGCCGAACGCTTCGGGGCGCTCGAAGTCCCGCTGTGCGACGCCGCCGCTCTGGCCGGCTTGGTCGACGACGGCGAGCCGGTGGTGGCCGCGGCCACTGCATCGGAGGTGTCCCCGGCGCTGGCGGACCTGCTGGAGCATCAACCCAATGCTCGTGTGTCCCTGTTTCCGGTCGCGCCGCGAGGCCGGGTCGCCGCTCTCCTGTATGCCTGGGGCGCCGTGGAAGGGCCTCCTCTGGAATTGCTGGCTGAGGCCGCCGCGGCCGTGTGGAACGGATTCGCTCCCGCCGCGCCTTCCGGCCTGGTGACCATCGCGCCGCGGGAAGGGTCCGCGGCCGCTTGGGATCTTCTCTCGGCCGAACAGCGGCGGATTCACCTTAGCGCGCAGCGCGCGGCGCGCGTGCGCGTTTCCCAGATGCGGCTCTACCAGGCCGCCGATGTGCAGGCGGGCCGCGCGCACGGGGATCTTTACGGGGCTCTTCGCAAGCCCATCGACGACGCGCGCGCCGCGTTTCGCGAGAACTACTTCGAACGTTGCCCGAACATGGTCGATTACCTCCATCTGGAGCTGGTACGCACTCTGGCCCATGACGATCCGGAACTGCTCGGCAAAGACTATCCCGGTCCGCTGGCTTAGGCTCCTGGCCGCGCTGGCGGTGGCAGGGCAGCCCTTCTGGGCGGTCTTGTCGGGCGCGAGCGCCAGCCCGCCCAAGAAGAAGGCGGCTGCCCCAGCCACCGTGGCCAAACCGCATCCCGCATCGGGCGGCGAGTTGGCAACGCTGGTGCGCGCCTGGCGCGACGCCCCCACTGCGGCCAGGCGCGCCGCGGTGGAGAACTACGCCGCCAGACACGCCAAAGACAGGGACGGCGCCCTGGCTTACCTGTCGCTCGGAATAGTCTCTTTCGAAGGCCGGGATTACGAGCGCGCCATCGCCGCTCTCCGCGCCGCCAAAGTCCCGCAACTGGCCGACTATGCGGCCTACTACCTGGCCTCGGCGCGCGTGGAATCGAACGACGGCGTGGCCGCGGTCAAGGACCTGGAGCCGGCCCACGCCCTCGGATTGTCCTCGCCGCTTTCCGCCCGTGCATGGATCGTCGAAGCGCGGGCGCTGAGGGCCTCCGACGCCGGCGGCTCCGCCCGCCTGCTTCGCGATCACTACCCGGACCTGCCGCAGCCCGAAGGGGACCTCGCCCTGGCGGATTCCTACCAGGCCGCGAATGACTTTCCTCGCGCCGCCGAGTTCTATCAGCGCGTCTACTACCAACGCCTCGCGGGCGACGCCGCGGCCCGCGCCGCCGCCGCTCTGCTGGCGCTCAGAGGCTCCATGGGAACCGCCTTTCCAGCGCCCTCGCCGCAACTGGCCCTCAGGCGCGCCGACCTCTTGATGGAATCGGGCGATTACAAGCAGGCGCGAGCCGAGTACCAGGCCGTGGCCGCGCAATTCTCCGGCCTGGAGGGCGAGCAGGCGCGCGTTCGCATGGGCGCGGCCGAGCTTCAAAACGGCAACCTCTCCCACGCCTGCGCCTGGCTGAAGGGTCTTGAGCCATCCCAGCCGGAAGCCGGCGCCGAGCGCCTCTACTATCTCGAGGAATGCGCCCGCCGCATGAACGAAGACGAGGACATGACGGCGCAGGTGCAGAAGCTGGGCGAGGGGTATCCCCATTCGGTCTGGCGCTTGAAGGCCCTGGTTTCCTCCGCCAACCGCTACCTGCTGGCGAACCGGCCGGACCGGTACGTTCCGCTGTATCGGGCGGTGTACGAAGGGTTCCCCGGCGACCCCGCGGCCGGCGTGAGCCACTGGAAAATCACCTTCTACGCATGGATGTCCGACCAGCCCGGCTCCGCCGCCCTGCTGCGCGAACACCTGCGCGATTACCCCGCCCACGCCACCGCCGGCGCGGCCCTCTACTTCCTGGGAAGGAGCGCCGAACGCGAGAACGATTTGGGCGCCGCGCGCGCCTGCTATCAGAAGCTGGCAGCCGCGTTTCAGAACACTTACTACGCCATGCAGGCGCGGGAAAGAGCGCGCCGAACGGAAGTCGCCGGCGCGCCCTTATCCGAAAAGATGCGGGTGTTCCTCGATGCTCTGGCCCTGCCGCAGCCGCGCCCCGTTCCCGCCCAGACCGCTCCCGCCACCTCGGCGCGGATCGAACGGTCCCGCCTGCTGCGCTCCGCGGGACTGGGCGAACTGGCCGATTCCGAGCTTCGCTTCGGCGCTCGCGTGGACGGCCAACCGGCGCTCGAAGCCATGGAGTTGGCCGGCGCCGCCGGAGCCACCCACACCGCCATGCGCCTGATGAAATCCCTGGCCCCGGATTACCTCGCCTTGCCGCTGAACGCCGCGCCCCGCCAGTTCTGGGAGCTGCTGTTTCCGCTGCCCTATCGCGGTGAGCTGTTCCAGAACGCGCAGGCTTTGGGTCTGGATCCCTACCTGGTGGCGGGCCTGGTCCGCCAGGAATCGGAGTTCGATCCGCTGGCGGTCTCGCGCGCCCGCGCCTACGGCCTCACCCAGGTGCGCCCCGGCACGGGCCGCGAGTTCGCGCGCAAAGTGGGAATCTCCCGATTCAGCAGCCGACTGCTGTACCAGCCCTCCGCCAACCTGAAAATCGGCTCCGCCATCCTGCGCTCCATGCTAGACCGGCAAAACGGCAAACTGGAACCCACCTTGGCCGCCTACAATGCCGGCCCCAACCGCGCCACCGAGTGGCTGGGCTGGTACACCTACCGCGAGCCCGCCGAGTTCGTGGAAGCCATCCCGTTCACCGAAACCCGGGACTACGTGCAAGCGGTGCTGCGCAACGCGGACGTCTACCGGCGGCTGTACGGACAGTAACCGCCCAGGAGCGAACGGTGACCCGTCCGTAGGGTTGGCTGCCCGCCGCGGGAACGACGTCCGCTCATACCGGTGGGCGCTGTCCCTCGCTCGAAGGGCCTTGGGGATCTCCCTTCAGCGGCCCGCGGCGCGGCGTGGGGCGCCGGCGCGCCGGAATCAACACGCGAATCCGGTTGTTTCCCTGGTCGGCCACGTAAAGGTTCCCGCCCGCGTCCATGGCGATCGCCACCGGCGCGGCGAATTCAGCGTTCGTGGCCGGACCGCCATCGCCGCCAAAACCCCCGGTCCCTTTGCCTGCCACGGTCTCGATTACGCCGTGCGAGACGCGGCGGACGCGTTGGTTCAGAGTGTCGGCGATGAAGACATTGCCGGAGGCGTCCACGGCGAATCCGGACGGGCCGAACAACTCGGCGGCCGTGGCCGGACCGCCATCTCCGCTGAAGCCATATGCGCCGTTCCCCGCCACGGTGACCACGGTGCCGTTTTCGATCTCGTCGACGTCATTGCCGTCGGCATCGACGAGGTAGGCGTCACCCTGCGCGTCGACCGCGATGGATGACGGAAGGAAAAGGCAAAAGCAGTTGAAATCCGGCAAACTCCCCGCCAACGTGGTGATGATCCCGTTCGACACCTCGCGCAAGCGGAGGGCCGCATCGAGAATATAGAGATTGCCCGCGCCATCCAGTGCCACTGCCATCGGACCCGGTTCCGGGGCGTCGACGGCCGGGCCGCCGTCTCCGCCGGGCCCCGTCAAGCCGTTTCCCACTACGGTGGTAATCACGCCATTCGAAACCTCGCGAACGCGGTTGTTTTCGTAATCCGCGATGTAGAGATTGCCCGCGGAATCCACGGCGACTCCCAAAGGACTATTGAGCTGAGCCGCGGCCGCGGGGCCGTTATCGCCCTCGAAGCCCGCGACGCCGGTTCCGGCCACGGTGGTGACGATGCCGTCCGAAACCATGCGCACGCGGTTATCGTTCTCGTCCGCGATGTAGATATTCCCCGCGGGATCGACCGCTACGCTGGAGATGACATCGAACTGGGCGCGGGTGGCGGGACCGTTGTCGCCAGCGGCGACTCCTCCGCCCGCCACGGTGGCTATGACGCCCTTCGAAATCACGCGGACCCGATAATCGCCGGAGTCCGCGACGTAGAGGTTGCCGGCGGAATCGAACGCGAGATCGTTCGGATCGATCAGTACGGAGTTGACGGCGGGTCCGCCATCGCCGCGCCCGGGCGGGAACCCATTGCCCGCCACGGTGGTGATGATGCCGTTCGACACCCTGCGCACGCGGCCGTTCGTGGAATCCGCGATGTAGAGACTGCCGGCCGCATCGAAAGCGACCGCGGAAGGCCAGAACAACTGCGCACTGGTGGCTGGGCCATTGTCCCCGCCAAAACCGCCCATGCCAAATTGGCCCGGCCCGCTTCCCGCCACGGTGGTGATGACGCCGTTCGAGATTCTGCGGACCACGGAATTGTTGTAGTCCGCGAAGTAGAGGTCGCCGTTGGCGGCCAGCTCGATACCCGAGGCGTAACCCAACTGCGCGTCCACGGCAGGGCCGCCATCGCCGCTGAAGCCCGAGGTTCCATTGCCCGCAACCGTGGAGATGACACCGTCCGAGACCTTGAAAATGCGCGTGCCGCTGGCGATGTAGAGGCTGCCGGCGGCATCGACGGTGACGGCGACGGGGGCGCCGATCTGGGCCTCGGTGGCCGGTCCGCCGTCGCCGCTGAAGCCACTGCCGCCGTTTCCCGCCACGGTGGTAATCACACCATTGGAGACTTCCCGGACACGGTAGTTAAACCAGTCCGCTATGTATAGGTTGCCCGCGGAATCCACAGCCAGCCCGCGCGGGTTTTCCAATTGGGCGCTGGTGGCCGGGCCGCCATCGCCGCTATAACCCGAAGTCCCGTTTCCCGCGACGCGCGTCAGAACTCCGGAGGAATCCATGCGCAACACCACCGCGTAGTGATTTAAGCCAATGAAGAGATCGCCGTTCCGGCCGGCGGCGAGCGCGATCATCTGCGTTCCCAAGCTGGCGGAAAAGGGCCGCGAGATTCTCCGGCACGCCGCCGCCGGCGATCGTCCGAACGGTATAGCCCTGGCCGAATCCCGAAAGCGAAAGGGTCAGGGCGAGTATCGTAAAGGAGGACATCCGCATCGTAAATCCCCCGGCGCGACTTTAGCCGTCCCACCAGTTTCCGCGACTTCCCGGAATTGCAGCGCGGGGAGCAAAGGCCGATCCGTTGGGCCCGCTTTCGCAGCAAGCAGCCATTCGGTGGACGGGTTCATGGGGCTCAAGATCGCGATTAAGATAATGGCATACCTATGTCCCGGCTGCAACCTCCAACCAGCGGAAATGTAAGCCGACCCTTTTCCAACCCAAAACCGGGTCCAGTGACCAATTACCCCGTTACCGAAGTTGGGCAATTGGTCCCCATTCCGCCCCGGCCGAGTCCGTGGAAGCCATCCCGTTCACCGAAACCAGAGACTACCTAAAAGCCGTGATGCGCAACGCCGGCGTCCACCGGCGACTCTACGGGCAGCAGCCGCCCCGGTGGGGTCATGCCTTTCGGCCTGCCGCCGCCCTTCTGGCCTGCGCTCTTCGGGCCGTGGAAGCCCGGTTTGACCGTTTCGCGCCGCAAGACTACAATGAAGTCGTACCGAGATTGCGCCCGTAGCTCAGCTGGATAGAGCGTTTGCCTCCGGAGCAAAAGGTCGGCGGTTCGAATCCGCCCGGGCGTACCACATTCTAAAGCACTTAGCAGTTCACCCCAAAACAGCGAGTACACAACAGGTACACAACAAGCTGCGGAAGTGAGCTTTTCGCTGTGCTGTCCGCGGGGTGGGCAGCCCCTCCGGCAACGTACCGAATTCCTAGAAGGCGTCGGCTCGGGTAGCAAAAGGCCTAGCGACAGACCCGCTTGAGCCTTGAGCCGTGTTACCGGGCTGCCTTTGCGGATGTCTTTGCCTTGGCTGGTCGCTTGGCCTTCTTGAGGATTTCAGCTTCGAGCGCCACGGCCGCCCTTTTCACCGATTCCGGGATGCTCTGCTGATAGTACGTTAAGGTGGTCACCGGATCGGCGTGGCGCATTTGTACTTGCGTGTCCTTGGCATTCGCCTTCTGCCCAAAATGCGTCGCGCACGTCCGCCGCAGGGTGAGAAGGTCCAGGCCAGATATGCCGGCCTTCTTCGCCGCTGGCTTGAGAACCCTGTTCCGATAATTGTTCTGGCTTATCGGAGACAGGCTGGTGGATTCCCGGCGGCGCGAAGCCGAAAACAACCAATCATCATCTTCGCCGGTGGCGGAATTCATCCAGGTGCCGAGCTCCACCATCAGGTCCGGAGGCACGTACACGTTGGCGGCCGATTCCTTCGTCTTCGTTTCCTTGATCTGACCCTTGGTGAAGGCTTCATCAATTCTGATAGAATCCTTGCCAACGTCATTCCGGCGCAGCGCAAAAAGTTCTTCGGGCCGAAGGCCGAGCTGGATGAACATCCGAACAATGAGATGGTCGCGACCGACCAGCATTGAGAGAAGCGTTCGACATTCTTCCAGGCTCAAATAGCGTCCGGATTTCCGTTTGCGGGATTTGTATTCGATTCTGACCGTGCGGCTCCGCATCGGATTGCGCTGGATAATCTTCAGCTCTTCCGCCTGGTCCAGAATGGCGCGCAAGTGCGTGACAATCTTTTGGAGGAGAGAGTGGCTCGCGCCGCTTCGCACTAAGCCATTGATGAACATCTGGATCTCCACAACGGTCAATTCGTCCACGCGCCGATGCCCGAGGCTGCCAATCAGGTGCTTCTGAATGATGCTTTTGGTTGTAGCCTCGGCGTGAACTCCCCATCTCGGCTCTTTGACAGATATATACTGCCGCGCGAGCTGCTCGAACGTCGCGGCCAAGTCTGGCGCCAGACACTTCCCGGTATCTTCCGTGATGAGGATGTCCAAAAGCCGCTGAGCATCCGACTTCGTGAGCGGGCCGGGATAGTTCTGCCCGATCCGATACTTAAGAGCGAGTTCCTTGGTGATGATCTTCTTCCGGGGGGTCGCCTTCTCGCCGCTGGGCGTTGCGGCATATCGGCGCCAGCGCGCGACATACTGCCCGTTGCCGATTTTCTTCAGGCTGCCACGTTGGTACTTTGTACGCACCATGCGGGAGCCAATTCTCCTCAGATCGGCGGATGGTTTGGTGCGAGACTCATCCACGCTAAGCGGCTCCTCTGCGGCTGAAACGTTCGCACTCCATGATGAACGCGTCCACATCTACTGGCCTGTATCTCACCGACTTCCCGAGCTTTACGGATGGCAGGAAAGGGCGCCGCCGACCGTTCGAATGCTCGAATACCCACGCTCTGCTTACGCCCAGCCAATGCGCGACCTCTTTCGCGCCAAGAAGCTTTTCATGGGGCATGCGGCGATCACTTTGAGACGCTCGCCCCATCGCGACCGAAGCACTTTCGGCATGGCTGACCGACACGGCAGCTTCGTCGCAGCTCGAAACAGCCTTCACCGGAAGACCGAGGTTCTGATAGTCGCTGACCACGTCTGGTTCATCCCCTTGCCGCTTCGGCACTTCCGTTCTTGTGAGAAATGGCCATGCGAGACCGTACCTGAAAGCGGCGATCCATCGCTTCAAGGCGGTCGAGCGCGTCGAGCAATTCCAGGCCTGCCTCGCGCATCGCGTCGCAGGGCCTGGCGAACTGTTCCGTGTGCTTGATTGCGAACTTGATTCGGTCGATGGCGACGCGAGCTTGGTAGGCCATCTCGAATTCCATCGCCGATGGCCGCGACTGGACGCCGGCTTCGATGGCCTCAACGATTTGGTGCATAATTTCCGACCTCATAGACTTTCGTCCACCGGTGGGTGTGTTGGCCCGGCGTAAGCAATAGTAGGGCAGACCGCGCAACTCTCCAAAAACGCCGAAGCGATTTGGCGTCCAACTGGTTCTGGGGTACAACGCAAATGAAAGCATGAACAGGTCATTAGCGGGTTTAGAGAGACAGCACCTGTCGCGGTGCCGGCTTCTGGCGGAACTCCGTCGTCGTCAACTCGTGCGCACGGGCGGGTGGAGCCATTGCGGTGTGCAGTTCGGGACCGAACCGACTGCGTTGGCGCTACTGGCCCTGTACTCGTCTCCGTCCGACTCAACGGTGACGAGAGAGGAACTGGAGCCATTGCTCGCGTGCCGACGGTCGAATGGGCTTTGGCCGGCGGTCGGCGTTGGGGAGGCGGGCGTGAGTTTCTGGGCGACCGCGTTGGCGGTCAATACGCTCATGACTCTGGGGGCCAATCCGGAGACATTCAGTGCTTCGCTTGACGCTCTGGTTCATTACCGGCCCCTGGAGGCTTCGTGGCTTGTCCGTTTGAAATTTCGGCTCTCAGACCTGCAAGTTCGGTTTGATCCCACGAAGTACGGCTGGCCGTGGGTCCCCGACACGGTGAGTTGGGTGGCGCCGACATCGATGGCGCTCATCACTCTAGGTCGAGCAAAGAGACAGGGACTGATCTGCGGCAGCGCAGTCGAGAAAAGGCTGCGCCTCGGAGCGGAGATGCTCCTCGATCGGGCATGCCCGGGAGGCGGCTGGAACGCAGGCAACGCTGTCGTCTACGGCGTTCCTTTGCGCCCTCACATTGATGCCACAGCTCTCGCACTGGCTGCGCTCCGGTTCCACTATCACCTGCCGATCATTCACAACTCCCTGACCTGGATGTTGAATCGCATCGATTGCCCTTCGGCGTACAGCCTGGCATCGGTGATCCTCGCCGCTGCCGCGTACAAGGACGTGAGATCGGACGTTCCGCCGGCGCTCGATATGGCGCGCGACCGTCTGGCCACAATGGTCGAAGACCCCAGGGCCGTTGAGGATACATCCACAGTCGCGTTGGCCGCACTCGCCCTGGGGCCGGAAAACACGAACAACCCATTCGAGGCAAAAGGTTGAGCCCCCTCACGAGCCGACGGGTCTTCGGTGGCGCCCTCCTCGCCGGGACGGGCGCCCTGGCTGTCCGGCAACTCTGTTCGACTGGTTTCCTTCGGGACCGCCGCAGACGTCGATCCCGCGTTGCGATTCTTCATGAAGATTCCTACGACGGCCCGCTGGACCGCACGCTGATCGAAGGGCTCCGTTTGTTCGATCTGAACCTTCGCGGCAAGACCGTACTGCTGAAGCCGAACCTGGTGGAGTATATCCCAGGTGCTGAAGTGAACACGAACCCTCGGTTGGTGGGAGCCGCGGCGAGCGCCTTCCTCGCCCTCGGAGCGAAAACTGTCCTCGTCGGTGAAGGACCGGGCCACCAGCGGGATACGGTGCTCGTTCTCGCCGAGGGCGGATTGGAAGCGGAACTTCGCGAGAGACGCATCCGGTTCGTGGATTTGAACCGCGACGAGATCGGGAAAGTGCCACTGCAAACTCCCTTCACCGGCCTCGATTGCCTGTGGCTCCCGCGAACGGTCTTGACGAGCGAGATCATCGTCTCGATGCCCAAGTTGAAAACGCACCACTGGGCGGGGGTCACGCTGAGCATGAAAAACCTATTCGGCGTGATGCCGGGCCTTGCCTATGGCTGGCCGAAAAATCTGCTGCACTGGAAAGGCATCGATCGAAGCGTCCTCGACATCAACGCCGCGGTTCCGGCGCATTTCGTCATTGCCGACGGGATCATTGGCATGGAAGGCAACGGGCCGCTGCATGGCGCTCCGCGGAATCTCGGGCGGATCGTGTTGGCCGATGATCCCGTCGCCGCCGATTTCGTATGCACCCGCCTGATGGGGCTCAACCCGCTGCGCGTGAACTATCTGGCTCAAGCGGCCGAGTTCCTCGGTAACGGAACACCTGAGCGTATCGTGCAGTTGGGAGAAATGCTGCCACCCGCTGTGCAGCCGTTCGCGGTTCTGCCAGAGTTTGCTCACCTGCGCCTTTAGGTCCCGCTGCTCGAAATTCCGAGAATCTCGGCCCGGTTGCGGGATTTGCCATGCCCGTTGACTCCCCCAGGGCGGAGACGAGGGGTTTTTCGGCGAAAACGGCACCTTCTCGTAGAATCCTGGCTGAGGGTACAAGCGAACGTGTTTCCGTCGATTGATGAGCTCCGCCAGAATTTCCAGGTAGCCAAGTACATCGTTGATGAGGTCACGCTCTCCCAGGTGTACATAACGGGAGAGCTAAAGAAGCCGGTCCTGATTGAAGGCCCGCCCGGCTGCGGCAAGACGGAGCTTGCGAAGGCCTTGGCATTTGCCCTTGACACGGTCCTGGAGCGACTTCAGTGCTACCCGGGAATCGACGAAGAGAAGGCCATTGGAAAGTTCGATACCGCCCTGCAGAGGCTCTTCCTCGAAACACAGGCGGACCAGCTCGGAACAGACTGGGAGTTCATTCGGGGCCGGCTTCACACCATGGACTTCTTCGTTCAAGGCCCAATCATGCGCGCGCTGCAGCACACGCCGAAACCGTGCGTCCTGCTGATCGATGAGGTGGACAAGGTGGACGAGGAGTTCGAATCGATGCTCCTCGAAGTCCTCTCGGACTGGCAACTCTCGATCCCGCGGCTTGGAACCGTGCCGCACAAGACAATCCCGTTTGTCATCCTCACCTCGAATGAAGTCCGGCGCATTGGCGACCCACTGCGGCGCCGGTGCGCGTACTTCAGAGCTGAATTCCCGACCGTCGGGCGAGAG
>Ga0181517_10003525_pt1 | contig 14873 bp, 11 predicted proteins | sample PEATcosm2014_Bin_31_FD_119748 | JGI IMG/M metagenome (GOLD analysis project Ga0181517, IMG submission 119748) | Peatland microbial communities from MTU Mesocosm Facility, Houghton, MI, USA - PEATcosm2014_Bin01_30_metaG | ecosystem: Environmental > Terrestrial > Soil > Wetlands > Peat | place... | reverse complement strand
TTCCGCTTTGCTCCGATATCAGGCTGATCCACTTGGCACGTACCTCGGGTTTCGCTAATCCCATACCTCAACTGTGAGCCAGGGCGCGGCAGCTTCACAAGATGGGGTTCACGTATCGCTCACCAATTCTCGGATTGGGCGGACTTTTTCCTGGAGAACTACTCCAAGCCACCGATCCGAGCCGAAAAGACGCACGAAGCGAATGGACGTGCGGCCTTGCACCTCAAGGAGGCGTTTGGTCAGCGGTCCGTTGGCGACATCAGTGCGGATGACATTGAAAACTACCTCCGACGGCGACTGCAGGCGCGAGTTCAGGTCAGGACCGCGGGCGGAGTCATTCAACGAGATCGGCTTAAGCCGGCGACCGTCCATCAGGAACTGCGGGTTCTTCGTCGTATGATGAACGTCGCAGTTCGGAAGAAACTCCTCCCGGCAAACCCCTGCGCCGGAGTGGAATTTCCCGTAAAGGTGAAGGGGTTGTTTCGGCCTCACTATATGGCGTGGTCGGAGCAACAGCGGATCGAGTTCCAGGCGCCCGAGTACTTGCGCAACATCATCCGGATCATCTCTGAATCCGGACTTCGGGTGTACAAAGAACTGATGCCAATGAAGAAGGAGCAGGTGGATCTGGAGAACGCAGTGGTTTGGATTCCCGACTCGAAGACGCCGAACGGGATCGCCGAGGTGCCCCTCACAGATCTGGCTCGGGAAGCATTTCGTGAGCAGATTCGAATCGCCGGACCGGGAACGTGGCTGTTCCCGAGCGACGAAAACCCGACCGGGCATCAGAAGACGCTCAAGACGGTCTGGCATGCAACCTTGCGAAGGGCAAAGGTGCCATACTTTAGGATCTACGATCTGCGGTCCACCTACGCGACTCGCTTAAGCGCGGGTGGCGTGGCGGATGAGTGGGTGACGCAATTGCTCCGGCAAGGGGATGCTAAGGTGTTCAAGAAGTACTCACAGATGAAACTGCAGATGAAACGGGAGGCGCTGCAGAAACTGAACCGGAAGGCGAACGAAGACCGGCCGAGTTTTGACACGGAGAAGCCTAACTGATGGGGTTTTGTCACGGTTTTGCCACGGTCGGAAGGGTTTTGGCTCGATTTGGGCAGGCCGGACAGTATCGGAAATTGTGGAAGTGGTTTAAAATCAAGGAAGCTTCAAATGTCGGGGCGTAGCGCAGCCTGGTAGCGCACCTGCCTTGGGCGCAGGGGGTCGGGCGTTCAAATCGCCCCGCCCCGACCAATATTCTCAGTGAGATACGGCCATTCTCGGGCTGCTTCAAAACCCCAGTGTGGCCCCTGAACACACCATACAGCCCCCACCCCGCGAACACCATAGCGGCTACGCGCGGAGATTCTTCTTGGCTTCAGTTTCCTCGCCCGCCCGGCAGCGTTGCCGCGCCGCGTCCGCCGCGGCCTTGGGGCGGAATTCCCGTTCCGGCCGGCTGGCTGAGATAGTCCGGCGGCGCATCCGGATGGGCCGTGTCGATCTCGGTGAAATCGTCGACAATGTACTTCGCCAGAGCCGGCACGTTCCGCTTGATTCCGGTGACCACCACCTTGGAAAGCAGATAGCCTCCATATCCGCTGGGATGCGTCTGATCGGCGAAGGCCGAGTTTACTTTGTCGCCGAGCGCGGTCCAGAGCTGCTTGCTCATGGCCCACTGGTCGATGAGCGGGATCTTCTCCTCCGCGGCGAATTCGCGCATGGCCCGCGCATGAGGGCCAACGGAATCGCCGTTGGCGCGGCGCTCCATGGGCGTTACCAGGACCAGCGTGGCGCCGCGCCGGCGCGTCTCGGTGAGGAAGACGTTCAGGTATGCCTTAAAGGTGGTTTCGGGCTCCGTGTAGGTCTGCGGCCAGTTCTCCTTCTGGTCGTTGTGACCGAATTGGATGAGAAAGAAATCTCCCTTTTTCATGCGGCTCAGGACTTTGTCCATGCGCAGGCCGGTGACAAAACTCTTGGAGGTTTCGCCGCTCTCCGCACTGTTGCAGACGGCGATCTCGGGCTTGAAGAACTGGCACATCTGGGTGGGCCAGTTGCCGCCGGGGCCGCGCCGCGGATCGGCCACGGTGGAATCGCCGGCCGTGAAAAGGGTGGGCACATCCTCCGCCGGGGAAATCTCCATGGCGGCCACGGCCGGCCGGCTGCCGTTGAACTCGATGGTCAGTTTGTCGTCCCAGCAGATCGCCTGCTCCTCACCGGCTATGAACATGTGAACCATCGTGCCGCCCGGCGCGTTGACCGGCGGCGTGGGGAGCGTGGGCCGGCGAACATTGGCGATGAAGGAGCGGGTTTCGAATTTCCCGGCCGCCGTGACGATGTTGGCCGCCATGAGGTGTCCGGCTTCGGTGCGGACGGTGGTGCGCGATTCCCCCTGGGCGTCGCCGAAGGTAACGGTAATTCGATAATTGCCCTCGGGGACTTTGACGGAGAACAGGATCGGGTAATCGGTGGCCGTCACAAAACCGTCTCGCAGCGGATCGCCGCCGCCGCGCTCGACGCCCGTCGGCTTTGAGCCGAAGTCGAATCCATAGCCGGTTTGGTCCGAATAAAAACAGTCCGCCGGAACCTTGGTATATCCCTCCGGCGCTTTGCCCGGGCCGAAATCGAACTTGAAACTGGTCCGCTGCGCCGGCGGCGCGGGCGCCCCCTGAGAGAAAAGGCCGGCGGCGCTCATCAAAAGCACGCACCCGGCGATCGGCGCCACGAGAGCCGCGCGCGCGAACACGGGATAGCGATTGATCCAGGCAGTCATTGTGTTGTTCCTTTATTATCCCCACATTCAAGCGCGAAGACCGGCACATCCGGATCGGGCGCGGATCGATGCTAGAACGCTTCTTCCGCGACTTCACCGAAAGAAGGCTCCGCCGCTATGCGCTCAGGGCCTTCGCAGCCAGGGCGGGCGATTGAAGCCGTTCGAGCCTGAGTCCGAGTTCCCGATTGGATCGCTCCAGACGTACCACGCGGTCCTCGAGTTGTTGAATCGCCTCGGCATGTAGTTGCAGGCGGTCGTCGAGTTTTCGGGTAGAGCCGCTGGTTTGCTCCGCCTGGCCCTGGACGAGACGGTTGTCCATGTCGGCGAGCCGTTCCTCTACCCATTCGCGGAGACTGCTGGCTGCGCGGGACTGCTCGGCCCCCATTTGTGCCAAGCCGCGCCTGGTATCGGCCAGTGCGTTTTCCAGGCCGGCCATGCGCCGCACTATTTCGGCGCGGTCTCCTAGGCGCCCCGGAGCGGCCGCGGCGGTCCCGCCGTCTCGGCGCCTGTACGGCGCGCGCATAGCGAAACCCGCGGCCAAACCGAACAGAATCGAGATCAGCGATTTTTCCAGCATATTCAAGAGGGACGAACCGGCCTGCTGTAAACATCCTAATGAAACGGCCGGCGAACGGGAGCCACCGGCCTTACTAGTCCCGTACCATTACCCCCGCGGCGCGTGCCTCCGCACTCTTCACCCTTATGATCGGAACAGGCAGGAACAATGAAGATCTACGACCCTATCCTCGACGAAGTCGGAGCGCCTGTACGCCCGTCCAAAACCGGGTACACGCCCGGCGCCGCGCTCGGGCAACTCTGGGAACGGCGCGGATGTCCGGTGTTCGAATCGGGAGGGGTCGTCTGGCGCCGGTTCAAAGGCCCTATTTACTCCCCTCTGCCCTGCCACGTGCAACTGGACCCCCAAGAGGGTGAAATGGAGGAACTGCTGCGCCTGGGGAAGGTTGCCGGCGTGCGGTTTCCCGTGCGCGGTCACGGCATCCCCGCCGGACTCTATGTGGTCCGCCCATCCGGCTACACGCTGGCGAGTGTGAACCGCAAGCAGCGCGGGCACGTGAAAACGGGTCTGGAACGCTGCGAAATTCGAGAGGTGAACCAGGACGAACTCACCGCGGACGGCATTCTGCTGAATCGCGACACAATGGAGAGACAGGCGCGGCACGATGCTGAATTCGCCGATCCCCGGTCCTGGGCCCGCTTTGTCCGCGCCGTATATGCGTGCCCGGCATTCCATGTTACCGGCGCCTACGTGGATGCCAGGCTGGCGGCGTATCTGATTTCTTTCCAGGAAGGCCCGTGGCTTCATCTCCTCTATAAGAACAGCCGCACGGCGGACCTGGCGCACTACCCAAACCATGCGCTGGATTTTGCCGTGCTCCGCCGCGCGGCCGAGGATCCCTCGATCCAAGCCGTCGAAAACGGCATCAGACCGCTCGACAACCCGGGGCTCGATCAGTACAAGCGGCAGATGGGATATGACGTGGCGCCGCACCCACTCGCGGTTCAGTTTCACCCCGCGGTCTCGCCCTGGATCGCTAACCACGCGGTGCTCGGCGCGGTGAATGCTCTGCGTTCGGTCTTCCCGCGCAGGTCTCTGAGCATGGCGGCGACGGTCCTGGAAAGCGCCATGGCCCGCCGAACCAGGGACCGGGACAGCCGAGTCCGTCAACCGATCGTAACTGCCGTGTGCAGTGCCTTGGCGGTCACCGGTCACTGGAGAGATAAGTAGTGCCATCGGTCGATTCGTTTGTCCCCGTGCTCATCATGCCCGCCGAGCGTCATGGCTCTCTGGCAATCGCCCGCACGCTGGGGCGGTTGGGAGCGCCCGTCTATGGTTATGGCAGCGGGATCGGCGCGGTACGCGCGTCCCGTTATCTGAAGCGCTGGTTCGCGGGTCCTGGCGACCAAGCCGAGCCCGCGGAGGTGGTGGCGCGCCTGATCGAAATCGCCCGAACGCTCGGCAAACGCACGGTCCTGATCCCCACCAGCGACGAAACGGCCCTGCTCACCTCCCGGCACTCCGCCGCGCTCGAGCCCTGGTACATCTTCGCCGAACAACCCGCCGATACGGTGGCTGCACTGTGCAGCAAGAAGCGGATGTACTATCTCGTCAAGCGGGCTGGCGTGCCCACCCCGGAGTCGTGTTTCCCGCAATCGCGCGCGGACCTGTTGCGTTTTCTCGATGCCGCAAGGCTGCCCGTCATGCTGAAGGGCATACACGGCAAATCCCTCCAGCGACGCGCCGGCAGGCGGATGTATGTGGTCGAGACCGCGGAAGAACTGATTCGCCTTTACGACTTGCTGGAGGATCCCGAGAATCCGGACCTCATGGTACAGGAGTATATCCCCGGCGCGGACGATGCAGTATGGATGTTCAACGGCTATTTCGACGCTAATACGACCTGCCTGGCCGCGTTCACCGGCAGGAAGCTGCGCCAATTCCCCGTGCATCGCGGTCTCACGTCGATGGGCGTGTGTCAAGGCAACCAGGCGGTCGAGAGTATTTCCAGGACGCTGCTCGAGGCCATGGGTTACCAGGGCGCCGTGGATATCGATTTTCTTTATGACCAACGGGACGGGACTTACAAAGTAATCGACATCAATCCGCGGGTCGGCGCTACGTTTCGGTTGTTTGTCGATGCGGATGGCATGGATGTTGTGCGCGCCCTATATCTCGATCTTACGGGACAGCCGCGCGAGGCCACTGAAGGCGTTGAAGGCCGGGGCTGGATGGTGGAGGATCTCGACCTGGCATCCAGCCTGAGTTACTGGATCGAGGGCGGGCTCGCCCCACGGGATTGGATACGGTCGTTGCGAAGGGTCCGCGAACTGGCGTAATTCGATTGGCGCGATCCGCTGCCGTTTATCGCTTCATGGGTGGAAGACGCCGTCAAGGGCGCGGCCGCTCTGGCCGCGCATGTCAAGCGGCGCACTCTTGCCAGGGACGCCTGCCGGATTCTCTCCACTACATCCAATTAGATCTTGCGGGAAACCGCTCGCTCAAGCTCCCGGGCTCCGATGGCAGGGAGTAGTGCGTGGCAGCTACTTCCGCGGGCTCGGGATACTATTACCGCGCTGGTACTGGCAAGTCTTTAAGCGGATCTGAAACTATGGTGAACTTGTGGCGATGACGACTCGAAAGACGGCTCTCACGGTTCGCGGATGCGCTCTGTTGTGGAGCGCCCTGTTCCTGGCGGCGTTCGCCCGCGCGCAAGCAGTCCCGCCGCATTACATTCTGGGGCCGAACGATCAGATCGCCGTAAGCGCGCTGCATGTCCCCGAGATGGATGGCAAGCCACTGCGTCTCGATGCATCCGGGGGCATAGACCTGCCGCTCATCGGGCGCGTAAAAGCCGCTGGACTGACCGTTGACGAACTGCGCAGCCGCCTTCGCGAACGCCTCGATGAATATATACGCGATCCGGAGGTCAGCGTGGAAGTCGTTGCCTTCCACAGTCAGTCCGTCTCGGTCATGGGGGCGGTCAAGAACCCCGGCGTATTCTACCTGGAAGGACCCACGACGCTGGCAACGGCGATTTCCCTGGCGGGCGGCATTTCCCCCGAAGGCGCCGACGCCGTGGAAGTGAGCCGCGCAAAGGACTGCGGATTCCCGCTTCCGGGTAGCCGCCCGGCCGGCGCCGGCGGACTCTCGGCTTCGCTGCGGGTTTCGCCATCCGACGGCGCGAAGCTTGCCGATATCCTGGTCTGTCCCAACGACGTTCTCAGCGTGCCGCGCGCCCGGCTGGTGTATGTTTTGGGCGAGGTGCATAAGCCCGGCGGTTTTCTGCTCCGCGACGGCGAGAGCCTCTCGGCGCTTCAAGCGCTGGCCCTCGCTGAAGGACCGGAACGCAACGCCGGCATCAAACACGCGCGCCTGTTGCGTCCGGCGCCGGGCCAGGGAGTCCGTTCTGAAACGGAGATCGACCTGGGGAAGATTCTCTCCGGCCAGGCGGCGGATATTCCCCTAACGGCCGACGACGTTCTTTACGTCCCCAGCAGCGCGTCGCGCAGCGCCGCCGTGCGGGGATTGGAAGCGGCGCTTGAGATGGGTACGGGGGTGGTGATTTGGCACAGGTGATCCTATTCCAATCGCCCGCTGTGGTTGCCCCGGCCGACCAGCCGCTCTCGCTCGGCGAGTTTGTCCGCCCCATTCGCAAGCACTGGCTTGCCGTGATGGCCGGAGCCGCGATAGGGCTCGCGCTGGCGCTCGCGGCCGCGCGGGTTTTGCCACCGGTCTACGAAGCCAAAGCCTGGATCGAAATTCAGGGTTTCAACAGCGATTTTCTGAACACTCGGAACGTCGATCCGACCGCTGCCGATCCCGAGGTCGGCGCCTACATGCAGACCCAGATGAAGTACATGGAGAACAGTCCTCTGTTGGGGCGCGTGGCGGACCGGCTGGGCGCCGAAAGGCGGCCCGAATTTCAGTCGAAAGGCGCGGGCCGGCAGCGCATTCTCGAGCTCGTGGCCGACGGGCTGACAGTGCGGGCGCTCGGCGTCAGCCGCATCGTAGAAGTGTCGTACTCCTCGCGCGATCCCAAGTTCGCCGCGGCTTTCGCGAACACGCTCGCCACCGAATTCATCGCCGATTCGGCGAATAGCCGGCTCGAATCCAGTAGAACCGTCGCGCACCGCTTGGGCGATCAACTGCTCGATCTGAAGAAGGAGTTGGACCAGTCCGAAAAAGCGTTGCAGGACTATACCCGCGATGCCGGCCTGGTGTTCACCTCCGAGCATGACAGCGCCGAGGAAGGCCGCCTCAAGCAGATGCAGGAGGCGCTCTCCAAAGCCCAGGAGGAGCGCGTCTCCGAGCAGACCCGCTACGAGCGCGCCCTGGCCGCGCCGGCCGACGCGCTGCCCGAGGTGCTCGACGATGCCACGCTGCGGACCTACCAGGTGAAGCTGACGGAGTTACGCCAGCAGGCGGCGGACCTTTCGGCCGTGTTGAAGCCCGCGCACTACAAAGTGCAGCAGGTCCAGGCGCAGATCCAAACGCTCGAAAGCGCCATCCAGACGCAGCGCGCCAATATCCTGGGCCGCTTGAAGGCGCAATACGATACCGCGTCCAATCGCGAGAAGATGCTGGCGGACTCCTACCGCCAGCAGACCGGACTGGTGACCGGCCAGGCGGCTAAGGCGGTGCGCTACGACGCGCTCAAAGGCCAGGTGGAGACCAATCGCCAGCTCTTAGAGGCCATGTCGACGAAGGCCAAGGAGGCCGGGATTGCGACCGCCGTGCGCACCCCGAATATCCGGCTGGTGGCGCCAGCGGACGTGCCCGAGATTCCGGCGCGCCCCAAGCCGCTTATCTACAGCTTGGTGGGCCTGTTGGGCGGAACTCTCGCGGGAATGGCGTATGCCTGCGCTCGGCCGGGAAGCGCGGCGGACACTTCTAAGTCGCTCGATGTCCCCGCGCGCTCGAACGCGCCGCGGTTGATGGGCATACCGGGCGCCGGCGGGTCTCTGGGTCCGCTCGGCTCCGATTCCACCGGTTGGCAGGACCCTTATTCGCAGATGGCCGAAGGTTTCCAGGAGGCCGCGACCTCGATGTTGTTCTCAGCGCCCGCCGCCGACCGCCGTGTTATCGCGGTCACCAGCTCCGGCGAGGGACGTGACGGCGCAAACAGGGTTGCGGCGAACCTCGCCATCATGGCGGCCACAGCCGGGCGGCGCGTGCTGCTGATCGATGCCAACTTCCGGCGACAGTCTCTCGACGGGATCTTCGGCGTGGCCGGCGCGCGAAGCTTGTTCGACCTGCTGCGCGCGGATCCCGGCGAGCGGCGGCGCCTGCCTTTCGAGTGCGGCTCCTGGACCAGTGTGCCCGGTCTTACGCTCCTCTCTGGCGGCGCTGCGCCGGCCGACGCCGGGAGCTTGGCCGGTTCCGCCAGGCTCCCGCGCTGGATGGACCTGTTGCGGAGTATGTTCGACGTCATTGTAATCGACGCCCCGCCCATGGAGCAGCCGGAAGCGCGTTTGTTTGGGCGCCTGTCGGATGGCGTCGTGCTGGTAACCGGGGCCGGGAGCGCGCGCACCGACGACTCCTCCGCACTCGTGCGGTTCGCCGAAGACGGAACCCGAGTGCTGGGCACAATCCCGAGCCAGTGGAATTCAGGAGAGATCGCATGACCGCGCCCACGCCCGCGCTACCCGATATCGACGCCCTGGCGTCGCCAAGTAAGCCTCGCCTGCTTGCGCCACGCCAGCCGGCCTGCAAGCCCGGCCTGGCAGCCAGTCTGCTGGGGTTTGGCGATCTCGCCGCCATAAGCGTCGCGATGCTTGGCAGCGTCCTGCTGCGGCGCTGGGCCGGAGGCGAGTTTGAACTCTCGCTTTACCTTCGTCTCTTTCCCGTGCTCGGCCTGTTTATCATGGCGTACGCGCTCTTCGGGCTCTATCCCGGGGTAACCTGCAACCCCGTGGCTGAGATCCGGCGCGCTGCCGCGGCCACCACCGCGGTCTTCCTCGCACTGGCTGCGATCACACTGCTGTTCCGCGTGGTAGACGTCTACTCCCGTCTGGTGTTCTTGATGGCTTGGATAGGCGCCCTGGCAGCCGTGCCGCTGGCGCGCGCGACGATCCGTTCGCTGTTCGCTCACAAGAGCTGGTGGGGATACCCGCTGGTGATCTTCGGCGCCGGCAGTGTGGTGCGAGACCTGGTCCGCTCCATCCGGGAACAGCCGCGGCTCGGCCTGCGGGCGGTCGCCATTGTGGATCGTGGGTATCCGGCCGGCGCGTTGATTGAAGGCGTGCCGGTGGTGCAGCGAGTGGAAGACGCTCCCATGGGGCGCCGCAATCTCAGCATCTCGCGCGGAGTGGTCGCCACGGCGGGGCTTCCGCCGGAGGAGTTTTCCGAGATTCTCAATTCACGCGCCATCAGCCTGCCGCACCTGCTGATCGCTCCCGGCCTGGAGGGCGTTTCGAGCCTCGAAACAGAAGCCACGGATGTCGGCCGGCTGTTGATGCTCGAGACGCGCAACCGGCTCCTGATGCCTTGGCCGCGACTGGCCAAGCGCGCACTGGATGTCGCGTGTACGATGGCGCTGGCTTTCATTGCATTGCCGCTGTCGGCGATCATTGCGGCGCTAATCAAGCTGGACTCGCGCGGACCGGTGTTCTACCGCCATTCGCGCATCGGCCGGGACGGCAGGCGTATTAAGATCTGGAAGTTCCGCACCATGACGCCGGACGCCAATGGCTTGCTCGAATGGCATCTGCGGGCCCATCCGGAGATGGCCGCCGAGTGGCGGCGGAATCACAAGTTGCGGCGCGACCCGCGCGTGACCTGCCTGGGCCGGTTCCTGCGGCGCACCAGCCTCGATGAACTGCCCCAGCTTTTGAACGTTCTTCGCGGGGACATGAGCCTGGTCGGACCGCGGCCCATTGTCACCGAGGAGATCGAGAAGTACAGCGATGCCTACCGCGTTTACACGCGCGTCCGGCCGGGGCTGACTGGCCTGTGGCAGGTCTCCGGCCGCAATGACGCCAGCTACGACGAGCGGGTGGCGCTGGACACGTACTACGTGCGCAACTGGTCGCCATGGCTCGATGCGTACCTGCTGGCGCGGACGGTGACGGCGGTGCTGGCGCGGGCGGGAGCGTACTGATGGAAAAGCGTGGCGTTCTGGTGGTCTCTTTGGACTTTGAGCTCTTCTGGGGCATCCGGGATTTCGCGCGTCTGGAGGAACGCCGCGAGCACCTGCTGCGGGTGCGCGAGCTCGTGCCGCGGGTGCTCGAGAGGTTTCGGCGGTACGGCATCCACGCCACTTGGGCGACGGTGGGGATGCTGTTCTGCTCTTCCCGCGAGGAACTGCACCGGCATCTGCCGGACTGCCTGCCCCGATACGCCGACCCGAGCCAGTCTCCGTATGGCGATCTGGCCCGGATCGGCCGTAACGAATTCGAGGATCCCTTCCACCTTGCGCCTTCGCTGATTGAAACCATCCGTTCGGCGCCCCACCAGGAGATCGGTTCCCATACTTTCTCGCACTACTACTGCCTGGAAGACGGCCAAGACCGGGAAGCGTTTCGCGACGATCTGGAGGCGTCCCTGAAGCTGGCCCGCACGCGCGGCGTGACGCTGCGGAGCCTGGTGTTTCCGCGCAACCAGGTGAACACCGCGTATCTCGGTCTGTGCCGCGAGATGGGCATCGCCGCGTACCGCGGCACGGAAGCGAGCTGGCTGCATCGCCCGCGGCCCTTCAAGCGCGAAACGCGCGTCCGGCGCCTGGCGCGGCTGCTGGATTGTTACATGAACGTCTCGGGAGACCACGGATATCCGATACCGCGGACTTCCGAACAGCCGGTGAACATTCCGTCCAGCCGCCTGCTGCGCTGCTATATTCCGGCGCTGAAATGGCTGGAGCCGTTGCGCCTGCGCCGCATTAGCCGTTCCATGACGAACGCCGCGCGCGACGGCCGCCTGTTTCATCTGTGGATGCATCCTGAAGAACTGGCCGCGCACCCGCAGCCAAACCTGGACTTCCTGGAAAAGGCGTTGGCGCACTTCGCCGGACTCCGGATGCGATACGGGATGGAGAGCCTGAACATGGCGGAGTATGCCGCGCGGCTGCAGCCCGCTCGCTTTTGCGCCGAGCGGCTGGCCTGCTGAAATGAAATGGCGCGACACAATCCGGGAGCACGCCGCGGAAGGTTTTTTCGCCAATGTGCTGGCGCTCTCGGCCGTGCAGGCCTGCCGCAAGACGCTGCCCCTGCTCACGCTGCCGTACCTGGCGCGCGTGCTTGGCCCGGATGGCTGGGGGCAGTTGACCTTCTTCCAGAGCTTCGCCGCGTGCGTGACGGTTGTCATCGAGTTCGGCTTCGGCCTCTCTGCCTCGCGCGAGGTAGCTCGCTCGCGGCGCTCGCCGGCGGAGCTGTCGGAGGTGGTATCGGGCGTGTTCGGGGCGCAGGCGTTCCTGGCCGCCATGGTGCTGGTTGCGGCGTGCCTACTGGCCTTCTGGATTGCGCCGCTGGGCGCGCACCCGGGCCTCGCCGGAGCCGCGTTGCTCTGGGCCGTCGCGGAGGGCTGCTGCCCATTCTGGTACTTCGTGGGGATTGAAAGGATGGCGGTCATCGCGACCCTGGAAATCGCCGCCAAAACGCTGGCCGCGGGGGGGGTGTTTCTGTTCGTACGCTCGCCCGGCGATGGCGCCCGCGTGCTCCTGTTGCAGGCCGGCGCTTCGGCGCTCTCCTGGGCCGTGGCGCGGCGCATGATCCACCGCCGGCACCCCATTGCGCCCGTGACCGCGGCGTTGGTGCGCCGCAGCCTGAAGGCGGGCTGGCCCATGTTCGTCATCCGCGGTACGGAGAGCCTCTATACAGTGGGGAACGCCTTCCTGCTGGGTATGTTCGCGCCCGCCGCCGCCGTCGGGCTCTTCGCCGGGCCGGAGAAAATCAGCCGGGCGCTGTTCGGGCTTTTCAACCCGATTCGCGATGTCTTGTACCCGCGAATCGCCAGTCTTTCCCGGAGCGCTCCCCAAAAGGCCGCGCGGCTGGCGCGCGCGGGGACCGCAGCCACCGTCGGGGCCGGGTTGCTTATCGGCGCGGGCGTGTTCTTGACGGCGCCGCTGCTGATCCGGTTGGCGCTGGGGCCCGGTTTTGCCCAGGCCGTGCCGGTGCTCCGCCTGCTCGGGATGCTGCCGGCTATTCTGGCGGTGATTCAATCCGTCAGCCTGCAATGGCTGCTCCCGCAGGGCCGCGAATCGGCGGTCACGCGCATTACCCTGGCGGCCGGGGCCGCGCACCTGAGTCTGGTGTTCCTCTGGGCTCCGCGCTACGCGCATATGGGTATGGCGTGGGCCGTGCTGACCTCTCAGACACTGGCCTGCGTGATGTGCGTGGCAGCCGCGTGGAAATCCGAATCCAGGGCCTTTGAACCGCCGCTGCCCGCGCCGGAGTGCGCCCGGAGCATCTGATGGCGGCCTTCCTTTTGCTGCTCTGGGTGGTGATGGCCGGCGGAACGTATGTGGTCCGCGAGCCCGCGCCGTTCGATCTGGGCATCCTGCTGCTCGGCGGGATAGGCTTGTTCGCCGGCGGCCTGGCATTTTCCCGCGCGCAGCGGCTCCTGTTTCTGCTGATCGGCGCATTTCTGGCGGTGAATATCCTGTGCCTGGAGTTCGCCGCCGATCGGCAGGTGGCGCAGGGCTATCTGGCGACCACGGCCTACCTGGCGGTCAGCTCGCTGTGCTTCGCCGGAATCCTGAACCGGTTCGGGACGGCGGCATGGAGCGTGTTGATGAGCGGCTACGCCGTATCGGGCGTGGTCTCGAGCGTCTTCTCCGTACTGGCGTACTGCGGAATGCTGGGCTTCCGCGACCAACTCCTGCTCTTCGGCAGGCCCAAAGGCTGGTTCAAGGACCCCAATGTTTTCGGTCCCTATCTGGTCCTCATCATCGTCTATGCGGTGGCCCGGCTGGAGCGCCCGCGCGTGCGGCTGGCGGCGACGGGGCTTTGGGTTGTGGCGCTGACTGTGGCCGCGCTGGGCGTCTTCCTGGCTTTCTCCCGCGCCTGTTGGATTAATTGCGCCATATCGGTGACGGTCTACTTCGCGCTGCGGTTGATGCACGGATGGCGCTTCGGGGGCATTAACCGCCGGTTCTTCCGTGTGCTGGTGTTTACATCGGTGGCGCTGGTGGGGACGGCGGCCGCGCTGGTGGCCAACTCCTCGATTCGGCGCATGCTCGACATCCGCATGGGCCAAGGCGGGATGCAGGATTACGACGCCGTGCGGTTCTACACCCACGACCGCGCGTGGGAAACCGCCGGCAAAAAACCTCTGGGGCTGGGACCGGGACAATCCGAAGTGATCTTCAACTACTCCACTCACAGCATGTACCTGCGGGTGCTGGCGGAAAACGGCGCGCCGGGCTTCGTCCTGTTTTTCGGCGCCGTGTTCTGGGGTCTGGGGCGCTCCCTGCGCGCGGCGCTGAGCGCGCGCCAGGCGGAAACGGCCGCCCTGTGCGCCTTCGTGGCCGCTTGCATGGCGGGCATTCTGGTGAATGGCGCGGTAATCGATGTGAACCACTGGCGGCACTTCTGGCTGCTGCTGGCAATGGCGTGGTGCTGCCCGATGGCGCCCGCCAGGGAACGGAGCGCTCATGCGTCTGGCGTTTATTGCTACGCGCGCGGATGACCTGGGCGGCGCGCAGGTACATGTGCGAGACCTGTGCGCCGGCCTGGCGGCGCAGGGCCACAAGGTGACCGTGCTGGCCGGCGGTCAGGGCGTGTTTTCGGAAGAGTTGCGCCGCGTGAAAGTGGACTTCAGGTCCGTGGCCCATTTGGCGGTCCCGATTCACCCGCTGAGGGATGCCCGTGCATTCGGAGCGGTGGTCCAAGCGCTCCGCGAACTGCGGCCGGACCTGGTGCTCGCCCACACGGCCAAAGCCGGTTTTCTGGGCCGTGCGGCGGCCGCCCTGCTCGGTATCCCCGCCGTTTTCACGCCCCACGGATGGGCTATCTCGGATCGGATTTCGCGGCGGCAAGGCCGCGTCTTTCGGGTGCTCGAAAAGGCCGCCGCTCGGACCACCGCCCGCATCGTCAACGTTTGCGATTTCGAGATGCGGCTGGCTTTGGAGCATGGCATCGCACCGCGCGAAAAGATGGCGGTGGTCTACAACGGGATTCCCGACATCCCGGCGCATTTGCTTGCCCGGCCTGCGGCGCAGCCCGCGCGTCTTGTCATGGTAGCCCGCATGGCTCCGCCGAAGGACCACGCCACGGTCTTACGAGCGCTCGCGGGCCTGGCTGAAATGAATTGGACGCTGGACCTGATCGGCGATGGGCCCCTGGAGCGCGCCATCCGCGCTATGGCAAACGAGCTGGGGATCGCAGGCCGCGTGCGCTTCCGCGGCTTTCAATCCGGCATCGCCGCACATCTGGCCGGCGCGCAGGCGCTGGTGCTCTCCTCCCGCTTCGAAGCGTTTCCTTATGCCGTTCTCGAAGCCATGCGCGCGGGACTGCCGGTGGTGGCGTCGCACGTGGGCGGCATTCCGGAAGCCGTCGAGGATGGCGTCACGGGTCTGCTGGCTCCCGCCGGAAATGCGGCAGCCCTGCGCGATTGCCTGGCGCGCATGATCGCCGACCCCGCACGGCGCTCGCG
>Ga0181517_10003523_pt1 | contig 14880 bp, 9 predicted proteins | sample PEATcosm2014_Bin_31_FD_119748 | JGI IMG/M metagenome (GOLD analysis project Ga0181517, IMG submission 119748) | Peatland microbial communities from MTU Mesocosm Facility, Houghton, MI, USA - PEATcosm2014_Bin01_30_metaG | ecosystem: Environmental > Terrestrial > Soil > Wetlands > Peat | place... | reverse complement strand
GGAAATGCTGGGCAAGTCATCGCTGGTGTTTGCGCTGGGAATTTATTTGCCTCTGGGACTGACTTCGCCGATGCTGGCGGGCGGTTTCCTCTCGCACTTTCTGAACAAGAAGGCGGAAAAGGCGGGCCCTGAGCAGGGCAAGAACATTCGCGAGCGCGGGATAATTATTGCTTCGGGCCTAGTGGCCGGCGGCGCGCTGGGAGGCGTCTTCGGCGCGTCGCTGCGACTCTTCCCGTGGTATCGCGAAGACCTGGTTACGACGCCGTTTTATTTGAACGATGTCGCCTCGCAGTCTGTTGCTATCGTGCTGTTCGTGGGTTTGTGCATGTATGTCTGGTTTAATTCTTCAAAGAAGAAGGTGTCGTAATGGATCAAGTTGGGATGTATATTGCAGACGCGGTGTTAGGCATTGACACGCTTTGGGGCGGCGACGTGCTGTGCGCCTCGGGAACGGGGCGCTTCATCGCCGACTCGTGGTTTTCCGACGAACCGCTGCCTGTTGCCTACACCCATGCAGCGGCCGCGCGCTTGCGGGAGTGCGGCGGCGTGACGGGCAAGGACGTTGACGGCAAGGTTGTTGACGAATACCTGCGCGATGTGAAGGTTCAAGACGCCATCGCCGGACTGCAAGCAGAAGCGCAGAAGATCGGCGGGCTGCGCGGGGCTTATCTGAATGGGATGGCGATTTGCATGGAGGCCATGTTTGACCTGGCCATGGAGGTTCTCGGCAAGGGCGATCCTGTGCCATACGAGCGCTCCGTGGTGGCGTCAACGGGAAAGGCGCCTGAGCCTTCGCGGCCGGAGAAGAAACGGGAACGCGTAGCCGAGTTGTTGGGCCGGGCGGGGTATGCGTCGACCAATGGTGCAGGATTGCTGGAGGCCGTGGATGCGTGGCGGCGTGAGCGCATCAGCCCGATGGCATCGGTGCGGGCGCTGGGTGCGGCGGTGATTGCGCATTTTGACAATCTGAGCGCGAAGAACCTGCTGCCTTATCTTCCCAAGGAATTGGGCCGAGTGCCGCGAGCGAACATCGATTTCATGGCTATCAAGGATGCGTGGTTTTCCGGCTCAATGAATTACCTGGGACGCGCGCGGAATGTCGATGGCTCGCCGCAATATGAAGCGACCTACGAGATTAATGCTTCACTGCAGATTTCTTTTCCGGAGTTTGAGCAGTTAGTCAGTCACGAAGTTGTGCCGGGGCATGTGACTACTTTTGCCTATCTGCAGGATTTGTATGTTCGCGGCAAGGCTGGGTTTGAGGCGACCGTGCTGACCATGAACACGCGCGCTGCCACGTTGTTTGAGGGGATAGCCAACAATGCGATTCTGATTGCGCATGGAGTTACAGAAGTGGAGCAGCTACCGGACGAAGATATGCAAATCGGCGTGCTGCTGGCCCTGTTGCAGGACGATGCGAAGAACCAGTCGTCTTATCTGACCTGGGGTGAGAAGCGAGAGCAGCCGGAGGTGGCGGCGACGCTGCGGCGGGATTTCCTGGTGACTGAAGAGAGAGCCGGAAAACTCTCCGGCGCTTGGGGGCGGCATCCGCTGCTGGGCCGCATGTATCTGCCGGCGTACCGCGCAGGAACCGACAAGATAGCCGAACTTAGGCGGACTTATGGTGCGGAGCGCGTGCTTCCGGCAATTTACGGATGCAACGGGCTGGTGGATATCGAGACTGTGGATCAGGTGCTGGCGGGTTAACGGCCTGTGGTCGAAGACAAAGCGCGGAAAACGTCCCTCAGTGGAAGAGTGTGTGCATGAGAACCTGGCTTTCATAGCCAAGGAACGAAAACCGTAGATGTTGGGTGGAGGACGGTTGTATTGAGAAGCAGCAGGTTAGCGCCGCTTCGCGGCATGGCATGTCAGCAAGTCAGCGCAAAACTTCAGTTCCCCGCAGACACTAAAGCCTGTCGTTTCTTATGAACATTCTGCGGCAGAGACCAGTCATCTGGGCATACCGCAGTTGGCAGACTCACAGCAGGCGGAATCGCCAGTCCGGGAGTCCGCCTACCTCCAGTTGCATGGAGAAGACGCTGCCTGAAAACTGGTCGGCAGACCGCGCGGTGGTGATGTAGAGCGTCTTGAATCCGGGTCCTCCAAAGGCGCAGGTGGTGGGGGTGGGGACGGGCAGAGGCACGGTTCTGTCCACGCGTCCATCGGGAGCCACGCGGATCAGGCAGCCGGCGCCGGGGCGGGTGTTCCAAAGGAAACCCTCGGCATCCATGGCCGATCCGTCGGGTACGCCCTGCGCGTGACGGGCAAGAAGCTCTTTCTCTCCGGAAATGGCTCCGCTCGCTTCGTCGTAACTAAAGGAGTTGATGATATTGGCGGCGGTGTCGCCGAAGTAGAATGTTTTGCGGTCGGGGCTCCAGGCAACGGTGTTTGCGATTCCGATACCGCTCTTCCACTCCGTTGCGGTGCCATCCGGGTCGATCCGGTAGAGAACTCCGCCGGTAAATTCCACGTCGACGTTCTCGCCCTGGGGGCCGACGTTATTGCGCATGGTTCCCACCCAGAGCGATCCGCGGGGATCGACCCGGGCATCGTTAAAGCGCATCTGGGGCGAGGCGGCCAGTTGAAACACTGTCTTGATTGCCGGGTGTGTGCGCGGCGACCAGACGACGATCTTCGATCCCAGGACCAGCAGAAGGCGGTCTGGGTCGGTGGTGAGATTGACTGAAGTTACCGGCTCGTCGAAGATCCAGATGCGGACAGACTCGCCGGCGGGATCATACCGATGGACGAGAAACCGGTTGATGTCTGTCCAGTAGAGGGCATTTTGTTCGGGGTGCCAGACGGCGCCTTCGCCACAGATATCGCCAGCCGGCACAACACAGCGGATTTTATCAGTCATCGTGACCTCATTTTCGCTCATCCAGCGCCTATTTCAAGATTCTCAAGAGAAAAATAGGGGAATTTTCTAGATGAAATCCGCAACCGCGGATATCTTGGGTTTGAACTTGGAAAGATGCATCCGCGCAACCGCCCGGTTTTGACGGGAGGATGAATCGATGAGCAGGAAACCGACGTTGAGCCGCGGCTTTGCCTTTACAGATTGCGGTGCGGCTCGATGGGCTGCAATCGGCTTTCTGGTCGCCGCATCGCCTTTTGCCAACCGATCGATGGCTCAGGGCGGTCCCGGCCAAAATCCGCCGATTGTGGGAGAACTCGTGGCATCCCCTAATCACCACTACTTCAGCGACGGTACTGGAAAGGCGATTCTTCTGGAGGGTTCGCAAACCTGGAACACGCTGCAGGATTGGGGCACAGGCGGCGCCGTGGAGCCTCTCGATTTTGCGCAGTTCCAAAAATTTCTCGCCGCCCACGGCCATAATTTCACGCTGCTGTGGACCGTGGAAACACCGCGGTTCTGCAACCTCCCGGCGGTGGTGAGCCAGCCTCCCGCATTCACCGTGAGCCCGTTTCCGTGGAAGAGGACGGGGCCTGGAAACGCGACGGACGGAAAGCCTAAGTTCGACCTGGCGCAGTTCGATCCGGTGTACTTTTCGCGGCTCAGAGAGCGGGTAACCGCTCTGGACATAGCGGGGATCTACGCGGGGGTTTATTTGTTCACCGGCGAGTTTCTCAATCTCTTCCGCTGTGCCGACGACGGCTACCCGTTTACCGGGGCGAACAACATTAACGGCGTGGATGACGGGTACACCAGCGGCAACCGGGGAATCGCTTCGGTCTCAATGACGGCGCCGAATGCGATCACAAATTACCAGGCTGCCTACATGGACAAGATGGTGGATACGCTGAACGATCTGCCCAATGTTTTGTGGATTGTTTCAGAAGAAGCGCCGGCTGCTTCAAAGTGGTGGAACCAGTTTCTGATCGCTCACCTGCGGGCCTACGAAGCGACCAAGCCGCATCGACATCCGATTGGGTACGCCGCGCCGATCGGGGTTCCGGATACGGTGGTTTACGATTCGGATGCCGATTGGGTTGCTCCCGAGGTGAAGGTGTCGCCGGCCGCATCGTGCGGGTCAGGAAAGCCGGCTTGCAAGGTGAACGTGAACGACAGCGACCACTCGTACTTTGGAATGTGGAACGATACACCTCGCGAGAATCGCAACTGGGCGTGGGAGAACTTTACCTCAGGGAACAGCGCGCTGTTCATGGACCCGTATACGGTGGACTACCCACGCGAAGATCGCAATCATTGCAAGGATGCGGTGAAGGGCATTTGTGCCGCGCCCGATGGACGCTGGGATAATGTCCGCGACAACCTGGGTTACATCCTGGCTATCTCGCGCAAGATAAACCTGGCGCTGATGTATCCCCGGGATGCGCTGAGTTCGACGGGGCATTGCCTGGCTCACACTGAGTTGCCGGGGGCTGAGTACCTGGTGTACGCACCGGCGGGCGGCGCGTTCACGGTGGACCTTTCGGCGGTGCCGGCTTCGCGGCGGCTCGTAGTGCGATGGCTGAACCCCACGACTGGCGCAGAGATGAAGGGCGATGCCGTGGCCGGCGGATCGGCGCGGCAGACATTCACTCCGCCATTTGACGGCGATGCGGTGTTGCTGGTTCGAGATGGGACGGCGAGGGATGCGGCGACCGCGCACTGAGCGCATTTGAGAGAGAGCGGATTGACCGGCGCCCAATTTCGTCTTCGGGGATTTGAGAATCGTGGTATCCCAGGTCCCGAAAAGATGGGACCTGGGGCACCCAGCATTGATGCGAGAACAAACGGTTTCAGAACCCGGTTTTCGTGATTCGGTTCAGGCTCCAAGGGACAATGCAATGCGGCTAGCGCAAAAGGTGGCGGTCATTACCGGTGCTGCACGCGGCTTGGGAGCCGCCGTGGCGGAGAGGTTTGCGCGCGAGGGGGCCAGCATCGTGGTGGCAGATACAGACGAGACATTGGGCACAGAAGTGGTGTGCCGGGTGCGGGCCGCAGGACGCGAAGCCTATTTTGTGAAAACCGATATATCCAGCAAGGATTCGGTGAGGAACTTGATGGATACGGCGGTGGGGCTGTTCGGGCACATCGACGTGTTGTACAACAACGCGGGGATTCTGCTGGATGGACGCGATCTTCCGGCTCACGAACTTAGCCTTGAGACCTGGGACGCGGTGATGAACGTGAACCTGCGCGGTCCTTTCCTGTGCGCCAAGCACGCCATCAAGCAAATGCTGAAACAGGGCGGAGGAAGCATTGTGAACGTGAGTTCAAGGACCGGACTGTTTGGCTGCGCTCCCAAGCTGACCGCGTACAGCGCGGGCAAGGCGGGGCTGATCGGACTGACGCGGGTGATGGCCGCGGCCTATGCGCGCAGCAATATCAGGGCGAACACGATTATTCCCGGAACCATGGACACACCGATGAACCGCTACCTGTTTGCCGAGAGCGCGACGAGGGAGAGGTATCGCTCGCGAATTCCGTCGGGCAGGCTGGGGACGGCCAACGATATTGAGGGGATTGCGGTGTTTCTGGCTTCAGACGAGTCAGCCTATTGCACCGGCGGAGTGTACGTGTGCGACGGCGGCGTGACGGCGGTTTGAAGGTCGACGGAGGTGACGGCGATTGAATCATTTGCCTGACTACCTTGAGGGCGCTGTGGATTTGCACGTCCACAGCGCCCCGGACGTGGACCGCCGCCGCTTTGACGACCTGGAGTTGGCGCGCGCCGCGAGGGATGCGGGGATGGGTGCGGTGCTGATCAAGTCGCATCAAAACTCCACAGTCGAGCGCGCCTACCTGGTGGGCCGCTCGGTTCCCGGCATTCGCGTGTATGGCGGCTTGGTGTTGAACGAAACGGTGGGCGGACTGAATCCTGCCGCCGTGGATCTGGCGCTGAGGCTGGGCGCAAAACAAATCTGGATGCCAACCCGGTCGGCGCGCAATCACCGGCTCTTTCACGGCGAGGCGGGTGGCATCGGCATCCTCGATGCGCAGGGCGCATTGCTGCCCGAGGTGGAGGAGATTGTTCGCGCGGTAAGCCGTGCAGGCTGCATTCTGGGCACAGGGCACCTGAGCCCAGAGGAGACGGCAGTTCTTGTGGAGGCCTCGCAGCGGCTGGGCGCGCCGAAGATTCTGGTGACCCATCCCGAATGGGGACCGACTTTCCACTCCGAAGAAGCACAGAAGGCGCTTGCGCGCTTCGAGAATGTTTTCTTCGAGCGCTGCTTTGTTTCAACAACGCATCTGTGCGGATGCGTTCCCTTCGAGACCATCGAACAAGCCATTGGGGCCACCGGGGTTGAGCGCACGATTATTTCTACCGATCTTGGGCAGCCGGATACGCCCGCCCCGGCAGAGGGTTTGCGCATGTATGCGGAGAGGCTGAGCGCAAGCGGTTTTTCAAGAGACGATATTCGGATGATGCTCGAAACCAATCCCGAACGATTGTTGCAACAGAACGAGGAGCCGGCATGAAGGCTGCAGTTTGGCATGGACAGCGCGATGTGCGCATTGAAGACGTGAGTGAACCTTCTGCGCCTCCGCCGGGAGAGGTTCAGGTAAGCGTGGCGTGGTGCGGAATTTGCGGAACCGACCTGCACGAGTATGTGGGCGGGCCTCTCTACATTCCACTCCACAAGCCGCACTTGCTTACCGGGGTGCAGGCGCCGGTGATCATCGGCCATGAGATGGCGGGGACGATTATTGCGGTGGGAGATGGCGTGAAGGGCTTTGCGGTTGGCGATCGCGTTGCCGCCTGCCCAATCATCGGCTGCGGCAAGTGCCGATGGTGCCTGAGCGGCTCGATGGCGCAATGCGATCGCGTGGCCTTTCTGGGCACATCGTGGAGCGGCGGCGCGTTGGCCGGGCGACTGAACCTGAACGATTACCAGTGCTTTCACCTGCCGGACTCGATCTCAGACGAGGTCGGCGCGCTGGTTGAGCCGTTCTCGGCGACGGTTCGGGCGGTTGAGCGAAGCGGCGCGGGCAGCGGGGATAACGTGGCCATTATTGGAGCTGGGCCCATTGGGCTGATGGCGCTGATGGCTGCACGCATCCACGGCGCCAAACGGGTGGTGGCTTTCGAGATCGCTCAGAAGCGCATTGAGGCGGCGCGGTTGTGCGGAGCCGATGCGGTGATCAATCCGTTGACGGTGGATGCGGAGAGCGCGGGGCTGGAGGCGACCAGCGGCGAAGGCTTCGATGTGGTGATTGAGTGCGCAGGGCAGCCGGCCACAGTGCTGATGGCCGGAAGGCTCACGCGGACACGCGGCAAATTGGTGATCATGGGCGTCTTCGAAAAGCCCGCCGCGCTGGATTTGACGGACATTGTGTTCCGCGAGAAAACCGTCACCGGCAGCATGAGCGGTTACGGGCTCTATGACGAAACCATCCGCATGATGACCGACGCGCGCTTCCGCGCCGATGTGCTGATCACCGATCATATCGGGCTCGATGACCTGATCAGCAAGGGGTACCATGGGCTGCTGCACGAGACGGAGAATCACGTGAAGATTCTGGTGCGGCCCGAGTAGGACGGAGTCGAGATAGACGCAGAAGCCCCGAGGGCCGGGAGGCCCTCAGGACAGCCGACCGGGAGGTCGGCGCTACAAATCTGGGCCGGCGATACGATCTTCGGCGAGCTGTGGGAAATGCAGGTTAACGGCGCGATGCCTCAAGGAGCAGAACCCAGTCCTCATCGCCGGCGTGATTCTTGCCTGGGGGCGTGAACTGATGCGAGCCGGTGTTCGGCAACGGGCTGCCGGCGATGTCCTGGTAGCTTCCGTTCGAGGGATCGAACCATCTGCCTTTGGCGGGGCCGCGCAGCTTTGCCATGTTAACCGTGATGGCGCGGGCAGTGGGAATGTAGGCCACCACAGTTGCCCCGTCTGGTGTTCGGGCGGCTGTGCAATAGTCGCTGACGCTCACGCGTGTGTCGACGTCTCCAAATGTTCCCAGGCCGCCGGTGACGGTGAGATGGTCCTGGTCGGGAACCAGCGCCTGCCACGGCAACGAGGAGAAGAACTTTTTCCAGATGCCAAGTTGCTCAACACCGGGGGTGTCGATCTGGCCCTGCCATCCATCCTTGAAGGACCAGGTGTAGCGATTGCCATAAAACTGTCCAACGCCGCCGGAGAGGATCGTCCAGTAGTCTTCTTTGCGCAGCACCAGGGGCGTTCCGAAGTCGGGTGGCGTGCCTACGTCTTCAAGGTCGTAGTGAGCCTCAACCAAATAATCCGGGGCCACCGGCTTCTGGTTGTAGCTATGCAGGATCTGGATGTAAGTGGGTGAGTAGGTATAGGTGCTGTTCAGTTCGATGAGCGGAATCCAGCGCGGGTCGTCGAAGGATGAACTGGTGCGAACATGCAGTTCCACGGTTTGCAACTGATGCGGCGCAGCGGAGCGAATGCCCTTGGATACGGCCTGCACCAGATCGTCATCCTCGGGAATTGTCCACAGGTTGAAGTCGTTGCCGTTGAGCCACATCACGTTGTTGAAGCCGGCGTAGCGCTTGCCGAGAAACTGGCCATACGCATAGGCGGCATCCACGCCGTTGTTGCGCAGCGCGGGAAGCCAGCCGATGGTTTCAATGGGGTCGAGGAAGACCAGCAGGTGATGGTTGGCGGCCAACTGAACAATGTGGTCGAGGCGCACAAAGTAGTCTTCGTTCGGCTTGCGCAGATCGTAATGCTTGTAGTCTGTCCCGCCCGCCACGTATCCCGTAAAGGGCTTGATGCCGTCAGGGGTGGTGGCATCGGTATTGGTGGGATAGTCGTTCCCGGCGCACATCACGTCGATCCAGCCAAGGGTGTTGAAGCCGTGCGCTTCACGGTCGGCGAAATAGAAATCTGCATCCTTCTCGCTGAGGCGGCCGATGAGCCCTTGCGGCGTGTCGCCGACGATCAGGAAAGGCTTGCCGGCTTGATCGACCAGGTAGCGATGATTCGCGCTGACTTTCAGAGGATAGGCCGGAGCGCGCTCTCCCGATGCAGTGGCCTGCGCTGCAATAATCGCGGGCGCGGCCAGCGCGCAAAAAAGCAGAGCGAAACGGAAAGTGCATATTGCCGATCGATTCATCGTGCGGGTCTCCTGTACCTATTTACCTGCATTCTATTGCGTGCGAAGAGGAGTCCCGCCGGCAAGAGCGGGGCTCAGTTTCGACGAGATGGATGCGTGCAATGACCTGAACAGCCTCTAGGGAACCTCTGGTTCATTTCGAATCGGGCTCCCAAATTCCCTCAGGGGCTAAAGCCCTCGTTGGTCTTGCGCCACTAGCGGCACGACTAAAGTCGTGCCCTGTTACAAAGCATGCCCAGGGTGGTGCTGGGTTTATGTCCGGGATAAATCCCGGACCTACCGCCCGAATGAGTTTTTGCGCAGCGAGTAAAGTCGTGCCCTTTCAAAACAGTGACTTATTCAGAGACTCCCTAGAACTGAACCCGGAAGGTTCCCTGTCCGGTCCGGTTGCTAATCTGCGAACTAAGGCTGGTAATCAGTCCGAAGGTTGAATGCAGCGAGTTGTTATCCGGCTGTTGCAACTGAGTCCGGTTAAAGGCGTTGAAATAGTCGAGCCGCAGGCTGGCTTGCACGCGGTCACCGATCCTGAAGGTCTTGATCACGTCGAAGCTCTCTTCGCGAAGCGGAGGCGTGCGCAGCGCCGAATATGCCCGCACCGAGGTGCCAAGTCCCCACGGACCTGTGTTGTTGAACGAGCCGGTGCTGAACTGCACCGGCTGGGCCGCAGCCTTGCCGGTGAAATAGGCCTTCGATAGGCCGTAGTTGTACGTCTTCAGCGGGACGCCGGGGACGATATCGGGCCGGTCGAAGCTGTTCACAAGCAGCGGATTGTAGCTGTTTTGCGCGCCGAAAGGAGTGCCGCCGGCATAAACGAGAATGTAGCTGAACTGCCAACCTCCCACGGCCTCGGAAAGCGCGCGACTGGAGTTCAAATACTTCTGCCCCGACCCGAAAGGCAGAGCGTAGGTACCCACCGCTTTGAAGCTGTAAAACTGATCGAGGAACGAGGGCACATACTCCGGTCCCGGGTTGTATGCATTCATTCCGTTGGGTGAATAGGGTCCAGACCCGATCGAGGTATTGGCGAGGTTCTTTGAGATGGTCAGGTTGGTCAGAAAACTCAAACCGTTGGAAAATCTTTTCTCACCCGATGCCTGCAGCGCATTGTAAAAAGCGGTTCCGTCCATTTCGTTCACCGGGAAGTAGCCTCCAAACTGCGGATAGGGAGTCAGAGCCTGCTCCAGGGTCGCCGAGGCTCCGTACTGCGCGGCATATCCCGGATAGGGTGGCTGGAAGCCGGCCGCAACCACAGCGGGATCGAGAATGTTAAGTCCCAGCAGGTTTCCATATTGGAGCACCGAAGGATTGGGCTGGTTTGAAAGCTCCAGTGTGGTTGGCAGGTGAATTGCGCGGTTGCCAACGTATGAGACCGTCAGGAACATGCCCCAAGGTAGTTCGCGTTGAACCCCCAGACTCCACGCCTGGTCGTAGGGAGCGGTACCCACCGAGGGCGCGTTCGGCAGTTCGGGTGCATGGTTGTCTTTGTTGGTCGGAAAATCGAAGATAACGCCGCCATTCCCGATGGAGGGACTGAAGGGCGTCGCCTGCGGAGCGGGCAGCGTAAACGAGTCCCAACTTCCGTATCCAGGAGTACTGCTGCCTGTTGCGGACCGCAGGAACGAGCCGTCGAGCAAGGGGGACATGAACGACGCCGAAAACGCAGTGCCGTACTCATAGGCGCCCCCGTTCAACACGCTGATGTAAAACCCACCCTGCACCACAGTCTTCGGAGTCAGTTGAAACGAGAAGCCCAACCGGGGCTGCCAATACTTCCAGTGAACAGCCGCACGTTCGACTCCGGAACAACCGTTGCAGGTTCCGAACTTGGTTGCCGCGCCCAGCAGTCCGCCCGCGCCCGGGTTGGGCGCCGTCCGATCCACATAGATAATGTTGTCGTGCGCTTCGGTGAAGGGCACCAGGATGTCATACCGGATTCCGGCATTGATGGTAAGGCGAGAACTGATCTTGAAGTCGTCCTGCGCATAAAAGGCGAACGCCCGGTTGCGCATCTTGTCTTCGCTGGTGAAGATTCGTTCAGACGAATCCACCAGTCCTAGCAGGAAACTGGCGAACGAACTGCCGTACAGGCCGAAGTTCGGATCGTTTGAATCCGGAGTGGAAGTTGTTCTCTGGCTGAAGTCAAAGGTGCCACTGCAAAAATCGCAATCCACGGTGTCCTGGTAGGTGCGCCGCGCCTGGACTCCGAAGTTCATCGTATGCCGGCCCTTGGTCCAGAGCCAGTTATTCACCCCCACGATGCCCAACATGCGGTTGTTGTTCACGGTCAGGCCTCCAGAGCAGCATTCCAGGTACGCGCCTCCATTTACACCCCATGTGCTGGGCGCGTTCTGGCCGTCGAAGGTAATCAACGGCAGGGTATTTCCGTTCTGCACGCCAGCGAAGTCCACATTCAGGTTGGCATTGTCCTGGGTAATCACGTTGCCGATCCAATTTGCTCCGGCCGTCACCACCAGGTTCTTTGAAACCGTCTTGACGTAATTCAGCACGAACCCGGTACCGAGATTGTTGTTCGATTCTTCGGTCTGCAGAGCGTTCGAGGTCGGAACGATTGGGGACGAAGTAAGGATGGGAACGTTCTGGTTATCCCGCCAATGAGTGAAATGAATGCTCTGCGAACTGGAAATGTTCTCGTCGATTGTGTAATCCCAGAGGAACTGGCGGTCGGGAATCGCGGCGATTGCCGGCGACTTGTTGTTTTGCAGTCCCGCATTGGTACCCGTGCGGTCTGGATCGGGGATAAGCGGCAGCAGAGTTTTGGCCAGCGCGCTGATGCGGCCGGGGTCGATCATGTTGAGTTGGTTGTTGAACTGGAATTGCTGGCCGGTTGTCGGATCGTAGATGGGGATCAGGTTGCCATTTGAATCGACAAAGTTGGTAAAGTCGCCAGTCTTCATTGCGGCGGTGGGAACGGTACCGATGCTAGTCTGCGCTTCGTTCAACCGGAACCAATCGGCGGTGAAATGGAAGAAGGTGCGATTCTTTCCGTGGTAGAGCTTGGGAAAGATCACCGGCCCACCGAGCGTGAACCCATAATCGTTCTGCTGATCGATGGGGGCTATAGGCTTTCCCGACGAGGAGAAACGGGTGGGAAAGAATCCGGCGGAATCGAACAATTGGTTGCGCACAATTTCAAAGGCGTCGCCGTGCAACTGGTTGGTGCCGGAAGCCATGTTGAACGTGACCGCGCCCTGCCCAAGACCGTATTCCGCGTTGAACGTGGAACTGCTGACGCGGAATTCATTCACTGCTTCATAGGGCGGATTGATGTTGGTCTGGTTGCCCTGGAACTGAACGAAGGCTACTGGAACGCCATTGAACTGGGATTCGTTCTCGTAGGTCACGCCGCCGTTTATGTTATGAGAACCGGCACTGCCCTGCACGCCAGGAGCAAGGTAGCTGAAGGAATCGATCTGCCGGGCCGTCCCGCTGATTTCGATCGGCGCCTCACTCACCATCTCCGGCTCCAGCGTAGTTCCCACCTCGGGCGAGGTCGTATCAAGCGTAATGAGACTGCCTTCTACATTCACAGTCTCCGTTGTGGCCCCAGGGGTCAGGGTGAGTTTGAGGTTGGAGATCCTGGCCACTTCAACCACCGCTGTAGTCTCGACTCTTTTGAAGCCTTTGGCGTCGGCCGCCACCGTATAATCACCGGGAATCAACCCAATGACGGTGAATGTGCCTGCCGAAGAGGTTACCGCCAGCGACACGACTCCAGTGTCCCGGTTGGTGATGGTTATGCTAGCGCCCGGGACCACCGCCTGGCTCGCATCGGTTACGGTTCCGTTGATGCCGTTTTGAGTTTGAGCATGCGCCGGCGCAATGGGGAGCAACAGCCCCAGGCAAACCAGGACTGGAACAGCGGCACTCTGCCAGGCGCGAACCAGGAAATTGGCTCTACAAGGTTTCTGTGTCATTGTCGCCTCCAAAATTCGCACACTTGCGCTTGCCGAGTCGAAGCAAGTGCCGGCGCGTCCAATAGTTTTTTACGACCGATCTACGAAAGAAGCGGGGATGATGGCGACAGCGGGTACACGACTACTGTCTCGCCCTACTCCGAGCATGGATAGGGCTTCGGAGTGTACACATGTTCCCCGAAAACGAGCATCGGGGTATAGAGGATTCCAACGTTTTTTTTGTGCAAAGCTACGGAGGGTGAGCGGTTAGGGCGAAGCCAGGATTGGCGAACCTCATGCACGCTCGAGGGAATCTCTGATTAAGTTCCAATCGGGCGCCCGAATTCCCTCAGGGGCTAAAGCCCACTTTCTTTTTTGCCGCGTTTACGGCACGACTAAAGTCGTGCCCTTTCAAACCAACGACTTTTTCCGAGGTTCCGTAAACCGCCTACGCTCTCGCTTTGCGAAGGAGAGATTCCTGCTGCTGGGCGGCGGCAGTGCGCGGGTTGATTCTGAGCGGAGAGAGCGCGGCGGCATTCAAGGGAGGCATGTGGTAAGGCTGCTGCTGATCGGCCGGTGTGTTGGTTCGCAATTGGCGCCTGTAAATGGCCGGGGTCATGCCGACGATGCGGCGAAAGACGGTGCCAAAGTAGCTTTGATCACAGAAACCCACCTGCTGGCTGATGTCGGCCATCGACTCATCTGTGCGAGCCAGCAGCGCCTGCGCGCGCTCGATGCGGAAGTGGTTGAGGTAAGTGACGAACGACAGGCCGGTGACCCGCTTGAACAGGCTCATGAAGTGCGACTCGCTCATGCCGCAAATGCGCGAAGCCTCGCGCACCTGCACCTGGTTTCCGCAATTCTCACCGAGGTAGCGAAACAGCGGGCGCAGCCGTTCAAGGTTATACTGCTGGCGCTGGTAGGTTTCGGCTGTTCCGGCGTAAGAAGCATACTGGTTGACAAGCTGCATGAGCAGCATCTTCATGTAGGTTTTCAGCGCCAGGCGTCCGCGGGTGGAGGAGGCCGGCAACTCAGAGCGGATGCGCAGCATGAGGTCAAGCACCTGACGGGGCACGCCTGTTTCCGCGGGCACGATGTGGGGGAAGTCTTCATCCTGAAGGAGGAATGGAGCGAGATACTCGGCGCTATCGCTGGCGCCATCGCAGCGGATCAGGTCGGGCTCAAAGAAGAGGGCGGCGATGGTAATGGGCGCGGAGGACCGGCACTCGATGCGATGGTAGAGAGTGCTGCCGATGATGGCCAGGTCGCCTTGATTGAAAGGCAGCAGACGGTCCTGGATACGGCAGATTGCCGAACCGGAGCACAGATAGAGAACCTCAAAGTAACGGTGCCGATTCATGCGCACCTTGTGGCGGTCGTCCACGGTGAGAAACAGCACGTCTACCGGGCAGGGTGCGTCGAACGGCCAGATGTGGACGCCTTCAGCATTGATCTGCGGCTCAACCAGGTCGAAGTGGTTGCGGCACGAATCCCGCGGCAGTCGGATACGGCGGGGAAAACTGCCGGTTCGGTGCGCTGGAGGTTGGGTTGCGGGGAAATCCCGCCGTCCGGAATCAATGCTCGATAGGGAAGATTTCTTCGACTTGGCCATTGCGGACTCCATACATGCACGAATTCAGATTCACGGTCGCGTCGCTGTAATGTACCCACACGTGGACTTTTTGCCCAGGCGTCAGCCCAGGGGAAGATTCTGGATCGAGTTCGATGAGCGCATGCTCGGCGTGCAGCGCGGTGAGCCGCGAACCGGGCACATCCTTGAGCCGGGGCAATCCCCGCTCGCCGCTGATTGCTTTTACCCCACTGTCGAGAACCGCATGCATTTTGCCCCGTGTGCTGATGACCGTGGCCAACACCGTAAGCGAGCGTTGGAAGGGCGCGCCCCGCTGAAGGTAAATGTCATCCATGAGCAGATACGATCCCGCCTGTATCTCTGTGATGCCGGGATAGTCTCCG
>Ga0181517_10003522_pt1 | contig 14881 bp, 9 predicted proteins | sample PEATcosm2014_Bin_31_FD_119748 | JGI IMG/M metagenome (GOLD analysis project Ga0181517, IMG submission 119748) | Peatland microbial communities from MTU Mesocosm Facility, Houghton, MI, USA - PEATcosm2014_Bin01_30_metaG | ecosystem: Environmental > Terrestrial > Soil > Wetlands > Peat | place... | reverse complement strand
TTTCGGCAAGCCGAAGAACATCGTCATCGACCCGGACAACCGGGTTCTGCGCTACAGTCCGGCGCTGCGGGTAGCGGTGGCGATCAAGCGGGGCGAACAGTTCGCCGAGCTCAGCCAGTTCCCGGAAGCGCTGCAGCAATATCAGAAGGCGCTCGAAACCAACCGCACGAGCTCGCTGGCGCACTATCGGATCGCGGAAGTCTACTTCCTGCAGAACAACTTCCAGCCGGCCGCCAACGAGTTCCGCGAAGCGCTGAACGGCGACCTGCAGCCCAAGTGGACCGAGGTCTGGGCGCACATCAACCTGGGCAAGATTTTCGACATCACGGGCCAGCGCGACCGCGCCGTGAACGAGTATAACCTCGCCATGCGCACCAAGGACGACACGCAGAGCGCGCAGGAGGAAGCCACCAAGTACCTGAAGACCGCATACGAGCGGCCGCGGCGGGTGGAACAATAGCCGTGGCGCAGGCTGTCGAGCCTGCCGTGCCGGGAGTCGCCTCGGCTTCTCGCGTGAATTGGGACGTACAACCGCTCAATACACGTTGCCGGGGCGTATTCTGAATCGGCCCATTTTCAGCGACAACATGCCGATCGCTCTCACGGGGTCTCCGGTTTCAGGGGACCACCGGTCGACAATATGGTATTGCCCGTTCTTCACTCCCTCGACGATCCATTGCGCCCCATCCAGACCAATCCGTACCGTCCCGTCCGGACCAGGTGGAGTTTCGTTCACCCCTGCCAAAGTGGGCAAATTCCAAAAGTCGGCCGCGGCCAAGGCTTCCAGTAACGATTGGGTCTTGGCTTTGGTCAGCCAAGAGACTCCATAGCGGATTATTCTCCCAGGCTCATAGCCGCCCTGGCCGGATGTCATCCGGAAATGCATCCGTCCCGAACCGCTTGCCCGCAGCACCAGCCGCACGGCGATGGGGTGATCCAACGTGCGCAGCCACAGGAACCGGTAAGCCTCCGCCATCGGATCCTGCGAAAGTTCCCACAGCGAGGGCTCGTGCAGGGCCTTGAGTTGTTTGGCATACCAGCTCGCCTTGAAGTCGTGCTCCTGCGGCGTCGTACCGAGAACGCCGGGCGGAAAGTACTGCTGGGCGGGCAACTCCCCGGCTCCGGCCAGCAGCAAGCACAAGAACGTGAACAGTCGCATGGCGTTGCTTTCGTTGTACTGACGTAGCAACCACGACAGCCGTTGCAGCCGTCGAAGCAAATTGTCAGCCTTCGGCACGGAAGAAAAGCCGAGACGACTCTCGGCTCAGCAGGCCCGACGGCCTGCGCCACGGACGTTAAACTTCCAGCTTCCAGGGCGCGCGGTAGCGGGCCTCGAGGTAGGGAAGGACTTCGGGTTGGCGGACTGTCATCGCCCGGTCGTCCCACTCGAGAGTGAGGCCGTGGCGCATGGAAATGTTGGCCAGCACGCAGGTGAGCGTGGAGCGCACGCAGTTTTCGATATCGCTGGTGGGGTGCTGGCGAGAGCGGATGCACTCCATGAAGTTGCGCCAGTGGGGAAGGTTCATGGCCCCCAGTTCCTGGCTGTTCTCGACCACCGGCGTGGCGCCGGGGCCCTGCTTGAAAATGGTGTAACCGCCGCGATTGACCATTAGCGTGGCTTTGGTTCCGTGGAAAGCCGTCCCGTATCCCGAGTTATACATAGGGAACGCATTCGCGGTGCGGCTTTCGTACGCGCCGACGAAGCCGGGATAGCGGTAGGTGACCAGCATGGTGTCCGGCGTTTCGGTATTGTCGGTAACATAAAACTTGCCGCCCTGGGCGGAAATCCCGAGCGGCATGGCCTCATCGAAAGCGAACTGGACGATGTCCATCAGGTGCACGCCCCAATCGGTCATGTTGCCGCCGGCATAATCCCAGAAATAGCGGAATGTGGAGTAGCGGTCACTGGCCACGCCCCAGCGGTTGGCGTTGAAAGGGCGCGCCGGCGCCGGCCCCAGCCATAAATCCCAATCGAGGGTGCGCGGTGGATCGCTGTCCGGCGGATTGCCCCAGCCTTCCTTTTTGGTAGCGCCAGCCTGAAAGGTGCGGCAGAAGGTGATGTCGCCCAGTTCGCCGCTCTTGACGATTTCGCGCGCCTTGCGGAAAAATCCGCCGGAACGCTGCATGGTGCCGCCCTGGACCACGCGCTCGAACTTGCGCGCCGCCTGGATCATCTTGAGGCCTTCCTCGACGTACACGCAGGCCGGTTTTTCCACCCACACATCCTTGCCGGCCTTGCAGGCTTCCACGGTCATGTAGGCATGCCAGTGATCGGGCGCAGCAATGCATACGGCATCCACAGACTTGTCGGCCAGGATCTCGCGAAAATCACGAACGGCTTGGACGCCGGGGAAACCACCTTTACGCGCCCGTTCCACCGCGGCATCGAGGGCCGGCTGGTAAACATCGCAAACCGCGACAATTTCAAAGCCGGGTGTCTTGAGGCAGTAGCCGAGATTGTCGTAGCCCATGCGGCCCACACCGATGAACGCGATATTGACCTTGTCGTTGGCGCCTCTCAGGTTCCCGGTGAACAGCGACGAAGTGAGGGCCGCGCCGCCGGCCGCTTTCAGAAACGCGCGGCGATCCGCGGATTCGTTTGTCATGCCCTCTGTTGTAGCAGGTTTGCGATCACCGCACGGCGCCCTGGGGATGCACCGACACCCTGCCTATGCGTGCGCCGGACGGAGGCGAGCCTCCTGGAACAAAGGCTCGCCCCACACGGCGGCGATCAGAACGACAGGTGCATATCCAACTGCAGGAAGCGCGGGCTGCCGATGGTGTGCTGGATCATTCCCAGGCTGCCCGTTGGTGGAACAGTCGCGGGCGGCTCGTAGTTGGGATAGAAATCGACGTCATTATTCGGGGTGTCGAAGTTCGGATGATTAAAGAGGTTGAACGCGTCGAAGCTGAAGCGCAGGTTGAAACGCTCGCTCAACTGGAACCGTTTGCCGAGCGAAGTGTCGATGCGCACGCCGAACGGACCGCGGAACAGGTTGCGTCCGCTGGTGCCGAAAACCGACTCGCCGGTGTCGCCGGCCGGGACGCCGTCCTGGCCCGGCGCCAGGAACTGTGGCGCAAAGGCGGCCGGGTTCAGAACCGGGTTCGCGGCGTTCACGCCGGTGGTCCCCTGCAATTGAGCTTGCTTCGCGGTCACCCCCGGGGCCAGCGGAACAATCGGATTGGTGATTTCATCGTTGCTGGAGAAGTACAGGCTGGCGATGGAACCCGAATAATCGTACACGCTGTACGGCTGGCCGCTCTGCGCGACCGTTTGGGTGCCGATGGTCCAGCCGTTCAGGAGTGCGTTGAGGGCCTTGTTCGCTTTGAAACCCTGCACGACGGGTATCGCGTAGGTCAAGTTGATCAGGAACACGTGAGTCTGGTCGAAATCCGACGAACCGTATCCCGACTTGAGATTCAACGTGTCGCCGCCGTTGTAGAAAAGCCCGGCTCCGCTTTGGTCGTCAAGACCATGAGACCAGGTATAGCTAGCCGTGAATTGCAACCCGCTGGACAGCCGTTTGCGGACCTGAAGCTGGAGAGCGTCGTAGTTCGAAATTCCCTCGGCTTTGTAGAGGACCGAATTGGCGCTGTAACCGATGTAAGGAACCCGAATACCCGTGTTACCGCCCTCCAAAGTGTTGACCGGTTCGAGCGGGTTCGCGGCGGTGCTCCCCGAGACGTAGGAGAACCCATAAGAGGAGGTCTGGCCGTTGACCGGATTGGTAGCCGTGGCGATCATGGGTTCGTTAAACGTAACCGGAACCACTTGATGCTGGCCGTGATTGCCCACGTAGCCGCCGCTCACCAGCCAACTGTTGTTGAGCTGATATTGCAAGTCGACGGTCCAGTTCTCGCTGTACGGCAGTTTGTTGTTGATATCGTAACCGCTGAAAATGAACGGCCCGTAGAGATTTCCCGGCGGATTCACTTCCTTGGTGGTGTCGGCGAGATTCGGAAGCTGCGCCAGGAATGCCGCGGGACTGCCCGGAATCGCGGCGCCGGCGGTGGGGAAGGGATTCGCGAAGGTGGAGCTGGAATTGGCCGTGACCTCACTCACAAAGGGCGGAGATAATGTGACGCCGAACGGACCACTGAATCCGCCGCCGGCGCCCGCCGACAGATAGCTGAACAGCTCGCCCCGGTCGTAATAAATGCCTGCCCCGGCGCGCACGGTCAGTTTCGCCGTCGGACTCCACGCCACGCCGAGGCGAGGCGCGAAACCCCACTGGCGCTGATTCAACAGTGAATTGCTGGCGCCCGAAGTGGCCATGGACGGATTGTTCCCGGCGATCTCCAGCCCGGAGCCGGTGATCGTGTCGGTGGCGGCATCGTAGGCGTAATCGGCCGCATTAAAGCCGGTCAAACGTCCGTACTTCTCGCTCAGCGGGCCGTCCAAGTCCCAGCGCAGCCCCAGAGTCACCGTGAGGTCGCTGCGAACCTTGTAACTGTCGGTGACGTAGGCTCCGGCGGTGTCGGACCGGTAGTAGCGGTCCGCCGATCCGAGGAACGCCGTCGAATAGGTTCCGGTGCGGACGGTGCCTTTGACGAAGTTGACGAAGCTGCTGAAAGCGACGATGTCGCTGTTGGTGTTGTTGTTGATGATATTGAGCTGCGTGTGGTCCCAGTTCGCGCCGAAGCTTAAGGAATGACGTCCCATCACCCATCGCAGTGTGGTCGCATACTCCCATTGATTCTGGTACATCCCGGCGTTGCCGAAGCTGGGGTTGGCGCCGAACGTGAAGCTGCCTCCCAAGCTATTGTCGGCCTTGGAAAACTTGATTTCCGGGAAGGCCGAGCCGCCCGGAAGGCTGATCCCGAAGTCGGCGGGCGTAAAGCCATCGGTGGTCGACGCGTACGCTTGCAGGCGCGTAAAGCCTGCGCGCTGTTGCCAAGTGATCGTGGGCGCCAGAATCACGGTATTGTCGAACGATATTACATGGCTGCCGGCCTGCAACGTTTGCGGGAAACCCAGCGCCTGAGTGACGGCTGCGAATGGTGTAGTGGTCGGATCGTTCTGAATATAATACTTGGCTGCCAGGCGATCCTTGTCGCTGATCACATAGTCGATGTTGGCGGAGCCTTGATTCACCTGCGCCTGCGTATGCGGGCCTGTCTGCAAGGCGTCGTAGCCGAGCTGCTTCGCCGTAGCGGCATTGGTAACATTCGGGGTCGGGATCAAATAGGATCCGTTGGGGAGTTTCGCGCCGAGCATTGCCATTGCCACCGGATTGAGCTGGCTCGCAGTGAGGGCCGTACCGTAATCCGCCTGGACCGCATTGATGATTCCGGTCGCGCTGCGGTCGTTGGTCAGCGTGATTGGAACAATGGCACCAACGGTGGACGATTGCCCATCCGCGATTCTCACTCCCTGGTAGGAGACGAAATAGAAGAGCTTGTCCTTCTTGACCGGCCCGCCCAGGATCCCGCCGAACGCGTTGCGGTTCAGGAATGGCACTTTGGTGAGGACCGCCGGAGAGGCGTTATAGAAGAACGGCGCGGCGTTCATGTCGCTGTTCTGGAAATGTTCATACGCTTCGCCGTGCAGCGTGTTGGTGCCCGATTTGGTGATCACACTGATGTGAGCGCCGCTATTGGCCCCCTGCGACGCGTCGTACATCGCCGCGTTCACCGCGATTTCCTGGATTGTCTCCGGAGCCGGCGTGGGAAGCGCCTGACCGATCGCGCCGTATACCGACGTGCTGGTCTGAGACGACCCGCCCACTCCGAAATTCTCGCCCGTGTTCAGGATGAAACGATTTTCACCGACTTGGCTGGTGGAGTTCCCATTAAAAAGGTTGTTCGTATTTACGCCGTTCAGCGAGAAACTGTTGCTGGTGTCGCGCTGGCCGTTCGCATAAATCGCCTGGTTTCCCAACCCGGTGTTGGAGCCCCCACCACCCAGCATATCGGCGTGGACGCCGGGCGTGAGGATCGCCAGTTGCGTGAAGCTCCCGGTTCCCAGCGGCGTGTCCTGGATGGTCACCTGATCGACCACGTAACCGTTGGTGGTGTCCACCTGATTCATCAACGGAACCGCCGTCACTTCCACCGTCGTGCTGACCGCGCCCACTTGCAGGCTGCCATCGACGGTGGTGGTGCGGTCCCCATTCACCAGAACCTCCGTATGTGTTTCGGTTTCAAACCCCTCTTTGGTTATCGTCAACTTGTAGGTTCCGGCCGGCAGGTTCGAGGCCAGGTACGAACCGTTGGTTTGCGTCTTGGCGGTCACTGCAAAGTTGGTTGCGATGTTGAGCGCCTTCACGGTCGCGCCAGGTACGGCCGCGCCGGTGGCATCCTTAACCGTGCCGGTTATCGCGCCCTGAATCTGCTGCGCGCGCAACGCGGGATAGGCGCCGGCGCAGATTAACATTGTCCAGCAGACAGCTTTTCTGAGAAAATCGGTCGGTAAACTTTTCATGATTTTTCTCCACGAGACAGAGTCGTTCGACGTTGACAGAACCCCTAGGTTATGTTGCCTTCCGGCCGAAGCCGGTTCCTGCGCCGGCGGTAGCCAGACGCAATGCCAATACAACGAAACCGTGCCCGGAGGATCAGAACAGGTTACCTGATCCTCAATTACAGCTTGGTGAAACCTCAGATTTTGGGGACACTTCAAACTCCCATTTGTGCGAGTATAGCAGGCCCGAAGCGCTTTCGCGCGCGGGGTGGGCGCAACCTGCCCGAACCGGCGCCGCCAGCGAGACACGGCGAAACCCCATGGTGCAGGGAGGGCCAGGCGGTTCCACGATGGCGAGCCCGATTCAAGCATAATGAGTAGTCGACATGAAGGCCTCTGCTGCCGCGCTTGCGGCGACTTGTCTCGCCTCCCTGGCCGCTGCCCAGGATACACGGAGGGTGGTCGAACCTTCGATTCCGCTGGCCTGCGCGACCCTGAACGCGAAGATCGGGCGCGCCGCGACGTCCATCGCTCCTGAGGACGAAAGCAAGCTGGACACGGCGCGCATCCAGGCGGCACTCGATGCGTGCCCGGCCGGCCGCGCGGTCGTGCTCGATCGGGCCTCGGAGCGGATCGACGCGTTTCTCTCCGGGCCGCTCGAACTGCGGCGCGGCGTTGCGCTGGTGGTGGCGCGCGGCGCGTACCTGTTCGCCTCGCGGAACCCTCGCGACTACGATCTGCAGCCGGGCGTCTGCGGCACGATCACCGAGGAGGGCCACGGTTGCCGGGCGCTGATCAATGGCGACGGCGTGGTTGACGCGGGGGTAATGGGCGACGGCGTGATCGACGGGCGCGGCGGGGAGACGATTCTCGGGCAAACCATCAGTTGGTGGAACCTGGCGGACATGGCTCGCGCGGGCGGCAGCCAGAACAACCCGCGGCTGATCGCGCTTCGACGCTGCGACAACTTCACGCTCTATCGCATCACGCTGATGAATTCGCCGAACTTTCACGTGGGGTACAGCGGCGGCAACGGATTCACGGCGTGGGGCGTCAAAATCCGGTCGCCGGAGCGGGCGCGCAATACCGACGGCATCGATCCCGGCAATTCGACCAACGTAACCATCACGCATTGCTATATCCACACGGGCGACGACCAGGTGGCGATCAAAGCGCCGTCAGGCGCGCCGACCACGCACATGAGCATCGTGCACAACCACTTCTATTCGGGGCACGGAATGTCGATCGGCAGCCCGACCGATGGCGGCGCGAGCGCCATTCGCGTGGCGGACCTTTCCATCGATGGCGCCGATAACGGCCTGCGCATCAAGTCGAACATCACGCGCGGCGGGCTGGTGGATGGCGTCATGTTCGAAGACGTCTGCATCCGCGACACGGCCAACCCGATTCTGATGGACACCAACTACACCGCGCACGTCAGCAAAGAAGATAGCAAGCCGCCGGTCTTCCGCAACATAACGGTTCGCAATGTGCGTGTGGAAGGAGGCGGCAAGGTGACGCTGGAGGGTCTGGATGCGGCGCATCGCCTGGGAATTCAGTTCGACGGCGTCGTGTTCGACGATCCGGCGAACGTCCAGGTGTCGGCCAAGCATGCGGACGTGAAGATCGGGCCGGGCGAGTTCAATCTCAAGGTGACGGGCGCGGACCTGACGGTCTCCGGCAGGGCCGGGAAGAGCGGGAAAAACGCCTGCACGGCCAAGTTCGTCGATTTTCCGCTGCGGTAAGGGACCTCGCGACCTCTGCTACGATGAAATTTCCCTGCAATTATGGCGCTGCGTTTTTATAACACCCTCTCGCAACGCGTCGAGGAGTTCCGCCCGGCGCGCGACAACACGGTGCGGTTGTATACCTGCGGTCCCACGGTCTACAGTTACGCCCACATCGGCAACTTCCGCACTTTCACCTTCGTCGACATTCTGCGGCGGTGGCTGCGGGCCAGCGGTTACGGCCTGGATCACGTGATGAACATCACCGACGTGGACGACAAAATCATCCGCAACGCGGCGGCCGAGAAGAAGAGCTTGCAGGAGTACACCGCCATTTACACCCAGGCGTTCCTGGAGGACTGCGCCACGTTGCGGCTCGAGGTGGCTGAGCACCTGGTGAAAGCCACCGACCACATCGGCGACATGGCGGATGCGATTGCGCGCCTCACCGCGGGCGAGCACACGTACACGAGCGACGGCTCGATTTACTTCCGCATTGCAACGTTTCCGGGTTACGGCAAGCTTTCGCACAACGATTTCAGCGGCAACCTGGCCGGTGCGCGCGTCGACGTGGATGAATACGATAAAGCCGACGCGCGCGACTTCGCTCTGTGGAAAGCGCCCAAGGAAGGCGAAACCAGTTGGGACACCAAGATCGGCGCGGGACGGCCGGGCTGGCACATCGAGTGCTCGGTGATGGCCATCAAATACCTGGGCGAGACGCTGGACATACACGCGGGCGGAGTCGACCTGATTTTTCCGCATCATGAAAACGAGATTGCCCAGTCGGAGTCGCTGACCGGCAAGCAATTCTCGCGCTTCTGGCTGCATGCCGAGTTTCTGATGGTGGAAGGCCAGAAGATGGCCAAGTCGCTCGGCAATTATTTCACCCTGCGCGATCTCATCGGGCGCGGCTACCGGCCGGAGGCCATTCGCTACCTGCTGGCTTCGGTGCCCTACCGTAAATCGCTGAACTTCACTTTCGACGGTTTGCAGGCGGCGCAGATGGCCATCGAGAGGCTGCGTAATTTCAAACTGCGGCTGGACACGGAGAAGCTGCCGGAAGGCGGTAACGATAAGATGGCGGCGCGTACCGAGGCCGCCGCGCAGGCATTTGTCAACAGCCTGGACGACGATCTGAACACCGCCGAGGCACTGGCGGCGGCATTCGAGTACGCGCGCGACGCCAACAGCGCCATGGATGCGGGCCAGTTCGGCGCCGATAACCGGGCCGCGGCGCTGCAGTTCTTCGAGCAATTCGATGCCATCTTCGACGTTCTCAAACCCAGCGGCGAAACGACGGGCGCGGTGGACTCCGAAATCGAATCGCTGGTGGCTGAACGCTCCGCCGCCAAGAGATCGCGCGACTTCACGCGTGCCGATCGGATTCGCGACCAGTTGCTCGAACGGGGCATCGTTCTCGAAGACACCAAGTCCGGCGTGCGCTGGAAAAGGAAATAGCATTGAAGATCCACACGCAAGCTGTTCACTCGGGCGACCGGCGCAAGCCTTCCGGCGCGGTTCCGGTGACGACGCCCATTTATGCCGCGTCGAGTTTCTTCTATGACACGACCGAAGAACTGGACCGCGTAATCGGCATGGAGCAGGCCGGCTACTCGTACGCCCGCTACGACAATCCCACGGCGGCGGCGCTCGAAGAGTTGGTGACGGCGCTCGAAGGCGGACACGGCGCGCTGGCCTGCGCTTCGGGAATGACGGCGGTGCAGATGGCGGTCGAGAACGCGCTCGCCGACCGGCGTCCGTCCATCGTGGCGGCCGAAGCGCTCTATGGCGCGTCCACCAAGCTGTTGCTAAATGTGCTGGAACCGCGCGGCGTGGAGGTGCGTTTCGTCGACATCTGCAACCTGGACGCGGTGGCTGCGGCGGTCAGCCAGGCCAAGCCGGGATGCATCCTGATGGAGACCATCTCGAATCCGCTGCTGCGCGTGGGCGAAATCGATAAGATCGCCGAAATCGCGCGCGCGGCTGGCGCAGCCCTGGTGGTCGATAATACGTTCGCCACGCCCCTGATCGTGCGGCCGCTCGAACTGGGCGCGAACTTTTCCGTGCACAGCCTGACCAAGTATCTGGCCGGGCACGGCGACGTTCTGGGCGGCGCAGTGGTCAGCGACGCCGCCCACTTCGATGCTCTGCGCGCGCTGGCCCGCATCGTCGGACCCGTGCTCGGGCCGTTTGAGAGCTACCTTTCCATGCGCGGCATCAAGACCTTCCCGCTCCGCATGGAGCGGCAGTGCGCCAACGCAAGCCGCGTGGCCTCCTGGTTGGGCAGCCACCCCAGAGTGGAGCGGGTGCACTTCCCCGGCGACCCGGCGCATCCCGACGCTCCCGCCATCCGCCGCTTATTCGCCGCCGGCCTCTATGGCGCGATGGTCAGCTTCGAGATTCGCGATGCCGGCCAGCCTGAAATATTTCGCTTCCTGGATCGCCTGCAACTAGTAGTGCGTGCCACTTCGCTCGGCGACGTGCACAGCATGATCCTCTACCCGGCCATGAGCTCGCACCGCGAACTCTCCCCCAAGCACCGCGAGCGCGTCGGCATCCGCGACAACCTGGTGCGGCTTTCCGTAGGCATCGAAGATGCCGAAGACATCGTGGCGGACCTTGAGCAGGCGTTGGCGTAGGAGACGGGCGCGGCAAGAAGAGGCCGAAACGAATCTCGGCTGGGCAGATTTGGACTGCCCGCGCCGCATTGCCAAGCTTCACTGGTTTTCCGGCACAATCTCGAGGTAATCCAGCGCGGCGGGTTCTCCGCCGTCGGGGCGGCCTTCAATGCGGATCTCGTCGCCGGGGCGCAGTGCTACGCCGTGGATGACGCGCCGCGTGGAGGAGCTGGAATCGAGCGTGACAGTGGGCAGTAACAGATCGGCCTGCCACTCGTCGATCCATTGTCCGGCCACGCGCAGCCGGTAGCGCGAGATACCATTGCGCTGGTCGAAATACTGGACGCGCAGCGTGTACCATCCCGCCGCGCCAGCAAACTGGAGCCAAGCGCTGCACTCGGCGGCGGCACAGACGACGGCCTTGCCGCCTGACGCGTCTTCGGCGGGCACCACGTCGCGGACCTGATAGCCATCCAGGTGCATGGCTTCGGCTTCGAAGCGGCCGGGGTAGCTGCCCACGCGGCCGCGTGCGTCGGCGATGCCGGAGGTGCGCCGGAACCATTCGGTCACCGCGTCGCGCCACACCACGGCTTGTCCGGCCTGGTATTCGAGCTGCGCCAGCACTTCGCGATAGCGGCGCTCATCCACCAGCCCGGCTAGCGTTTTCCATTGGTGCGCGTAGCCGGCGACTGCCTCCGCGCCTTCGTAATGGGAATCGTACAGGTATTGAATGACGGTCTTGCCATCGTGCAGCACATAGGTGTACGGAACGTGATGGAGGAAGAGCAGCAGATCGTCCGGGCACGTCGCGAGCGATTCCCACGCGCGCGCCACCGTGGGCGGATATTGGCCGATGTAGCCGGTTCCGGTGGCGACGGTGCGGTCCATGCCGACGCCTTTTTCGTCGGCGCGGTGCCACTGGCCCCAGCCGTTGCGCTCGCTGGCTTCGACGTTTACGCCGTAATGGTTGCCGGTGATATCGGTCAGCCCCTGCAGGCCCAGCGGACCGGTGTAATTCTCATAGGTGCGCCAGGAGCCGAGTTGGATGGCCGCGACGGTCCCGTCGACTTTCGGATCGCCGCCGAAAGTGAGCCGCGTCCACTCTTCGACGATTTGCCGTGAGGTCAAGTCGGGGTCCCAGGCGAGGCGGCCGAAGCCGTACAGGTTGGCCTGCGACAGATGATTGCCGAACCAGTTTTCGTCGAGCCCCACGTTGGCCACGCCGGCGAAGCCGCCGGTTGGGCGATGAAAGGTCTTACCCGCGGCGAGTGCTTTCACCGGCGTCGATGCGCCGCCGGCGTGCAGGTCGAAATCGAGCGTTGCTTTCCACATGCGCGGCAGGAAGACGGTATGGTGCGCCTGGCCGAAATACTCCTGGGTGATTTGGAGTTCGATGACCTGGTTGGTTTTTTCAAGTGCGGCGAAAAGCGGCGACGCCGGTTCGCGCACCTGAAAATCGATGGGGCCGTTTTTGATCTGGATCACCGCGTTGGAATCGAACTGCCCATCCAGGCCGTGGAAGTTGTCATAGGCCGCGCGGGCGCGATCGTTTTTCGGGTTGCGCCAATCCATGTGATGGTCGTAAACAAAGCCGCGGTAGAACAGCAGGCCGCCGTGGGGCGCGAGCGCGCGCGCCACCACGTTGGCTGCGTCGGCGTGGGTGCGGTGGTATATGGAGGGGCCGGCGCGGCCTTCCGAATCGGCCTTCAGGACAAAACCGGCGAGATCCGGGATGGCCCGATACAATTCATCCGCTTTTTGTTTCCACCAGGCGGCGACGCCGGCATCGAGCGGGTCGAAGGTATCCAGGCCGCCGAGGATCTTGGGGCTGGCGAAATCGACCGCAACCGCGACGCGCACGCCCCAGGGACGGAGCGCGGCGGCAATGCGCGCGATGTCCGGGATCATTTCAGCAGCCAGCAGCCGCGGATTGGCGTTGACGTTGTTTATCGAGCAGCCGTTTACGCCGAGGGAAGCGAGCAACCGCCCGTAGTCGGCGACGCGAGTCAGGTCGGCGCGCGCGTGGCCATTTTCCCAGAAGATGGAGCGGCCGCCGTAGCCGCGCTCGATGGAGCCATCCAGGTTGTCCCACTGGTTCACCCAGCGGATGGGCGCGTAAGGCGTACTGCGTTCGTCGAGCGAATCCACCGGTTCGCCGAGAGCGATCTTACGCAGCATGGCGAATGCTCCGTACATCACGCCGCGAGGATTGGACGCCGTGACGACGGTGTAGCGGGCGCCGTGATCTATCACGGTTTTCAGCCAATAACCGTCCTCGGGAAGCGGGGCACCGAGGTTCCATTGCGGCGCGGCGCGGCCCAGCTCGTCGAGAGTTCCCAGCACGATGGCGCTTTCCCGTGGAATCCGGCCCTCGGCGCGCAATGTTCTTCCCGTTAACCCGCGCAGGCCGCGGATCAGCTCGCCGCGCGCGGCAGCCTCGGGATCGGCGTCATTCAGCATTGTTACGACCGCGGGCAGCGTGGCGCGAACGTGAACCCGCAAGGCGCCTTCGATGGACTGATAGCGCAGCCAGGCATCGTAACCGGTTTCGGCGTGTAGACAGGCGCCGGCCAGCGCGGCGGCGAGAATCAACTTGGATAGCAAGGCCGCTTCTCCTTTACGCAGTGACGCCGGAAGCCAGGTAGCCTCCGTCGATGGTGATGCACTGCCCGGTGAGAAAGCTCGCGCCATCCGACGCCAGCAGGACGGCCGCGCCCACCAGTTCTTCGGGCCGGCCGAAGCGCCGCATCGGCGTGCGCATCAGCATCTCGCGCCCGCGCGCGGTGCCGCTCACCAGATCTTCATTCAGTTCCGTGGGAAAAATCCCGGGCGCGATGGCGTTCACCGAAATCCCGTCCGCCGCCCACTCGCAGGCGAGACTGCGCGTGAGCGAGAGCAGCCCGCTCTTGGCCGCGCAGTAGGCCGCCACCTCGTTAAATGCCAGGAAGCTGCCGAGAGACGCGATATTGACGATGCGCCCATGGCCGCTAGCCTTCAGCGGTGCGTGAAAAACCTGGCACGCTCGCAACCCGCCAGTCAGATTGGTGTCGAACAGTTCCTCCCATTCGGCCTCCGACACCTCGATCGTAGGCCTGAGAAAAGTGATGCCGGCCGCGTTGACCAAGATATCCACGCGGCCGAAATGTTCCATCACCCGATCGCGCAGCGCTTCGATGGATTTTCGGCTGGTGATGTCGGTGGCGTGTGCTAGCGTCCGCCGCCCGGCCCGCTCGATTTCCCGGCAAACTGTTTCCACCGCGTCGCGGCGCCGGCCGGTAGGAACGACGTTCGCGCCGTGTGCCGCCAAGCCAAGCGCCAACGTGCGGCCGATGCCCGAAGTGGCGCCGATCACCACGGCGACCCGTTCCGTGAGTTCCAGGCAATTCCGCATCATTCCGGCTCATAGTCGAGAAACAGCGCGCCATCCTCGACCCCCAACCCGACGCCCGCCGCTGCGGCGGCTTCCGCTAAAGCCGCGTCGAGCATCGCCACCGGATCGGCGCCAACCGCCAGCCGGCGCATTAGCCCCTCGCCCTTCCTGCCGCCCACGTTGAAGACGATTTTGAGCCCGCGCCGTTTGCACTTCACCGGCGTGCCGTCTTCCAGCTTCTGGTTCATTGGCTTGATGTACGCGTCCACGTAATGCACACCGATTCCGGACTTGTCGTCCATGAATTGCGGCAGTTTCTCCCGCGCCGCGGCATTCACATCACAGAGTTTGATTTTCATGTTCGAGTTAGGCTCCGGCGCTGTTTGGATTCGAGGTATTCGTCCATCCTGTTTCGAAACGCGCGAATGTGTTCCGGCGTGCTGCCACAACAGGCCCCGAGAATGCTCACGCCCGCCGCCAGCAGCGGCTCGACGCCGCGGGCCATCTGTTCCGGCGTTTCGTCGTAAGCCACTTTCATGTTGACCAGCTTGGGCTGGCCGGCGTTGGGTTGCGCCATCACGGCGAGGGCGGACACCGCCCGGTATCGCTCCACGGCTTGCCGCGCATGTTCCATGTCCATGCCCGTGCCGCAGTTCAGGGCGACCAAATCGGCGCCGCGTTTCTCGATGAACTGCGCGGCCCGTTCGGGGTCGACCCCCATCATGGTGCGGAAGGTCGAGCCATCAAGAGTCACATCGTA
>Ga0181517_10003519_pt1 | contig 14889 bp, 8 predicted proteins | sample PEATcosm2014_Bin_31_FD_119748 | JGI IMG/M metagenome (GOLD analysis project Ga0181517, IMG submission 119748) | Peatland microbial communities from MTU Mesocosm Facility, Houghton, MI, USA - PEATcosm2014_Bin01_30_metaG | ecosystem: Environmental > Terrestrial > Soil > Wetlands > Peat | place... | reverse complement strand
GGCGGCGGGGCCGGTAACGACAGCCTCTCCGGCGGACCCGGCGATGACTCGATGAAGGGCGGAGCGGGCGATGACATCCTCGCCGGCGGCAAAGGCAATGACACCCTCTTTGGCAGCCTCGGCAACGATACCCTGCGTGGCGCTTTGGGTGATGATTCCCTCAACGGCGGGGCCGGCACGAACCAATTGACCGGCGGCCAGGGCAACAACACGTTCTACTGCGTCAACGGAACCGACGACCAGATTTTTGCCGGCGCCGCGACGAACGACAGTCTCATCTACGGCACCAACGACAATTACATCATCGAAAGCGGCACCATCCCGCCGGGGAATATTACGCTGGCCTAGTGGCCATCCGTCAACGGCGGCAAATACACGACGAAGTTTTCGGCGCGGGGATTCGGCGCGCGCTCGCCGGTGTGTATAATGATTCCGGCGTCGCGGCATGAAAATGCGATCGGGCGACCGAGCCTGGCCGACGACGGCACAATCAAGGAGTCGAGTGCCCCTGGCACTGGTCCATCGGAGGGACATCGGATGGGAAGTTTATTGCACCGTGGCCGCTGGGCTGATCGATGGGGCCGGAAAACTGGCCGGGCCGGCAACGCGGCCCGGCGGCGTTGGCGAGCCGTCGCCGAAGCCCTCGAATCGCGACGCCTCCTCTCTTCCAACCTGATTTCCAATCCCGGCTTTGAATCGCAGTTGACCGACTGGACCGCCTCCACCACCGCCGCCGCGTTCAGTATCGACACCAGCGATCCCCACACGGGCGCTAGCGATGCGATGGGCGTCGCCAACTCGGCCGCCGCGACCAACAGCGTTTACCAAAACCTCACCGGTCTTCTGGTTCCGAGCCAATCGTATACGCTCAGCGGCTTCATCCGCTCGCAGGATGTGCATGGCGGATCGGGGTTTGACATCACGCTGTCCTATGTGAATGGCTCGTTTGGCTCGCTGGCCGACGGCGCCATTGCCGGCGCGACCATCGGCCAGGTCACGGGCACAACGCCCTGGACGCAATACCAGGCGACGTTCACGTTGCCCACCAAGCCGGCCGACGCCACATCGCTGATCGTCTCCGCCCAATTCGCCAATTCCACGGGAATTGCGTGGTTCGACGATCTGTCGCTCACCGGATCGGCCGCCGCAGTCACCGATCATCTGGTCTTCCGTCAGCCGCCGACCAACGTCGCCGCCGACGCCACAATCTGGCCCGCCGTCACCGTCGCCCTCGAAGATCCCAACGGCAACATCGTGACGGCTGACAGCACCAGCATCTCGATCGGCGTCAACAGCGGCCCCGGCGGTCTGGCCGGAACCATCACACAGCCTGCCGTTAACGGCGTCGCGACATTCAACAACCTGGCGCTGGCAACGGCCGGCTCGTACACGCTGGCCGCCTCCGACGGTACAGACACCCTGGTGACCAGTGGCAACATCACGTCCACGACGCCGGGCAACGGTTTTCAGACGCCCTCGACTGTCCTTGTCAACGAGAATGCCGCCTACACCTTCTCCGCCGCGACGGGCGATCTCATCGCCCTGGTCGACGCCGGCGCATCGGGCACATTTTCCATCAGCGTCACCGCCACCGGCGGCACGTTCGCATTCTCAACAATGACCGGCCTGAGCGTCATTTCCGGCGCCAACGGCTCTGCGGCGGTCGACGTCAGCGGCAGCTTGACGGCCCTGAACACGGCCTTGAGCGGCTCGACGTTTTCGCCGGCGGGCAACATGACCGGCTCGGCATCGCTGGCCTTTTCCGCGCACGGTCCCGCTTCGTTCACCGCCAGCTCAACGCTCGGCATGATCATCGGGCAATCGCCCGCCCAGGTGCAGCGTGCCTACGGGTTCTCGCAGCTTTACGGGCAGGGCTATAGCGGCGCCGGCCAGACGATTGCGATTCTCGGCATCGACAACGATCCGCATCTTCTGGCCGATATCGTCGCCTTTGACGAGCAATTTTCCATCGGCGCCAATCCCGCCTCGGCCGGCTTTCTCAGCGTGATCGATCAGAACGGCACGGTCATCATCAAACAGGGCACTGTCGTGCAATCGGGCGGCAACAATCCCGACCAGACCAACCAGACCGACTTCGAGATCGACATCGACGTGGAATGGGCGCACGCGATCGCGCCGTCGGCCAATATCGTTGTCGTCGAGGCCGACGCCTCCAACCCGCAAATCGGCGTCAGCGGCTCCGACCTGGCCGAGGCCGCCAACCAGTCGCCGGCGCTGGCGGCATCCCTCGGCCTGCCGTCGGCGGCCGTCGTCTCCTCCAGCTATGGCATCGGCCAGGAAACGTTCGACGAAACAACTTTCGACAGCAATTTCATCGAAGCGGGCGTGACTTTCGTCATGGCGGCGGGGGACACTTATAACGAAGTGCAATGGCCTTCCGTGTCCCCCGACGTGGTCTGCGTCGGCGGCACCGTCCTGACCCTCGGTTCCACCGGCGACTATCTCAACGAGATCGTCTGGAACAACGGCCTGGGCGGAACCGCCTTCGGCGCCAGTGCCGGATATGAGCCGATTCCCTCCTTCCAGCAGGGCGTGAGCGGGATATCCGGATCGGATCGCGTGATGCCGGATGTGGCGTTCGCGGCCGATGGCTTTTATGCCTACAACACCAGCCAGGGCTGGTCCGACGGTTTTGGCACCAGTTTCGGCGCGCCGCAATGGTCCGCGCTTTTTGCACTGGCCGACCAGGTGCGGGCCTCGTCACTCAGCAGCGCCCAGGCTCTTGATGCCCTCTATGCGTCGCCCGCCAGCGATTACAATCTCGACACCGGCACCACCAGCGTCGCTTACAACGCCCAATGGGGCCTGGGCACGCCGCGGGCCAATGTCCTGGTGCCCGGCCTGACGCCACGGCTGAGCGTCAGCGCTCCGGCCAGCGCCACGGCCGGCACGCCGTTCTCCGTTACCGTCGATATCCTCGATCAGAGCGGCAACCCGCTGACCAGCGATGATTCCAGCATCACGCTGTCGGTGAGCAGTGGTCCGGGATCGCTCGGCGGTACGCTCACTGTCGCCGCTCACAACGGAGTCGCCACGTTCTCGAACCTCACGCTGGACGAGGCCGGCACTTACACGCTGGCCGCTTCCGACGCTGCCGACAGCGCGCGCGTGGCCACGTCCGGCGGCATTTCTGTCGCGCCGTCCGCGGCGGGGCAACTGCTCATCTCCCTGGCCTCTGGCACGTCCGTCGCCGCAGGCGCGACTCTGCCATCGGTTGTCGTGAACATCGAGGACTCATTCGGCGATGTCATCGCCAGCGACAATTCGACCGTCACGCTTTCGCTTCGCACCGCCGGTGTGCTCACCGGTGCGACCGCCGTCTCCGCCGTCAGCGGCGTCGCCACCTTCAGCACCCTGGCGATCGACACCGCCGGTGCATTCACATTCGCCGCCGCCGACACGACCGATGGACTTGCCGGCAGCAATCCCGGCACATCGGTCGCCATCAACCCCGCCGCCCCGGCACAACTGGTCTTTGCGGTTTCTTCGGCCAGCGCCGCCGCGGGAGATACCCTCGCGCCGTCGCCCGTTGTCGATATCGAGGATACCTTCGGCAACATCGTCACCGGCGACAGCGCGGCCGTCACCATCTCGCTGACTTCCACCGCCACCGTTGCCGGCTCGACCTCCGTTCCCGCCACCAGCGGCGTCGCCACCTTCAGCGATGTCCAGATCGACACCACCGGAACCTACACTCTGGCGGCCGCCGATGTCGCCGACCACCTGAGCATCACCGGCCCGTCCCATTCCGTCACGATTACCCCCGGCGCCCCCGCGAAACTGGTCTTCGCCACCGAGCCCACCGGCGTCATCGCCGGCCATGACATTTCCCCCGCGATCGTCGTCAAGATCAAGGATGCTTTCGGGAATCTCGTCAACACCGATACCGACACCGTCGCCCTTGTCGTCGTCAGCGGCCCCGGTCCGCTTGGCGGCGCCACATCCGCCGGCGCCACTGGCGGCGTGGCCACTTTCGCCGGCGTACAGCTCACCACCGCCGGCAATTACACTCTGGCCGCCTCCGACGCCGCCGATGGCCTGAGCGGTTACAACTCCACCGGATTTGCCGTCGTCCCGGCCGCCGCCGCATCGCTGGCTTTCACCACCCAGCCCACCGGCGGCTCGATCAATACCGCGCTGGCGGCCGTCGTCGTCAGCATCGAGGATTCCTACGGCAATCTCGTCAGCGGCGATGAATCGAACGTGAGTGTATCCATCGCGTCCGGCCACGGCACCCTCACGGGCACCCTCACTGCCGCCGCCGTCAACGGCGTGGCCACGTTTGCCAATCTGCTTTTTAGCGCCGCTGGCACGTACACGCTGGCCGCCGCCGACAATGCCGACTCCCTGAGCGGATTTCTGTCGCCGGCCTTCAATATCGAGTCATCGGCCGCCCAACTGAGCGGCGGTCACCTGCTGGTCACCGGCACACCCGGCGATGATGTCATCAGCCTGACGACCAGCGGCAACGACCTGGTCATCACCATGAACTCGCAGGAGATCGGCACTTTTGCGATGGCGCAGGTTGCCTCCATCGACGTTGAAGCTGGCGCCGGCAACGACTTTGTCTCGCTCGGCGACGGTGTCCCCGGCTCCAGTGTCCAGGGCGGACCCGGCGATGACACCATCATGGGCGGGCCCGGCAACGACACCCTTGGCGGCGGGGCCGGCAATGACTCGATCTCCGGCGGCCCCGGTGACGATTCGATCAAGGGCGGGGCGGGAGATGACACGCTCGCCGGTGGAAAAGGCAATGACACCCTCTTCGGCAGCCTCGGCAACGACCTGCTGCGCGGCGGGCTGGGTGACGATTCCCTCAATGGCGGTGCCGGCGCCAACCAGCTTTACGGCGGCCAGGGCAACAACACGTTCTACTGCGTCAACGGAACCGACGACCAGATCTTCGCCGGCGCCGCGACGAACGACAGTCTCATTTACGGCACCAACGACAATTACATCATCGAAAGCGGCGCCATCCCGCCGGGGAACATTTCGGTCGTCGCATGACCACGCGCGTCGCGAGTTGTCCAGATTCATTATTTGCTGTAGAGTTGCGAGCAAATGAGTTGGACAAAAACAACGATCGTACAGGAACTGAAGCGCCTTCATCGCGCCCGCGCGGATATCTCCTACAACCACATGGCCAGCACGGCGCAATCGCTGGTGTCGGCGGCCGCGGTTCAGTTCGGCTCCTACCGCAAAGCCGTGGAACTGGCTGGTATTGACTACTTGAGTGTTCTCCGCCGGCCGCGATGGACTCGGCAGGCCATCATCAAGCTCATCAAGCAGGCCCGCCGAGGCGGCCAGGATTTGAACTGGGGCGCCGTCACCAAACGCCGCGACGAGCTGGGCAGGGCGGCTTTCGCCGCGACCCAGACGCGGCTCTTCGGCCGGTGGGATCGGGCCTTGCAGGCCGCCGGCCTCGACGCCGACGATGTCAGCCCCTATCGCCGCTGGAACAGGGAGACGATCCTGTTCGAGCTCAAATCCCGCCATCGTGACGGGCAGGCCGTCAACAGCGGGGCGGTTCAGGCCGACGATCAGGGCCTTCACGCCGCCGCCATCCGCGCCTTTGGCAAATTCGACGCCGCCCTGACGGCCGCCAATATCCCGCCCGATTCCGTCCGCCAGCGCAAGTCGTGGTCCAAGCCGCTGGTCGTTTCCTCGCTCAAAGCCCTGAAGAAATCCGGCGCCAAGCTTTCCGATTCGGCCATGCGCCGGTCCGATCCCGCCCTGTACGGAGCATCGGTGCGACTCTTCGGCACCTTCCCCGCCGCCCGCAAAGCCGCCGGAATTTCCTTCGTCCCCGGGCGACGAACAACCAAACCCGTCTGATACCTCGCCCTGGATCTTGTAGGGTCCGCACTGCGGACCACTTCTCAGTTGTTCGGCCAAAGGTCCGCAATGCGGACCCTACACGAATCGCTCAAGCAAAGGTCCAGAGGCAGTGGAGCAGTGATCTCTTCACAAGCGCCCGGGAATCCGGCATTCCGATGGATGCACATGTTCGCGAACGATGCGCTCGGCCAATTCGACCCACGATTGCTCTTTCCCGACATCAAAAAGCAGCCCGTTGAAAATGGTGGAGGGCATATCGTCGACATAGATATCCGGCTTGGGCAGGAACGCTTCAAAGAGGCCCGCGATTTCCAGCCGCTCGGCGATCTGCCGGCAATACTCCGCCCCGCCCGTCGACCATAAGAACAAGCGGCAGCCTGCGTCGAAGAGAGCGCGCATCGCCCGCGCCGCGCCGGGAAGCGCGACACCCGCGTGGTCAACGAGCGTCAGGTCCACGTCGACAAAGATGTTCACATTGCGCATCTGCGGCATGCCTCACCTCGCCGCCGCGTGCGCGTCGACCTGCTTCTCCGCGTGATAGCTGCTCCGAACCAGCGGGCCGGATTCGACGTGACGCAGGCCCTTGCTCTGGCCCAATTCCTTCCACCGCGCAAATTCGTCCGGATGAACCCACCGCTCCACCGGCAGATGCGCGGCCGTCGGCTGCATGTATTGGCCCAGGGTCAGAATCTGGCAACCGGCCGCGACCAGATCGTCCAGCACGGATTCGATCTCGCCGGCCTCCTCGCCCAGACCCAGCATCATTCCGGTCTTGGTTACAAGCCCGCGATCGCGCGAAATCCGCAGCAGTTCCAGCGACCTGGCGTATTTCGCCTGCGGCCGCACGCGCTTGTACAAACGCGGTACGGTCTCCACGTTGTGATTGAGAATCTCCGGCTTCTCGACGAGCACCAGATCCAATGCAGCCCAATCCCCCGCAAAATCCGGGATCAGCACCTCGATGTTCGTCCACGGCGATTGCGCGCGAATCTGCCGGATTGTCTCCGCCCATACGCCAGCGCCGCCGTCGGGTAATTCATCGCGGTTCACGCTGGTGATCACGGCGTGGCGCAATTTCATCTCCCGCACCGCCAGCCCCACGCGCCGCGGCTCATCCAGATCGAGCACGGGAGGCCGGCCGGTGGCGATATGACAAAACCCGCACGATCGCGTGCAGACATCACCCAGGATCATGACCGTGGCCGTGCCCGCCGCCCAGCATTCCCCCATGTTCGGGCACTTGGCCGATTGGCACACCGTGTGCAGTTTCTGCTCGGTGACCAGGGCCATGAGCCGCCCATACTCCGGCCCGCCGGGCAGCTTGGCCTTGAGCCAGGAAGGCTTGCGCGAAACCGCCGCCGGCGCGGCAACCGCGCCCGCCGCACCATCCGCGCCGCTGGAAAGAATTCGATCGTTCAGTGAATAAGCCATCTTGCGGGCAAATATCGCCCACTCCTGTTCCCACAATACTATCGGCCGTCCGGCGGGGCATCAAATACGCTTGATGAAATGCCCGTCGAAGCCCAACCTGCCAATGTGACAAAAACGCGAAAGGCGTCACTTCTGTCACCCCCCGGCCGCATGCGGCGTCTGAGTGCATGAGAGATGCCTCAGCCTCCCGGCCGTTCAGGCCACGGTTGCAGCCGTCTTGTTGGAACCATCCCGCACTCCGGGCAGCGGTCGGGGGTGGCGCGGAGATCGTAGCCGCAGTTGGGGCAATCCCACTCGTTCGGCGGTGGCTTGGGACATAACTTGCGAAAGACATAATGGAAGAACACGCCCAGGCGGATGGCGATCCAAAAGAAGATCGGGACTGAGAACAAAGAACAGTCCGGGCCCTCATGAGCCACCAGGACGTCAAACATTACACCGATGGGAACACCACTCAGGACGGCCAACCAAAACACCAGTCGCCGCCGGCGCTTGGGACAGAAGAACCCGATGGCAACCATGCCAACCGGCGCCACCAGTAAGACCGCGACGATGACTATTTTCTCGGTCACTGGCGCGCCTCTTGTCGCGCCTCACGGCGCCTGAACTTCAATCGCGTCGTTGGTGTACGTGACGGTCTTGTCGGCAGCCTGCTCCTCGGGCAGGCCGGCGCCTTTGGCGTCGCGGACGAAGACGACGTGGAATACGTGGGCCTGCGGCATGCCGGGGTATTGGCCGATGCGACGGCCGATGGAAAGCTTGCCGGTGGATTCGGTCCAGGTGATGGCGATCTCAGAGTGCTCGCCCTTCTCGTAATTGTAGCCATCGCCGGCATCTTCATAGAGGGTCATCGTGCCGTTCTGGCCGCGGTAGATGCGCAGTTCGATCGGAGCGTCCGGCTTTTCGCGGGCGTAGTTGACGATGGGGCCAAGGGGAACGATCGAGCCGGCCTTAACGTAGAGGGGCATCGAATCAATCGGCGCGGGGGCGTCGATGGTCTGGCCGCCGGGAAGCTTCTGGCCGGTCCAGAAATCGTACCAATCCTGACCGGCCGGAAGGTAGACCTTGCGCGACGTGGCGCCGGCGGCGGTTACGGGATTGACCAGGATCGATCGCCCCCACATGTACTCGTCGCCGACGTTGACGGCCTGGGCGTCGGTGCGGAAATCCATGACCAGCGGGCGCATGAGCGTGTCGCCGTGGCTGGTGACCTGCCAGGCCGTGGAATAGATGTACGGCATCAGGCGATAGCGCAGTTGATCGAACTTGACGAGGATGGCGTCGGTCTTGGCGTCCCAGAGCCACATTTCCTTATAGCGATCCGGCTGGCCGGTGAGCGTGGAATTGGGGGATGGGCGAACGTTGTTGGAGATGGTCTGGCCGTGGACGCGGAACATGGGGCAGAACGAGCCGTATTGGAACCAGCGCGTGAACAGTTCGGTATAGCCGGGAGTCTGATAGCTGTTGAACCCGCCGATATCCGTGTTCCAATAGGGAATGCCACAGATGGAGAAATTCAAACCAGCGCGGATTTGGCGGATGTAGGTGGCCCAGTTGCCCTGAATATCGCCGGACCAGCTTACGGCGGCGTTGCGCTGCTGGCCGGCGTAGGCGGAGCGCGTGAGAATGAACACGCGCTTGTCGGATGTCTCGGCTCGCTGGCCCTGGTAGACGTTGGTGGTTGTCTGGAGCGGATAGGCGTTGGCGATATACGCGCCCGGACCGGCGCCGGTCATGAGGCTGTTCATCGAATGGGCGTTGCGAATCCGCGGTTCGGCGGTGCTGCCCAATTCCGGCTCGCTGGCGTCCAGCCACCAGCCGTCGATTCCATATTTGAAAAGAGAATCGGAGATTTGCTTCCAATAAAGCTGAGCGGCCGCGGGATTGAAGGGATCGTAATACTTGTAGGTTTGCCCGGAGTTGGCGGGAATGGTGGTCGCTCTGCCGCGCGGACCGGTGCCGGTCAATCCGTTGCCGCTGATAAACGACTGCGGGCTCAGCAGGCCGTTGATCGCGTCGAGTTGTTTGTAGTGGTCGGTATTGTCATCAAACCGCGCCCACACCGAGATCATGAGATGGACGTTCTCGTCGTGGAGCTGTTTCATCATGCCGGCCGGATCGGGATAGCGGGCGGGATCGATGTAGTGCGAGCCCCAACCCTGCGGATCCCAATAGCGCCAGTCCTGGATGATGCCGTCGATCGGCGTTCCGCGCTGGCGGTATTTGGCGACGACATCCAGAATTTCCCGCTGATTGGCGTAATGTTCCCGGCACTGCCAGAATCCATACGCCCACTGGCCAAAGAGCGGCGGCGCGCCGGTGAGCATGCGATAGCCGCCGACAACATCATCAATGTCCGGCCCGGCCAGGAAATAATAGTCGATTGTCTTGGCCGCGTCGGAATTCCATGACAGGATGTTTTCCTTGCCGGGAACTCCCACGGCCACGTCGGTGATGGCCGGGTTATCCCAGAACACGCCGTAGCCGCGGCTGGAGATCAGGATCGGCAGTGCAATCTCCATGTTGGCCTGCAATAACTGGATGGTCTGGCCGCGATAGTTCCAGGTCTTTTCCGGCGGCTGCTGGAGCAGGCGGTGCTGGCCGAGTCCGAAAATGGCTTCGTCGGGGGCCAGAACGAAATCCTGTTTGGAAGCCAAGCCCTTGAAATCTGGAATGGTGGAGGCGGGCATACTCTTCCCGCCGCCGTCTACTTCGGCAAGGTAGGGTTTGCCCGAAGCATCGGCGAAGGACACCGCGCCGGTCTTGCGGTCCACGCGCGCCTGCACGGCCGATGTCTTCAGGACGATCGCGTCGGGAGTCTCCTGGTAATCCCAGTTTGTGGCCTTGGGCGCGGCGATGACGCTGAGGCTTTTGACATCGGGAAGCGCGGCGCCGGGTGCATAAGCCACGCGAATGACGCGGTCCGAAAAGACCTGAAGCCGCATCACCGCATCGGCCATTTTGCACGTGACACCGTCGGCGTCCTTCTGAGCCGAGACTACGGGCGCAGGGGCGGCGCCGGCAAGCCCGGCCATCGAGCCAAGCGCCATCAGCAATGCAATAACAGCAAACGCACGCACACCGTTCATTGGCCGCATTAGTAATCCTCCATTGTTCGCCGATTCCGAACGCCGCGCCGATGCGCCTGACCTGTTGATTGCGGGATTGTCAGTCAGGAAAGAAACTCCGTCAAGCGGGGCGGAAATGGGACAATCCAGAGCACGACGGTCGCCACGCAAAGGAACAATGACACCGCCGCAAATGCGTTGAACAGCCGTAGCCAAAGGCGCTTCACGAGCGGGATTGTATCACTGCATGTGGCCGGCAGGCAGATGCGGTTGCATTGGGCCAACCGGAGGTTAGATTGCCGCAATGCCGACGGTCTTGCGAACAGGCACGCTGGCAGGTGCGATGGTCTTCAGGAGTCACATCATGGCAAAGCACGTCGATCGGACAGTGCGGCGGCGATTCTGGACGGCGATCATCTTGGCGGCGGCCTGGACGTTGTCCGCCCGGCCGGTGCTGGCGGCGGATGCGCGCAAGCTCTCCTTCGAGGGCGTGCTGGCCGACGCGCGGCTCACGCTCAACGACCTGGCGGCATTGAGCCCGGCCGGAAGCACGACGGATTTCCCGACCGATTGGACCGGGTATACGCACCTGGTCATGGAGTTGCGCACCAGCACGCCGCAGCGATTTGGTTTGTGGGTGCATACGGCCGACGGCGCCCGTCGCATTGAGATTCAACCGTTCGGGCAGAACGCCTGGTTTCGGGCGTGCGTGCCGCTGGAATATCTGCGCGGTTCGGTCAGCGGCGTCGATCTGGCGGCCTCGACGAATCGGCGGACCGATGCCTTCTGGATGTCCGTCTGGGGGCCGTGGGGCGAACTCAAGAACGTTGAGGCGATCAGCTTTTCGATGGATTACCCGATCAATCATGCCGCGATCGAGCTGCGAAACGTGCATCTGGCCAAACAGGATGAGAAATCGCAGTTTCTGGAGACCGGCCCGAACGGACAAATGGTGGATCAGTTCGGCCAGTGGGCGCTGGCGGATTGGCCGCGGAAAATTCACAGCCAGGCGCAGTTGACGGCGGAGCTGGCGGACGAGGCGAGCCATTTCGGCACGCCGGCGGATTTCGGATACGGGCGTTACTACGGCTATGCCGCCACGCAGACCAAGGCGACCGGATTCTTCCGCGTGGAACAGCAGAACGGGAAGTGGTGGTTCGTCGATCCCGACGGGCATTTGTTCCTGTCAACGGGGATTGACGGCGCTCCAGGTAACGGCGGAGGCGGCCGCGGCGGACGTGGCGGCCCCGGTCGCGGCGGCGCACGCGGCGCGCCGGGCATCGCGTCGGCAACATTACCGGCTCTGGCGGGCCGTGCGCCAGCGACCGCGCCGGCGCCGACGGCCAATCTGAATGGTCGCCGACTTGATTCATGGGGCATGACGACCGGCGGCCCCGGCCGGCCGTACAGCACGAACTTCTCCGTTCGGTCGGGCACGTCGTGGATGAGCCTGCCGGACGTCTATTCGGACGCATTTGCCGCGGCGGTGGATGCGGCCGCCAGTCAGCAGTGCACTCCGCTGCGGAACGATCCGCTTTTGCTGGGATATTTCATGGGCGGCGAGCCGCCGTGGGGCGGGCGCGAAAGCGAAGTCTGCGCCATGATCCTCGCCGCGCCGCCGACGGCCACGCAGGCGAAGCTGAAGGACTTTCTCGCCACCGAGGATTCGCCCAGGCGTCGGCGTCAGTTCGTACTGGCGGCCTTTGGCAAGTTCCTGGAATTGACCTGCGGCGCGGTGCGCAAATACGACCCGAACCACCTGATTCTCGGCATCCGCTACGGCGGCAACCCCTCGGAAGAAGTGCTGCGAATGTCGCACATATTCGACGTGTGTCGCATCAATGTTTATGAGTACGAGCCGACCGTGCAGGTGCAGCGGACGTATCGCCTTTCAGACCGGCCGGTGATGATCGGGGAATTCCACATCGGCGTTCCGGAGAACGGGCAGGGCGCGGGCCTGGTGCAGGCGATGAACCAGAAGGAGCGGGGCAACGCCTATCAGTATTTCATGGAGCAGGGCGCATCGCTGGACGGATTCCTCGGCGCGTGGTGGTTCCAGTGGAGCGACGAGCCGGTCATGGGCCGGTTCGATGGGGAAAACTACAACATCGGCTTCATCGATTCGACAAACCGGGCATACGCGGATCTGGTGGAATCGGCCAAGCTGACCAACAAGCGGCTGTTCGACGTGCATTCCGGCAAAGTGCCGCCGCTTTCCGTGCGCCCCAAGGCGTCGGACCTGGGCACGCCGGGGTCGCCGTGGGATCTGGATGTTTTCCACGGCGGTTAAGGTCCGCTTTTCGGCGGGATGGCGCCACATTCCGGGCAGCGATCCGGCGTGGCCCGGAGATCGTAGCCGCACACGAGACAAAACCCGTGTCTTCGGCGGTAATCCTGTTCGCGCTGGCGGCGGGCATTTCGGATTTCAATCGCAACCACCCCGGCCGGCACGACGGCCCAGAGCACGCTCCAAAACAACATGAGAAAGACGATAACCGGCGCGAATATCGCGAAACCGATCGCAAACCCGATCGTGGCGTACTTTTTCCAGAACGCCGTGATGATGCCCGCCGCCGAGAGGAAAAGGGGCAGGCAATACAGGGTCAGGAGAACCACGGTCCCATCGCCGGGGCGCCCAAAAACCCAGGTTTCAAGAATGTCGTCGATGATGCCCAAGACGAAGACGGTGCCGAGAACGCAGGCGACAAGGAACGCCATCCAAAAGGCCCACGCCCTTCGCCGTTGCTTACCGGCCGTTTCGTCTTCGATGGGCGGCATTGATCGACATGGTACTATCCGTGCATAAGGAAGGCCGCGCCCGCCAACCGAATACGACAATCGGCCGCCCGGCGCGCCTGTTGCATCGGGTTATTGACACGCCTGCCCGGTTTCTCAAGAATTGCAGCGGCCGTGGCGGGATTATCCCGCAGACGAGAAACACGTGGGTGCGATCGGGATGCGGATTCCCAAATCCGCCATGCCATCGGGCATGACAATTGCATCCCGCGAACCATAAACGCCAGTGTGATGATTCCCTGCCGTTTGGAGATGACATATGGATCAGGCAGCACTTCGTGACCAATCGCCTTCGGGACAATCCAGCCCCAGCGAAACCACCCAGGACGATTCGGGCAAGAAACCCGTCGTTCAGGTTCCCAGCGTCACCATCCGCTTTGCCGGCGACAGCGGTGACGGCATGCAGCTCACCGGAACCCAGTTCTCCGACACCTCCGCACTGGCCGGCAATGACATCAGCACACTGCCGGATTACCCGTCGGAAATCCGCGCCCCGGCCGGCACGCTGGCGGGCGTCAGCGGCTATCAGATCCAGTTCTCCTCAACCGACATTTTCACGCCCGGCGATGAAGTCGACACGCTCATCGCCATGAACCCCGCCGCCCTGCGGGCCAATCTCAAGGCCGTCCGCTCCGGCGGCATGGTCATCGTCAATGAAGACGCCTTCACGCCCGTCGATCTCAAGAAGGCCGGCTACGAAACCAACCCCATCGACGGCGAATCCATCCCCGGCTATCGCCTCGTCAAGGTGCCCATCGACCGCCTCACGGCCGAGACGCTCAAGAACTCCGGCCTGCCCACCAAGCAGATCGACCGCTGCAAGAATTTCTTCACGCTCGGGCTGCTGTGCTGGCTCTACGACCGGCCGCTGGAACATACCCTCAATTACATCAACGCCAAGTTCGCCAAGAAGACACCACTGGTCGCCAAGGCCAACAGCGATGTGCTCAAGGCCGGTTACGATTACGGCGACAACGCCGAACTGTTCCCCGTTCAATATGTCGTCGAAAAGGCCAAGCTCCCGCCGGGACGTTATCGCAAACTGACCGGCAATGAAGCCGTCGCACTGGGTTTGGTGACGGCCGCTCGTCTGGCGGGGAAGGACCTGTTTTACGGCAGCTACCCGATCACACCGGCCACGGACATCCTGCACAGCCTGGCGGAATTGAAGCATGCAGGCGTGGTCACGTTTCAGGCCGAGGATGAAATCGCGGCCATCGGTTCGGCGATCGGCGCCAGCTTCGGCGGCGCCATCGCCGCCACCGGCACCAGCGGCCCGGGCGTCGCCCTCAAGAGTGAAGCCATCGGACTGGCGGTCATGACCGAATTGCCGCTGGTCATCGTCAATGTCCAGCGCGGCGGTCCAAGCACCGGCCTGCCCACCAAAACCGAACAGGCCGATCTGTTGCAGGCGGTTCTCGGCCGCAACGGCGAATGCCCGGTTCCGGTCATCGCGGCGACCAGCCCGTCGGATTGTTTCAACGCCGCCGTCGAGGCCGCCACCATCGCCGTCCGCTATATGACGCCGGTCATGCTGCTGACCGACGGCTACATCGCCAACAGCGCCGAGCCGTGGCTGATTCCCGACGCCAAGTCCATGGCGAAGATCGAAATCGAACATCCCACCAAGACCAACGACGCCGCCGGTTTTCAGCCCTATCGCCGCAACGAAGTCGGCGCCCGACCGTGGGCCATACCCGGCACGCCGGGCCTGGAACATCGCATCGGCGGCCTG
>Ga0181517_10003518_pt1 | contig 14891 bp, 16 predicted proteins | sample PEATcosm2014_Bin_31_FD_119748 | JGI IMG/M metagenome (GOLD analysis project Ga0181517, IMG submission 119748) | Peatland microbial communities from MTU Mesocosm Facility, Houghton, MI, USA - PEATcosm2014_Bin01_30_metaG | ecosystem: Environmental > Terrestrial > Soil > Wetlands > Peat | place... | reverse complement strand
GTAACGATTGAACAAGTTCTCGCGCCGCGCTATATGGCCTGGCTCAACTTCGAGAATGACAACGGCGCAAACATTTATGTCTCGGCCAACCCGCTCCACGCAGGCAGCCGCAAACGGACCAAGGAGTGCATCGCATCCGTTCGCCATCTCTACATCGACATCGACGAGGATGGCGACGCCCGGCTCACTACGCTGCGGGCGTCCGATCTGGTTCCCACGCCGACCGCGATCATCTCGACTTCGCCGGGCAAATACCAGGCGCTCTGGCGAGTCGCCGGCTTCGACTTCGAGCGGCAGGAACAGACGCTCAAATTGATTGCCCAGTCCTTCGGTGGCGATCCCGCTTGCACCGACCGAAACCGTGTGCTGCGTGTTCCCGGTTTCCTCAATCGGAAGTATTCTCCCGCACATCCTGTCTCGGTCGAATACCCAGCCGATGCGATCTACGGTCCTGCCGACTTCCGGCTTGATGATTTGGCCTGCTCTTCCGTGCTTCCGATCATAGGGAATGCGCGGAAATCGCCTACCAATTCGATTGCTGGCAAGCACTCGCATTCCGAGGACGACTGGGCCTGGGTTTGCGCGCGGCTTGCACACGATATGGACGCCATAAAACTGACGCGCGAGCTTGCTTCGCGCCGTGCTGACAAATCCGATCCACTCTTATGCCGAGTGCATGGATATGCCGAGCGAGGGAGCGAACATCCAGGAGAAACGCATCCTCAAGGCATAAGCAGTCGGCATAAGCAGTGGTGCCTTCTTTGGTTCACAATGCGAGTCAAGGAGAAAGTCACAATGCATCAATACTTTCGCAGACCAGCTACGTTTCGGCAATTTCACGAGGGACCGCTGGGTCCGTACATCAATTCGTATGGCGAGTGGCTTCATCAGCACGGGTATAGTCGCAGGCAGGGACGGGCTGCGATTCGAGCTGTAGCTCGCTTCAGTCATTGGCTCATCGAGCATGAAATCACGATCGAAGAAATCACTTCTGATCTTCTGTGCAGATACACCATGAATTTCTCTCGGCCTGAGAGGTATTCGATTCGACAGTTCATGGCTATCAATCGGCCCGAAGTGTTCGCAGGCAATCCGGAACCAAAGATGGATACACCACTGGATCTGTTTCTAACAGAGTTTGCGTCACACCTGAGATCTGAACGAGGCTTGGCGGCAGGTACGATTCGGTATTATTTGCGCTTTGGAGCGGCATTTCTTCGCGAGATGTTCGGCGACCGCCAACTGAACTGGCAACGCTTGAGTATGGCGGACATCGTGAACTTCTTTGGGAAGCGAGTCCGCCAGCAATCCGTCGTTCAGATGTCCCAGGTTCTGGCGTCGGTGCGTAGCGTCCTTCGCTTTGCTCATTTTCGTGGCGATCTTCTCACGGATTATTCAGTAAGTGTGCCACGGGTCGCGAGATGGTCGAAAGCAGAGGTGCCGAAATACTTCTCACCAGGAGAAGTAGAGAAGGCGTTTGCAACCTGTGATCGTCGAACAGTTGCCGGCAAACGCGACTATGCGATTCTTCTGCTTCTGACCTGCTATGGGTTGCGCGCTGGTGAGGTAGCGTCACTCCAGCTTGAGGATATTGACTGGGAGTCAGGAGAGTTTGCTATACGAGGAAAAGGTTCGCGCTGGTCAGCTTTTCCGTTGCTGGCAGAAGTGGGAGAAGCTCTTGCTGACTACATCCACAACGGTCGATCCGAAACCAACTCCCGCTCGATTTTCCTTCGTACTGTCGCTCCGGTTCAGGCTCTTCACGGTCAGGCTGCCATCGCTTCGATAGTTAAATCCGTACTGCAGAAGGCTGGGATTTATCTACAGCGCAGGACGGCACACGCATTCCGCCATACTTTAGCGACAGACATGCGGCGAGAAGGTGTTTCCCTGCAAGAGATAGGCTGCATTCTGCGCCATCAGAATCCCGAGACAACAACCATTTACGCCAAGGTGGATCTGAACTCTCTCCGCGAACTCGTTGTCGCATGGCCAGGAGGTGTGCAATGAAATCTCTTACCCAAGGCATTAGCGACTATCTAAACATGCGCCGTGGACTTGGTTTCAAGCTTACTAATTACGAAACCGACCTGAACTCGTTCGCTCGTTTTATGAGAGAACGCGGTCAAACAGTGATTACGATCTCGTCAGCTTTAGAATGGGCACGCGCTACGTCGTCATCTCGCAAAGCGCAATGGGCACGGCGGCTGGGTCATGTACGAGGATTTGCGCGATACTGGCACGCCATTGATCCCAGAACGGAAATTCCTGCTTGGGAACTCATGCCATACCGTTCGCGCCATGCGCGTCCCTATCTCTACAGCGAAGCTGAAATTTCGTCGCTTCTAAATGCCGCCTTGCGCCTTCCACCGGTAGGAAGCCTGCGTTGCTGGACCTATTACACCATGTACGGGCTGCTCATTTGTACAGGGTTGAGAGTCTCAGAAGCGACAGGCTTGGAAACACAAGATGTCGATCTTCACCAAGGGTTACTCACGATCCGGAAAACCAAATTCGGGAAATCAAGACTGGTCCCTATAGCCGACAGTACAGTGAAGGTTCTTTCCGACTATGCCCAAAGGCGAGACCGCTTTCTGGCTGGACGAAAAGCCGTTCGGTTCTTTGTATCCTTGCGCGGTACGCCTGTGCGCAAATGCAATCTCGAACCGACCTTTGCTCAACTGTCACGAGAGGTCGGAGTACGCGGTCAATCCGACAGATACGGTCCCCGCCTGCATGATTTTAGGCACCGGTTCGCGATTCATACGCTCGTGCGTTCGTATCACAACGAAAAGAACGTTGAACGGGTGCTTCCTGTCCTTTCGACCTTCCTGGGACATGTGGGTATTGAGTCCACGTATTGGTATCTGAACGCATGTCCGGAACTCCTCGGCGCTGCGGCAGAACGTCTCGAACAACGGTGGGAGGCTTGAACATGAATACCAAACAAGATCTGGCTATTCTTCTTCAAGGCTTTTTCACAAAACGTCTCATGCAACAGCGACAGGCCAGTCCACACACGATCGCGGCCTACCGAGATACCTTCCGGCTTCTGCTTGTCTTTGCTCAACAACGCTTACGAAAAGCACCTTGTGCCCTTTCTCTTTCCGATCTCGATGCGCCCTTCATTGCTGAGTTTTTGCAAAGCCTGGAAGAGAAGAGATCGAACAAGGTGCGCACTCGCAACTTGCGGCTGACCGCCATCCGGGCATTCTTCCAATATACCGCTTACGAAGCACCGTCCCATGCTGCCCATATTCAGCGTGTTTTAGCGATACCTCGTAAGCGCTACACTCGCGCGCTTATTGGCTTCCTGAGCCGCTCTGAAATCGAGGCTCTTCTCGCTGTTCCCAAACGCACGACATGGGAAGGAAGAAGAGACTACGTGCTGCTTCTTGTTGCCATTCAAACGGGACTTCGCGTTTCAGAACTCACGGCGCTCCGCTCGACGGACGTCGTTCTGAAAACCGGAGCTTATGTGCGCTGCCTTGGTAAGGGAAGAAAAGAGCGCTCTTCGCCTTTGACCAAACGAGCGGCAGCAGTTCTGAAGGCTTGGGTTCAAGAGCCTGCAAATCACGATATGGCCTGGCTATTTCCGAGTGTTCGCGGCGGCCGACTCAGCACAGATGGTGTCCAATACTTGATCTCGAAATACGTGGCAGTTGCTGGTCGCGATTGCCCGTCTTTATCGAAGAAACGCGTAACCCCGCACATGCTACGACACACCGCGGCTATGGAACTACTGCAAGCCGGCGTTGATCGTGCCGTTATCGCATTATGGCTCGGCCATGAATCTGTGCAAACAACACAGATGTACCTCGATGCAAACCTTGCTCTGAAGGAGGAAATCCTTGCCAAAGCGTCAACCGTTGAAGGGCGGCGAGGTCGTTACCATCCCGATGACCAACTTCTGTCCTTCCTGAAAAAACTGTGAGGAGAAGGCCATGGGTTATGCCGAGTCGAAAGCTCTGAATTGCAGGCACAAAGCCTTGCTGAAAGCCTGCTCCATTGGTCAACGTTCTCGCTCGGCATATCCATGTACTCGGCATAACACAGGGTCTGCTTTATCGGAACGGCGAACGATCAGTTCATGAGTTAGCTTTCTGGCGTCCTGACCATGAGTAAGCCGTGCGCAAACCCAGGCCCAATCGTCCTCGGAATGGGAGTGCTTACCGGAGGGCGATTTCCGTGCGTTCCCGCGTAGCGGCAGCACGGAAGAGTCAACGACGGCATCGAGCCGGAAGTCGGCGGGACCGTAGGTCGCGTCAGCAGGGTATTCGACCGCAACACGATGGGCGGGAGAATACTTCCGGTTGTAGAAACCGGCGATGCGAAGCACCCGGTTGCAATCGGTGCAAGCGGGATCGCCGCCGAAGGTTTGGGCGATCAGCTTGAGCATCTGTTCCTGATGCTCGAAGTCGAAGCCTGTGACTCGCCATAGTGCCTGATATTTGCCCGGCGAAGTCGAGAGAATCGCTGTCGGCGAGGGAACGCGGTCCGACGCCCGCAGCGCAGCGAGCCGGGCGTCGCCGTCGTCGTCAATATCGATATAGATGTGGCGAACGGAAGCAATGCACTCCTTGGTGCGTTTGCGGCTACCGGAATGCAGCGGATTGGCGGAGGCATAGATATTCGCACCGTTGTCGTTCTCAAAGGTGAGCCATGCCATATAGCGCGGCGAGAGAACTTGTTCGAGCGTGACCACACGCTGCTGTGGCCGGGGAGCATCTTCTCGGCGCAGCAAGAGCGCAATCGTCTCGCACGGTGCAAAGCAACGGGAGAGAAAGTTGGCGGCAATCTGGCTCATGGTGTACCTCGTTTGAACGCAATTCCACGGACGTTTCCAGTGAGAAAGCCCGGCGTTTGCCGGGCTCTCACCGTGTGGGAAAGCGGCCTACGCGGCCGCTTCCTCGAAGGGAATCTCTTGCTCGGCTTCCTGCTCTTCCGCAGCGGCTTTTTCCGCGCGGTCGAGCTTGAGGATGGAGTTGACGCGAATGCTGTCGGTGCGCACCGGCTTCTTCGCCTTCTTGGGCGTGTACTCGGTGTGGCGAATCTCACCCTCGACCTGCACGTGCGCGCCCTTCTTGAGCGTGGCCGCGAACTCGCCGAACTTGCCAAAAACGATGCAGCGATGCCATTCGGTGTGCGAGATGTATTCGCCGGACTCTTTGTCCTTGTAGGAAGTCTTGGTGGCGATGGAGAAGGTGGTGAACTTCTGGTCGTTCTTGCCGGTGCGGACTTCGGCGTCGTTGCCAAGGAAGCCCATGAGGATAGCTTTGTTCTGATACATGGTAGAGTCTCCGTTTTTGAATTCCCGATCTGCTCGGGTCACACCTGGCGAAGCTATGCGAGTGGGCGCGACTCCCAAGTGCCAAGCCGTGCATTCTGGAGCAGGGGCCCAGACTTGCTCTGGGAGAGGAGTCCGGAAAGCAGAACGGCGCCGTGCCGCAGGGCGTCGCAAAAGCCCCGAAGCAGTGACCGAGCAAGTGAGGAATTGAACCGGGAGACTCGCATCAGAACCGAGCGATTTCTCCGCTTCCTGACGATGCCATCGATCCAATGACCGGCAACACCAGATCCACATTCCTCGCCGCCAGACCTCGGGACAAAGATCGCGATATAAGGCACCGCATCTTGCCTCCGCATTCGCTCGTCTTGAAGTTCGGCGCGGCCATGCTCAAAAGCGCACAACAAGGGTGAGATTCCGTTTGCTCCATCGTGTCCAAGAAGGCTGTTCATAGCCGTGCCTCCGTGCGCCGATTCCATCCGCTCGATCCGCATCGACATTCACGCTGCCGCCGTGGAGGAAGCCCGGTAGATTTCCTCCGTCTCGAAGGACTGCTCCGCGTGGCTGTATCCCTTCACGGTGATCAGCTCGCGCACCCGGCGTCGGCCCGTGGAATTGCGTTCGCAATAGAGGACATAATCCACTGCTTTGCCGGTCTGAGACCGGATGAATTGCTGGTTCAAATTCGTTCTGGCGCTGAGCGCCATATCCGCCAGCCTGTCCAGCGCGTCCAGCGCGGAATCTGCGTGCAATGTCGAGAGCGTTCCACCGTGGCCCGTGTTCATCGCCTGTAGCAGGTCGTAGCCGCATTCATCGCGGATTTCGCCCATGATGATCCTGTCGGGGCGGTGCCGTAGAGCGGCGGCAACCAACTGGCTCGGCGTGACGGCAACCTGGCCGGGAATCGCGGCAACAGCCTCCCAGCGAACGGCGTTGGGATGGGCAATCTTCAACTCGGCCGGTTGCTCGATCACAATGAGCCGCTCTTGCATGGGGACGTGGTCGAGCAGTGCTTTCATCAGAGTTGTTTTGCCAGAGCCCGTTCCGCCGGCAATAATGCCGTTCTTCCGTGTTCCAATCAGGCGCACAACAGTATCCCGGACGTTGGCTGGAAGACTGCCTGATGCAACCAACTCATCCGAGGTGAACCAGCGATTGAATTTGCGCACGGTAAATGTCGGGCCGTTGATCGACGATGGCGGGCCGACAACGGCCACGCGCGAGCCATCCGGCAAGCGCGTATTCAGAATCGGATTCTGCCCTGTAAGGTCCTGGCCGAGAATGCGCGCCACGCGCTCAATTGCGGCCTGGAGTCGCTCATTCGTATACGGCTTCTTGAGTTCGATTTGTTCGACGACACCGTTCCGGTCGGCGAACACGCCTATCGTTCCGTTAATCATCAGATCGGAGATCGACGGGTCGAGCAGCAGCTCGCGCAATTCCTCGGGAAAGAACGGCAGAATTAGCTCATAACTCATCGGGTCGCCCCTGCTGCTGCGTCTGGCTTAACTGGATCGACAGAGACGCGGTTCTCGTGGAACTCCGTGATGGTGAGTCCGAGCGGATTGATGAACTCGTATTGCGGATAGATCCTGGACTGATCGCTGACCTGCTTTGGGTTCAGGTAGTAGGTGATGCTGAGCATCCAATGCTCTGTGCGAGGCTCGCGTGAACTCTGCGGAGAATAGAACCGATCCACGGTCATCAGGGCCGTGCCACGAGCGATGCGAGCGCTCTGAACCATTTCCTCGGACATGGACGTGATGGTCACGTTCTGGACTGCGACATCGCTCGATTCGATCTGGCCTGCCGTGACCTGCGAAATCAAGTGGTTCTGGTTGTCGTCGGCCATCAGACGCGAAGCCAATGCCTGCGACAGAAAGTAGTAATTGAGAGGGTATTTCTTGGCAACCACATCGCGGCTGACCGTGTAGCGGTAGTTGGCCCAGTCGGTCAGATAGGTGCGTACTTCACCCTCGCGGGGGCTGTAGTTGAGGTCGCTGTATTGGATCGCCTGGGCGCGGCCCATCTCGTCGATACGGATGTAACGATTCGTAATCGGGCGATGCGCAAACGACAAATTCATCCCCAACGATCCGAGCAGCACAACCGTTCCACAGGCAATGATGAAACGGTATGCCTTCCGCTCGGTGTAGTGGGACGAGTACACCTCGTTGCCGATACTATCGACGAGCAGCGATTGCTCCGGTGATAGCTGCGTTTCAATGGGAGCTGTGCGTGTGGACATGGGGAGCACTTGTCCTTTCTTCAAGGGTGAGAAACAGGTTCGCGGTGTAGATCAGAACTACGATGCTGAAGGAAACCATGAACACCGCGAGCACAATCCGTATGGGCCTTGACAAACCCAGACGACGAAGGAGCAAAAAGCTGAAGATGAAAGTCCACATCTCACTACCTCATCCCGCCATCATGGCGAGGGAAGCTACTGCTCCGCCAACCTTGGACACGCTGTCGGCCATACTAGCCGTACCGCCGAAGATCGCCTGCGTCATACTCGGGATAAAGAGCAGGTTGATGATGAAGGCGATGAAAACCATCGTGCAGGGAATGAGGTTCGCCAACCACATCTCCATCGAGTAGGTTCCGTTGAAGGTTTGCTGGATGAATGCGTTCAGGAATCCGGACCATACGAAGATGAAAGCGGCGGCTACGGCGCGGATCATGGCGAAGCCAAGCAGCACGTCGAGGAAGTGAAAGAACTTCCCTTGGAATGTCCTGGTCATCAGCAGCGGAATAAACACGGGACCAAAGAGTGCCGTTACGCCGTAGAGGATAAACGAGCTGCAATTGATGAGGAACAGAATCGCCGATGCCAGTCCCAGGAGCGCCTGCACAAAGAAGTAGCAAAGAATCTGTACTGGAGCGGTCAGCGACGGCATCGACGTATTGTCGCCGGCAGTCTTCAAAAGCTGGAGCAGATTGTCGAGCGAACTCTGGTCGAAAGCAGCGACCATCGCCTGGGCGATGTAGCTGAAGAAGTGATTGAGGCCGAAGCTCACTCCGGGGAGCGGATTGACCCAGTAATTGATGAGTAAGCAGCAGAGGATCAGCCTCAACAGGAAGTGCGTCATATCGCCGGCGCGAACCGGGTGAGTATGGAAGCGCAGCGTCATCCCCGACGTGTTCCAATTGATGACCATGCTGATGAGCGTGAAGAGCGCAATGCAACTCAGCTCAGTAAGCCCGAGTTGCGTCAATGCGCCGCCGTTCTGCGTGGTCAGATTCGTCAGGTTATTGGTGAACTGGTAGAGCCAGTCCACGCCGGAGCTTGCACTGGGTAGTGCCTGCGCCAATAGCATTGGGGAAACCATCATTGTTGCCTCCCTCTGGGATCGAATCAGGGAACGTAGGACCGCCAGATATTGCCTTCCTTGCCGGCAGCGGAGTTATGCTGCTTCTTGTTTTGCTCGACCTGTCTGCGGAATTGCTCGTCACGCTGTTGTTGCTGGTCACGCAAGACAGCGGTCTTGTGTGCCTCGTGTTGCTGGTAAATCGCGGCGCTGGCGAGAGCAGCCAACGCCGCAAGGATGGCAAGTAATATCTTCGTCTGAAGTATTCTCAGCATTGGTTCATCCTTCACGGAAGGGAGGTTTGCCAGGTATTGCTTTCGCGGGCGGCGCTGGCATCGTTAGACGCCCGTTGCTGCTGAACAAAAGCTGCGGTGTTCAAGTCAATGGCAGCAGCGTTGCGTTGCTGCATATTGGCCACGGCCATCTGTGAAGCAAGGCACGCGTGCAGGACGCCCTGCGACTGCATCTCAGCCATCTTTTGCGCTTCGGCAGCGTTCAAGAGATTGAGTTGCTCAACTTCGGTATTGCTGGCGTCCGAGCCGTCGAGTTCGTCGGCGCTGAGCGTGCTGACCGCGGTGGCGTTCTGTGTCCGCGCAGCGCGGTACTGGCCGACGGCGGTGAGACAGTCGGGCGAGACGGAGTCCGACGCCTCGATCATGGCAAGTTGCGAGAGCTGCGCGCTGCCTGCTGTCTGTCCCTGAAGGTAGGTGGTTGTATTGCTCGACACCGAAACCGTCGCCGCCGTCCATGCCGTTGTGGACGCCGTCGGCGAATTGGTATTGAGCGCTGTGGTCATCCCATTCGTCTCACCGAACAGGTTCTTGACGTTGGTGTTCTTCAAAGCCGTCAACGCACTTTGCCACTGCTGCTTTGCAGAGAAATGAGTAATGTTGTTTTTGAGCATGTTGTACTGGGTTCGGATCATGGTGAGCTGTTGAACGAGGCTGGCATAGCTCTGGGGGTCGAAGACCAGATCCCCCATGCCAAAGAGAGCAAAGCTTGGCGGTGCGGTCAGTAGTGCGGCTACGCCGAGGATGATCCATTTGCGATGTTTCTTGAGTTGAAGTGACATACAGCCTCCTTGGGTGTGGTCGAACGGTTACAGGTACGGCGGACAGGTCGGGTCGAGCCTGTCCAGAGAAAGACACCTGTCGTGATCGAGAAGTGCGCACGGAAGGCGCAGCGTTCTTCCCGCAATCTCGACGGACTCGATCAATGCGCCTGCGACGGTGCGCTGTACGGCAGGTATTCTGAGGATGAGAAGCGCCACCACGACCATGGCGGCGTAGCAGGCGAGCTTGCGGCGATTTGTCTTTGCTTGCGTCACATCCCCTCCTCGGCAAGCTGGCGCGCGACCTGCGGGATGATGGCGACCCAATCCTGACCAGCGCGTTCGATGGCCTCGGCAATGGTGTAGCCCTGCTCCTCCAGCCAGTCGGCGCGGTTGAGTACGAGAGCGACGGCAACCTGTTCGCCGGTGGACTGCACGGCCCACGCGCAGCGGCCAAAGCGAGTAACTTGCCGTGCTTTATTGAGCAAATGGTTGTAGCGATCGTTGAATCGGCTCATGGCCGCTGCCTCTCTTCAGAGCGTTGGGTCCATGCGATGTTCCGCATAGGACGGGATGAGGATGTCGCGGCCTACGTATACGCGCGCCCGCGAACCTTCCTTGAGCGTGATGACAGGCAGCCGGTTCAGAAAGTGATTGAGAACCTGTTCGCCCTCGGCGGCCGACTGCTCGGAGATGCCATTGCGAATCTCCGTAGACGCCGAAAGAGTGCTGCCGTTGTTGCCAATCTGTGCCAAGCCGCCGAGTCCGCCTATGGCTGCCGCCGCACCGAAGGCCATCAGGTATCCGTGATCGACCTTGGTAGCGAGTCCGGTAGTGCCAATCGGATCGAGTCCGATGTACTTGTCGAAGTCGAGTGAGAAGCCATCGGGGCATACGGCACGGTGAAACGTGACAAACATCTTGCGCTGCTGGGCATTGCCCACGCTCTGCACCGTGCCGATCAGGCGCGTGCCCTGCGGCATGAGCAACTGTTGATGATCGTGCGAGTAATAGTCGGTCGTCAGCATGACCAGGATTGGTCCGCTGAAACCGCCGTCGATGTGGTTGGTGACAACGCCTTCGAGGACCGTGCCCTCAAAGATCCGATAGAGTCGTCCCTGATACTGGTCGAACTCATACGGCCCCATCGGATCGGTTTTGGCATTTGCTTTCACCGGTGCCGCCACAGGCACATCGGTATTGGCCGTGGCCTGCGGCGCTGCCGTCACCGCTGGAATCACAGCGGAAGGAGCGGCGGCTTCGCCCGTATGGGCGAAGTCAAGCGCCACGGTTCCGCTGTTGATGGCATCCTGTTTTTGTTTCTCCCGCGCCAATGCTTTTTGTTTGACCTCGGCCTGCGCCTCGGAGACATTGGAAGTATGTTGCGGCGCATTGGAACTCGCGCCGTAGATGGTGTCGCGCTGCGCGGCAGTCATCGGCGCGGCAGTGGCTGACTCGGGACCGGGCGCGCCCTCGGCGGCTTGGAGTTGCTGCATGGCAGCAACCAACTGCTGTTGCCGCTGCTTTTCCTCGGCGTCATGCTGGGCCTGCAACTGCTGTTGCGTTTCAAAGCTCGACACCTGTTGCGCATTCGGTGAAACCGGGCGCATCTGCAAGCTGCTCGCCGGAGCGGCTTTCTTGTTACCGTGCAGCAGGCTGGTCACGTTGGCGATGCCGAGTATGGCGAGGATCGCCACGAGAGCAACTACCACCGGCATCCCTTTTTTGAGCGGCAGCTTTGCTTCGGGCTGCTCGGGAACGGTTGCGGGAGTGTTCTGATTGAGCTCGGTCATGGCTATTTCGTACCTCCCACGCGGTGAAATTCAACTTTCTGCTTACCGATGGCGAGATACCCGTTGTCCAAGAGCTTTGGCACGGTATAAAGCCCGCCATTGAAATCGAAGTTGATGAGCGACGGTTTCTTATCCTTGACTTCATAAAGCGCCGGTGTTTCCTGAAACTGGCCGCGCAGATAGGTGAACTTATCGTCCCGCCAGATTTGCTGGAGCCCGAGTTCTTTGCCCTTCTTCTTGTCCCATGCGTAATCGAAGTGCAGAGAACCTGGATACTCCGAGCGATACTGTTCCGCCTTGGTCTGTTCCGCTTTGAGCTCTGCTGTCTGAGCGGCCTTCGCGGCAGCAGTTTCCTGTTTTGCCTTATCCAGTTCCGCTGCTGGAACAAAGACTGGCAGCTGCGCCAAACGGTCCTTTGCAGCCTGGTCGCCGGGATTGATAAAGACCTTGGAATCGAAATGCGGATCGGGATCATTTGAGACCTCGCGCAACTGAAGGGTGTACTCGTTACCGTGATCGGAGACGATATGAATGTCCGTGGCGGCGTTTGCGGTTTTGGGCTTGACGCTGATAAAGCGCGAGGCTACGTGGCCGCCATCGAAGATCCAGTTCACCGTGTCGCCGGCGAAGACGTTGGCGACCTTCTCTTCGGCGGGAAGCACAATGAGCGTTGATTGCAGCAGTCCTGCACGGATCTCGGGCGGTTTATCCGACTCCGAAACGACAACTGTGCGCGGAGCGCCAGGTTGGAGTGGATGCGGATCGGTCGCGGCGTGAAGCGATGACGCGGCCATTGTGAGGCCAAAAAAGACAGCAAGGGGTATCGGCAGGTGCATGGAGGCTCCTTTCGTAGTTCGAGTTGTGTTACTCGGTTTCTCCGCGGGCAAAGCGATCGATGCCCTCGGTAAGTCCGTACTTGGCGATTAACTTGTTGCGGCGCACGCGATCTTTCGGCTTGGTCGAGAAGACTGCGTAGCTACGGCTGTCGAGATTGAGCTTGATGACCTTGGTTAATCCGTCGCGGCGCATGTACAGGCCTTCACGGTCTTGCAAACTCTCGAAGAGTGCAAGTTGCTGTTCGTTCATCTTGAACAACTCCGCGTAGCGTTTGCGATTGAAGGTGGCATCCTTCAGAAAGAGAAAAGACGTACAGGAGTTCACGATGCTGTCAGCGTTCGCGCCCAGGTCTTCGGCAGATTGGCCGATCATGGTTACGCCGCCCAGATTCTTGCGCACCGTCTTGATGGAAGCGAGCGCGCCATCCAATAGCTGCTTATTCTTCATTGAAGAGAAAATCTCTTCGATCAGGATGTGTTTCGGTACGCCGAGATTGCCGGGGTTGTAAAGAACATCGTTGATGCGGCGCAGCAGCCACACCATGACCGGCTCGATCAGGTCGGCATACTGTTCGTTGTTGACACCCTGAAAGTCGAAGCACTGAAGGCGTGACAGCGAGAGGCTGTCCTCCACGTTGTCGAAGACCGCGTGATAGACGCCGTTGCCAACCCACTTGGACAAGTAACGGTCAAGCTTCTTGGGCAGGAAGAGATTCGACAAACGCCGATTCTCCGGGTCGAGTAGGTACATATCCCGCACGGCCTTGTGGATCACATCGTCGTCTTCCGGCTCCAACTCCGCGCCGCCGTTCACAAGCAGTAGCTTGACGAAGCTATACAGAAATGTGACATTGCTTTCGGTGGGTTCGAGAGCAAAAGGATTGACGCGCGGGCCGTCTTTGCCGATGCGGTCCACGCGGCCTCCATATAACTCGACTACGCTTTCATAGCTACCGCCGATGTCGAAGATGTATGTGAACCCGCTGTACTTCTGCTCAAGCGCAACGGTCGCGTTACCGACCACGCTTTTGCCCGAACCTGTAGGCCCGAGGATCAGCATCACCCGCACCCCATCCACATATACGTCCTGAAAGAACGGCGTCCGCGTGCGCGTCTCAAATACGTTCAAATATTCGTTCTCTAAATCCTCCGAGTAGTGGTAGCCGAGATTTGGCGCAAATACAGATGACAACCGCGCGTGATGATCTTCGGCCAGCCACATTGGAAAGACATTGAACTTGCCGTTGCCGGGAAACATGGCGTAAAACGCCGACAGGTTCCCCAACGTCTCTTCCATCACCTGCGCCCGCGCATCGACGAAGATGCGATGCACGGCGGGCGCGAGGCCGCGCAGTTCGTCTACACTGCGCGCGGCCACAAGGAAGCGAAGGGAGAACTCGCCCTGCGCCTTCTTGTCGAGCGAGCGGATGACTTCGCCGAGGTCATCGACCTGCGTGTTGGCGGCGCGCGCGCCAGCGCCGGTTTCGAGCGATGCCGTATCATGGCCGCTCATGACGCGGGTCAGTACGCCAACTTTGAAAAACGAGATGAATTTTTCCTGGGCGTCGATCTCGCTCCGCGCAGCAGAGGTGGACTTCGGTCGCCACGTAATCAAAAGAACGCTGTCACAGTCGAGCGTGGCAAGGCCCGAGAACAGACAGGGCCGCGACGCCTCCGGCGTCGTCTTCAGCGAGTACATCTGGACATAGCGACGTCCGATGGTCAAATGGTCGCTATGCCACGCGACCGGGCACTTCACGATCTGGCGATCCACGCCGTCATCGGCGCTTAACGAATCTGCTGCGGCCCACTCTTCGAGATTGAACAGGTAGCTGAAAAACTGGTAGGTATCGTTTTTCGCAAGCAGCTTGAGGCCCAAGGAAGCGCCGAGGTGCCCTTCGAGCAGAGTCGCCGTCTTTTCGAGGTCAACCAGCATCCGCGTAGTGTCTGCGGTATGTTCCCCCGGCTTGCGCGCAAAAGCCGTTGCCTTCGGCGGTTCCAGCGTCAGGCACCAATGCAAATCGATGCGGCGGAAGCCGGCTGTCTTTTCGAGAAATGCCAGCCGGTCGTCTACGAACACCTGCGTGACTGGATTGGAGTAATGCTCTTTCCGTGGCAGATTGAAGCCGGACATGATGCGGGTGTACTGGTATAAACACGCCCCTTCAGGCAGGCCGCGCAGCGCGCCTTCAATCGATCGCATTTCCGCTTCAAGTTCCTGGTCGGTCAATCCCTCTTCGTCAATTCCGGCAAGAGAGAACAGGCAGCCGTAGCCGCCACCCTTCAACGCAAAGATTCGGTCATTCACAAACCGGCTGATCGGAACGATGCTGCACGCGGCTCCGGCCTTGGCGAACCACGGCGTGTACTTCAACTGCTCAGTGTTTGCGCGGGTCATAGTAGGACCTCTGGCTCAGACTCAAGCCCCAAAGCTCGAACATTTTCGGATGTTTATGGACGATCAGCCATGCGCTCACGGCGAGTGACGGGAAGGCGATCAGCGCCACGACGCGGAACCCAACAAGGAAAACCGTTACGCAGACGAAGACAATCGCCATCCATGCGCTGAGGTCCAATCCGAGCTTGGCTCGTGGCCTGTTAAGCGCCTGATTG
>Ga0181517_10003517_pt1 | contig 14893 bp, 11 predicted proteins | sample PEATcosm2014_Bin_31_FD_119748 | JGI IMG/M metagenome (GOLD analysis project Ga0181517, IMG submission 119748) | Peatland microbial communities from MTU Mesocosm Facility, Houghton, MI, USA - PEATcosm2014_Bin01_30_metaG | ecosystem: Environmental > Terrestrial > Soil > Wetlands > Peat | place... | reverse complement strand
CGCGGTTGCGCCGACAACAGCGCCGGAGGAATCCGCATAGGGCAGCGGTTGCGCCTTTGCCAGTATCGGCAGAGCTATAAGAAAGGCAACCGTTAATAAGGAGAGGATAACTTGGTGCTCCGGTGCGCATTCCGAATGCCTTCGCGCTACTTTATCCTCTGTTTCGTTATGCGCGGCAGCAGTTCGATGGTTGTGTGCCGCAAGTTCGTGCTCTCCGGCGGCCTCTCGGTGTGCGTCGTCCATCGCTTTTCCTCCTTTGAAGCTTAGGCCCTCCTCTCTAATGCACGAGGCGCACCAATCTGCTGTGGAACCGCCGGTGCGGCTCGGGACGGCCCTAATTCTGCCGAACATGTAATCAAACGGGCGATTCCCGGGTGCTGCCGAATTTCTCGCCAATACGCGCAATGGAGGCCACTAGACGTGGGCTGCCGGCATTTTGGAGACCGCAACTCGACGACATCGTTTTCTTTGTAATGACCACAGTGGTTTGATACGTTGTGACGCCTGGAGACCTCTGCAGATTATGCACTCGGGATCTGCAGCCTTTGCACTTGCCGTCGGGGCCCGTTGTCTCGGCCGAGGATAAGAGTCCCTGTGCGTGGCGCCGTGCGCCGCGTTTGCAAGATCGCTCGGGACATTGAACCTAAGCGGGGCGCGCCTTGATGCCTCGGGGCAGCGCAATTGATGCACGAACTAGCGTCACGAAGTCTACGCGGGGAGCGCGGCGAAGCCGACGGCAAGTATCCCGGGTGCCAGAACCGCTTTGAACCCGCTTTACTCTGTCGATCCTCCCGAATAATGACGCGTCACACCTGTTCGGCTAGAATCCGGCGAATCGAGCTCCCGTATCCGTCGCGGGCCGTGATGGGCGCGCGCTGGCGATAGGTATCGGGATCGGCCGGGGCCCAGGTCCCCAATCCGTCGACATAGCGATTGAACATGCAAAAGGCTGCAGCGATGAGCACGGTGTCATGGATTTCCATATCGCTGGCGCCGTGCTCCCGGGCGCGTGCGATGTCTTCGCTGGTTACCTCCTTGCCGCCTCGCTGCACTTTGCCGGCAATGGCGAGCAGGGCCTTCATCTTGTCCGACACGGCAGCCTGTTCGGGGTCCTGTTTTACATCGAGCACCAGTTGCTCGTTGTCGCCAAGATGGTGGGCCGCCACGGCTCCGTGAACGTTCTGGCAGAAAAAGCAGTCGTTCCGCGATGATACAAAGGTCGCGATTAGTTCGCGCTCGCCGGGAGAGAGCGTATTCGGTCCGCGGAGAAGAATGTCGGCGAGCTGGTTGAGGGGCTCGGCGGTCTCCGGCCGGAACACCATCAACCCGCGAATTCCGGGCAGTTCCTCCGGCAACTGTATATGCGCCATTGTGCAGATTCTCCTTTTCCCTTGACACTTATTCTTCGCCGATGGCGAAAATTGTTTTGTAGCGGGGCAGTAGTAGCAGGAGCGCCGCGGCTACCAGCGTCACGGCCGCGAGTTGCACCAGCAACGCGCTGTAAGACCCGGTGGCATCAAAGGCGCGGCCCATTATGATGGGGCCGACCGCTCCGGCAACGGCATACGCGGTCCACGTGAAGCCGTACAAAGTCGAGAACGATCTCAGGCCGAAGTATCGGGAGAGGAGATAGGGAGTGACATCGCCTTCTCCGCCCATCCCGAAGCCAATAAGAGCGGCGCCCTCGATGCCTACCGGCAGAGTGCGCGCACCGGCCAGCAGGAACGTGCCCAGAGCGGAGAGCGCGAAGAGATAGGCGCCTACGCGCGGCGCGAAGAAGCGGTCAAGCAGCCAGCCCGTCGATATCCTTCCGGCAAGGATCGCCGCGCCCATAGCCGAAACCGCTAAGGCGGCCTTTCCCGCCGAAATGCCGCGATCGGTCAGCAGCGCGGAAAGATGCGTGATGGCGCCATTCTGGCTGATGGAGATCAGGAACAGCTCGGCGACAATGATCCAGAATATTCGCGAGCTCAATCCCTCGCTTACGGTGGCGCCCGAGGCCGGCTTCGCCTCGGAATGCGTAGCGCGGGAACGGGCGCGGACGCGGAATCCGCAGGGTAGTCCGATGACCAGAACGGCAGCGCCCAGAAGCGCGTAGGAAGCCCGCCAACCTACGGCGCGAATCAGCGCCTCCGCGATAGGAGGGAGAACGATGGCTCCTATCGCGCCACCGCCGAACAATATGGAGAACGCCACGCCGCGACGCTCCCGAAACCAGGTGGCGAGCACGCGCGAGTACGCCAGGTGCGCGGTGCCGTTCCCCGCGATCCCCAGAATGAGGAAGGTCGCATAGAACTGCCACAGGTGGCGAGTCAGTAGAGAGAGCGACGCGAATGCGCACCCGAAGATGGTCAGACAGGGCAGGATGATGCGCCGGGCCGGATAGCGATCGAGCAGCCAGCCGAGCGGCGGCGAGCATGCCGCCACCGCCAGCGCGGCAATACCGAAGGCCGCGGAGACCGCTTCGCGCGACCAGCCGAACTCGGCGCTCAGCGGTTTGAGGAAAATGGCGAAAGTATAGACAAGCAGCGACGCGAAGCTGACCAATACACACGCCGAGGACGCGAAGGCAACGCGCCATCCCGGGTAGCGAATGCTGTGCTCATTCGGCGACCAGGCCACGCCGGGCTGAATGGCGGGCGCCATGTCAGCCGTTCCCGTCGCGAACGTACCCGTGGCGGGCCAGATAGCGGCCCTGTTCGTGGTGCGCTTCCTCGGACATCTCGGCGACGCCGCTGGCGGTGATCCAGCGATTGTAGAAGTTGAAGAGCGCGCAGGTCGTGATGGCGAAGTAAATGGCTTCGTCGTCCCAGCCGGCGGCGCGCACGCACTCCACATCGGCGGCGGTGAATCCCGGCAGATCGCGGGTAATCTTCGCCACGAAGCGAAGCATCGCCTTGTCTCTCTCCGGCAGAGGAGAGGCCTCGAGATCGCCAAGAACGCTGCGGACCAGTTCTTCGTTGCCGAACAGTTCTGCGGCGGCGGCAGCGTGCGCGCGAGTGCAGAAGCGGCACTCGTTCAGGCATGAGGTCCACGCGGCAATCAGTTCGCGCATCGCCGGACTGATGCTGGCCGGTGACCGCAGAACTCCCTGGGTGAAGGTGGAAAGCCCGTCGGTAAACGATGGCTGGAACGCGAACAGGTCCCAGATTTTCGAGTACTCGGCGTTGCGGGCGCGGGCGGAGTCGATCAGATCCTTGTAGAGGCCTGGCTTCGGGCTGCTCTCGACGCCGGGAAGGTAAAGGGTCGACAGGGTGCTGTCCGTCATTTGCTTGCCGCCGTTGGCAGTGGCCGCTTCCAGTCACGGGCGACATACCCGAGCGCCGCGGTTTGCCTGCCAATCTCCACGTAGAGTTCGGGATCGCGGGGCTGCCAGGTGTCCAGCCCGTCGACGTACCGATTGAACATGCAGAAGGCGGCCGCGATGAGCACCGTGTCATGGATCTCCTTGTCGGTGGCGCCATGGCTGCGAGCTCTCTCGACATCCTCGGTGGTGACGAACTTGCCGCCTTTCTGAACTTGGCCGGCAATGGCCAGCAGAGCCTTCATTTTGTCCGAGAGTGGAGCCGTCTCGCAATCGAGCTTCATCCGACCGATCAGTTCATATTCCGCGGAGCCGCCACCCAGATGTTGCGCTGCCGTGGAACCATGGCTCGTCTGGCAGTAGTAACAATCGTTCTGCGCGGAAACATAAGTCGCGATTATCTCGCGTTCGGCCAAAGTAAGCGTGCTCGGACCGCGGAGCAAGGCCTCCACCAGGTCACATAGAGGCTGAGTGGTCGCCGGACTGAAAACCAGCGGACCGCGAATACCCGGCAGTCCTTCGGGGAGTTGAATGTGTGCCATTCGGTAAGCCTCAGTTCGTCCGGATGTAGCCTTCGTGGGCCATCCGCTGTCCCATTTCGCGGTAGGCTTGTGGATCGGATGGTTGCCACGTAGCCAATCCGTCGACGTAGCGGTTGAACATGCAGAAGGCGGCCGCGATCAGCACGGTGTCATGGATTTCCTTGTCGGTTGCGCCGGCGCTTCGCGCGCGCTCTACGTCTTCCGGAGTGACGTACTTGCCGCCCTTCTGAACCTTGCCCGCGACGGCCAGCAGCGCCTTCAATTTCTCAGGAATCTCCGCCGTGGCGTAGTCACTCTTGACCCGATCGATCAGTTCGTAGTTGCCGCCCATATGTTCCGCGGCGGCGGCGCCGTGAGACAGTTGACAAAAGCAGCAATCGTTCTGCGAAGAGACGTAGGTCGCAATGGTTTCGCGTTCCGCCGCAGTCAGAGTGTTGGGTCCTCGCAACAGGACCTCCGCCAGTTCGCGAAGCGCTTTGGTGGTTTCCGGGCTGATTGCCATGGGACCGAGAATGCCCGGCAATCCCTCGGGTACGCGAATGTGAGCCATGCAACCCTCCGATGCTTTAGCCGAGAATACACGAGACGCACGGCATCTGCCAATAATGGAAATCTACTAATCGAGCGTCTGTGCGCTGCGTACGCTCCCTCCCGGCCGCAGCTCGGTAATATAGCGACGCGGGACCAGCTAATCGGTTTTCACTATTGTCAGCCCGCGGCGTCTCCAGTAAAATCACGACAACCTTATGCACTCAGGGAAACTTGTTTTGTTATTTGTCTTTTCGCTGTGGTGTGCCCACGCGCAGGATCCAGTGGGCGTACTTGAAGGCGAAATTAGAGATGCGTCGGGCGGAGTTGTGTCCGCCGCGGCACTAACGGTGACCAACCACGAGACGGGATTGGGCATCAAACAACTCTCGTCGCGCGAAGGATCTTTCCATTTCTCTCTGCCGGTCGGTGAATACGACCTGCGGGCCAGCGCGGCCGGCTTTGCCGCCTTCTCGGCTTCGGGCATTCGCATCGATATCGGCCGCACCGTCCACGTCCCCATCAAGCTCGAAGTGGAAACCGGGCACACTGAGGTGAACGTCACCGGGGAAGCCGTGACTGTGGACACCAGCCAGACCCTCGGCAATGTCGTTTCGGAGAAGGAGGCGAGTGACCTTCCCCTGAACGGACGCGACCTGACGCAACTCGGCCTCTTGCAGCCAGGAGTCGCGCCCATGACGGCCGGGCTTGCGCAGGCGGGCGGCATCGCGCGCAGCGGCCAGGCATACGCGGTCAATGGGCAGCGCCCCGAGTCCAACGACTACCTGCTCGACGGCGCCAGCAACGTGGACAGCGTGAACGGCGGATATGCGCTGCGAACGCCGGTGGACGCCGTCAGTGAGTTCCGGATTCTCAGCCTGAACGCTCCCGCCGAGTACGGCAATACCAGCGGCGCGACGACATCGGTGGTCACCAAAGCGGGAAGCAATGGTTTTCACGGCGACGTCTACGAGTTCCTCCGGAACAACGCCATGGACTCGCGCAATTTCTTCGCCGCGCAGACCGAGCCGCTGCACCGCAATCAATACGGCGCCACTCTGGGCGGACCTGTCCGCAAGGACAAGGACTTCTTCTTCGTTTACTACGAAGGGCAGCGTCTTTCCGACGGCAGCACACAGGCCGCTATTGTACCCACCGCCGCGGAGCGGACAGGCGATTTCTCCGGACTTACCGATCCCTCCACGGGACAGCCAACTCCTCTCATCAATGAGTTTACCGGGCAGCCGTTCCCGGGTAACCAGATCCCGGCGGCCATGCAGAGTCCCATCGCTCAACAGGCGGCGAAGCTGTATCCCCTGCCCAATATCGGCACCAACGTGTTTGAATCCACGCAGCTCGGATCGACTAATTACGACCAGGGCGGCTTTCGTCTGGATCACTACTTCGGTGCCGGCGACCAACTCTTCGCGCGGTTCTCCACATCGTCTCTGAACCAGTTCGACCCGCTGCCCATTGCCGGCGCTGGGATCCCCGGTTTTCCGGTCACCGACGCAATCGTCACCCACTCCGCCACCGCTTCCTGGGTCCACTTGATTTCGCCCGGCGCCGTGCAAACTGTTCGCGTCTCGTTCCTCCGCAATGTGTTCGACAACGGACAGGCGGTAAACCACACGCCGGGCAGCAGCCTCGGTTTCCAATACCAGCCTACCCTGGGATTGAACGACGGCGTTCCCTACCTCATCGTTAGCGGCTACGCATCGCTAGGCAATCCAATTACGGGGCCGCAGAACACGTATCAGAACGATTATCAGGGATCTTACTCCTTGGCCCTGACTCGCGGCCGGCACAACCTCAAGTTCGGCGCCGATCTCACTCGCGAGCAGATCAATGCCACCCTCGGAATCGCCACCAACGGCTTCTTCGTGTTCGCCCCTTTCCCGGCCAGCGATTCTTTCGCCAGCTTCCTGCTCGGGCAATCGGTGCAGTTCTTTCAGGGTGGCGGCGACTTCAACCGCGGGCTTCGAAAATGGGTCGGCGCCGGATATGCACAAGATGAGTTTCGCATCAGCCCGCGCCTGACTCTCAACTACGGCGTGCGATATGAGATCAACACGCCTTACGTCGACATTCGGAATCGCATGAACGCATGGGCGCCGGGTGAACAATCGAAGGTCTATCCGAACGCGCCGGAAGGCTTGCTGTTCCCCGGTGATCCGGGCGTACCGGGGGGTATCGCGAACATCGATTATAAGGAGTTCATGCCCCGCGTGGGCCTGGCCTGGGATCCGTTCGGCGACAACAAAACCACGGTACGGGCGGGCTACGGCATCTTCTACGATGGTTTCACCAACGGCACCGGAGGTCCCCTGCAGGCATCCATCAGCGCGCTGCCGTGGACGCAGGCGTACCAGTTGCCCGGCCCCGGATTCGACCTTGCCAATCCCTATGGCGGCTCCCCTACTCCGTTCGGCACCGGGAATTTCGTAGCACCGGCCACCGTACTTACGGTGCAATCGGGAATGCGTCCGCCATATTCGCAGAACTGGAATCTCTCCATCGAGCGGACGATCGCCAAGGACTATCTGCTCGACGTTCGCTACGTCGGCAACAAAGGCACCCATCTACCGCGCTTTATCGAAGCTAACCCCAGCATCTACGGGCCGGGCGTCAACGCGAATAACAACAATAAGATCCGGCAGTATACTACATGTAACTCGGCGGGCGTCTGCAATTACGGATCGGTGGGCTTGATCGCCGACGACTCCAGCTCCACTTACCATGCGCTGGAAGTGGCTTTCTCCCGCCAGTACGCGCACGGCCTTAGCTTCCTGGCTTCTTACTGGTACTCGAAGAGTTTGGACTATATCTCGTCGCTGAACGTCGCCGGATCGGCCCCGACGCTGGTGGCCGGCGAAAACGATCTGGCGCAAAACCCGTTCGACCTGGCGGCCGAGCATGGCCCGTCGTTGTTCGATGCCACCCAGCGATTCGTCTTCAGCGGAACCTGGGCGCTGCCGCGGTGGCAAGGTGCTTCGCGGGCTGCGGCCTTCCTGCTCAATGGCTGGCAACTCAACACCATCAGCAGCTTGTCCACCGGTACGCCGTTTACCGTTTACGATAGCGCCGACGTTTCCCTGCAGGGCAGCGCTCCCGAAATCAGCGGATTCTACTCTAGCCGTCCCGACCTGATTTCCAATCCGAACGCGGGGCAGCCGCACACTGCCAACGAGTGGGTGAGCCGCGCACCTTTCCTGCAACTGAATCCGACCACACAGGCCGGTCAATTCGGCAACGAAGGCCGCAACGTAGTGCGCGGACCGGGCATCGAAGGCGTGGATCTGTCGTTATTCAAGTATTTCAAGATCAGCGAGACCAAGCGTGTGCAGTTCCGGGCGGAGTGCTTCAATCTGCTCAACCATGCGAACCTGGGATTGCCCGAGAGCGACCTGGAGTCTCCCGCGTTCGGCCAGATTCTGCAGGCCGGCCCCCCGCGCCTGCTGCAACTGGCGGTAAAGTTACTGTTCTGATATGGAGCGATCAAACCGGTCGAGATCCGCCAGCGCTTCCGCGCGCTTCCGCTCCTCTTCATATGCCTGGGCGTTGGCCAGCGCCGCGGCAATCTGGCCGGAAACCAGTTTCAGAGACCCCTCGTAACCGTCGTCGAACAGGCGGTACGGATTCAGGCCCGCGACCAGCACGCCGCCGTGAAGGCACTGCTATCTCGGGCACAGCAACTGGGAGCCAGCCAGCCGGACGATTACCTCATTCCAGCGTTCGTGAACGGCGTGGTGGTGGCAAAGGACGGGAGCCAAGTCCGCGTCCGCCGATTCGACTCGACAAAGCCAGCGTGGCGCAAACTCACCGCGAAGGCGGGCTTGCGCGGCCTGCGAGGCCACGATCTCAGGCACAACTGGATTTCCAGCCACGCGGAAATCGGAACCCCGCAATCAGTCCTGGAAGCCCAAGCCGGGCGTCTGTCCAAGCGAATGTCGGACCACTACAAGCACATCAGCGAGAAGGCCGCCAGGAAGGCTGCGGATGAACTGGCGCGAGTGAGAACACTTCGGAGGGCGTAGGCGCGGGCCAACCAAACCAAGGCCAGCGAAGCGGGCGCGGGGGTGTCCCCCTTCCGTCGTTCCTGCCAGCGAACAACCCACGATGGTCCACTGAGGCATCCCAGGGGCAGCAACATGGACCGAGCAGTCATCCTTCCGTACAACTTTCCGTACATCCCTTCAGAAGACCATCTCGTCTCTTTGCAAGTTATTGATTTGGATGGTGGGCGCGACAGGACTCGAACCTGTGACCTCCTGCGTGTGAAGCAGGCGCTCTAACCAACTGAGCTACGCGCCCATCTTTTCAAAATTGCGAGACTCGACCTGCCCGCAGAAGTACTGTCTCAAAGTTTACCACGGGCGCCGCGGGCACCACAAAACCGACGCCATCAATGGCCGCCCGGAATCGGTGGGCGGTAGCTCTCGCCCCGTTGGTCCACGGTGAAGGTCTGGCCGGCAACCCTCAGCGCAGCCTTTCGCGCGGCTCCCGGGTTGGCGGCAACCTGGAAGGTCAGCGTGGCGCCGCCCGTCCCCGAGGCATTCGAAGAGATCGTAACGAACGGCGAGTTGCTGGCCGCCGACCAGGGGCATCCGCTCGTGGCCGCCAGCTTCAACGCCGCCGTCCCACCCGCGGTGGGCATCGAGACTCTTTGCGGGATGAGCGCGTAGCTGCATCGAAGGCCGAACACCCCCACGCCGCTAGCGGTCGCCACATAAACCTTGCCATCGACGACCGTGGGCACGATGTATTTGTTGCCGGCCCCGAAGTTGTCCTGTCCGCCGGGGGCCTGGTTGCTGTTGTAAAGCTCCTTCGAAAGATTGCTCGCATCGTAGGCGTGCAGCACCGCTGTTGTGGCATTCTCAGCCGCCCATACGATCGCGTTTGTGAAGCCGTTGGCGGAGATCGCGGGAGTGGCCCCGGGATAGCCGAATGCGGTGGCCGATTGCGAAGACGGCGGCATGCCGAATGCGCCGTTAGAGAAAGCGAACGCCTTCAAATTGTCTCCCGACGCGCCGTAGTACAGCGTGCCGTTGAACCATGCCGGGCTCGAGTAGACTGAGCCGCTTAGCGCCGCCGGCAATTCCTGGTACACGGCGTTGGTGTTCGCGTGGTATTTGCCCAGGTTGTTCCGGTCCACTACGTAGATGTGGCCGTCCTTGCCCGCGCCCACCGCTAGATCGCGCGGCTGGCCGTTCGCGTCGAGTAGCGGAGGCAGAAGCATGGCGCCGCCCGAGCCGAGGTCCACATCGGTGCTGGATTCGGTGCCGGTGTTGTACATCGTGAAGTAGTCCGCGATGGAGAGCGTCGTCCCAGTCGGCGAAAGCTTCACGAAGGCGTTCCCGTAATCGCCGTTCACCGGAAAGCCGCGGGCATCGAGAGCCGTATCGAAGGTGCCGTTGCCCATGAGCAGATAGAAATTTCCCGCGGCGTCGAAGGCCGGCCCCGCTCCAGATGCCCAGATTCCGCCATCGCTGCCGTTGGGCGTCAGGTTGAGCACGCTCACCTGCGCGAGGGTGGCTTCGTCATAGCCGATCACCCAGCCCGTGTAGGGCGCGATGTCGCAATGCGATCCCCAGCTCGTGTAGACGATCCCGCCGGCGACGGCCAGCCCAGGGCGCTCTTTGTGCTGCTTTGGGTCGAAGGTCTGGACTCCGCCGGCGCCCTCCGCGCCCGAACCCGCGTAAGTGGCCTGGATGTCGATTGGGCCGCCGAACTCCTCCGCGCCAGTCGCCAGGTCCAGCGCGTGCAGCCGCTGATGATACTGCCTTGAAGCGCTCTTGGACATCGCGATGGCGTAGAGGGTGCCATGCGGACCCCTGTACGGATCGATCGCCGGCGTGGAGGTGATGCCGATCTCCGGTGTCACCTGGCCGCAACCGCGGTCGTCGGAAGGCGTTTCGTTATCGCCCAGAAGAGACACGTGCCAGAGCTGCGCCCCGGTATCGGCGTCGAAAGCGTAGGCGCTTCCGTGTTCCGTCTCGATATACAAGACGTTGAACATGCCCTGGCCCGGAATTGCGAGTGCCGGAACGTAAAGCGGCTGGGCATCCACCTTGCCATCCGCGGCGATCGTGAAGAGCTTACCGAAGCCCGCCACATTCACATTGGCAGGCGTCAGTATGGTTTCGCGCAGATTTTGCCCGGTCCGCGCATCATCGTTGTGCCACGTGAGAACGCCGGTTTGGCCGTCGAGCGCCAACACCGCGGCCATCCCAATCAGACTTGCCAGACAGATCCGCATACCCTCCCGCCCCTATGGATCTATTATCGGCGAAGTCGGTTCGCGGATCGCCGGTCGCGATTGCACCGGCACTTGCGCCGTGCGATTATCCCCACCAGGTTTCGCCGGGTACAAGGTGGGCCTTGACCACATCGGGATTCAGCTCTACCCCCAAGCCCGGTTTCGCGGTGACGGGGACGAAGCCATTCCGGATGTAGGGGCCATCCAACAGGAGCAATTGGTCCATCCAGCCGCCCGCGCCGGTGATGGTCTCGCAGGCCATGTAATCGCGAATGGAGGAGGCCCACTGGCAGGTTGCCCAGGTGTGAAGCTGGCTTCCGGTATTGTGATTGGCCATGGGAAGTCCGTACACGTCGGCGAAATCGGCAACCCGCTTGGTTTCCAGGTATCCGCCGCTATTGCGCAGATCGGGATTCAGAATGTCGCAGCCCACGCGCGTGATGAAATCTTTGAACCCCTGCCGCCGCGCCAGGTTCTCGCCGGTGCAGATGGGCACCCGCACACTCTGGCACAGGCGCGTCCATGCTTCCGAATAGTCCACGCCTAGGGGATCTTCGAGCCATACGGGCTTGATGGGTTCGACGGCTTCGGCGAGCTGGATCGCGGTGCGCAGGTCGTATTCCCAGTGGCAATGGACCATGATGTCGTGCTCCCAGCCGATGGCCTCGCGGCAGTTTTCGAAGCCCTGGCGGACCTCGATCAGCTCCCTGGTGGTCAGGACGCGGTTGCGCAGATCCCGCGCCGGGTCGGCATCCGGGCTGGTGTGGGGGAAGCCGAACTTGTGCGCGGTGAAGCCCGCCGGATCGGCTTTGGCTTTCTGGGCCCATTCGCGGCAGGAAGCTTTGTCCAGCATGTTGGCGGGAGCGGCATGGTCGTAGACGCGGACCTTCTCGCGGAAGCGGCCGCCCAGCAGCGTGGAGGTGGGTACGCCTAGAGCCTTCCCCGCCAGGTCCCACAGAGCCATCTCGATGGCGCTGGCGGCGCGCATGAAATTGTGCGCCGAGCCATCGGTGCGGGTGCCGCTGAGGTCCCGGGCGCGCTCATCGAGGAAAGTGTAGATTGTGTCGATTTGGAGCGGGTCCTGGCCGGCCAGCCCAGGCTTGAGGGCGAGGATCTGCTCCTTTACGCCGAAGCCGGGGGTGCCGTAGGCCTCCGCGATGCCGTAAATCCCGTCGTCGGCCACGACTTTGACCAGGATGTACGTGCGCGAGGCGCCTTGGACCGTCATGGTCCGAAGGTCGCGAATTTTGAGTTGGTTCTTCTCGGCTGCGGCGAGCCGATGAAAGCGGGCGAGGAAGGGAGCCGCGGCGGCCGCTCCCAGGAAAGACCTTCGGGACAGAGGGTGAGCGTGCATGGCAATCTACCATCGTCCAGGGTAGCCGTTTTTCGAGCGCCGATTAACCGTCGGCCAGCGGACCGGAGCCGCCGCTGCCGCGCAGCCCCCGTAACCCTGGCGAAGTTCGGTTAAACTCAATCATTATGCGCTTCCTGCTATATGCTCTCCTGGCCAGCCTGCCGGCGTTGTCGAACGCCCAGACAGGCGCCGATCTTTCGGCCGAACGCTTGAAGAATATTTCTTCCCGCCTTCATGAGCTGGTCGAACAGCAGACCATTCCCGGGGCCGTGGCGCTGGTCGCGCGTCATGGAAGAGTCGCCCTACTGGAAGCTGCGGGATGGCAGGATGTGGAAGGCCACAAGCCCATGGCCACCGACTCGATCTTTCAGATCATGTCGATGACGAAGAACTTCACCGGCGTCGCGGCCATGATGCTGGTGGAGGAAGGTAAGCTCGAACTGCGGCGGCCGGTGGAGGATTATCTCCCGGAGTTCAAAGGTCAACTGGTGGAAGAGACCCTTCCCAGCGGTATCAAGGTCACATACCCGCCAGCGCATCCGCCGACGGTGTGGCAGTTGATGTCCCATACCTCGGGGCTGCCGGGGGACCCGGATGGCGAGCTGAAAGACAATCCGCGCACTTTACGGGTGCCGCTCGATGAGGCGGTACGATTCTACGCGCATTCACGCCTGGAATTCGAGCCAGGGACGCGCTGGCGTTATAGCAACGAGGGCATCGCCACCCTGGGCCGCATCGTCGAGGTTCTCTCCGGCGAAGAGTACGTTCATTTCGTCAAGAGCCGCATCCTCGACCCGCTGGGGATGAAGAGCAGCTTCTTTTTCGCGCCCGACAACATGAAAGGCCGCATCGCTTTCGTTTACCATCATGCGAACGGGAAACTGGTTCGTTCGGGAGCGGAGATCCTGGCCGGCGACCCCGCGCAATATCGCCCCAACGCCAAGTACCCGGGGCCCGAGTTTGGCCTCTACTCGACGGCCCCGGATCTGTTTCGGTTCTACCAGATGCTGCTCAACGGAGGCACGCTGGACGGTCACGAATATCTCACGCGGCAATCCATCGAGACGATGACGCGCGTCTTCACGCCCGACGTGACGCCCTCAGGATGGCTCGGTGGCACGGGATATGGCCTGACGTTTGAGATTGTCAACAAACCGGAAGGCACCCTGCTTTTACATTCGCCTGGGACCTTCGGCCATGGTGGCGCGTTCGGCACCGAGGGATGGATCGACCCGAAGTACGACTTGATTCGAATTCTGATGGTTCAGGTTTCCGATAGCACGGCAGGGGCTGCCCGCGCCGCTGTGATGCAAGTCGGCGAAGCCGCGGTAATACGTTAGAGGATTGGCTGCGCGGTAGTAACGGAGGGGCCGGAATCTTTCCCGGCCCCCATTATCGCGGTTGCGCTTACGCCGTCCGCATGGCTTCCGATTTGTCTCCCGAAATGGCTGCCTGAGCGGCTGCCAGCCGGGCGATCGGAACGCGGTACGGGGAGCAGGAAACGTAGTTCAGCCCTGTGCGGTAGCAGAACATCACCGAACTCGGCTCGCCGCCGTGCTCGCCGCAGATGCCTACTTCCAGGGTCGGACGCGTCTTGCGGCCGTTTTCCACGGCCATCTTGATCAACTGCCCGACGCCCTCCTGATCGAGGACGGCAAACGGGTCGTTGGCGAAGATCTTCTTATCCTGGTAGTCCTGCTGGAACTTCGTATAATCGTCGCGGGAAAGCCCCATCGTGGTCTGGGTCAGATCGTTGGTGCCGAAGCTGAAGAACTCGGCTTCCTTCGCCACCGATGCGGCCGTCAGGGCGGCGCGCGGGATCTCGATCATGGTTCCCACCATGTACTTCAGATCCTTCATGCCGGCCTTCTCGAGAACTTCGTCGGCCACCTGCCTGACGATCTTGGCCTGGTCTTCCAGCTCCTTGACGCCACCGATGAGCGGAATCATGACTTCCGGAATGACCTTCTTGCCCTTCTTGGCCACCTGCACGGCGGCTTCGAATACCGCGCGCGCCTGCATCTCGGTGATCTCCGGATAGGTGATGCCCAGACGGCAGCCGCGATGCCCCAGCATGGGGTTGAACTCGTGCAGCTCTTCCACGCGCTTCAGCAGCTCGGCCAGCACGGTCTTCAGATTCTTCACTTCCGCGCCGAATTTCTGGTAGGTGGCCGCCAGCTCGCGCTTCTTCTTGATGTCGGCGTAGGGCAGGACGGCGACGTCCACCATGAGGTCCTCGCGCTTGGGCAGGAACTCGTGCAGCGGAGGATCGAGCGTGCGGATCACCACCGGGAAGCCGTCCATGGCTTCGAACAGGCCGGCGAAATCGCGGCGCTGCATGGGCAGCAGTTTCTGCAGGGCCTTGCGGCGGGTCTTCTCGTCGCGAGCCAGAATCATGGCCTGCATATGCTCGATGCGGTCCTCGGCGAAGAACATGTGCTCGGTGCGGCACAGGCCGATGCCCTCGGCGCCGAAGCGGCGGGCCGCCTTGGCATCGCGCGGGATATCCGCATTGGCGCGCACGCCGAACTTGCCGCGGAACTCATCCGCCCAGCCCATGAAGGAGGCCAGGAAACCGGAGGAGGGGTCGGCATCAAGCGTGTTGGCTTTGCCCTGGAAGACTTCACCTGTAGAACCGTCGAGCGACAGCCAGTCGCCTTCCTTCAGCGTCAGCGTCTTGCCGCCGACCGTAACCGTGACTTCCTTCTTCTGCTCGCTCACCGTGACGGCTTCCGCGCCGGCCACGCAGGGCGTGCCCATGCCGCGGCAGACCACCGCCGCGTGGCTGGTCATGCCGCCGCGCGAGGTGAGGATGCCCTTAGCCACTTCCATGCCGTGAATATCGTCCGGAACGGTCTCTTTGCGGACCAGGATCACGGGCGCTTTCTTGGAGGCCTCCACGGCAT
>Ga0181517_10003515_pt1 | contig 14900 bp, 12 predicted proteins | sample PEATcosm2014_Bin_31_FD_119748 | JGI IMG/M metagenome (GOLD analysis project Ga0181517, IMG submission 119748) | Peatland microbial communities from MTU Mesocosm Facility, Houghton, MI, USA - PEATcosm2014_Bin01_30_metaG | ecosystem: Environmental > Terrestrial > Soil > Wetlands > Peat | place... | reverse complement strand
TGCCTGTCGGTGTATCCGGTCTGCAACCCGACCGGTTTTGAGGACAACACGCGGCACTCGCGCCGGGGAAAGGATTTAAACCGCGAATTCTGGAGCAAATCCAACGAGCCGGAAGTGGGGTTGGTGCAGGCGGAACTGGTTTCGCGTTCCTTTCATGGCATCATTTCGTTGCAGGTGGATGAGACCGGTAACGGATTCCACGGCAGTGTCGGCCCGGCAACGTTGACCAAGCACCTCATTTGGCCGGCGTTGAAGGCGGCGGAGGCTTTTCTTCCGCTGGATGATCGTGCGCTGACCGATGGTTTTGCGCCCGGCGATCCAGCCGTTCACGAATCTCTTTCGGGCGCGCTCAGCGCCCCGCCAATTGTGCGGCCGCGCCCGTTTGAAATCGTCCTGGAGGCGCCCAAGGGCCAGCCGGCGTTCTTGACGGAATGCGCTTTTGTGGCTGCCTTGCAATCCATTCTGGCCGGCTACCGCGAATTCATCGCCCACGCGCTGAACCTCTGACCGATACTGTCTTATGAGCCGGATTTACAACGATATTACCGAAACCATCGGCAACACCCCGCTGGTTCGCCTTCATCGCACGGCAGAAAAGCACGGGGCGCTCGCCGCCATCCTGCTCAAGTTGGAATTTTTCAACCCGCTTTCCAGTGTCAAGGACCGTGTTGGCGTGGCCATGATTGATGAGGGTCTCAAAACGGGCGCGATTGATCAAAGCACCGTGCTCATCGAGGCGGCGAGCGGCAACGCCGGCATCGCGCTGGCGTTCGTCGCGGCCGCGCGGGGACTCAAGCTCGTTCTTACGATGCCCGAAACGACGGGCCTCGAGCAACGCAAGCTTCTCAAAGTCCTTGGCGCGCAAGTCGTATTGACTGACGGCTCCAAAGGGATGAAAGGGGCGATCGCCAAGGCCATCGAGTTGTACGATCAGATTCCCGATGGTTTTATTCTCCGTCAATTCTCCAATGCGGCCAATCCTGAAATCCACCGCCGCACCACGGCCGAGGAAATCTGGCGCGACACCGGCGGCACTGTTGATTTCGTCATCGCTGGCATTGGCACGGGCGGAACGATCACCGGCGTCGCGGAAGTCGTCAAAAAGCGCAGACCCGGTCTGAAAGCCATCGCGGTCGAAACGGCGGAGTCGCCCATCCCCTTCGGGAGCAAGCCCAGCCCGCACAAGCTGCCGGGCAACGCTATGGGATTGATCCTCGACAATCTCAACCTGAACATTGTGGACGAGATCATTACCGTCAAGAAAGAGGACTCCGGCCTTGTTTCCAAAGAAATCAACCGGCTGGACGGCATTCCCGCCGGCATTTCCGGCGGCGCGATAGTTTGGGCGGCGCTGCAAGTTGCCAAGAGACCGGAGAATGAGGGAAAGACGATTGTGGCCATCATCCCGTCTGCCAGCGAACGGTGTCTTTCCTCAAGTCTGTTCGCCGACATGGATGTGTCGGGCGACCCAATCGAATTCGGCGCACCCGAGCCGGAGCACACGCCTGCTCACGAACTGATTTTGACATGAAGCCGCCTGCCATTCATCCGGCCAAACCCCCAGCCGCCGCATCGGGTTTTTGGGGTCACTTGGCGTTAAACTGTGGGAATTCCATGATCGTGAATCAGCCCGCCCAGCAAAGGATTGTCGGTGTATCGGATCGTATCGCACACAGCCGAGTGCCGTTCTGGAAGCGCATTTTGGATTGCACACTTGTCCTTCTTTCCGCGCCGGTATGGTTGCCGCTGGGGGCGGCGATTGCGGCTTGGGTGAAGCTGGTTTCTCCCGGCCCAGCCCTATTCCGCCAAGAACGGATCGGCCATCTGGGAGTGCGCTTTCTCTGCCTCAAATTTCGCACGATGAAGGTGAACGCCGATTCCACGGTCCATCGCGAGCATTTGAATCACCTGGTGGCCTCCAACCAGCCGATGAGGAAACTGGACGCCAGTGGCGACAGCCGGCTGATTCCGGGAGGGCTGTGGCTTCGCGCTCTGGGAGTGGACGAGTTGCCGCAGATCCTCAACGTCCTGCGCGGCGAGATGAGCCTTGTCGGGCCGCGCCCTTGCACCGCCTACGAGCATGAGATGTTTCAGCCGCGGCACCGCCAGCGCTGCCGGACACTGCCCGGGCTGACGGGCCTCTGGCAGGTGAAGGGAAAAAACCGGACCATGTTTGAGAAAATGATGGAACTGGATCTCGCCTACGTTGAGAGTAAATCCCTTCTTCTGGATCTCAAGATTTTGGCCGGCACGCTTCCAGCCATTCTCCTGCAAGTGTGGGATGTTCAAACCGGGCGGAGAACGGCGGCAAGGGCGCGGCCAGCGGAGCTTGCCACGCCGGTCCTGCCGCAAAACAGCCGGCTGGGAATGGTTCCCAGTTCCCCAAGCCCGGGCCTGACGCGAAGCCCAGCGTGGGCCGAGGCGCGTCACACCGAGTTGCCGGCGCTGGCTGGAACGGCGAATGGTGACTCCTCCTAATGCGCAAACAAATATCAAGCGACGGGCAACCGTCCACGAAGCAGAATACCGAAAGAAACTCAACATGCCACTATCTCCAGATATTACCGGCACAGTGGGGCGCACCCCCCTCATCAAGCTCAACCGCGTCGCCGCAGGTCTGGACGCGACCATCGCTCTGAAGGCGGAGTTTTTCAACCCGCTGGGCAGCGTCAAGGACCGCATTGGCTACGCAATGATTGACGCAGCCGAGCGCGATGGAAGGCTTACTCCGGCCACGACGATTATTGAGCCGACGAGCGGTAACACTGGAATTGCGCTGGCCTATGTCGCCGCCGCCCGGGGTTACAAACTGATCCTGACCATGCCGGACAGCATGAGCCTGGAACGCCGCATCCTGCTGGTCTTTCTGGGCGCAAAACTCGTTTTGACGCCGGCGGTGGATGGGATGAAAGGGGCCATTATCAAAGCCCTGGCACTGAAAAGGCAAATTGGGCCGTCCTGGATTCCGCAGCAGTTCGACAACCCTGCCAACCCGGAAATTCACCGCAAAACCACCGCCGAGGAAATTTGGAATGATACCGATGGCGCCGCCGACATTCTTGTTTCTGCCGTTGGCACTGGCGGCACGATCACCGGCATCAGCGAGGTGATCAAGTCCCGCAAGAAGGGCTTCCGTTCCATCGCGGTCGAGCCGAAAGATTCGCCGGTCATCACACAAACGCGCGCCGGAGTGCCGGTCAAACCCGGCCCTCACAAAATCCAGGGAACGGGCGCGGGCTTTGTGCCGAAAAACCTGAACCTGGAGATCGTGGACGAGGTGATCACGGTGACCAACGAAGACGCCATTCAAACCGCCCGCCGTCTCGCGTTGGAAGAGGGGATGCTTGTTGGAATTTCCACGGGAGCGAATGTGTGGGCTGCCTTGCAGGTGGCAGGCCGCCCCGAAAACAAAGGCAAGCTGATCGTTACGATCGGTTGTGACACCGGTGAGCGTTACCTCAGCACCGCCCTTGCCGAAGAAGCCAGAAAGCAGGTTACGTTGTAATCCTCCGCTTGGGATAGAGACCCCAAAGACAAGACGAAGAAAACTCAGCGATTTTGCATTATGAGAGCCGTTATTCCCGCTTACCGGGGCGTTTCCCCTTTGGCGGCAGACATTTTTCGAGAGGAGACGAGCGCCGCCCGGCGGCTGCTCGCGCCCCTGTTCGGTGTGGCTGAGAACTCGGACTCGCTCATTGCGGGTTCAGTGGGGGAATTTCAGGCCGGCAAGAAACTGTTCCAGATTCCGCGCTTCATCTTCATGGGGCCAACGGGAGGGGGCGACACCATCCGACTGGGATTCTTCGCGGCCATCCACGGCAATGAGCCGGAAGGAACTCAAGCGATCGCGGCACTCCTCCAGGACTTGGACAACCACCCAGCCGCCGCCAAGGGCTGTCATATTTACGCCTATCCTATATGCAACCCCGCCGGTTTCGAGGCCGCCACGCGGCAGAACGCGCGGGGGCAGGACCTGGCCAGGCATTTTTGGCGCGGTTCCGACCAGCCGGAGGTTTATTATTTGGAACAGGAGATGGGCGTTCACCGTTTTGCCGGCGTCATTTCGCTGCACACCAACCACCACGACACAACAGGCCATTTCATTGGGAGGACACGCAACTCCCTGCTGGACACGGCACTGGTCCAGCCCGCTCTGGAAGCAGCGCATCAGTTCCTCTTGACGGAACACCGGGGCATCCGGGAAGAGACCGCGCCAAGCCGGAACGCGATTAGAACGATGCCGGCGGACTTTCTGACCAGAACCGGGGAATTGAACCCCGTCCCGTTTGAAATCAACCTTGAGATCCCGAGCCTGGCGCCAAGAGTTTCCCAGATTCAGGGAACGGTCGTGGCGCTCAAAGCGATTTTGGATTCGTATCGCACGCTTCTCGCCACACAACAAAACATCTGAGGCCATTCCCTCCAATTCGACAAAAGCGAAGAAATGACATTTGACATTATGGCCGCCTGTCGTAACATTGCCCGGTTGGCGGGGCGTACTGATCACCCTCAATTGCATCGCCAGCTTGAACCAGCGTCACAGACCGTAAGCGACAGACCGGCTCGCCGGACCACCGGAGCCTCCCATGAAACTGAAAGGAAACCATGCCGAATTGTGTACGGATACCGGGGCGCATTGAGTTTTGCGTTACCCTGCCGCTCTTGCACGCGTCTTTGCGCGCACACAATCCGCGTTCCTTTTTCACACCAACAAAAAACAAGCAGACCAAGCCATGAGCAATGAACCAAACATCACGGAACCGTTGAGTTTGAGCGCCACCGCCGCCCGCAACCTCGCAACCGCAACCGTCACCGTCCCGCAATATACGGAGATCACCCCCCGCTGGCTGCACAAATTGCTGCCCTGGGTGGACGTGGATGGCGGGGTTTACCGCGTCAACCGCGTGGCCAAAGCCGCGAAAGGGAAACCCGCCAACGAATTTGGCGAAGTCAAGGTGGACTTGCTCACGGTGGATGGGGGCGAGCCAAGACTGCCCGCGACATTCGTGGATTACGAAGCCGACCCGCGCGAGTATCATTTGAGCACGATCCAGACGGTGCTCCGCACCCATACCCGCGTAACCGATCTTTACAGCAACAAGATTGATCAGTTGCGCGAGCAGATTCGCCTCACCGTCGAAGCCGTGAAAGAACGCGAAGAATGGGAACTCATCAACAATCCTGATTTCGGCCTCCTCAAGGAAGTTGATCCCGCCCAGACCATCAAGACACGCAAGGGGGCGCCGACGCCGGATGATCTGGACGAACTGCTCGCTCTTGTCTGGAAAAGGCCGGCCTTCTTCCTTGCGCACCCCAAGGCGGTTGCCGCCTTTGGGCGTGAATGCACGCGTCGCGGCGTGCCTCCGCCTACGGTGCATCTCTTTGGAGCGCCGTTCACCACATGGCGCGGCGTGCCGCTGATTCCGAGCAACAAGCTCGAAGTCAAAAATAATTCCACCAGGATTCTGCTGCTGCGCGTTGGGGAGGCTGAGCAAGGGGTCGTCGGCCTGCAAAAGACCGGCGTCACTGGCGAAGTGGAGCCGGGCCTCTCCGTTCGCTACATGGGCACAAACGAGAACTCCATCGCCTCGCATCTCGTCACGCGCTACTTTTCCGCCACTGTGCTGACCACGGATGCCATCGCGCGCCTGGATAACGTCATCGTGAACACCTACCATGAGTACAACTGGAAATAGCGAATCGGCGCTGCTTCCCGCGGCCTCCCTGCCGTCCGCCGAATCCGCTCACGCTGATCTTGTCGCCAAACTCGTTGCCGAAGCGGTTTCCGGGCTGGCACGGGGTTCGAGGCTGCCGGCAACGCCGCCTGCAATTCCGGCGGAGGCGCCGGTTGCAGCGAATCTGCCAAACCCGGTGTCAACGACCGCGCCATCCACCATGCCTCCGGTGCATCCAAGTTCGCAACCCGTGCCGCCAGAATCCGTGCCAGCGGAAGAACCCGCAACCGGAGCGCACGCGCCGGAGTCCGGCGATTCTTACGCTTTCGGAGAACCGCGATGCGACAGCCTCTATCGTCCGCAGAACGACAAGCCGGTCCGGAACTCCGCGAACTCAAGTTCAATCCTGGGCATTTCTCAGGCCGATTCGCCTGCCGCGGCAGACTTCTATTTTCTGCGCTCCAGCCAAGCCTCCGGCAAATCGCCGGCAGCCTGCCAGTCGTATCCACGGAACGCCGTGCCGATTCCGAGGTTTGACATTGAGTCTGTGCGCCGCGACTTCCCCGCGCTGCATCAACTTGTCCACGGCCAGCCGCTCGTTTGGCTCGACAACGCCGCCACCACGCACAAGCCGCAGGTTGTGATTGACGCGACGTCACAGTTCTACCGCCGTGACAACTCCAACATCCACCGCGCCGCCCATACGCTGGCTGCGCGCTCGACCGAGTTGTTCGAGGCAGGGCGAGAAAAGGTTCGCAAATTCCTCGGCGCGGCGGACGCCAAGGAAATCGTTTTCGTTCGCGGCAGCACCGAAGCGATCAACCTGGTCGCGCAAAGTTACGGTCGGAAAAACATCGGCGCTGGCGATGAAATCATCGTGAGCGAACTGGAACACCACGCGAACATCGTTCCGTGGCAACTGCTCGCCGAACAAGTTGGCGCAAAGCTCCGGGTTATTCCGATCAACGACCGGGGCGAATTGGCGCTCGACGAATACGCCAGGCTGTTGGGACCGAGGACCAAATTCGTATCCGTGGCGCATGTTTCCAATGCGCTCGGCACGATCAATCCCGTCGAGCAGATCATTGCGCTGGCGCACGCTTACGGTGTGCCTGTGCTCCTGGACGGCGCACAATCCACGCCACATTTGCCGGTCAATGTCACTGCGCTTGATGCGGATTTCTACGTTTTTTCCGGCCATAAGGTCTTTGCCCCGACCGGCATTGGCGCCCTTTACGGCAAAGCGCCTTTGTTGGAGGCCATGCCACCGTGGCAAGGCGGCGGGCACATGATCAAGGACGTGCGGTTTGAGAAAACGAGTTATCAGCACGCTCCCCAAAAATTCGAGGCCGGCACCCCGGACATCGCGGGCGTCGTCGGACTGGGCGCAGCGGTTGATTACTTGTTCAGTATCGGCCTTCCCGCGATTGCGGCATACGAGCACGCGCTGCTCGAATACGCCACGCTCGCGCTCGGTTCAATCCCTGGTTTGCGCCCCATCGGCACGGCGGCGAACAAGGCAAGCATCTTGTCGTTCGTGATTCCCGGCGTGTCCAACGAGAGCATCGCGCGGCATCTGGACAACAACGGCATCGCCGTGCGCGCCGGACATCACTGCGCGCAGCCCGCCATCCGCCATTTTGGAATTGAAACCAGCGTTCGTCCTTCGCTTGCGTTTTACAATACCCGGGAAGAAGTGGACGCGTTGGCGCGCGCGTTGCGCTCACTCAAGCGAAGTTGACCCGTTGGCGGCACAATGAGAACGATCACCCCAGTCGAACTGCAAAGAATTCTCGACACTCAACCCGGGGCGTCCGTGATTGACGTTCGCACCCCGGTGGAATTCGCGGAAGTTCATGTGCCGCAAGCGGCGAGCGTGCCCCTGGACGAATTGAATCCGCAGTCGTTGCTGGCGGCGGGGAAGGTTCGGAAAGACCAGCCAATTTACCTGCTCTGCCGGAGCGGCCAGCGCGCGGCCACGGCAGCCGGCAAGTTCGAGAAAGAGGGTTTCACCGGAGCGGTTGTCGTCGAAGGGGGAACGCTGGCGTGGATCGAGGCCAAACTTCCCGTGATTCGCGGCAGGACCAAAGTCATCAGCCTGGAGCGCCAGGTCCGCATTGCCGCCGGCGCGATAGTGCTTGCCGGTGTTTTTCTGGCCTTCTTTGTTCATCCCGGTTTTATTTGGCTGTCGGGCTTCGTCGGCGCGGGACTGGTGTTCGCGGGCATCACAGACTTCTGTGGAATGGGCTTGCTGCTTGCCAAATTGCCCTGGAACAAACGTTCTTCGAATTGAAACCATGACAACCTCTCTTCTCGAACCGGATGAAATCAAAGAGCCTCCGCCTCGCGAATCGCCCCGCGATGCGGTTTGGATGAAGGCGGTTGTGGATGACTCCGTGCCGCAACTACTCCGTTCCTACCAGCGCGCCGGCGGCTTGAACAACCGCGACGCGGACAACATGCCTTCGAAGCGATCTGTCGGCCAGCTCTGTGAAGACCTGCTGCAAATCCTGTTCCCGGGTTTTCACGACGAGGACGCTGTCAACCAGGGAACGCTGGAAGAACTCACCAACGCGCGGTTGACGGGCGTCATTCAGCGTGTCACCGACCAGGTGCGCAAGAGCGTGCGCATTGGCAATCCGCACAAAGTCACCGGCAAAACGCCGCCGATCGTACGGAGATTTTGCCAGTCGCTGCCGGAGGTTCGCACCCTGTTGCGCACGGACATTGAAGCCGCCTTTGACGGAGATCCCGCCGCGTTGCGCCGTGAGGAGGTCATTCTTTCCTATCCGTTTATCGAGGCCGTCGCCATTCAGCGCGTTGCGCACCGGCTGCATCTGGCCGGCGCGCCGGTCGTTCCGCGCATGATGACGGAGTGGGCGCATGGCCGCACCGGCATTGACATTCATCCAGGCGCGAACATCGGGACCCATTTCTTCATTGACCACGGCACGGGGGTGGTCATTGGCGAGACCTGCCACATCGGCAACCGTGTCAAGATTTATCATGGCGTCACCTTGGGCGCGCGGAGCTTCGTCAAAGACGAGGAAGGCCACATCATCAAAGGGGGCAAGCGCCATCCCGACGTGGGCGACAACGTGACGATTTATCCCAACGCGACCATCCTCGGCGGCAAAACGCTCATCGGGGCCAACTCCACCATCGGCGCAAACGTGTTTCTGATGCACAGCGTCCCGGCGAACTCGCTGGTTGTCTATGAGGAGAAACAGCTTTCCATCCGCGAGAAGCCAGCCCGCCGCCCGTTGGAGGACATTGATTATTCAATTTGACAGTCAGAGTATTCGCGCCATCAAACCATGAATGCGGAGCGTTACCTGGGAATTGAACACCATGTTGGAAGAACGCCGCTGATTCGCCTGCGCCGGCTCTCCGAACTCACCGGCAGCGAGATTCTCGGCAAGGCGGAGTTCATGAATCCCGGCGGCTCGGTGAAGGATCGGGCCGCCTTGGGCATCATCTCCGACGCCGAGGCGAAGGGTTTCCTGAAACCGGGAGACACCATTGTTGAAGGCACGGCGGGCAACACGGGCATCGGCCTGACCGTGATCGGTCACGCGAAGGGTTATCATGCGGTCATCGTGATTCCCGAAACGCAGTCGCCGGAGAAAATCACCCTGCTTCGCGCCCTTGGCGCGGAAGTCATCACCGTGCCGGAAGTGCCTTACAGCAATCCCGGCAACTACAACCGCGTGGCCCAAAGGCTCGCGGACGAAAAGGGATGGTTTTGGGCGAACCAGTTCGACAATCTCGCTAATCGCCTGACGCATTACCACACGACCGGCCCGGAAATTTGGGACCAAACCCGGGGCGAAGTCACCGCCTTTGTTTCCTCCATCGGCACAGGCGGCACGCTGGCTGGCACGGCGCTCTATTTAAAGGAGCGCAACCCGAGGATTGTCACCGTTTGTGCCGATCCTTACGGCGCGGCGATGTGGTCTTGGTTCACCAACGGCAACACGGACGTCAAGGACGGCGATTCCATCGCCGAAGGCATCGGCCAGATGCGGGTGACGAAGAATCTGGAAGGTATAGTCATTGATCGCGCCTATCGCATTCAGGACCAGCCTGCGCTGACCATAGTCTATCAACTTCTCCGTGAAGAAGGTTTATTCCTCGGACTTTCCTCCGGCATCAACATCGCTGGGGCGGTGCGCCTCGCCAGGGAGGGAGGGTCTGGACAAACCATCGTCACCCTGCTCTGCGATTCCGGCTTGAAGTATCAGTCCAAGCTTTTCAATCCGGCATGGTTGAAGGAGCACAATCTCGATCCCGATGTGCCCATCGAACCTGTTTTGAATGAGCACAATTAAGACAATTGACAAAAAGGCGGTCCCGTTTGATATTGAGTCGCTGACGGGGCAGACTGACCTTCCTCAATTGCGCCACCAGCCTGAATCAGCGTCACTGACCATAACAAATTGGTTGGCTCGCCGGACGACCGGAGGCCCCGATAAATTTCTATGAAAGCGAGCCACGACATTTGGAAGGAACGGTTCAGAGGCAAGTTGCCCGAGCCGATCGGCGGCGAAATTGACCAATTTGAAATGGAAATCGAACTGCGCAAGCAGGGGAAGATTGACGAAAAGGTGTTCGCCGAAACGAGACTGCGCCGCGGGGCATACGGTCAGCGCTACGACAACGGCCAGCGCTACGACGGCGCCGAGATCCGCAGGTTGCCCTTTGCCGACAAGCCAACCAAAGGGCCAAACACGATGTGGGATGCGCCGGGCATGTTGCGGATCAAGATTCCGTTTGGCGGACTCAATCCACGGCAGCTCGAGACGATGGCGGAACTGGCCGAGGAGTATTCGGACGGCATTGCGCACGTCACCACCCGCCAGGATTTTCAGCTTCACTTCATCCACATCGAGAATGGGCCGTCGCTCATGCGTCGTCTGGCGGCGGTGGGAATCACGACCCGCGAAGCCTGCGGCAACGCGGTCCGCAATGTCACCGCCTGCCCTTTCGCCGGTGTCTGCAGGGATGAGACTTTCGACGTTTCGCCCTATGCCCATGCGCTCGCGTGGTTCTTGATGGGGCATCCGGACACACTGGATTTTGGGCGCAAGTTCAAGCCCTCGTTCAGCGGCTGCTCCCAGCATCCGTGTGGGCTTACCCAAATGCACGATATCGGCTATACCGCCACTGTGCGAGAGGTTGGGGGCAAGCTTCAGCGCGGTTTCAAAATTGTCGTTGGCGGCGGACTCGGTCCGGTGCCGCGGCAGGCCCGCGTGCTGACCGAGTTTGCGCCCGTGGAGGAACTGCTCCCGCTCACGCAGGCGGTGTGCAGGGTCTTTGGCAAGCACGGTGAAAAAAAGAACCGCAACGCCGCCCGCATCAAGTTCCTGGTGGACAAGTGGGGCATTGAGAAATTCCGCGAAGAGGTCTTTGCCACGCGCAAAGAACTCCGGGAAGACCCGCGCTGGCTCGATCGCCTCAAAGGCGCCGAGGAGGCGGTGGAAGGTCCGCTCAAGCCGCCGGGGGAATTTCCCTCCTTGGACGGCAACGAACCCCTCCGGCGGTGGATCAAGGCCAACGTCCGCGACCAGCGTCAGGCCGGCTATGTCACCGCCGCGGTCACCCTCCCGCTGGGCGACATCACCGCCGACCAACTTCGCGCGCTGGCAGACATTGTGGCCCGCTATACCCGCGGCACGATCCGAACCACGGTCGAGCAGAATTTCCTCATCCGCTGGGTCAGCAAGTCCGACGTGGCGGCGCTTTTCGCCGATCTGGAAGCCGTCCACCTCGGCCAACCCGGCGCGGGCAGCATTGTGGACATCACCGCCTGCCCCGGGACGGACACTTGCAAGCTGGGCATCTCTTCGTCGCGCGGGCTTGGCGGCGAACTGCGCAGCCGCTTGGTTGCCAAGAGCCACGAGCTTGATGAGGCGGTCACGGCGCTGCACATCAAGGTCAGCGGCTGTTTCAATGCCTGCGGAGGGCATCACGTCGCCGATCTTGGTTTTTACGGTGTCAGCCGCACGGTCAACGGTTACAAAGTGCCGCACTTCCAAGTTGTGCTGGGCGGTCAATGGGAGAATAACGCCGGCTCCTACGGGCTGCCGATCATCGCGATTCCCTCGAAACGCGCGCCGGACGCGGTGGACCGGATCACAGATTACTACGTGAAGAACCGCGGGAAATCCGAAAGATTTTACGCGTTTGTCCAGCGCGTTGGCAAAGGCCCGATCCGCGACTTGCTCGAGCCGCTCAACCGGAACCTGCCTTCGCACGGCGTCGAGCTTGGTTTCTATTCCGACTGGGGCGATCCGCGCCAGTACAGCATCGGCGACATCGGAGTGGGCGAATGCGCAGGTGAGGTCGTTTCGCGCTTCCAATTCGATCTGACTGCCGCCGAGCGCCTCGTGTTCGAGGCTGGCTTGCATCTGGACCGGGGAGCGGCGCAACAGGCGGGCGAAACCGCCTACGCGGCGTTCCTGAAGGCGGCGCGGGCCTTGGTGCAGGTTCAGTACGACGACGTCTCCAATGAAGCGGAGGAAATCGTCGCCGAATTCAAGAAACGGTTTTTCGACAACCAACTCTTCTTCGATCCGTTTGTCGGGGCGAAGTTTGCAAACGATTTCTTCGCCGCCCATGCCGGACGGGGCGCGGCATTCACGGCCGACACGGCGCATCATCGCATCGCCGAGGCCCAGTTGTTCATCGAGGCCGTTTACAATTGCCACAACAAACTGCGTTCATCGCCAGCCCCGGTGATGGCAAAAACCTGAAGCCCGGCAACCCCGCTCCCGATGGAACTGCAACATCTCATGATCAAAATCCCGGTGGACGGTGCGCTGGGCCTTGATTCCGCAAAAATTGTTGACATTATGCACCAATGGGTCGCCGGGCAGGTCATGCCGGGTGTGCTGCTTGTTGATGTCGCCGAGTTGCTCCATGTACCCAATGGCCCCGGCGTTATCGCCGTGGGGCACGAAGCCGATTTCGCGCTCGACCACACTGGCGGCACTTGGGGCGCGCTTTACCGCCGCAAGACCATCCTGAGCGGCAACAACCAAGCCCGTCTCGTTCGGGCAATTCAGTCCGCCGCGCAGATAGCCCTGCGTTTGCAAGCGGCGTTTCCCGAGGCGATCAAATTCAGCCGCACAGAATTTGATCTGATCGTCAACGATCGCGGGATTGCGCCAAACACCGCGGAAACCTACGCCGCCGCGCTGCCGGAGATTGAAGAGGGCCTTCGCGCCATGCTCGGACATGGGGATTTCAAACTTGTCCGACATGACGCGGAACGCCGTCAACGCTTCGGCGTGACCGTAAAGTCCGGGCAGCCCTTCGATCTCGCCCTGCTGGCAAATTCGGGATTGTGCGCCGTTGACGGACGCTAAAACCGGGGCCTTTGCTGTTTTGTGATCATCGGCGTCCCCAAAGAAATTAAAAAGCAGGAGTATCGTGTCGCGCTGCCGCCTTCGGCGGCGTATCAACTCGTCAAACGCGGCCACCGGGTCCTGGTGGAACACGGGGCCGGCGTCGGCTCCGGTTTTGCGGACGAAGAATACACCCTGGCTGGCGCCTCGCTGTTTGATTCGCCTTCCGCGGTGTTCGGACAGGCGGAATTGATCGTCAAGGTGAAGGAGCCGCAACCTTCGGAGGTGTGCCTTTTGCGGCGGGGCCAGTTGCTCTTCACCTATCTGCACCTGGCGGCGGACAAGGAGTTGACCGAGGCACTCATCAAGTCTGGCGTCACCGCCATTGCCTACGAAACCGTCGAGGTCAACGGCCGTCTCTGCTTGCTCGAACCGATGAGCGAAATTGCCGGGCGCATGAGTGTGCTGATTGGGGGCTATTATTTGGCTAAACATTATGGCGGCAGTGGGACCCTTCTTGGTGGCGTGCCAGGCGTGTTGGCGGGCAAAGTGGTCGTGCTGGGGGGCGGATCCGCGGGAATCAACGCGGCGCGGATGGCGACTGGTTTGGGGGCGGACGTGACCATTCTTGAAGTGGACATTGAGCGCATGCGTTATTTGGACATCACGCTCCACAACGCCCATACCCTGTACTCTGACGAGTCGCGTTTATTGCAGATGTTGCCGGGAACGGACTTGCTGATTGGGGCCGTGCTCCTGCCTGGAGCCAGGGCACCGAAACTGATCCGCCGCGACATGCTTCGGCTCATGCGTCCGGGCAGTGTGCTGGTGGACATCGCCATTGACCAGGGCGGTTGTGCGGAAACTTCCCGCCCGACAACCCATGAGCACCCGGTCTTTGTCGAGGAAGGAGTCACCCATTATTGCGTGGCGAATATGCCGGGAGCCTATGCCCGCACCGCCACCCAGGCGCTCACCAACGCCACCTATCGTTACATTGAGACGCTTGCCGATCACGAACTCATCGAAGCATGCCGCCTCCAGCCGTCGCTGTTGGGCGGCATCAACGTGATGGCTGGAAAAGTCACGCAGCCTGCCGTGGCACGGGCGCATGGGCTTCCGTATGAATCGCCGGCATTATGATGTCGGGCTGGTGGCTTCCGCAGGTGTGGCCGGGGGTTACCTCGATACGGTGACCCTTGAGCTGCGGGACGACGCGCGTTCAACCACTCCGGCCTCCCGAGCCTTGGCCCCAGGCGTGCTCGTCATTTGCAACGATCTCAATCACGACCCAGATTGCGCCTGTGGAGGAAGGAGGCCTTGAGGCGTGGCTATCGCTCCTCTGGTCTCTTTCCCCTCAAAGTGAGGTGCCGGACCGTCGGAACAATCTGGTTTTCTCGGAAGCGGTTTTGATTTAGCCTGCACATGTGATGCGCTTGCCGATCAATATTGATGATGTCCTTCATGGACAAACCGTGGAATGGGAGCGATTGGAGTTTAAGCAAGGCTGGAATCCGGAGGCCGTCCTCCATACGATGTGCGCCTTCGCCAACGATTTCCACAATCTGGGTGGCGGCTACATTTTCATTGGCGTCGCAGAGGAGGATGGGCAGCCCGTGCTGCCGCCTGCGGGATTGCCGGCCAACAAACTGGACTGCATTCAAAAAGAGATTCTCGAAATTGGGCACCGGATGCAGCCCCACTACCATCCAGTTATTGCGCCTTACATCGTCCAGCAAAAGCACGTTCTCGTGCTTTGGTGTCCGGGCGGCCAATCCCGGCCTTACAAGGCCCCAGTGTCATTGGCCAAAGGGAACCGCGAGTTCGCATATTACGTCCGCAAAGGCTCGGCGTCTGTCAGAGCCAGGCATCAGGA
>Ga0181517_10003514_pt1 | contig 14902 bp, 9 predicted proteins | sample PEATcosm2014_Bin_31_FD_119748 | JGI IMG/M metagenome (GOLD analysis project Ga0181517, IMG submission 119748) | Peatland microbial communities from MTU Mesocosm Facility, Houghton, MI, USA - PEATcosm2014_Bin01_30_metaG | ecosystem: Environmental > Terrestrial > Soil > Wetlands > Peat | place... | reverse complement strand
CGCTAACTTTCTGCACCACAGCGCCCTGGGGGTTGATCGAGCCGCTGGCCTCCGTGCCGCCGTCGAACCATCGTCTTACATCGTTCCAGAGCGCGTCCTTGTTGTAGACGGTGGCGCGGTGCATCACCACGGTGTTGCCATCCGCATCAACGGGGAACAGCGTGGAAGCGGCGCGGAAGTACGACTCCCTCTCTGCATCCTCGAAAACACTGACGGGGATATACGCCGTCTCCATCGAGAACGGCTTGTTCGGCTGGCTCGGGCGCGAGTCCAGTAACAGGCCGGCCCACTCCGGTTTCTTCACCGTCGCGCGCGACCAGAAGTAAGGCGTGAAGAACGCGACGGGGCCTTTGAAGTTCTTCGTGTTCAGAAGCAGCGTCCAAGAATGATCGCCGGTGGGGACAGCCGCGCCGTCCGTCGTGGCCTTCGCCGGCGTGAGCGGCAGCGCGAAATAGCCGTAGCCGAAGAGCTGGCCGCAAGCGCCTTGGCGAACGTTCAGTCCGTCGATCGGGAAAAGCAGCCACGGGCTGAGCTGGGCCACGCCATAGAGACCGCGTGGATTGTTCCAATTCCCGGCACCGTGTGCGGGACCGTTTGCGATATCGCTGAAGTTCGGCCCCACGCCACCCATGATGAACTTCGGTGTCTCGGTGGGAAAACGCGTGTCCGTCCACCAGCCGAGACCGCCTTCGATGTCGGAATAGAGTTTGTCGGGTCCACGACCGTCATACTGAGCGAACATCCACGTGCCGTAGAGCCCGCTTTGAAACTTATGCCCCTGGTACTTCTCCACCAGCGGCCAGGCCGCCGTGTAGATGGAATAGCCGGCGTTGAACGACGCGGGTGCTTGACTGTGGCTTACGCTTAAATAACCACCGATGTTCATCTCCCGAAGCTTTGGCTTGTCAATGACGATGGCCGGTCTCGACAGGACTCCCTTCGAGAGTTTGCCATAATGGTCGGATCGCCAGAAGTATTTCAGGTCCGCGGCGGTCATCAACTGCAGACCGGGCGAGGCGATGGCGGGATTGCAGAGAATATAGAGGTTCTCATCAGCGAGGTATCCGACGATGGCCAGTGTATGGCCCGCCTCGCCGTTGGGGTAGTCGGGGCCGGAAAACTTGAAATCGATGACGATGGGGCGACCGGCATCGAGTTCGCCGCGCACGACGGCTGTGGCTTTGTCGAATCCCGCGTCGTCGGGCGTGAACGTAATGAGATTCCAGTGCAGCCCGATTTTCTCTGACGCTTTGAGGAGGTCGCCCCAGTCTGTGCCGGTGCCGAGGGGCGACGGGCAGAGCCGTTTGAAATCCCAGCCGCCGAGCTTCTTTCCCTGCCAGCGGGCGAGCATCGCGCAGCTCGTAGCGCCGCAGTTGTTCCAGCCCTGATGGATATGCGGCATGGCCACGAGCGCGAACTTGCCCGGCTCGGGCTTGCGGCGGCGGTAATCCATCAGCTTCAGCAGGTCCGCCCCCTGTTGCGCGGCCATGCTGTCTGAGGGTTGCTCCGGATGGCCGGTACGGCCCGTGGGCTTCATCTGCGAGACCTTCGTCCAGTTTTCACGGGCCTGTTCGATCTCGCCGGCCTGAAAGTGAATCTCGCCTAGTAAGACGAGGCCCGAGGGATCGTTCAACTCGGCTGCGCGCGTGGCAAGACGGTGTGCTTCCGCCAGATCCGGCGCCTCGCCTTCCCCTGCGAGATAGACCATCGCCGCCGTGGAGGCTGCGCGCCCGTGGCCCATGGCCGACGCCTTCTTCCAGACCTCCAGCGCCTTGGGAACATCGCGCTCTACACCTTGCGCACCGAAGTAGCATTGCCCCAGGTTCAAGGCGGCGGCGGCAGATTCTCCGGCGGCTGCTTTGAAGTAGCCTGCTGCGACCGTCGGATTGTGCTTCACGCCGAGTCCTTGAAAGAACATCCAGCCGACGAAATCCATCGCCGCCGCATCTCCGCGATCGGCGGCGAGGTGAGCCCATCGCATCGCCTCGGCGTAGTCCTTCCGAACGCCTTTGCCATCGCGATAGCGATAGGCCAGGGAGAGTTGAGCGCGGATGTCGCCTTTCGTGGCCTTGGCGATCAAATCCACATCGGAAAGGCCGTCACGAGGGGGCAACTGCTTGGGGATTTCGGCTGCGTCGGCGCGAAGCAACAGCAGCGCCATTGCGACGGCGACAGACGAAGACAGGAATTGGCTGTGGCGGCTTCTCACGATCTTGGTTTGCCTTCGTGTCTTCCCGGATTGGCTGTCCGCATGGTTGACGGTTCCATTACTTGATCAACGCTGCCGTTGCCTCGGCAAGCAGCAGAGCAGGCGCCATCGTTCCAAGCACAGTATGTTCTTAACTTTGCTCAATGTCTTTTCCTTCTCTTTATTTTAGTAGCTTCACCATGGCTTGGCCCATCGCTTCACCGATCAAGTAGTGACTTTCGCCGTTGTGGTTCCAGTGATATCCAAAACCCGACGGCGATTGTTCCACGGGCCGAGCGAAGCCGCGCGACTCGACCGAAGCCACTGTGCCAGCAAATTCCGGATGTTTCTTCGGATCGCCGAAGCTCATCTGGATCTCGCACAGCTTAGCCCTATCGCCCTTGGTTCTCTCGCCCTCCATACCTGTGTCCGCGATAACAAATGGCAGATTCGGAGCGCCGAGATCCTTGCGCACATCTTTGATAAAGTTCGCCATGTTCCTGTCGTATTCGGCCACCATCTTCGGTTCACAGCTATCGTTCCATCCCTGATGCCACCCGAAACCGGCAAGCTCGATTTTGCTACCGGCCAGTAGTGGAAAGTACGTCCCAAGGTTGACGCACACATCCTTCACGATCCGGATCGTCTCACGATAGTACTTGCCTTCGTCTTCCGGATTGCCTTCGAATTTCGATTTGCCGGAAGAAGGCGGGCGGAAGTCGAAGCCTAGCGATTTTCCGCCCCAAGAAGTCTTGATGATCAGCACGGGATCCCTGCTCGCATTGCCGACCACATGCCCGAAACCGAACTCCGGGCCAATCCATCCGCCAGCTCCGAACCCGACGGTCAGGAGACCTTTCATCTTTGCCGCGTCCGCCGTGCAGTGGATGTAGACGTTGTCGCGCGCAAGCCACTTGCCTGCGCTGTCCACCAGGGGCGTCTTTCCCCTGGCTCCATACTGCTGCTCGTGCTGACGGACAAAATAGCGCAGGCTGCCCAGACCGCCCTCCACCTCTTTCTTGCCCCCGGCGGGATCCCGTCCCTCCTCGACCTTGCCGTGCCCCACCATGTTTGATTGCCCGGCCAGGATGAATACCTTCAACGGTTGGGATGCCGCCTGACTAGCAACACCGGACATCAGGCCGACAACTACCGCGATCGTCATAAACTTCATACTCAGTCCTCTTTTTCTCATGGCGTTCCTCGGTCTTTGTTTATGTTCTTTGAAGCATCCTTATTTGCGGATGCATGGAATGTTTTATTGTTTATCCTGTCGCTGGGGCTTCTGGAAATTCGCCATCGCCTCGGCAAATGCCTTGCCGATCGGCACCATGATCTTGGCGGCACCGAGATAATGGTAGCCCCCGTTAGAGGCGCCAGCCCGCAGGCGTTTCCATTCTTCCGGCTTGAAGTTCTCAGCCATGACCTTCATCTTGTTCTCCCATGAGGTGTTCTTCTCCGCAGCAACCCTCGCGTCCACCTTCGGCCAGCATGTATCCATCCGCGCTTGCAGCGATTCCAAAGCACCATCCCAATAGGGTGCCGTCCGCACCGCCATCACGTTGACCTTGAACTCAGGAAGCAACGTCGGCGCGACCTGGGCCTGGCGAAAGTACATCTGGGGCGGCTTCTTATCTTCCTTCACGCCACCAATCCCCATGACTCCAACCACGAAAGGCATCTTCGGCGCCGACAGATCCTTGCGCACATCACGAATGAAATCCGCCAGCAGTTGGCCGTACATGTCATATCCGCCGGGCTTCATCCGATTTTCATACGTCCAGTCGGAGACCAGATCGTTAAACCCTTGGAACCAGACGAAACCAGCCAGCTCGTAGCCCTGCGTCGGATCGTACTCCGGCACCACCCTTTTGACGTCCGCCAATACCTTCCGCACATGCTCGATCATCAGGCGGTAGTACACACTGGTGGCTTTGATCACGTTGGCCCTCTCCTTTTTCATGTCGTCACCTCGATTCCTGCGCCCTTGCAACTCGGTGGCACAGAACTCGTATGGCTTGGCGCTGGGCGGACGGAAGTCCGTGTGCAGGCTCTTGCCACCCCAGGAGGTCTTGATGATCAGGATCGGTTCGTTGAGCAGCTTCTCCATGTAAATGCCAAACGTGAATTCCGGACCTATCTCCTGGGGCGAAGCGCCAAAGCCTGCTGTCAGTTTGCCTTTCTGCTCGGTCGTATCGTCGCCGGCGCAGCCGATCGACGAGATCCAGACCTTCTCGCACACCCGCGGCGTGCCGTCGGCATTGCGCATCTCCTTGAGGATCGGAGCCGTCTTCGGATCGTCGGCCAGGGAATCGAACGTCGATACGTTCACATGCCCCTGCATGTTCGACTGGCCGGCGAGGATGAACACCTTCAGCGGCTTGGCCGCCGCCTGACTGGCGATCCCCGGCATCAGGCCGAAAACCGCTACGATGATCCTGAACTTCACACTCTGGCCGATATCTTTCATGGCGTTCCTTTCTTCTTGTTATTTAAAGCATCCACACTTGCGGATGCACGTGCGATAAAATCCTTCAGATCCACCAACGACGGCGAATCCGCGGTCGTTTCGATGTCGCTAGTCTCGAATCGTCTCACTGTCTCTCCTGTGGTTGGTTGCTTGGATTGTTGCTTCCGACATGACCCAACGTCGGTGAACGGCCTGCAGGCCCTGGCGATTCTCACTTGATGCGGATCAACTCGGGAAACTCGTTCGAGGCTTTGATCGCACGCATCGTTTCACGGACACACTTGGCCTTTGTGAGACTCAGTTCCTTTGGGAAGTCCTTTTCGCCCTTTGCGAAGTAGTCGGCGATCCGTGTCAGTTCCGGAATGGCCGACTTCGCGTGGGCGCCATAGGCGAGCAGGATCTTCATCAGTTCGGGCGTGCGGTGCTCACTTGCCCATGGGTTTTGCGTCCGCGTGTAATTGGCGCACGCATCGATCCCTTCCTCCACCCGATGCCTGGCCAGGACGCGCAGCCCTTCCACGCGGATTTCGTCGGCGAACATAATGCCGCTGGGGGCCGATTCGACGACCGCTTGGAGGATGGCGGGCAGCAACGGTTTGATCTCTTCGGCCGATAGATTCCGGTAGACCGAGCCGATAGTGCCGCGGGCGCGGCCGTCCTCGTTCTTGAGCCCGGCGCACACTGCTTGATAGAGCAACTCGCGGTCCACTCCGTCAAGGGAACGGCTGAGCATCCCGCTACCGTGCTCGCCACCACGCTCGAACAGGGCAAAGGAAAGATAACGCTGCTGCATGCCGCGCGGATCGCTCTGCGCGTCAACCTGGGCCAGCAATTGAAGCAGTTCCGGCACTGCGCACATCGCGGGCTGGCCGATGGAGGCCAGGGCGTCGGCGGCCTTGATGCGCAGCCACAGGTCTTGCTGGCGGAGGGTCTGGCGCAGAGCCGGCACGGCGGGGGCGGCGGCACCCTTGAGCGTCGCCAGCGCCTGGCAGGCGCCGTAGCGGGCGTCGAGGCTCGAAGACTCAAGCATCTTCAGCAGGGCGGGAACCGGCGTTTTTTTGCCGCGGGCGAGGGCCATCGCGGCGCGCTCGCGGACGACCGGCGACCAATTGGCGAGGCGTTCGAGGAGTTGATCGTCGCCAAACTTGTCATAGGCGCCGTAGCGGTCCTTGTTACTCCAGCCGCGCCCGTCGAGGATCAAGGCCCGGGCGGCGGCGGCGTCGAGTTGCGGGGTAATCCCTGGGCGCTTTCCTGTCAGATAGATCTTCTTGAGCGGCATGGCGTACGCCAGGAGGTATCCGCCGGTGGCTTCCCAGTCCTGGTAGCTGTCGCCATGCATCTCCGGCGGGCCTTGGTGAGCGAAACTCCCGTCCCAGCGCCGCGCGAGGTCGAAGTACCAGGCGCCGAACTCGTTCATCCACGCGCCGGTGGCCTGGGGGCCGGACTGGGCCACGCCGGGCAGCGACCATAGGATGTTGAAGAAATTGCCGGTGTGCCCGCAGTCGCGTTCCGATCCGTGCGAGGCGACGCTCATCCTCGAGAAGAACTCTGCGCCCTTGGGTTCTCCTAGCAGGTTGAAGAGGACGGCAGCCATCCCGCACTTGCCGTTATCCTCGTGGGTCTGGATCCACGGGTGGTGGTCGCCATAGGGGATCGCCCCCTTGCCGATGTAGAATCGCAGTAGGCGGGCGCTGCGCTCGATGGCCTGCTCGACCGCCAGGTCCTTCAAGCCCGTGTCGCGCGCCATCACCAGCGAGATGGTCAGTGGCAGCCCGGGGGCGTTCATCATGCCGTAGCCGCCGAGGCGTCCGTCGGATCTCGCGAAGCCGTGGCCCCATGAACCGACGATGCTCTGCCCGTTGGCGGCCTCCAACGCGAGCCGCCGTAGGCCCGGTATGACCGATTCGTCGCCGGTCGCCTTCACGTACTCGGATAGCAACATCATCACGTAGCCGTAGTACCAGGTTTGCATACTGTCGACCGAGAAGTTCGCCGCCCAGCGGGTCTCCTTGCGTACGAGGGGCATGTATGCGGAATTGCCGCTGGCCAACAGAGCGAGGGCATTGAGCGAACGGATGATCGGGTCCGCGCGATACGAGGGGTCCGCGACCCGCCCTGCGAGCGTCTTGCACCCCTGTTCGAGAATGCGTTTCGACTTCGGGCAATCGTAGGGTGCGGTGGCGCTGTAGGTGCCGAGAACCGGCAGTTTCACCGTGATCTCATCCGTCTTGCCGGCCCGCCAACGGGTCAGTGGCAGGTTGCCGCGGCCGGCGTCCGATTCGGCAGCGGTGAGGGCCTTGCCCAGTTCGGTGCGAGGGTCATAGGAAAACAGCTTGCCACCGACGCCGAGGATCACGTCGCCGACGGCGAGAATCCCGTCGGCGGGAGAGCGCCTGTCCACCTTGGTGACCGCGATCTGCCGCGCGTCGGTCGTGACCATCTTATCAAAGTACATCCAACCTCGGGCCCCGGTGGCGCCGAGGTTCCAGTCGTGCTCCGCGCCGTCTGGGATCTTGTCACCCCGGGTGAAGTCGGGGTTGGCCATCTTCTCTTCGGCCGCTGCCGGCCGGGCGGCGAGGAGCGCGGACAACGCCATGCTGGCAACGAACGCGACAACCGCTCTGTAAACAGTTATTATTAACGTCGATATTATTGCCTTCTTCATTCTTGCCTCCATTGGCTCTTGGTGAACTCTTCAGCTCTAACAGCGTTGGCGAGGCCGTGCTGGCTGCCATCTCGCCTATCCCTCTGCGGATCGCTTCCTTCCAATTGCAGGGATTGCGCATTTCCTTTCCGGTTCTTCTCCGCATCGGCACCATCTGCACGATGAGGACTCCGCAAAGAATCAGGCCACAACCGACCACCGCCCGGCCGGAAAGGGTTTGATTGAGAATGACGTATCCGGCCATTGCGGCAAAGACCGCTTCCAGACTCATAAGGATGGCGGCGGGTCCGGGGGGACATCTCTTCTGGCAGACCACCTGCAACGTAAAGGCGATTCCGACCGACATGATCCCGGCATAAGCAATCGCACCCGACGCAGCCTTGATCTGGCTGAAGGTGCAGTTCTCAAAGAGAAGGCCCGCTGCCAAGCTCAGGACCGCACAGATCGCAAATTGAAGGAATGCAATCTGGATGGGGTTGCCTTTGCCGGCAACGTGGTCAATGATCAGGATCTGGCACGCCCACAGCACAGCACAAATCACGGTCAGCAAGTCACCTTTGGAAACCACGAAATCCCCGGAAACGCTGAGTAGGTAGAAACCAACGAGGCAGACTAGGATGCCGGTCCATAGGCTTTTGGACGATTTGTGCCCGAAGAACATGCCTATCATTGGGACAAAGAGGATATAGAATCCGGTAATGAATCCGGAATTGGCGCTGGAGGTATACTGCAGGCCAATCTGCTGAAAGCTGGCTGCCGCAAACAGGAACACGCCAGCGGCTACACTGCCCACGCGGGGCAGCTTCTCCTCCGCGCGGGCATGACCTGTCGTCTTCCTCCGCCAGATGATGATCGGGATGATAACGAGAGAGCCGAGCGCAAAACGCAGACCATTGAAGGTCATGGGCCCAAGCCCCTTCTGCATGCCAATCTGTTGGGCGGCAAAGGCCGAGCCCCAGACGATCGACACGATCAAGAGCAACAGCTCATATTTCAGCACCCCGCTCTTGCGAAGATTTGATTCAGAGGTTGCGGCCACAGGCATATCCTTAGCTGGACGTTCGCAGGTTTCAAGCGGGTCAAGTGGCGACTGGTAGGTAGTTTTTCGGGGCATCGAATAATTGATGCAGGTCGCACGACAATCGCTATCCTACCATGAAGCAGCAACGAGGTGTTCTCCACTTTTCGCAAATATGTTATCATTATTGGAAGACCATGCGATACCATGAGAAGCCGGTTCCTCGTGCCTCAGGCGACTGAAATATGAAACTCATTAAGAAAGTCGCCCTGCTCCTGGATGCGGGCCGGTCGTTCGACCGGGGCCTGCTGCGGGGAATTGCACAATACGCGAATCTCCATCGTCCATGGGTGTTCGTTCGGCCTGCCGCCTTTTACGAGCGCTTTTCCGGGTTCGCCGAGCAATCGCTGGAGGAAATCCGCCGCAGCAAGCCCGACGGCCTGATCATGAACTACACTCCCTTCGAAGAAGAGGTGGCCGCCCTTGGGTTTCCTGTGATCGATGTACCGGTGGGTCGCATAGTCCGTGGGGTCTGTCACATATTATGTGACAACCGAGAGGCAGCCGCGATGGCCGCCGATCACCTCATTGGATTGGGCCTGAGCAACTTCGCCTATGCGGGTTTCGAGGGTGCGGTTTGGTCGATTGAGCGGAAGGAGTCGTTCTGCAGCCGTTTGGAAGAGTGTGGATTCGCGGTCGAGTCGCAGCTTGTGCCGCTTGTGGCCCGTGATAGGGACAAGCCGCGTCTGGAGGCCGCAATCGTCCGTTGGTTAAAAACCCTGCCCAAACCCGTGGGCATCATGGCCTGCAACGATGAGTTCGCACGCTCGCTAGCCGAACTGTGCCGTCTTCAGAGCCTTCGAGTCCCTGATGAAGTGGCCCTGATTGGCGTAGACAATGACAGTTTGGTATGCGAACTGTGTAGCCCACCGATATCCAGCGTGGCCTACGCGGCAGAGCGTGCAGGGTATGAGGCAGCCGAATTGCTCGACCGGCTGATGTCCAAAGGAAGGGTGAAGCGGCAGGAGATTCCCGTGCGTGCCAGCCACGTCGTTGCGAGGCAGTCGACCGACATGCTCGCGGTCGCCGACGAAGAGGTCGCGACGGCCTTGCAGTTCATCCGCGACAATGCCCGGCGCATCATCCAGGTTAGCGACGTGGTTAACGCCACCGGGCTATCGCACCGCACATTGCACAGCCGTTTTCGGCAAGTTGTTGGCCGTTCCTTGGTGCAAGAAGTGAATCGGCAACGCGCCCTGTACATCGCGCGGCTCTTAACGACGACCAACGAGCCTATAAAGAGGATCTCTCAGAAGTTCGGTTATTGGAGCTTGGCGGGCATGTCGCGTTTTTTTCACCGCGAGATGGGCATGTATCCACGCACGTATCGCTTGGCACATCAAGGCCCGATAGGAGCGACTACTTCCGAAGAAAACCATAGCGACGTGGAGAATCGCGGCGACTGACGACAATCGCCATCGCCCCCCGTGACACCGCTGCATTGGAAGCCCTGTTGCCGGATTGCTGGGTTGCCTCGCATGCTGAGCATCGGTTGGAACATCCGAAGCATTTCGTGAGTGCCTGCGTGCGGAGGTCTGACACACGACGCAAAGAATGCGATGCCATCCCCTACGATTGACCGTACCGACTACACCTAGCGCTGGCGTCTGTGCGTATCGGCTGGGCCGCCACGGCCGGACTATCAGCCTTCAGTTGTGCGATGGCAAGGGCGCCGAGGGCGAGCATGCCGTCAGGCGAGGGCCAACTTCCACTCTGGTCACCCGCTTGGGCTGGCTGCGGTTTCAGAACCGACTCGACTTGGCCGTCATGTGCGAGCGGTTCTGGTGCTCGGACAAAACGCGCGATAAAACAATCAAGGTATTGTGCGCGCCTGCGGAAGCAGGCGCGCGCAATTCGTTATCTACGTTGTCGTTTCGCAACTCGATAAACAGAAGGAGCTTGCGGCAATGCGTCACACAGAGTCGCAACTGCAATGCGACTTCCTTTCCCACCGCCGGAGGGGAATCTTCCTGCCTCTTGACCCATTGTAGCCCTCCGCACAGCAGTTTCCAGGAGGTGCAGCAATGACTCGCCTCTCTGTTCCGATTTCCCTGCCGCCTAAGCCCACTTCGGTGTCGCTCTGCGAACTCGCCATCGCCGCGGGCACAACCGGGCAGAGCGTATCAATTCATTTCCAGGACTTCCCCGCCCACATCATTTGCAAGATCTGGCAATATTTTATGAACTTCGCCGGGCCGGGGGAAGTCCGCCATGTCCGCAATCAGAGCGACATTTGTAAGCTGCCAGAAGCGTGCGGCAACACGAAGCTGGTTCTGGTCCACGCGGAGAAACTCCGTACGACAGTGTCGTGGGCGGTTGAGATGGCATCACTGGCCGATACGGAAGCGAATTCGCGGCCCGCCATCTTGTCCGTCTCCAGCCCGGGCCGCGGTGATGACGATCCTGGCGTTGCCCTGACACTTCGGGCGAATTCCACGAAACTGTCTGCCGTGGCGCGATGTTTCTCGCTGGGCCAGATCCCCATCCTGCCGAACTGGCAGGCCATCGACGATGACGTATCGGTGGCTCCGGTCTCGGCGTTGACGCAAGTTCTGTCGCCCAGAACTGGGAACGACTCCGGTATTTGCCGCTTGCGTGAACACGACATTCTCCGCAGCCTGGTCGTCGGTGCCGCTGTCCTCCGATTGCTTGGGCAGAGGGCGGAGCAAACCGCGGATGTCGCGCAACTGACAATGACGATGGATGATTACGAGCAGGTGCGGCCGCTGCTGCAATCCCCTATAGTTGCGCTTGCCGATGAAACGTGTGACCCTCTGGCCCAGAACATGGTGAACCGGGCCAACGTCTTCCTGCAGGCCAAGTACGCCGAGCCCAATGCCCAGGACAATCTGTTCAATGTGGATGGCGCCGACTCGCCGCCGGGCAGCGGAGCCAACCGTGACCTCATCACGAGGCGCGAGGTTGCCGACTTGGGCAATGTCCGTTCGCGGTTGGTTCGCCAACTGGTGGAGTTTGTGCGCCGCCGCAACGGCGGTTACGAACGATTCCAGTGGATGGGGCTAATGGGTCGGCCACCACTACGGGATGGCTGGCAGAACGTGGAAGCCGCGGCGCTGACATGAGCACGGCGGAACTTGTCATTCTTGGCCTTGAGCGAGGCGTTGACTTCGTCGAACTCGATCGGATCGACATGGGCCAGGTGTGGGCAATCGCGGAAGATCGGCCCCTTCGGGTTGGGGACCGAGATCCGGCGGCCCGTCTCGTGGTGTTTGATCGTGTGCCGGAAGCCGCGGCCGGGCTGTCCCTTCAGCAACGGGTTGCTGAAGTAACGCCGCACCATGGCGCCCGTCCACTTTTTGAGCTTGCGGCCACGGCGTCCGCAGTACTTGCCGACCGGCACACCCTGCTGGTTGAGCCAGTCGGCGACGGCCGAACAATTCAATGAGGCTTTCAGGCGACGGAGCGCCTCCTGGATGATGGGAGTCGCCGTCTCGTCCTTCCGCCAGTCCTCGAACGTTTTGGCGCCCTCCAGCTTGGTGTAGCCGTAGCTCTCGCAGGGGGTTGCGCTACCGAACTTCTTGAAGCGGTTCATCTTCTTCTGCTTGATACGCTTCGAGGTGTGGGCGTTGTGGCCGACGTGCTCGGCGCAGGCGTTGAGCAGGTCTTGCTCCCAGGTGTCGTCCTGCGTGTCACAGCAATCGTTCGGGGCAAGGCAGCGCGTACCGTGGTCCACAGCCAAGCCCCAGAGTCGGACGGCATCCGCACCGCAGACCAGCCGGCCAACGTCCTCTTGGACTGCAAAGTCCAGTTCGCGGCTGCGGAATGCTTGCTCGATTTCCACCAGTTCAGGCCGGTCGAGCCGCTCGCCCTTGCCTTTCGTGGCAATGATGCAGTACTCCACATGCCCCTCATACATCTCGGCTACGACTTCCTTGGCGTGGTCCACCTGGTGGTCCAGGCTCATTTCTTTCTGGTTGGCGCACCCGCTGATACGGGCGATGATGCCCACCACCAGGGTATGGCCATTTTTGGGAACGAGGGTGCCACGATCACGCGCAGTGTGCCCGCACGTGCGATTATTGGTCAAAGATTCTACGGGCGGTCCAGGCAAGCACAGGTTAGGCTGGCCGATACCTATACCGCCGGTAGACTGCGGTTCGCTTTCCGGCCGAAGTGCGATGCCGGTATCGTGGTCCTGACTTGACTGAAACTTGACTACTTTCAGTGCCGAGTTTTGCGAATCGTCCGCAATCGTTGCCAAGGGAAATTCGGTCGTAACCCCCTGGCTTGTCGCACTTTCCAGAGAAGTTGGCAACGAACCATAATCGTTGCCAAAGGTGCCCTCACAATCCGGGGGCTTTTTTCGCGACTGGTTCGCGCTGGTAACACCCGTAGGGAACGCCGGTGCCCCGCCGTTCCCTACAGGTGTGACCCTTGCAGCCTTGGAATTGGCCGCGGTTCTCGCATCTTGCCCTGTTCCGGTTATTCCTTTTAGGGAAAAAATATGGATTGGGTGGATTTTCCGGCCGAAGATAATCGATAGGCGTTGGTTTGTTGACCAGCAGGGGTTGCATTTTGGCCCGAAAGGGAGGGAAGCCCGCGATGCATGTCCGGAAAACCGTTGGAATTTCGTGTTGTCTGATCCTGGCGGCCGGCTGTACGATTTGTCAGGATCCGTATTACGATTGCGGGCCTGTCTGGAGTCGCGGCCGTTGCCAGAACTGCGACCCCGACTATCGATCGGGGTCGGTGCTTAACCGCCACGCACCGGGCACTGTGGTGGCCCAGGATGCCCCCAGAACTGGCAAGCCGGCCCGTACGGCTGCGGACGGCTCCCAGGAGTCCAAATCGCGCCCCCGCACGGCGACCGTTGCCCAGCAACCGCTTCCTAAGCGCTCGCCGGCTGCTCGACAGGCGGCCGAGGCGTCGGCTGGCGGCGATGCCGCGCCCAGGGCATTGCCGCCCAAGACTCCGCCGTCGGGAACGGTGGCTGCGCCCGCGGGGACCAAGGAGGGCGACACGCGCGTTCTCTCGATTACCGATCGCCGCGTGGATGAAGCCCAGCCGGCAGCAAAAGCGTTGGCAGCCGAGCGCAAGCTGGCTCCGCGCACGGCGGAACAGCCCAGCCAGTACCTGGGTGGCTGGCGCGCCGTAGCCCCCCGCCAAGATACGCCGGAAACTGCTAGCCAGCCGCGGGAAGTCGAGCGCTAGGAACCGGACGATAGATAACTTCCGTGTTTCCGCAAGGGTGGCATGCCTTAAGCCCTCTAGCCTTGATGGCTTACGGCATGCCAGCGAAAATCCGGAAGTTAGCTACAACGATGCTCAACAGCCACAGAACAAAGACGCATCGGAAGTTCGGGGCCAGGCGCAGCCATCGGCCGCGCGATCGCGGAGGCAGCGGACGAAATTCGTCGATATGCTCGAAATCACTTATTGGCAAGCAAGCCGTACAAGATAGTGTCGCGGTAGGGTACGGTTGTCTGATCTCCAGGATTGGGGGCGGTTTCGGGCGCGAGTTCCTTAGCACGCGCGGCGTCTTCGTTGGCCTTGCCGGTTTCGCCGAGCTTCTCGTAGCAATGGTGCCGACCGATGTAACCGACCGGGTTGCCTGGCTCTAGCTTGATGACCTCGGTGTAATCGTCTGCCGCCTTGCGCCACTCGCCTTTCTTTTCATACATGATTCCGCGGCAAGAGAAACTGGCAAAGGTTCCAAAGTCATGATTGATGGCCGACGTAAAATCGTCCAGCGCCGCGTCGATTTCGCCACGCAGGTCGTGAGCGCAGCCGCGCATCCAATAGACGACACCGGCATTGGGATCGAGGCGAATGGCTTCGCTCAAATCGTCGATCGCAAGTTGGTATTTCTTAAGCTTGATGTAGAGCTGGCCGCGATTGTGGCGTGCAGGCAAGTCGTCGGGTTTGATTTCGAGCGCCGCCGTGAAGTCGGCTAGGGCTTTGTCGTACCGGCCCAACTGGAAGTAGGCGATGCCACGATTGCAGTGGGCTTCCACTGAATTGACCTTGGCGCGAATCGCCCTGCTGGATTCGGCCACCGCCAATTCTAAAGCTGCCTGATTATTCGCCGCGGCGGGATCTAGATCGCCGACGACAACGTCGCCAAGTTTGCTCTCGCCAACCCTTCTGTGCCATGCGCCGCGCTTGTCGTTTGAAGAATGTGCGTCACCCGGGCCGTGGTCTGGTGCCGCCAAAGGCTGTGGCCTTCGGATCGATCGAATCAGCGGGTAGACGAAGATAGTGCTGTTCAGCCAGATTCCGAGAATCGCGAAGCCTAACCGCGGCCAGTTCCTCCTACGGATGCCCGACATCAGGGCCAGCACCCCGAGCACCATACCGACCGCCATAAGCATAATGAGCACCGAGTAACAAAAGTCGCGAGCGCCGCCCAATTCATGATTAGCGTGTGCGTCAAAATTACTTGTACAAATTGACATTGGCTAGTTTGATGGTTTATGCGATGATTGCGGGATGTTTGGCACGGAAGTCACCACACAAATTCGGCGGAAGTATTTGGCGTTG
>Ga0181517_10003510_pt1 | contig 14911 bp, 6 predicted proteins | sample PEATcosm2014_Bin_31_FD_119748 | JGI IMG/M metagenome (GOLD analysis project Ga0181517, IMG submission 119748) | Peatland microbial communities from MTU Mesocosm Facility, Houghton, MI, USA - PEATcosm2014_Bin01_30_metaG | ecosystem: Environmental > Terrestrial > Soil > Wetlands > Peat | place... | reverse complement strand
GCAGGCAACCGATCTTCCCCTGAATGGACGCGACCTGACGCAACTCGGCCTGCTACAGCCCGGGGTCGCACCCATGACTGCCGGCTTGGCCGAGGCGGGCGGCATCGCGCGCAGCGGGCAGGCCTACGGCGTCAATGGGCAGCGGCCGGAATCGAACAACTACCTGCTCGATGGCGCCAGCAACGTGGACAGCGTGAATGGCGGATACGCGCTGCGAACTCCTGTGGACGCGGTCAATGAGTTCCGCATTCTCACGCTGAACGCTCCCGCCGAGTACGGAGATACTAGTGGCGCGACGACGTCGGTAGTCACTAAGTCGGGAAGCAACTATCTTCACGGCGATGTCTACGAGTTCCTCCGCAACAACGCCATGGACGCTCGCAACTTCTTCGCCGCCGAGACCGAACCGCTGCACCGCAATCAATACGGCGCCACGCTGGGCGGCCCTGTCCGCAAGGACAAGGATTTCTTCTTCCTCTACTATGAAGGGCAGCGCAATTCCGCGGGCGAAACGCAGGCCGCTATCGTGCCGACCGCCGCGGAGCGGACGGGCGATTTTTCCGGACTCACCGACCCGTCCACGGGGCAGCCCGTTCCCCTCATCAACGAGTTCACCGGCCAGCCGTTTCCAGGCAACCAGATCGCCTCGTACATGCAGAACCCAATTGCGTTGCAAGCGGAGAAACTCTATCCGCTGCCCAATATCGGTACGAACGTATTTGAATCCACCCAGCTCGGATCGAATAACTACAACCAAGGCGGCCTCCGCTTCGATCACTACTTCGGCCCGAGTGATCAATTCTTTGTGCGGTACTCCGCTTCGTCTCTGCATGAGCTCGACCCGTTGCCTATCGCGGGAGCCGGTGTCCCTGGTTTCCCAGTCACCGACGACATCGTCACTAACTCCGTCACCGGCTCCTGGGTCCACCTGATCTCCCCGCAGACCGTACAGACCGTCCGCGCCTCTTTCTTCCGCAATGTGTTCCTGGCCGGACAGGCGGTGAATCACGCGCCGGGCAGCGACCTCGGGTTTCAATACCAGCCTACTCTCGCGTTGAACCAGGGCGTTCCGTACTTGATCGTAAGTGGCTATGCGTCTCTCGGCAATCCGATTACCGGCCCGCAGAACACTTATCAGAATGACTTCCAAGGATCTTACTCGATAGCAATGACGCGCGGCCGGCACAACCTCAAGTTCGGCGCCGATCTCACTCGCGAGCAGATCAATGCCACTCTCGGAATCGCGACGAACGGCTTCTTCGTATTCGCCCCATTCCCCGCCAGCGATTCCTTTGCCAGTTTCCTGTTGGGGCAGTCGGTGCAGTTCTTTCAGGGCGGCGGTGACTTCAACCGTGGGCTTCGCAAGTGGGTCGCGGCCGGGTACGCACAGGATGAGTTCCGTCTCAACCCGCGCCTGACTCTCAACTTCGGTCTGCGATACGAAGTGAACACGCCCTACGTCGATATTCGGAATCGCATGAACGCGTGGGCGCCGGGCCAACAATCGACGGTCTACCCGAACGCGCCGGCAGGGCTGTTGTTCCCCGGCGATCCTGGCGTGCCGGCGGGCATCGCTCGCGTCGACTATCGCGAGGTCATGCCGCGTGTGGGCCTCGCCTGGGATCCGTTCGGCGACAACAAAACCATCGTGCGCGCCGGTTACGGCATTTTCTATGACGGCTTCACCAACGGCGTGGGAGGTCCTCTGCAGGCATCCATCAGCGCGCTGCCGTGGACCCAGGCGTATCAGTTGCCCGGCCCGGGGTTCAATCTGGCCAATCCCTACGGCGGCGGCGCTACCCCGTTCGGCAACGGGAATTTCGTAGCGCCGGCTACCGTGCTCACCGCGCAATCGGGAATGCTGCCCCCGTATTCGCAGAACTGGAATCTCTCTATCGAGCGGACGGTCGCGAAGGATTACCTGCTCGACGTTCGCTATGTTGGCAACAAGGGCACGCATCTGCCGCGCTTCATCGAAGCCAATCCGTCTATCTACGGGCCGGGCGTCAACGCGAATAACAACAACGAAATCCGCGAGTACACCACGTGTAACTCGGCCGGCATCTGCAATTACGGATCGGTCGGTTTGCTCGCCGACGATACCAGTTCCACTTACCACGCGCTGGAAGTGGCTTTCTCGCGGCAGTACGCGCACGGTCTAAGCTTCCTGGTCTCTTACTGGTACTCGAAGAGCCTCGACTATATCTCTTCGCTGAACGTCGCCGGCTCGGCTCCCACACTGGTGGCCGGCGAAAACGATCTGGCGCAAAACCCGTTCGACCTGGCGGCTGAGCACGGCCCGTCGCTGTTCGATGCCACGCACCGCTTCGTGTTCAGCGGGACCTGGGCGCTGCCGGTCTGGCGGGCTGCTCCGCGGGCCGCGGCCTTCCTCACCAACGGCTGGCAGCTCAACGCCATCAGCAGCCTGTCCACCGGCACGCCGTTTACCGTCTACGACAGCGCCGACGTTTCCCTGCAGGGCAGCGCGCCCGAAATCAGCGGCTTCTATTCCAGCCGGCCCGACCTGATTTCCAATCCGAACGTGGGGCAGCCGCACACGGCGAACGAATGGGTGAGCCGCACGCCTTTCCTGCAACTGAACCCGCAAACGCAAGCGGGTCAGTTCGGCAATGAGGGCCGTAACGTGGTGCGCGGTCCGGGGATCGAGGACGCCGATGTTTCGCTGTTCAAGTACTTCAACATCGACGAAACCCGCCGTGTGCAGTTCCGCGCGGAGTGTTTCAACCTGCTCAACCATCCGAATTTCGGACTGCCCGTGAACGACCTCGAGTCTCCGGCCTTCGGTCAGATCCTGCAGGCGGGCTCGCCCCGCCTGCTGCAACTGGCAGTCAAGTTCGTGTTCTGACGGATATGGGTGGTGCGCGGATCTACGCCGCTCACCACCCCACCGTTCGGCCACGCTTCCCCGGTTCGAACTACTCCAGAGTGACCGTCGTGGCGCCTGCCAGTCCGATGGCGTTGAAGAGGAACTTGAAGGTCCCGTGCGGCTGCCCGCGGAACGTGATCTCGGGCCCAAACAGATACACCTTGCCCTTACCCACGTTGGCCTCCACGGCGCCGACCGTGCCGTTCAGGTAATGCTGTCCCCAGCCCCAGCCGCTCCGCAGCGGGTCGCTCGAAAACCACGCAATCGGCCGCGCGCCCTTCAGGGCCGCATCCGGCAGCAAATGGAAGACCGGGCTGTTATCGTAGAACACGTCCAGTTTTTCCGGCAGGCCGTAAGCGATCGGCAGGCTCGTATCCACGCTGGCTTCCAATACCGATCCGGGAACGTAGAACTTATCGCCCGCGAGGCGCCGCGACACGCCGTCGGGCCCCGCTTCGGTCAGGGCATTACTTATAGGCAGCCCGAGGTAATAGCCGAAGCTGGTGGAACTTCCGATGGCCAGCACCGTCCCGCCTTCCTCCACGAAGCGGCGCAGTTGCGGCTCGGTGGTCGCGGCCGTGATGTTGCCGACCTGGTTCTTGTATTCATCCGGGATGTTGGCATCGCTGCCGCCAAACCGTCCGCCGCCGGCCGGGGCATCCGGTCCGCCGCCGCGTCCACCGCGCCCGCCGGCGCCGGGAATCGCTCCACCGGGGAAAATCAGAACGTCGTATTTGCTCTTGAGGTCCCCCGCGTCCAGCGCCGGCGCATATACCCGCTCATACGGCGTCGGGAAGGCCTGTTCGAAGAGCCAGCGGATATGGCCCGAATCCTGCGATCCGCCGTAGCGATCCCACAGTCCGACCCGCACCGGACGCAGCTTCAGGGCCTCACCGTGCGGCTTCGCGGTTGTGGCATCGAAACTCAACCCCACTTCGATCGCCAGTTTCGCGAGCAACGGGGCAGTGGTCGCCTTGGCGGGAATATAGATCGTACCCACCGGATAAGTCTTGCCATTGGCCGTAAACTCCTGCTTCAGCCAGTACACGTCTTCGCCGGCGGCGAGCAGACGGGTCGTGCCGGCGAAAGAGTCGTTGACCTGATGACTCAGCAGGTAACCCGCAGCATTCTCCGCGGGTCCGACCTTACCGGCCGGCGGTTTGGCCAATCCATCGATCTTCTGGAACGGGCCATCGAAGGCATCCAGAATGCGATCGAACTTCACGCCCATCTGAAACGCCAGCGTGTATCCGGTGATGTCGTAGGGCGGCCTGGGCGGACCACCCGGATACTGGAAGTCGTTGGGGTGGTCCTGCGGCTCGAACATATCGCGCAGGTGCGGACGGAATGCCTGGGCCGCCAGCACCACATAAGACCCAGCCGGATAGCTCTTGCCGGCTACCGTGAAATCGGCAGCGGCGCGGTCGACCACCACGCCCGCTTTTTGCAGAGCATCCACGAACTTAGTCGCAGTCAGGAAGTCCGGCTGGTCCGCGGGAATTATGTAACCACGCGGATCGCGCGCTTCGGGCGTGTGTAACTGGTCCCAATACTTGACCGGGATGCCCGGATTGAAATAGCCCTGTAGTACGCCGGCATCGCCACTCGCGCCGGCTGCCGCCGCTCCCCGCCGGCCGCCGCTCGGTTCCGGCTGATCCTTGGCGTAGGCTGCCTCAAGCGCCGCCACACGCTTGGGCGTGAGCGTCCAATAATCTTCGCTGCCACGCTCAATCGAATTCTTCCCGGCGCGGTAAATTCGGTAGAGAAACTCTTCCCGGAACCTGGAAGCGACATCCAGAATCGCCAGGTCGGCCGTGAGCAGGTAATCGATGGTTTGCCGCTGATGCCACTCGGCGCGCGGGCCGATCGGCAACGGCTGATTTCCGTCCGGCAGCAGCTTCGACGCCACCAGCGGGATGCTGATCGGCGTGGGATTGCCGATGATTTCCGACAGCAGGCCGATCTGATTGTGAAACCCCGTCGTGGTCCGGTCGCCGCCGTTGAACCACGTCGAGTACGGCGCATTGGTGCGCATCACGGCGCCCGGTTTGCCTTCGGCCAGGAACCTCTCATGCACCGCCGCCGAGACCAGATCGATTCCGATCGGCACCAGCGGGTCCTGGTTGTAATTGAATGGATCGCGGAACGGCGCAAAGAACAGCACCGCTCCCGCCGGACCGGTCTGGTGCTGGTTATACATGATCTGCGGGATCCATTCGATGTACATCTGCCGGTTGATGGCCTCGGTTTCCGGCTGATTGGCGATGTAGGAGTCGCGATTGTTGTCGTGCCCCACATATTTCTGGTAGAGCCGCGGAATCGATTCCGTGCGGCGCAGCTTCGGGTCGCTCTCGCGCATGTACCAGTCCGAGACTAACTCCATGCCGTCCGGGTTGGCCGGAACCAGCAGCAGAATATCGTCGTTCAGGATGCGCAGCATCTCGGCGTCCGTGCGCGAGAGAAACTCATACGCCTCGGTGAACAGGGCCTGCGAGTTGACGCACTCAGTGGCGTGCAGGCCGCCATCGATCCACACCACGGCTTTGCCTTCGGCGGCGAGTTGGCGCGCCTGCGCGTCGGTCAGGTTCTCGGCCCGCGCCAGCCGCTGCGAGATCTCCTTGTAGCGCGCCAGGTTCTTGAAGTTGGCCGGCGCAGTGATGATGGCCATCTCGATCGGCCGTCCCTCCGCCGTTTTGCCGATCTCCACCAACTTGATGCGGTCGGACTCCTTGGCCAGTTTGTTCCAATAGTCCAGCAACTGGGTGTAGTTGGCGAGGAAGTAATCGTCCCCCACTGTGTGCTCGCCGATTTTGGGCGGTGTGATGGTCTTCTGCGCCAACGCGCTCGAGCCCGTGACCAAAGCCAGAGTCACGATCAGCAGCGTCGCCAGGGTCGGTTTTCTGATCTGCATGGGAACTCTCAAAATCTCCTCGCTCAGAAGTGAAGCCGCAGCCCGAACTGCATCTGCCGCGGCGTATTGGCTTGGCTCGTGACCACGCCCCAAGTCTGTGGACTGTCGATATCCAGCGTCGGATTGGACGGCTGGAAGTGGTTCAACACATTATTAGCCTCGATGATCATCGTGGCGCCAATGCTCTCGCGGATGCGAAAATCCTTGGAAGCGGTGGCGTCGACATTCCAGGTCGGGAAGCCGCGCAGCACGCCCGCGCCGCCCGCCGACGTATCCAGCCCCAGCACCAGCCGCCCGAACTCCGAGTACACCGCGGCCGGATTGGCGAACATATTGATTCCCGAACCGCCTTTGGAGATGTCGCCGTTCAGCCCCGCGCCGCTTGTCACCGACACGTTGTCGTGCGCCGAGTTGCCTCCCGTGAACGGCGCGATCAGGACGGCGTTCTCACTGGCGGTATTGCTGTTGCCGTATTCCTCGCCGAACGACTGCGCGTTCTCAATGCTACCGGTTCCAATGCTGACCTCGAGTGGCGCTCCGCTCTGCGCCGTGAATAGCGGCGTGACCGCCCAGCCTCCCAGCACGCGCCCCAGCAGTCCCTTCTGACTCTTGTAGAAAGGAATCTGATACATCAGCGCCAGGTTGTAAACGAACCGGATATCGAACGATTGCGGGCCGTAAGAGACCTGCATGTTCCACGGATCCACCACGGTTTGCCCGCTGCTGCTCTGCGCCGAAGACCCCGTTCCCATGGCGCGGCTCCAGGTGACGTTGGAACGCGCGGTCAGGCCGTGCCAATCCTTGGCCGTAAACGACAGGAATGCCGCATTGTAGTTCCCCCAGCCGGTGCTGGCCGCCAGCTCATAGGATTGAAGCTGTGTGCCGACCGCGCTGCCAGGAGCGCCGGGAGACGCCAGCAAGGTCCGCCCCAGAGTCCAGGATGACGCTGCATTCAGCGCGCTCCAGAGGTTGTAAACCTCCGTCGAGACGATCGCCGTTTTTTGCAGCTTGGCTACCGCCGCCGTGCAACTGCCATAGCCCGCGCAATACGCCGAACCGGCGCCGCCCAGCGCCGCTTCAAAGAATGGTTGCGCCTGGATCGTCTGGCCACCTGCGACTTCCTGATACAGTGCCGCGAAGGCATTCGCAAAGCTCTGTCCGCCGAGCGTAGTCATGGTGGGCACCGCATCCACATTGACCAGATTGTAGTCATTGCGGATGATGCGGCCCACATAGCCGACCTCAATCAGGAGGCGGTGGGAAAGTTCGCGCTGCACCGTCAGGTTGAATTCATCGGAACGGTCCGGCCGGAAATTGATATCCACGCCGGCTCCGTCGCCCGCCGCCGCATTGCCATTCACCCCGGGCAGATACGGCTGGGCCAGCGTCTGGGTCACCGGCGGCAGCGGAGCCGTCAGACCATCCGTGCCGATGCGAAACGCCGTCGCCGGCGTGACACCGTTGATCCCCAGGCACTGATCGTTCATGCTCGCGCCGACGCACTGAACCACCTGCTCCAGGCCGGCTCCCAACACCGGGCTGCCGACTATTCGTCCGCCGTTCAGCCGGCCATAAATCCGGCTATATCCGCCGCGGACGACGGTCTTGCCGGGACCAAACAAATGTCCCAGAATCCCGTCGCCAAAACTCGGGTTCCACGCCACCGCCAGGCGCGGGCTGAACTCGCCATAGAACGGATTGAACGGATATTTGCGGCCGCCGGCCACGTTCGGCGTGGTGGCAAACCCAATCGTCGGGTCGTATGCCTGCCCGGCGAGCGCTGCCTTCTCCTTTTGCTCCAAGTACGATTCCAGGCTGATCGGCTGGTCCGCCGAGTCCACAAACTGCACCTGTTTGCCTTGCAGTTCATACGGCGGCATCTCGATAGCGTACCCCAGGCCATAGGTCAGCGTCACGGTGGGGCGCACGTGCCAGCTATCGCTGAAATAGACGTTGTAGCTCGGCACGACGGCATGAATCGAGATCGGGTCTCCCACCGTGTCCAGGTTCAGATTGGATCCGCTGCGCGTGTACATGACCTGTGGCTGCGACACGATCCCCAGTACTTCGCCGTACAGGTTCGACCAGTTCGTGACCTGGGACGAGGGCAGACCCGTGGGCTCGTAAGCCGAGGAGAAGCCGATTCCCGATCCCTGGCCGACCTGATAGACAGTCGACGCATCCACCGCAACGCCGTTGTCGTTGCGCGTGTAGTAGTCGAAATTGCGCTGGTAGGATCCGCCGAATTGCAAAAGGTGGTTGGCATGCAGCCGGGTCAGGTCGTCCCGGTAGTATTGGTCGTGCCCATCCCAGGCGCGCTGGCGCGTGCTCTGCGTATCCACGTTGTAAGGGATCAGAGCCTGCGATGACTCTCCGCCGATCTCGAGCGCGCCGCCCAGGCCCGGCAACTGCGGCGTGCCTCCGTCCGTCGCCCAGGACCAGTAATTGCGAATAAAGTTGAAGTGGAAATCGTTGGTCAATTCCGGCGTCAGAATGGTAGTCAGCCCGGCCACCAGGTAGTTGGCCTTCTGCGGCCGCGGGGCCGTAGCCGCCGCCTGCCCAAGTGTGTCGCCCGGCAGCACGCCGCCGATATCCACCTGATTCGAGGTCAACTGCTGGTAGCTGTAGTAACGGTCGCTGACCGTGAAATGGTTCTTCTCGTTGAAATCATGATCCAGCCGCACCACGCCGAAGTCGGAATTGACCGGCAGCTTCAGGGCGGATTGATACCCTTGTGTGTTGTACTGGTCGCCGAACGAAGGATCATTCGGCAACGGCATCTGTTTGCTCCAGATCTGATTGATCACCGGGTTCAGCCCGAGACCGCGCGGATCGCAGAGCGTTCCGCCCCCGCACGTTGCCGGCTGATAGGTGACGCCGTTTACCGTCACCGGCGCCGGGTTCAGATTATAGGCCTGGTAGACTCCCGCGCTGTTGGGAACCTGGATCACGCCGGCGCGCAGCAGTGCCGACGGCACGTCCTTCTCCAGTGTGGTGGCGTTGGGAAAACGAAAGCCCTCGTAGTTGGCGAAGAAATAGGTCTTCCCGCCCGCCAGCGCCGGCAACACCGGTCCGCCCAGTGCACCACCGAATCGATTCTTGTGCGTTTTCGGCAGCGGCGTGTACGGCAATCCGTCGGCCGGTGTATGGTTGTCCTTCCACGTATTCGCCGCCCCAACGTTGGTCGCGAAGAAGTACTCATACAGCGCGCCGTGAAACTGGTTGGTGCCGCGCTTGGTCACCATCTGGACTTGGCTGCCGGCAGCGCCATTGAAATCGGCCGTCTGGTTGGTGATTCCTACCTTGAACTCCTCAACGCTTTCGACCGGCGTTGGCAGCACGCCCGACGTCGCGCTGCCGTTGCTGGCCGTATAGGTCGAGTTGGTGCCCGCCATGTCGTCGCTGTTGTTGCCGCCGTCGAGTTGGAAGGCGCCCTGATCGTTCTGCGTTCCGGCCACCTGTCCGGAAGGCGTCACACCCACCTGCAGAACGGCAAGCGAGGACGCGTCGCGGCTCAGATTCGGCACCAGCAGCAGCGAATCGCCGGAGAGCGTCGTCCCCACGGTGGCATTCACCGTCTGCAACTCGGCTCCCGCCGAAGCCGTCACTTCCACGGTGGTCGTAGTGGCGCCAACTTCCAGCACTACGTTGAGCGTCAACGACAGCCCTACCTCGACCGTCTGCGATTTGACTCTCGCCAGCCTGAAACCAGGCTGCGTCACCGTGAGGTCGTAGTTTCCCAGCGGAACGCTGTTGAATATATATCGCCCCGTATCGTTGGTTACGGTTTCCCGCTCGGCGTTGGTGGCATTGTCGATCAGCTTGACAACCGCTCCCCGCAGGACGGCGCTTTGCTGGTCGCTAACCAGGCCGGACACGGTTCCCGTCGCGGCGGATTGCGCCACCGCCGGCATCACCGCTGCCGCCAATAATAACCCCAGGCAAACTGCGACCCGCCCCGGTCTCCAGTTCGCTCTTTTTCGATTCTTCATGCGGATCTCCTTGTCAGAATGGTGCTTTCGCGTCATATGAGTTCTGGTGTATGAGTTTCTCCTCAGCCCGTTTGGGGCTCAGGTATAAGCGTCAGTGAATCAGTGCTTTAGAGGGGACAACAACAGGACGAAGAGGTTCGTGGGTACGGCAGAGAGGCAATCGACACAAGCATTCGGCGACGGTACGTCATAGAAATCAGTATTGTCTATAGAGATTATAGAATTTTGATCGATTTGTCAAGAGAAAGCTACTGAATCTCGGCTGGCCAGCCCTCCACTAACCTTCGTTAACACCGGCCTTCGCGCTCTTTGCGGGCTTGACGCGCGGCTCCCGTCACACGTAGCTTGAGAGAGGGAGAGCCAGATATATCCGAAACAGTCATTATCGGCGCCGGACCCGCGGGCTTGACGGCTGCCTATCAGCTCGCAAAGAAAGGACTTCCAGCAACGGTCCTCGAGGCCGATGAGCAATATGTCGGCGGGATCTCGCGCACCGTGAAGTACAAGGGTTTCCGCTTCGACATAGGGGGGCACCGGTTCTTTTCGAAGTCCCATGAGGTGGAAGCACTCTGGACCGAGATTCTTGGGCCAGACCTGCTCGAACGGCCCCGGTTGTCGCGCATCCTCTACGGCGGCAAATTCTACTCTTATCCCCTCAAACCCGTCGAAGCGCTCCGCAAGCTTGGTCCCATCGAGTCGGGACTCTGTTTCCTTTCGTACCTGCGGGCACGGATGTTCCCGGTGGCAGACCCGCGCTCGTTCGAAGAATGGGTGAGCAACCAGTTTGGCGCGCGGCTATTCCGGATGTTTTTCAAAACCTACACGGAAAAGGTCTGGGGCATTAGCTGCCGCGAGATCTCCGCGGACTGGGCAGCGCAGCGTATTAAGGGCTTGTCGCTGTGGTCTGCCGTCAAGAATGGACTCAGGCCAGGGTCTACGCAGCCGGGCGGTGAGATCGTCAAGAGCCTGATTCACTCGTTTCGATACCCACGGCTCGGTCCGGGCATGATGTGGGAGAAGTGCGCGGAGCGGGTGCGCGAGATGGGTGGACGCGTGCTGCTCGGGTGCAAGGTCACCGCGTGCCGGTTTGACGCGGATTCGCGCCGCTGGTCGATCGAGTACAGCCACAGCGGAGGAGCGAGCGAGTCTATTTCCGCCGACAACGTGATCTCATCGGCCCCCTTGCGGGAGCTGGCAGCGTCATTGTTTCCGCCCGTCTCCGAGCGGGCTGCCGCGGCGGCAGCCGGGTTGCGCTATCGGGATTTTATGATGGTCGCGCTGATTCTGAAAGACCGCGGCTCTCTACAGGACAACTGGATCTATATCCACGATCCGTCGGTCCAGGTGGGCCGTGTCCAGAACTACAAATCGTGGTCGCCGGAAATGGTGCCCGACGAGGACCACTGTTGTTACGGTCTGGAGTATTTCTGCAATCAAGATGACAGGCTCTGGAGATCCGCCGATAGTGAACTGGTGGCGCTTGCCACCAGTGAGATCGCGAAGATCGGGCTGGCGCGGCGGGAAGACGTAGTGGACGGCTGTGTCGTCAGGCAGCCCAAGGCCTACCCCGTTTATGACGATGCTTATGCGCGTCATGTAAACACCTTGCGAGCCGAGATGCAGCATTATCCCAACATGCACCTGGTCGGCCGCAACGGCATGCACAAGTACAACAACCAGGACCATGCCATGATGACCGCCATGCTGACGGTGGAGAACATCGCGGCCGGGCGGCAGGTGTACGACGTGTGGCGCGTCAACCAGGATGCGCAATACCACGAAAGCGGCCTGGCAGAAGAGCCGCAGCCTGCCGGCGCAATGGCGGAGCCGCGCGGGGCCAAGGCGTAGAGTTGGTCGCACCGGCCGCGAATAGGCACTCACGCGCGGGGAAATAGAAACACGCGGACGTGCTCGCCGGAGATGAGCGGCTTTCGCCGCCACACCCAGCTTTCGGGAATGCCCCAGACGGGGTCCGTGTCTTTGACGACCAGGGCGGAAATCTTTAGCGCGCGGCAGGCGCTGTCGACTTCATCCGGGTTGGCGGTGCCCTGAAACAGAGGCATGATCATCCGCATGACGGCGGCGCATTCGCGGGGATCTCCGGTCAGAGTCGTGCCGCAGGACGAGGTATCCGCCACGGTTCTGCGTTCGGCGTAGAGGCCCCAGGGCAGATCCCCAGGATAGGTATCGGAGGTATTGGGGTTCTGTTGCACGATGGCATCCGCCCCCAGCACCGTGTTGAGCCGCTCGTAGGCCGCGCGCGCTTCGTAAAGACGGTGTCCCGTATCGGCAGTGGGATTCAGCCAGGAATACCTCGGCAGGGGAGTCAGGTCGGAAACCACGGCGTAGAAGCGCAGGCTGGCGGCTTCGTAAACGCTGCTCGCGACGCCGAGCGCAATCAGAACGACCACCAGCGGGCGGTGGGCCGCTTTCCGGCCATCCAACAGGTCCACCGCCCAGAGCAACAGAATGAACTGAGCCAGCAGCATACCCCGGAAACCCAGATCGTTGGCGAAGGCCGCCGATCGCACAAAGGTGCAGATCAGAAGGCTCGTCGCCGCTATGGTCAAGGTTGCGAGCTCGTAACGGTCGGCGCTGCGCCGGCGCCACACGCGGCGGAGAAACCACACTCCCACAAGGCTGTAGAAACCGAATTCGAAAAGATAGTTGAACGGCAGGAATGCCGCGTAAACCAGGTTGGGCCAGCCCGAACGGCGCGCGAGGTCGGTGGCCGGATAAAAAAGACGCACTCCCAAGCTCAGGACATGGCTGACCGGGCCCGTTGCGGCCGCCTTCCATCCGGGTGCGGTGGAAGACAGCTCCCAAAGCTGCGGCGCGGCCAGCACCAGAGCCAGAACGCCCATGCCAACCAGGAATCCCGTTTCCCGTCTCCAGCCCTTGAGCCCCGTGACCAGTGCCCAAACCGCCAGAGCGGCTCCAAATACAAAGGCCACGTAAATGGACTGTCCCGCGCAGCTAGCCAGACAGAATGCGGCAACGAACAGGGCCGGCCGGCGACGTGCGTCCGAGCCGGCGTGGTGCCACAGAATCAAAAAGCCGGTAAGCCCCGCGATCAGCGCACCGGTATGGTGAGGGATCCAGAGCATCGCCGTGATCCAGGCGGAGACCTGCTCGTTCCACCACTCCGGTTCCGGCAACGGGCGACGGGCCAAGGCGAATGGCAGGTTGGGGATAATGTCGAGGCCGGTGACCGCCAGCAGTGCTATGCCCAGAAGGGTCCGGCGGTAGATCCGGCGCGCCCCTTCCGGATGAACGAAGCGCAGGTAGAGGGCGATCATCCCCATCAGGCCGATTCCGCACCATAAAGCTCCGGCGATGATGACGTGACGCGCAGTGACCCAGGACCCGCCCATCTGCTTCACCAGGCTGCACGGGATCAGCCAGGAGTAGTGGTAACGAAACGGAACCGTGTGGCCCGGAAAGAAGTAAGGGTTCGATGGCGGAATGCCGTCCCTGGTAATGGCCGACACGACCGCGCTGCGCAGCGAGTAGTCGTAAGACACCACGGAATAGTAGAGGCGGTTTCCCCAACTCAAATCGACTAGGGATAGGAGTCCGACGGCGAGCCAACCGGCGACGATCAGCGCAAATACCGTTATGCGCCTGTCGATCTGCAGCCGAAAAGAACGGGATTCGCGAATCCAGATGGCCGCGAATGTAAGCCAGAGCAGGCCGAAAGCGCACCACGTCAGCGCGTTCGATCCTAGCCGCCACGTCAAATACGCCAGCAGCGGCGCCACTCCGATGGAAAGGGGAACGCTGAGCGCCAGGCGGGTGGTAAGCGCTCGGCGGCGAAAATCGACAAGGTCCGCCATCCAGCCCACTGCATAGCCCGGCACGAACCAGAACAGACCGGATAACACGAACGCCCAGGAACTGGAACACAGATCGAGCAGGAAGAAATTCCGGAGCATATCGGCTCAGGCCCCAACACTTAACAGCATAGTGCCGGCCCGTTCAAGCGAAGGAAAAGGTCTGCCGACAGGCTGCATGCCCCAGCCGGCGCTCCGATCCACGAAAGTTGTAACGTCGGAGCGCCCTGGCTCACTACCCGAGGAAAGCTGCGTGATTGTCTGGCGGAACAAACCAGTTTCGATACGCTCCTGCCGCGACGGGAGGGTTGCGGCTCCCACGGAGCGATCGAAAGGCGGAGGATGAGGCCGCGCTTGCGGCGCGCGGAGGACCGGCCAATTGGCCGGTGCGCCCGCCGCGGCCTCTCCACCGATCCGGGAAGCTACTCGCCCACAAGGCCATTGGCGCGGCCGCGAAAAACCCCGCTCGTTACTCAGCGGTTGGATTCGCGACGGTGCCGGACTCCGAAGATACGCATGGTGTCGTCATGAAGCTCGAACATGACGCGGTAATCGCCGAGCCGCAACCGAAAGGAACCGGCCAAGTCGCCGTGAAGTGGTCTCACATCACCCGAGCCGGTGCGAGCGTATCGCAGCACGCCTTCGAAGATGTGCATCGCGGCGGTGCGATCGAGGCGATTTTGACTGCGTTTGGGAGGGTCATGATGCCGGTCGACCTCGCTTAGCTTTTTGCGGCCTGCAGTTACAGAAAAAACACGAACCATGTCTTGAGAAGCTTAGGCTCAGGATAAATCCCCTGCGGGCCGCCCTATTTGCCGACCGGGAAGTCTTCGGGCTTCAGGCCGAAATCGGAAAGCACTTCTTCCATGGGAATGCCCTTGCCGCCGCGCTGAGCGAACCATGCACGACCCTCGCGCACGCAGCGGCGGTCCTCGTCGGTGATCGGTTCATCGTCGGCGAGTAGGGTGGATGAAGCATCCAGCATCGCTTCCAGCAAAACAGCGACAGCCGTGAGTTGCGTTGCCGGCAGGCGCTCAACCAGCTCGTGGACGTGCTCGCGTGTCTCACTCATCGCGCTCTCCTCGAGGGCATAGGGCTGCTCCCATTTTGGCACAATCCCGCGCCCGGCTTGCATCAAACCTGTCCCCTGCTATCATGAATGCTGATGAAAGGCATCGTACTAGCCGGAGGCACGGGGAGCCGGCTCTTTCCACTGACTAAGATCACCAACAAGCACCTGCTGCCGATCTACGACCGGCCCATGATTTTCTACCCCATCCAGACCTTG
>Ga0181517_10003504_pt1 | contig 14923 bp, 8 predicted proteins | sample PEATcosm2014_Bin_31_FD_119748 | JGI IMG/M metagenome (GOLD analysis project Ga0181517, IMG submission 119748) | Peatland microbial communities from MTU Mesocosm Facility, Houghton, MI, USA - PEATcosm2014_Bin01_30_metaG | ecosystem: Environmental > Terrestrial > Soil > Wetlands > Peat | place... | reverse complement strand
TGACAGGAGGCGCGCTCGCCGGTCTGCTGCTGCACTACGCGCATCTCTAAAGGCGCAAAACGGCGCGCTGTCCCAACATTGCGCCTGAGTTGTATCCTTTCTGTTGACCGCGGACTTCCCCCGCAGAAACAGAAAAGAGCTCTCATGCCGGAAACCGTTCTGCAACTCGACCCGCGCGACAATGTTCTGGTGGCGTTGGCCACACTCAACCTGGGCTCGAAGGTGCAGCTTGGCTCGGCTTCGTGCATGGTCACGCAGACCATTCCCGCCAAACACAAAATGGCGCTCGTTGATCTCGAGCCCGGCGACATCGTTTATATGTACGGCATGGTCGTGGGCGAGGTGGTCGAGGCCATTCCGCGCGGAGGCTTGCTGACCACGCGCAACATTCGCCATCGTGCGGCGGATTACACGGCGGCACGCCAAGCTTCCGCGCATGAAGTTCCGGATGCGTCGGCGTGGGTTGGGCGCACCTTCATGGGCTTCCATCGCCCCGATGGCCAGGTGGGCACACGCAACTATTGGATCGTGCTTCCGCTGGTCTTCTGCGAAAACCGCAATATTGAAAACATGCGCGAGGCGCTGGAAGAAGAGCTTGGCTACGGCAGCGCCAACGGCAGCTATCGCCGGCATGTGCGCGAGCTGATCCAGCGCCATGGCAATGGCCCCGCCGGAGCGGAAGTTGCGGCCGCGATGAAACGCGAACGCGTCTTCCCCAATCTCGACGGAGTTCGTTTTCTTCCCCATCAGGGCGGCTGCGGAGGCACGCGCCAGGACTCGCAGGCCCTCTGCGGCCTTTTGGCCGGCTACATTCATCACCCCAACGTTGCCGGCGCAACCGTGCTGAGCCTTGGTTGCCAGCACGCCCAGGCGAGCATCCTCATGGAAGAACTGCGCGCCCGCGATCCCAAATTGCGCAAGCCGGTGGTGATCGTCGATCAGCAAAGCGCGGGCCGCGAGTCGGCGCTGATGGAGCAAGCGTTGGACCAGACCTTTGCCGCGCTGGCTGAGGCCAACCGCGCCGAGCGCGCGCCCGCGCATCTCTCCGGCCTCACCGTCGGACTGCAATGCGGAGGCTCGGACGGATTCAGCGGCATCTCGGCCAACCCCACCGTCGGCTACGTCTCCGATCTGGTTGTGGGCGCGGGTGGCGCCACCATGCTTTCCGAGTTCCCCGAGTTGCACGGCGTGGAGCAGGAACTCATCAACCGCTGCACGACCGATGAACTGGCCGCGCGCTTCCGCGACCTGATGCAGGCTTATGCGGCCAGCGCCCGAGCCGTGAATTCGGATTTCGCTTTCAACCCCTCGCCCGGCAATATCCGCGACGGGCTCATTACCGACGCCATCAAATCCGCCGGCGCCGCGCGCAAGGGCGGCGAGTCGCCCATCAGCGGCGTTCTCGACTATCCGGAGTACGTGAGCGCGCGCGGATTCAATCTGCAATGCACTCCCGGCAACGATGTGGAGAGCGTGACGGCGCAGGTGGGGGCGGGGTCGAACATTGTTCTTTTCACCACCGGACTGGGCACGCCCACCGGCAATCCCATTGCGCCGGTCGTCAAAATCTCCACCAACACGGCGTTGGCTGAACGCATGAGCGACATCATCGACTTCGACGCTGGCCCCATTGTGAGTGGCAAGTCGACCATCAAGGAATGTGCCGAGAAGCTTTTGGAGCTTTCCATCGAAGTGGCCAGCGGCGAGCGCCTAACAAAGTCCGAACTGCATGGTCAGAGTGACTTCATTCCCTGGAAGCGCGGCGTCTCGCTGTAAGGTAGCGCCGAACTCCAGATCGATAACGGACGGGTGCCCCAAGTCCGGGGTCACCACGGAGAACTCTTCGTCCGTGGGGTGGAGATCTCGATTCTGAGACCTGGGATCTGCCAGTCTCGCTATTCCAGAAACGAAGCCACAACCGCCAGCGCGGCGATCGCCGCCGTCTCCGCGCGCAGAATGCGCGGCCCCAGCGTGGCCGCGCGCCAGCCGCTGGCATCGAAGAGCGCCTCTTCCGCCGGAGCCCATCCGCCTTCCGGTCCAATGGCGATCTCGATCGTGGGCATCTCGTCCCCTGCCGCTTCCACCGCCTCTTCGATCAGCCGGCGCAAAGTCGTCGTACGCTCCTGTTCGGCAAGAACAATGCGAACGCACCCGGAAGACGACCGCGCGTGTTCGGTCAGCGGAATCGGATTGTGGATAATCGGTACATCCGAGCGCCGCGACTGCTGAGCCGCCTCATGCACAATCCGTCGCCAACGCTCGGCGCGCTTTTCAGCGGCCTGCGTTAGGTGCTTCTCCGTTCGCTGCGCAATCACGGGAGCCAGCGCCGCAACGCCGAGCTCGGTCGCCTTCTCAATCGCCCACTCCATGCGATCAAATTTATACACGGCCATAGCAAGCGTGACCGGTAGCGCGGGATCGGCCTGAACTTCGGCAACCAGGTTGAAGCGGACTTCATCCGGAGAAACCGCCGCAACCTCGGCATGAAACACGTGTCCGCCGGCGACCACATCCGCTTCCATGCCCGGCTGCGCGCGCAGCACACGCGCCATGTGCGCGGCCTGCGCGCCCGTTATCGAGGCCGTAGCCTCATCCCAATGTTCGGCAATCCAGCGGCGGCGCGTCATCGTTTCACCAGCGTTCCCTTCTCTTGAAGTCTATTCCTTCCCCAGAAACACCAAGGGGGACGCTTGAAGCGCCCCCCTTGAGTGTTGCCTTTTTGATGGTCAATCCGCTACTACTTCTTCTTCGCGGCCTTCTTTACGGCTTTCTTCGCCGCCTTCTTCGCGGGTGCCTTCTTGGCTGCTTTCTTAGTTGCCATTTGCCTATTCTCCCTTTTCGATGGGTTGCATCGATTCTGCAATATTAAATTGCAGTTGATGAATGTATAGATTTATGTTGCATCGGTGTCAAGGGAAAAACGCATGAGGGGTGGAAAAATCGTCAACAATTCTTTCATCGCTTTGCGATCCTGAAATAGAAATTCGAAATAGTGAATCGCGAATTGGGTTTCTTCGACGATCGCGACTGTAAAACAACATGCGCGAATGCGGCAACAGTGCGCATGACCATCTACTTTTCTCAACACTCGATGCGATTCAATGCAAGCCCCGCGAGGCTTGTTTCCTTATAGCGCGACTGCATATCGAGACCCGTTAGATACATGGTGCGGATCACCTGGTCGAGAGAAACCTTGTGATCGCCGGCCTCATTCAGAGCAATGCGCGAGGCTTGCACCGCTTTTGCCGCTCCCATCGCATTGCGTTCGATGCAGGGGATCTGCACAAGTCCGCCGATGGGATCGCAGGTCATGCCGAGGTTATGTTCCATGGCAATTTCAGCCGCGTGTTCCACCTGATCGCTGCTGCCGCCGAGCGCGGCCGTCAATCCGGCGGCCGCCATTGAGCACGCTACGCCCACTTCGCCCTGGCAGCCAACCTCCGCGCCGCTGATGGATGCATTCTCCTTATAAAGAATGCCGATGGCCGCCGACGTAAGGAAGAAATTAACGATGCCCTCGTGATCCGACTCGGAGATGAAGCGCTCGTAGTAGTGGGCCACCGCGGGAACGACGCCGGCAGCGCCATTGGTGGGCGCGGTCACCACGCGGCCGCCTGCGGCATTCTCTTCGTTCACCGCCATGGCGTAGACAGTGATCCAGTCCAGCGGCGCCAGCGGATCGCCGCGCAAACCTGTCGCCTCTTTTTCGGTGAGGCGAGCTGCCAGGTGGTGCGCACGCCGGCGAACGTTCAAGCCTCCCGGCAAAATTCCTTCGGCCGCAATGCCGCGCGCCACGCAATCGCGCATAGTTTTCCAAATGCGGTCAATGCCCGCTCGCACCTGCTCGACCAGAGACTCTTGCAGGTTTCTCGATGCCAGCGCGCACTCGTTCTCGAGCATAAGCTGGCTGATGGAGAGCTCGTTGGCTTGAGCCGTGGTCAGCAGCTCCGCGGCGCTGTGAAAAGGAAACGGCACGTCAGCCTGGCGCTGGTCCAGCGCAGTTTGCGTTCCGCCGGCGCCGGGCGCCACGTCTTCCGTGATAAACCCGCCGCCAATCGAAAAGAACGTGCGCTGGTCCGCCACTGCGCCCGCCGCATTGAAGGCCGTAAGGCGAAGACCATTGGGATGCTGGGTACTCGAGCCCGGTGGATACATTAGATCGCGATGGAACAGCAGGTCGCTTGCTTCATCGAAATGGATGGGGCGAACGCCGGCCAGTTCGATGCGCCGCGCCGTGCGGATTCCTTTCACTGTCGAATCAATGGCCGCCGGATCGATCGTTGCCGGCTCATTGCCCGCCAGCCCCAGCAACACGGCCCGATCGGTAACGTGGCCCAGGCCGGTCAGCGCGAGTGATCCATAAAGCTCAACTTGCACGCGAGCGACGCGTTCGAGCCGGTCGCGGGTTCCGAGCTCGCGCGCAAAAAGGCAGGCTGCGCGCATCGGCCCCATCGTATGCGAACTCGATGGGCCAACCCCGATTTTGTAAAGGTCGAAAAGACTCGTGGTCACAAATGGAATTGTAGCGTGAACCAAAGTACATGGATTAGGTTCCCGGTTCACTGTCCACTGATCTCTGACCACTGATCTCTGACCACTGTTCAACGGTCACAGGCCACCGGCAACTGTCTTCTGATAAACTCGCTTCACCTTTGTTCCATGCTCTTTAAAGTTCTCAGCGCCGCAGTCTACGGAATCGACGCCAACCTCATCGATGTCGAGGTGGACTACAGTGGCGTTGTGGTCGAGAAGGAAGTCTTCCATACCGTCGGCCTGCCCGACGCCGCGGTTCGCGAAAGCCGCGACCGGGTACGCGCTGCAATCAAGAACTCCGGCTACTCGATTCCGCCCACCTTCATCACCATCAATCTGGCGCCCGCGGACCTGAAGAAAGAAGGTTCAGGCTTCGACTTGCCCATCGCCGTTGGACTCCTCGGCGCGTATGGCGCGCTGCGCGTGGACGATCTGAGCCAGTTCCTGCTGGTGGGCGAGCTTGGTCTCGACGGAAGCCTGCGCCCCATCCCCGGCATGTTGCCCGTAGCCATCCTGGCGCGCGAAAAAAATATTCCCAACCTGATTCTTCCCGCGGCCAACGCTGCCGAAGCCGCCGTTGTGGAAGGCGTGAATGTCTACCCGGTCTCAACGTTGCTGGATGTCATCGAACTTCTCAACACCTCCGTCGTCGGCGTTATCCAGCGCGAGCCCTTCCGCGTCAACACGCAGGAGCTGCTCGGCGAGCTGCAGCACTTCAGCGTGGACTTTTGCGATGTGCGCGGCCAGCAGACGGCCAAGCGCGCGCTCGAAGTCGCCGCGGCAGGCAGCCACAACATTCTCATGATCGGGCCGCCGGGCTCGGGCAAAACCATGCTGGCCAAGCGCCTGCCCTCCATCCTTGCGCCGCTCACCTTTGAAGAAGCTCTCGAGACCACCAAAATTCATTCCGTCGCCGGAGTGCTCGATGCCGCGGCCGGCCTGGTTACGCAGCGGCCCTTTCGTTCGCCGCACCACACCATCTCCGACGCCGGCCTGATCGGCGGCGGCGTCGTCCCCCGTCCCGGCGAGGTATCGCTGGCTCACAACGGCCTGCTCTTCCTCGACGAGCTGCCGGAGTTCCCGCGTAACGTGCTCGAAGTCATGCGCCAGCCGCTGGAAGATCATACGGTCACCATTGCCCGCGCCTCCATGTCGCTCAGCTTTCCGGCGCGCTTCATGCTGGCCGCCGCCATGAACCCCTGCCCGTGCGGTTATTTCAACGACAAGTCCCGCGAGTGCATGTGCACCCCGCCCATGATCCAGCGTTACGTCGCCAAAATCTCCGGACCGCTACTCGACCGCATCGATATACACATCGAAGTTCCTGCCGTTCAATATAAGGAGTTGCGCGGCGGAGCAGCCGCCGAGGGCTCGGCGCAGATCCGCGATCGGGTGATGGCCGCGCGCGAACATCAGAGGAAGCGCTTCAGCAAGGCCGGCGAAAAAATCTACGCCAACGCGCAAATGACCACGCGCCAGATTCGCACCCACTGCGAACTGGGCGCAGACGCCGAGCGGCTCCTGGAGCGGGCCATGCAGCAGCAAGGCCTGACCGCCCGCGCGCACGATCGCATCCTCAAAGTGGCCCGCACCATTGCGGACCTCGAAGGCGCCGAGCACCTGGCCGTCTCCCATCTGGCCGAAGCCATCCAATACCGTACCCTCGACCGCAGCTACTGGGCGTAAGACAGTCAACCGTCAGTCCCCAAAAGGAAAAACGTGCGGCGAATGCTGCCGTACATCCAGCCCTCATACGCCCGTGGTGAAAGTCCGGTTTTGAAAGGGCACGGCCGGGGTACCGGGGTGCCCCCTGGGCCAGGTCGACGTGCCGCAACTACCGTAAAATCAACGCGGGCTTTACAGGCTGCGGAAAAACCCCTGATCTCCACTTCGTTTTTCCATTGGGTCAGATTTTTCGCCGTTCTTGGCCCGTTTTGCCGGGGTTTCCTTTCTTCGTTTTGCGCCTGGAAGCCGTTTTTTCGGCCTCTAGACACACTTCGGCCCTAATGGGCCAGCGATTCAATCGGAATCAGTCTCCGCATGCGCACCAAGTTATGGGCCACGATTGTTAGCCGATAAAACCAATCCACCCGATCCAGTCCACGCAGCTTTACCTGGCGCAGCGGGCGGTCCAGCTTCGACCAGCCAAAGACCCGTTCGATCAGTTTGCGTTTGCGCTGACTGATCGCGCGCCGCTCATCGGCCCGCTCCTGTTCCGTCAGACTGTTCTTGCCCAGGTTGCCTTCCACATATTCACTCACATGCGGCGCCACCGAGCGCTGGCGCAGATCCTCGATGAACTTCTCTTCCTGATACTGCGTGTCGGCGCCCAGCGTCATCTGCTGTTCGGGGTTGCGTTTATCTTTTGCCGCCACCGTTCGGTCCAGCATTCTGAGCGCCGCCTCGCGCTCGGCCACCGTAGCCGCAAGCGTGGCCTCTGCGGCCACCACCAGTCCATTGCGGTTCTCCGTTAGCGCATGACCTTGATAACTCGGCACCGCCTTGTCGGCCGAGGCCTTCTTGTACAAGCGCGCATCCGGGTCGGTCGTCGACTCCACCTTGTCGCGCAAAAGAACCTCCCCCTTGTAGCCGGATCCGGCGCCCGGAGCCGGCGGATCGCACTTCTGCTTGAAGCTGCGTGCCGCGGCCCAAGCCTGGATCAGTGTCCCGTCCACCGTAAAGTGTTCCTCGCTTAGCAAGTTGTGCGCGCGCGCCGCGATCAACACTGATTCCAGCAAGCGCTGGCTCACCGCCCCTTCAATCAGCCGCTCCCGGTTCTTGGTAAATACCGACACATCCCAGATCGCGTCGTCCATCTCCAGACCAACGAACCAGCGAAAAAGCAAGTTGTAGTTCATCTGCTCCATCAACTGACGCTCCGAGCGGATCGAGTACAGGATCATCAAAAGCGTTGCCCGCAATAGACGTTCCGGAGCGATCGACGGACGGCCCGTCTCTGAATACAACTTCTCCAACTCGGCGTCCATCCGCTCCAGCGCACGGTCCACAAGCATACGAATCTGCCGCGCCGGATGATCGGCCGGTATCCGCTGAGCCAAGGTTAAATAACTGAACATCGCCGTTTGCTTCTGATCGTCGCCACGCATGCTTCTTGGATAAAGCAATCCCCACAAAAAAACTGTGACCACCATCAGGCAAGGAGTTTTTCCGCAGCCTGTTTAGCCCCTGCAAAACTCCACTTCGCGCCAAAATCAAATTCTGACCTTCTTCCGCAGCCTTCTTAGTTCCCTACCGGCGTTGCCGACACGCGGGAGATGAAACTTCTGCCTGCCAATGCCGCCGCCAACTCGCTAACTCGCTATGTCCGCGAAGCGGACGCTAACTTGCTCAATTTATTACAAAGACCTACGCGCACTTTCACGCGAATCACTGATAATTCCGGCAAAACAGCAACTTTGTTTCTTTGTAGTCCCCTGAGGGGACCTCATTCAAACTGTCCGCTGCAGGATTCGAACCTGCGACTTCCACCGTGTGAAGGTGGTCAAATAGTAGCCGGATGTTGATTTAAAAGAGGTTATAAGCCGGCATAGTGGTCAAAAACCGGCTTTCCGGGCGCTATTTGCTACCAAATTGCTACCAAATTCTCTAACCGTTTAACTGTGGCCCAATCAGGCCGGTCGTGGGAGCCAGCCCGAACTTCTTCCATCCTACTTGTCGCGTTCGATTCGTGCCATCGTGCAGGATTCTCCAGCTCGGAAGGATTCTTGACAATCTCCGGCCCGGTCACTAGTATTCTCGCGTTCGGTAACGCTCATCCTTTTTGCACTGGTGAAGCGCGAGTATGAGTGTGAATTCAGCACGAAGTGGAAAGCGATTCTTGCTTCGAACTCTCGCAAGTTCCTGCAGAGGCTGATTCCGTAAGAACCCCTGCTTATTGATTCTCCGGTTTATGCCACCCATGTGATTTCGCGAATTTGGAGATGCTTCGATGAACATTAGTTACCTCTTCGAGAAAACGTTTGCCCGCGCTCCTTCCCGCGTGGGCAGTTCCATTCAGCGGCAGTTCAAGAGAACTCCGGCCACGGTATTTCAGCGTCTGTTCCTTGTCCTGCTTCTCGGCTGTTCAGCACACGCACTGGCCCAATCGAACCTTGACGGTTATTGGGAGTACAAGGTACCGAACGGGGGCGTCACTTTCTTTTCCTTGAAGCAAACCGGCGAAACCCTCATCGGTACCGAGGGTGACCATAGGACTCCCTTTACAGGAACGATCCACGACAACAACCTGCACCTGGCCTCCAGCGTCCAGACAGCGCACGGCACGTTCGAGATCGTCTATGACGGTGTTCGTGAGTCCGCGGACAAGTTCGAGATGAGTAGAAGAGCGCCGGGTGTCCGTCCCGGAGAAGTTTTCGAGACCAAGGGGGTTCTTGAGAGGGTCGACCGCGATGTCGTTTATCCGTCGCGGCTGTCTCTGCCTCCGCTTGCAGACCAGCCCGACAACGGCCTCGCCCGTACACCTCCTATGGGCTGGAATAGCTGGAACCATTACCACGATCGCTTCGACGACGCCACCGTGCGGGAAACGGCTGACGCCATTGTCTCCAGCGGAATGGCCGCCGCCGGGTATCAATACATCGTCGTCGACGAAGGCTGGTCCAGCTCCCGCGATGCGGACGGGCACATCGTCGGCAATGCCCGCTTCCCGGACATGAAGGCGCTCGCCGACTATGTCCACTCCAAAGGCCTCAAGATTGGCATCTACTCCTCGCCCGGTGCGCAGGTCTGCGGCGGTTACCAGGGCAGCTACGGCCACGAGGAACAAGACGCAAAGACCTTCGCCGCCTGGGGTTATGACTACCTGAAGTACGATTGGTGCGGCGCCAGGCGCATTTATCAGCGCACTCCGGCCGACCTCCAGGGAGCCTACCAGAAGATGAGTGAAGCCCTCGCTAAAAGCGGCCGTCCCATTGTCTACAGTCTCTGCGAATATGGATGGGGCGATGTGTGGAAGTGGGGCGCCAAATCCGGCGGCAATCTTTGGCGAACCACTGGCGATATCGCCGACAACTGGGAGTCGATGAACACTATCGGTTTTGCGCAGCTCGATATTGCGCAATACGCAGGTCCCGGCCATTGGAACGATCCGGATATGCTGGAGGTGGGCAACGGGGGCATGACCGCCGATGAGTACCGCACCCACATGAGCCTTTGGGCTCTGCTACGTGCGCCATTGATTGCCGGCAACGATCTGCGCACCATGACCGAGGAAACCAAATCGATTCTGATTAACTCTGAAGTCATTGCCATAGACCAGGACCCGTTGGCGCTGCCGGTGCAGCGCACTCCGCCGCAAGGCACATCCGAGGTCCTCATTCGGCCGCTTGCCGACGAAGCAGTTGCCGTAGGCCTGTTCAACCGCGGCTCCTCCCCGGCCCAGATCGGTTTTCGCTGGGACAGCCTGCATCTTAACGCCAACCTCGGCGGCAAGTCGCTGGAAGCACGCGACCTCTGGAGGCACGAAGCCATTCCGGTAACTGGCGATGCCTATACTGCCACCGTGCCCTCGCATGGCGTCGTGCTGATCCGCGTCGCCGTCAAGCAATTTGCCACGTTCTAAGCCGCCATGTTTCTGCAACCGGCGCCGACGAGCGACAGCGGTCCGAAAAGAAGCTTTGTCATCGGAATGCGCCTCTAGGCAGACATGGGTAAACGTGTCCAATTTAGCGTCGAACCGACTCCTCGGCAATGGTCGGGGGAGATTGTGGAGAGGCAAAAGGGAAATTCGTAATTCGTTCCCGCCCAACACACGCTGCGTACAAGAGGGGAACTCGGTACGCTTACGGTGCTCCCTGTAACAATGCCGAGGGGGTCGGAGTGTTGCCACTCGCGTGAGCTGTCGCTCGAACCTCATCGGTTCTCTTCTGCAACTCCTTCAACTTTGAGACCCAAAAGTTCGCATGTGTGTTGTCGCCGATTTGAGAGTAACAGCGAGCGAGCGTGTAGTAAGTTTCCTCGGAATTGGGGTTGGCGGCAACTGCCTGATTCAACTCCTGGATTGCCTCTTGCGGTTTGCCAGCTTTAGCCAGAAGTCTACCCAGCAGAGAATGGTCGTCTGCAACCGCGTTGGGCAGCGCAGCGGCTCGCTGTGCGTAAACGTACGCGTGGTCTGGATCGTTGGCGCGGTCGAAAGCGATCGCAGCGCTGTGTGCGAAAATCCGGGATGCGGGATTTAGGTCGGAGGCTTTTCCGTAGGCGACAGCAGCCTTTGCAGTCTTGCCCTGAGCCAGGTAACAGAAACCAAGAATGTTGTGGGAAAGCGCGAGAGAGGGGTCTTCTTGCACGGATCGCTCCACGGTCGGAGCCGCCGAAACCGGTCCCCGCAGAGTGATCTCAGAAATTCCCAGAAGCAAATCTCGCTCTCCTGCTTCGGGTCCTTCTACGCGAATCCGTTGCAAGACGCGCAGAGCCTCGCCCGCGCTATTTTGCTCCAGCAGGCATTTCGCCAACGCGATTCCGTAGGCCGGGTTCGCTGGCTCGAGGCTTACTGCCTTCCGAAGGTAGCCCACGGCAGAGGGCAATTGTTCAGGACTGGAGGACTCGATAACGCCCAGATGATAGGCAGCGCGGCCATTGTGCGGATCGTGCTGGAGCGCAGTCTCAAAGGCGCTCTTCGCGTCTTCGATGGCTCCCGCAGCTTCGTAGGCGAAGCCGAGTAAGTAGGCAGATTCTCCGCTGCTGTCAGTTGCTTCTTCAGGCTTGAGAAGATCGATGGCCTTGGAGTCATCCTGTGCACCGATGTAAGCCCACGCAAGAAGCAGTTCTACCTCGCGATTGGCCGGCGATTCGCGAAGGACGCTCTCGAACAGAATGGAAGCCGCCGAATAATCGCCGGCCTTGAGCAACTCTGTTCCCAGTGTTTTACGCGTATCTGCGGAAGTGGAAGCAAGCAGGACGTTGAGAAGGGGCAGAGCCTCGTCTTTTCTGCCCGTCGCATTCAGATCGATCAATAGATGCTGGATCGCGGAGATGTCGTCGGGGCGCGTTCGATGGGCGGCGGCCAGATGATCGATCGCTTCATTGAGCTGATGCTGTTGTTCGAGCAGAATCGCCAGATTGTATTCAGGCTCAAGCAGACCGGGCTGAGCTTTCACGACGATCCGCAGTTCGTCGATTGCGCGATCGGTCTTTCCGAGGCGAATGAGGCTCAAGGCGAGATTGTAGTGCGCGGGCAGCCGATTCGGATCAATGCCGAGCGCAGTGTTGAAATCTTGTGCGGCGGCGCCGAATTCCTTGAGCTGGTTTTCTGCGATTCCACGCCAGACGAGAGCGTCGACCGAGCGGGGATCGGCGCGCAACGCCGCACCGAAGCGCAGCTTGGCGGCGGCTGCCTCATTGTGCTGCAGCGAAGCGATGCCTGCCTGAATCTCGGCTGAGCCGGGTCCCTGAGCCGGAGCAGGGACATCCTGCAATGCAGAAGAAGCAAGCGGCGAAAGGATGATGTTAAACGCAACCAGCAGGCACGCACGCAGAGCCAACGTGCGCCGCGAACACATGCCCGACTTCGGCAACCGATGCATGATCTGTCCTTCCCGCGCCTCAGGACGGTTTGTAAACCGCAGTCAGCGATCCGCCCTCGACGATTTTGACGAACTGGTCGGATGGTATGTTGCGCAGCCGGTCTACGGCGCCGCTCGGCCATTGGATTTCAATCAGGTCGACGGCTGTTCTTTCGCCGAGCCCAAAATGGATGCGAAGATCGCTCTGCGAGATGTAGCTGCCACCACTTCTGACTTCATCGATTTGCGAAAGTGCGCCCGCGACGCATTTGATTCGCGCTCCGATGGCACTTCGATTCGACTTGACACCGACAAGCTTGATGGTGATCCAATGATTGCCGTTGCGCCGCGTGAAGCGAAGCAGGGAAGGCCGCGCGTTCTGGTTGTTGATAACGGCATCCACGCAGCCGTCGTTGTTGAAATCGCCAAAGGCAACGCCGCGGCCGGTGGAAGGTGTCACGATAGATGGTCCGGCAAGCTGCGAAACGTCTTCAAACTCTCCATTGCCAAGATTGCGATAGAGCGCCCGTGGCTCACGATAGGTTGTATCGGATTGAATACGTTCGAGTTCCGGGTAAACGTGCCCGCTTACGTAGAAAATGTCGGCAAGCCCGTCATTGTCCGGATCGAAGAAGCCGCAGCCCCAGGAGACAAAGTGACTCTTCCTCGCCAGGCCGGCAGCGCCCGACATGTTGGTGAAGGTGGCATCGCCGTCGTTGTGAAAAAGATCGACGCCTTCGTCGGAGAAATTCGTCTTTAGAATGTCGAGCCAGCCATCGTTGTCGTAATCGCCTGCAGACAAACCCATGCCCGCTTGCGCCATGCCGCTCTCGCTGAAGCCAACGCCGCGCAACAGCCCTTCTTCGCGGAAGGTGCCGTTGTGATTGTTCATAAAGAAGTGGGCCTGGGTGGTGTCGCTGGCCACGTAAATATCGGGCCAGCCATCGTTGTCAAAATCGGCGACGAGGACGCCCAGCCCATAAAAATTGGCGCGCTTCAGTATGCCGGAGCGCTCGGAGACGTCGGTAAAAGTGCCATCTCCGTTGTTGTGGTAAAGGGTAGAGGTCTCGCCGATCAAGCCCCGCGGGCCGCAATTGACCGCGAGACCGCGAAACATGCAATAGGGATTTGTGCCGGGTACAAGAGCATTCTGCAGTGAGAAGTTGACGTAATGGGTGACGAACAGATCGAGGTTTCCGTCGTGATCGTAATCGACAAAAGCACAGCCTGTGCTCCAACGCGAGGGATCGCCGGCTACGTTGGCCTTGCCGCCTACTTCGGTGAAGGTGCCGTCTCCATTGTTGTGATAGAGAACATCCTCGCCCCAATACGTAACAAAGAGGTCGTCGAAGCCATCGTTATCGTAGTCACCTATGCAGACGCCCTGTCCCCATCCCGAGCGCGTCAATCCTGCTTTTGCGGTGACATCGGTAAAGGTGCCGTCCCGATTGTTTTTGAATAGCTTGTTTTGAGGCTTTGGCGCGGTGGGAGAGAGGTCGAGACTGGAACCGTTCACGAGAAAGATGTCGAGCCAGCCATCGTTGTCGTAGTCAAAGAAAGCGACGCCCGAGCCAGTGGTTTCAATGATGTATTTCTTGCTTGCATCACCCCCGCAAACCTGGAGAAAGTCGATTCCAGCTTCCTGCGCGATGTCGCTAACCTGATAACCCAGCGGCAATCCGGCTTCGTTTTTGGGGGATTTTGGCGCGGGGGCCTGGCCGACGGCAGCCAGGCAGGATGGCGCCACCACGGGAAGGAGCAAGCCCGAGCCTGCCATGCGCAGAAACCGGCGCCGATCGAATGCGCGAAGGGGATTGGAGCCTGACATGTCGGATTGCAGAGAAAAAGCCGTCGTCTTACCGATGTTCATTTCTGAGAGGCTCCAACCGTAGCCGGCTTTCCATTGAGCAGGGCATTCAACTTGTTTTGGAATTTCTGCTCTTTCTCGGTTTGCAGCCGGTTAAAGATGGACATCTGTTCCGCGGCTTCAGTCATTTTCTTCTGTCCGCGATAGGCAAGCATCAGTACGTAATGCGCTTCGGCACTGTCGGGATGTTGGGCTACGACGTCGAGTAACAGATGCTCTGCTGAAGCGGGATCGTGCTTTTCGAGCAGGACCTTGGCAAGACCAACGCGCGCCTCAACCAGACCCGGATCAAGCCTGGCCGCTTCCTCATAGAGCGGCTTTGCCTTGTCTAAATTGTGGCGATGCATCTCGATTCCCGCCATGGCGAGATCGGTGACAGCAGAATCGGGATCGATGCTTTTCTCCTCGATGAACTCCTTCATCGCCTTGTCGTCAACTTCTTCAGAGTCCTGATGCAGATACATCTGGCCGATCCGATAGTGCATATTGGGAAGGTCGGGCTTGCGCTCCAGCGCCAATGAATACTCGCGAATCGCCTGGTCGTAGTCGTTCTTCGCTTCGTACACTTCACCGCCAAGCTGATGAACCCGGTAGGAGTCGGGGTGCTTGGCCATCAGTTCGTCGGCGGTTTGATTCCACAACCGCGTATAAAGTTCGGCCGATTGATAGAGTACGTCTTCATCGCCCGGATAAAGCTGCTTGAGCCGCTCGACGGTTTGGATGGCCGGAATCGGATCCGGCGCTTCTGCTTCGCATTCGAGCAGAGTCAATCCAACCAGGTGACCCAGCTTACCTGCCGGCTCACGGGCGAAGTAAGTAGTCAGCAGAGGCGAGGCCTTGCCGCAATTGTTCGAGCTGGCCTCGCTCAATCCGAGAAATACCCCGGCATTCTTTGCGCCCGGATCGATGCGGAGCGCGCTTTCGAGCGCGGCAATGGCGTCGGTGGTCTTGCCTTCCCCATAGAGAAGCACACCGAGCCCGGTCCAGGCTTGACCATTCTCGG